>Ga0308167_1000153_pt1 | contig 159192 bp, 133 predicted proteins | sample PhyCR1_2_FD_202138 | JGI IMG/M metagenome (GOLD analysis project Ga0308167, IMG submission 202138) | Phyllosphere microbial communities from UC Gill Tract Community Farm, Albany, California, United States - DLSLRC.R1 | ecosystem: Host-associated > Plants > Phyllosphere > Unclassified | place...
CGTGGACGCGCGGGATCACGGCGACCTCGGCGTCGAGCGGACGGATGTCGGCGAGGCCGCGACCGTCCATGCGGACCTGCTCGGTCAGGATGCGGCCGCGGACGACCTTCTTCGTGACCGACTTGTACGCACCGCTGACCTGGCCGTTGGCGGACTCGGGGAGCTCCCCGGCCTCGACCTTGGCGGCGACGGCCTCCTTGACGCGGGCCTTCAGGGCGTCGTCCTTGTCCTGACGCTCGAGCTTGCCGGCGATCTGGTAGACGTCCTTGAGCTCGTCGAGGGCGAGGGCCTCGACGGCGGAGTAGACCTCGGGGGCGTACGGCGGGAAGACCGGGTAGTCCTGGATCTCCTTGGCCGACTGTGCGGCCATCTTCGCCTGCGCCTCGACGAGGACCTTGAGGAACGGCTTGGCCGCCTCGAGGCCCTGCGCGACGATCGCCTCGTCGGGCTTGGTGGCGCCGCCCTGGATGAGGCCCCAGGCGTGCTCGGTCGCCTCCGCCTCGACCATCATGATCGCGACGTCCTCGTTGCCCTGGTCGTCGGTGACGACACGGCCGGCGACGGTGAGGTCGAAGACCGCTTCCTCGAGCTGCGAGGCCTTCGGGAACGCGACCCACTGGTCACCGATGAGCGCGAGGCGCACACCGGCGATCGGGCCGGAGAACGGCAGACCGGAGATCTGCGTCGACGCGGACGCCGCGTTGATCGCGAGCGCGTCGTAGAACTCGTCCGGCGCGATGCTCAGGACGGTGATGACGATCTGGACCTCGTTGCGCAGGCCGTCGACGAACGACGGGCGCAGCGGCCGGTCGATGAGACGGCAGACGAGGATCGCCTCGGTGCTCGGACGGCCTTCGCGACGGAAGAACGAACCGGGGATCTTGCCGGCGGCGTACGAGCGCTCCTCGACGTCGACCGTCAGCGGGAAGAAGTCGAAGCCCTCACGCGGGTGCTTGCCGGCGCTGGTGGCCGAGAGGAGCATGGTCTCCTCGTCGAGGTACGCGGCGACCGCGCCCTGGGCCTGCTGTGCGAGGCGGCCGGTCTCGAACCGGACGACACGCTTGCCGAACTTGCCGTTGTCGATGACGGCTTCGGCGAACTTGATCTCGGGACCCTCCAAAAGGGTGCCTCCTTGACGTGTTCGGCAGACCTGGGCGACGGCACTCGTGGTGCGTGCGCGCCGAGGGGTCGGGGCGCATGTCTGGCCAGCAGTAGAAGCACTCGGGACTCCGAACGGCCCGCGAGCCACCACCGATGACCAGCTCCGTGCCCGGTCTGCGCAGTGTTGTGTGCCAGCTCCGCGAGTGTGACGTCCGGAGCGTGACGTCCGGAGAACGGTCCCCGGACGATGAGGACTTTACCAGTCCTCAGGCACCCGGCGGGTGTTGCTCCTGGCGAACGGGCGTGTCCCCGGTAGCCTGCCGACATGCGCACCAGCCCTCCCCGGCGCGTGCTCGTCGCGGCCGCCGTGGTCGTGGGCGCGCTCGTCGCACCGGTCGTCACCGCCCTGCCCGCGAGCGCGTCGACGACGGAGTACCCCACGTGGCAGGACGTGCAGCGCGCGAAGGGGGACGAGCAGGCCGCGGCCGCAGAGGCGACGAAGGTGCAGGCGGCACTGCGGTCCGTGCAGGCCGACGCCGCGGCGAAGTCGCAGACCGCCCTCGACGCCTCCGAGGCCGCCGACCGTGCCGAGGCAGACCTCGCGTCGGCGACGCAGACCGCCACGGCGCTCCGGTCCCAGGCCGACACCGCCGAGCGCACCGCCACCCAGGCGCAGGACCGTGCGGGGCAGCTCGCCGCGACCCTGTACCGGGACGGCAGCCAGAACGCGATGACCACGCGCATCGCCACCACGGACGACCCGGACCAGCTGCTCTACCAGCTCGGCGCCGTCGACCAGCTCTCGAGCACGTGGGAGGGCGTCCTCGAGGACGCCTCGGTCGCCGGCCGCACGGCGGAGTCGCTGCACGACCAGGCCGAGCGTGCCGAGTCCGAGCGGAGCACCCTCGCCGCCGCCGCCGAGGAACGGTCCGCCACGGCCCGGACGGCCTCCGACGCCGCCGAGCGGGCCGTCGCCGACACCCAGCAGCACAGCGACGAGCTCTACGCGCAGCTGGCCACCCTGAAGGACACCACCGCCACGACCGAGCAGCGGTACGAGCTCGGCGTGCAGGTCGCCGCACAGAAGGCCGCGCAGCAGCGGGCGCGCGAGCGAGCCGCCGCAGCCCAGCGCGCGGCGGCGGCAACCGCCCCCTCGGCCCCGGCGCCGGTCGCGACCAGCGGCGGGACCGACACGTCCTACCCGAGCACGGGCGGCGTCACGGTCGACCCGGCCGGTGCGCAGGCGTACGCCCGCAGTGCGATCGGCGCCTACGGCTGGGGCGGCGACCAGTTCTCGTGCCTGGTCTCCCTCTGGAACCAGGAGTCGGGCTGGCGGGCCAACGCCCTCAACGCCTCGAGCGGTGCGTACGGCATCCCCCAGTCACTGCCCGCGAGCAAGATGGCGGTCGCCGGGGCGGACTGGCGGACGAACGCCGCCACCCAGGTCAACTGGGGGCTGGCGTACATCCACGACGCCTACGGCTCGCCCTGCGCGGCGTGGAACCACGAGATGAGCGTCAACCCGCACTGGTACTGACCGGCCGACACCGTCCGGTACCGCGGGTCAGTGGCCGAGGCCACCGAGCAGGGACGCGAAGTCGGTCGGCGCGGCGAGCGTCTCCTGCTGCGGCGTCCGCCGGGAGGCGCGGATCGCCCAGGCCAGGTCGACCCCGGCCCGGCGGATGCGTGCGTCCAGCGCGGCGGAGTCCGCCTCGCTCCCCCAGTCGTCGGTCGCGGCGAAGACACCGGTCGGTACGACGGCGGCGCGCAGGTACGCGAACACCGGGCGGAGGGCGTGGTCGATCGCGAGCGAGTGCCGTGCGGTGCCCCCGGTCGCCGCGAGCAGCACCGGCAGGTCGGTCACGCCGTCCTTGTCGAGCACGTCGAGGAACGACTTCGCCAGACCGCTCATCCCCGCGGTGAAGACCGGGGTGACGAAGACGAGCGCGTCTGCCTCGAGCACGGTGCGCTGAGCGGCGGCCAGGCCCGGTGCGGCGAACCCGGTGAGCATCGCGTCGACGATCTCGTGGGCGATCGGACGCAGCTCGACGTGGCGGACGTCCACCGTGCCTCCCGGCTGGTCGGCCGAGACGGCGGTGACCGCGGACGCGGCGAGCCGATCCGCGAGCAGGCGGGTGGAGCTGGGCTCGGAGAGCCCGGCGGAGACGACGGCGATGGTGGTCATGACAGTTCCCGACTTTCGATGCGTTTGCATGAACATCGTACCGAACCGTGGCCGGGGCGCAACCATTCCCGGTCGTGGCCGGCCGGGGACGAGGAACGCCCCGGTCCTCACGAGGAGGACCGGGGCGTTCGGTCACGCAGTGTCTGCGAGTCGACTAGCGACGCAGGCCGAGGCGCTCGATGAGCGCACGGTAGCGGCTGATGTCGACGTCGGAGAGGTACCCGAGGAGACGGCGACGCTGACCGACCATGAGCAGCAGACCACGACGCGAGTGGTGGTCGTGCTTGTGCTCCTTGAGGTGCTCGTTCAGGTCGTTGATGCGACGCGTCAGAACGGCGACCTGGACCTCGGGGGATCCGGTGTCGCCCGGGTGGGTCGCGTACTCTTCGATGATCTCCTGCTTGACCTTCGCGTCAAGTGCCATGGATGATCCCCTTCCTGTCCGTTGCGCGGTGCTCATGCCTGATGCATGGGCGCTCTTTGTCCGCGGCCGTTCGACGGCAACCGGACGAGACTACCAGAGTTCAGGCAGGGCGGGCGCGCAGCCGCTGCCGTCGCGGCACCGGCAGCAGGCTCCGGACGAGCCCGACGAGGGTGGCACCGAGCAGCCCGCCGAGACCGTTCGACAGCACGTCCCGCGGATCCGCGACCCGGTACGGCAGGAAGCGGGCCTGCGCGAGCTCGATCCCGACCGACAGGACGACCGCGACCACGGCGCCCAGCAGCCACCAGCGACGCGGCAGCCACAGCGCCGCGATCATCCCGACGGGGACGAACATCCCGATGTTCGCGAGGAACTCGACCCGGTCGTAGGTGAACCAGGCACCGTGCGGCAGCTGCTGCAGCCAACCGATCACGTGCAGCACGAGCTCGTCCTGCGCATGCGTGAAGACCCGCGGCGTGAGGGTCATCCGCCAGATCACCCAGGCGTAGCCGGCGGTGAGGGCGAGCAGCAGGAGCTTCCGGAACATCCGGTCAGTATCGCTGCCGGCTCCTGGCAGCCGGCCGCGCCCCACCTGGGCGGACGCCGGGCCACCCTGGCACGACGCTGTGGCCTGCTGCCAGCATGGACCTATGCCGGAGCAGGGGACGCGCGGCCGCACCAGGGGCAGCGGACGACGACAGTGGGCGGTGCTCGCCGTCGGAGCGGTCGTCGCCGTGGCCGTGGGCGGGCTCGTCCTCTCCACGGTGTCGGGGTCCGATGACGGTCCGGACGGCACCGGCACCCCCGGCGCGACGACGACGAGGAGCAACGGTGTCGAGCCGGGCCGGGCGATCGCGGAGCGCGAGTCGGCCGCGGCCGCGTTCCCGGGCGGCCTGGCCCACCAGCCGGACCAGGACGGACAGGCTGCGCGCCGAGCCGCCGCGGCCCGGGCGGACGGCGAGCGCGCGACCGCCGAGCAGATCGACGTCATCGCGGACCAGCCCGTCGCGACCTGGCTGACGAACCCCTCCGAGTCCGTCACCCGACAGGTCGTCCGGCGGGTGGTCCGGGGCGCCGAGCAGCAGCACCGCACGCCCGTCTTCGTCCTCTACGCGATCCCGGACCGCGACTGCGGCAGCTACTCCGCCGGCGGCACCGCCGAGGACGCCTACCTGCCGTGGGTGCGGTCGGCCGTCCGGGCGATGGCCGGCTCGCACGCGGTCGTGCTCGTCGAACCGGACTCGATCGCGCAGATCCACGTCTGCGAGCGCCTCGGTCGGGAGCGCCTGCGACTGCTGGACCGCGCCGTGGACGAGCTCGCCGGACACGGGTTGACGGTGTACCTCGACGGCGGCAACGAGGACCGGGTCCCCGTCACCGAGATGGCACGGTGGCTGCGGGCGGCCGGGGTCGACCGGACGCAGGGCTTCGCGACGAACGTCTCGAACTTCTACCGGGTGGACACGGAACGCGCGTACGCCGACCGGTTGGCGGACGCGATCGGTGGCGACCCGCACTTCGTGATCGACGTCTCGCGGAACGGGCAGGGCTGGCGCGGCACCTGGTGCAACCCCGAGGGTGCGGGACTCGGACAGGCACCGCACGTCACCGCGGGGTCCACCCGGCTCGACGCCCTGCTCTGGGTGAAGACGCCCGGGCTCAGCGACGGCACCTGCAACGGCGGACCGGCGGCCGGGCAGTGGTGGGAGTCGTACGCCCTGGCGCTGGTGGAGCACCGCCAGCGCGACTGACCCGCCGGGCCCCCGCAGCCCCAGCCGGCCAGCTGCTCCGGACCGGGCAGCACCGTCGTCGGTCGTCGGTGGTTCCATGGCGCCATGACCGCCACCCGCCGCCACTCCGTCGTCCCGCCGTACCTGCTGCGCGCCGTCGCCGCCGCGTCGGAGCACCCCCGCGCGGCCTCGGCGGCACGGACCGCGCTGGCCGAGATGGACGTCGTCACCGCTCCGAAGCACGAGCACCGCGTCCGACCGCAGGGCATCAGCGGCTCGGTCGACCGCTCGCCGCAGCGCACCGTCGCCGACGCGCGCGGCACGACCACCCTGCCCGGCACGGTCGTCCGGCGCGAGGGCGACCCCGACTCCGGTGACGCCGCGGTCGACGAGGCGTACGCCGGACTCGGCGCGACGCACGCGTTCTGGCTCGACGTGTTCGGCCGGGTGTCGATCGACGGCGCCGGGCTCCCCCTCGACGCCACGGTGCACTACGGGCAGGACTACGACAACGCCTACTGGGACGGGCGGCGCATGGTGTTCGGCGACGGGGACGACGAGGTGTTCCGGCGCTTCACGGTCGCGCTCGACGTCATCGGCCACGAGCTGGCCCACGGCGTGACCCAGTACACCGCCGACCTGACGTACCAGGGGCAGTCGGGCGCGCTGAACGAGTCGGTGAGCGACGTGTTCGGTTCGCTGGTCGCGCAGTACGCCGCCGGGCAGACCGCCGACCAGGCCACGTGGCTCATCGGCGAGGGGCTCTTCACCGACGCCGTGCACGGCGTGGCACTCCGGTCGATGCGGGCCCCGGGGACCGCGTACGACGACCCGGTGCTCGGGAAGGACCCGCAGCCGGCGACCATGGCCGACTACGTCGAGACCACCGAGGACTCCGGCGGCGTGCACCTGAACTCGGGCATCCCGAACCACGCGTTCTTCCTCGCTGCGACCACCATCGGCGGGTACGCGTGGGAGGGCGCGGGAGCCGTCTGGTGGGACGCCCTGACGTCGCCCGAGACCACCGAGGACATCGACTTCGCCGGCTTCGCACGGGTCACGGTCGACGCCGCCGCGGCACGCTTCGGGCAGGGCTCGACGGAGCACGCCGCGGTCGAGGACGCCTGGCGGAGCGTCGGCGTGCTCACCGGTCCGTGACGGCGTAGAACCGGAGCATGCAGATCGTCGTCCGCCGCAGTGGTGGGTTCGCCGGCCTCTCGCGGGGCTGGCGGATCGACACCGACTCGTGCGACGACCCGGACGCCTGGGACGACCTGGTCGGCGCCCTCCCGCGCGAGGCCCCGGCGCGGCGGCGGCAGGCGGTGCCCGACGACTTCACGTGGACGGTGAGCGTCGCCCGCACCACCGTCACGATCCCCGGCAGCCAGCTCGACGGCGCGTGGGCGGCCCTCGTCGCGCGGGTGCGCGACGAGGGCGAGCCGATCAGTCGGTGACGTCGACGACGACCAGCCGTCGCGTCGGTCGCGTCATCGCCACGTAGACCGCGGCCGCGGCGCGTGCCGCGTCGGCGCCGACCCGGTCGGGGTCGACCAACAGCACGCCGTCGAACTCGAGGCCCTTCGCGTCCGCCCCCGTCAAGACCGTCACCGACCCCGGTCGCGGCGAGCCGAGCCCCCGGACGTCGGCGTCGGTGCGGGCGAGCCGCTCGCGGACGGCGGTGAGCTCGGCCTCGGGCACGATGACGCCGATCGTGCCGGAGCCGATGCGCTCCCGCTCGGCGTCCACGTGCTCGGCGACCGTGTCGAGCAGCGCCGCCCGGGGCACGGACACGCGGTCGACCGGGTCGCCGTCGCGCACGGCCTCGGTGCGCGTGACCGCCAGTCCGGCGGCGTCGGCGAACGCACCCGCCGCCTGCACGATGGAGCGCGGCGTGCGGTAGTTGACCGTGAGCTCGGCGATCCGGTGGTCGAGCGGCACCACGGGCGCACGTCCGCGACGGCGGCGTGCGAGCGCACCGACGACGTCGTCCCACGTGCGTGCGGCGGCCGGCGAGGAACCCTGCGCCATGTCACCGACGATCGTGAACGACCGCAGCGGGTTCCGGCGGGCGAGGACCCGCCACTGCATCGGTGAGAGCTCCTGGGCCTCGTCGACGACGATGTGCCCGTAGGTCCACTCGCGGTCCTCGGCGGCGCGCTCGGCCGTCGTGCGGGGATCGCCGCCCTCGGCGAAGGACCCCGCGACCTGCTCGGCGGAGACGATGCCCTCGACGCCCATGTTCTCGATCGCCTGGCGGGCGTTCTCGATGTCGCGGTTGCGGCTGGCCTTGGCCGCGCGCTTCGCGGCACCGCCGGTCGGGTCGAACGGCCCGAGGAGCTCGGCGGCCTCGTCGAGGAGCGGGACGTCCTCGATCGTGAAGCCCGCGCCACGCGGTCGCTGGAGCAGTGCGCGGCGTGCGGGTGTCCAGTCCGGCGTGAGCGAGGCGAGCCAGTTCGGGCGCGCGTAGAGGTCCTCGAGGAACTTCTCCGGCGGCAGCGGCAGCCACGCGGTGTTGAGCAGGACACGGGCGTCGTACGAGCTGCGGATGTCCTCGCGCAGGACCTTCTCGTCGGCCTCGTCCACCGTCGTGCCGCGGGCGCGGAGCTGGTCGGCGAGCAGGCGGGTCATAGCGTCGAGGGCGATCTTGTTGAAGGTCACCCGGGCGACGTTGTGCGGCTTCCCGCGGTCCTGCGCCCGCTTGAGGGCGTCGGCGACGAGCTGCGGTGGCACCGTGAGCCGCTCCCCCTCGACGTCGAGCACGACCGACTCGGTCGGGACGACCTGGCGGGAGCGGACGGCACGGCGGAGCAGCGACGCCATCTGCGCCGAGCCCTTCACCGCGGCGACGTCCCCGTGGTCGTGCATCGTCGCGTGCACGCCCGGGTACAGCGACCCGAGCGAGGCCATCACCACGCCGGTCTCGCCGAGCGACGGCAGCACCTGCTCGATGTACGTCAGGAACGCCGGGGACGGCCCGACCATGAGCACGCCGGAGCCCCGGAGCCGGTCGCGGTGCGTGTAGAGCAGGTACGCGGCGCGGTGCAGCGCCACGGCGGTCTTGCCCGTACCGGGGCCGCCCTGCACGATGAGGACACCCTCGAGCGCGGAGCGGATGATGCGGTCCTGCTCGCCCTGGATCGTCGCGACGATGTCGGTCATCCGACCGGTGCGCTCGGCGGTGACCGCCGCGAGCAGCGCTCCCTCGCCCTGCAGGTGCGTGCGCTCGTCGTCGTACAGGGTCGCGTCGAAGACCTCGTCCTCGACGTTCACGACCGTGCGACCCTCGAGCGTCAGGTGGCGGCGGGCGCGCATGCCCATCGGGTGCGCTGCGGTCGCCTGGTAGAAGGCGCTCGCACCGGGGACGCGCCAGTCGAGCAGGAGCGGTCGGTGCTCGACGTCGCGGAGGCCGACGCGGCCGATGTACCGGAACGTGTCGTCGGGTGACTCCGGCTCGGACACCTCGAGCCGACCGAAGACCAGGCGGTCGCCGACGCGGTCGAGCGTGGCGATCGTGTCCTCGTACAGGCGTGCGTAGGCGTCACGCTCGCTGCGGCTCTGGTGGTTGCCGCCGACCGCCTGGCGGCGGGTCTCGGCGAGACGCTGCTCGGCCTCGGACGTCAGCTCGTCGAGACGGGTGAAGAGACCGTCGACGTAGCTACGTTCGCGGTCGGTCTCGGTCGGTTCGGACACACGCCACCCTTCGGGAAACAGGGGTGTCCAGTGTAGTCCCGCCGGGCGACCTCCGGGGGCGACGAGACGCACGGGCGACCGGGGGACGGACGGGAGGCGCGGTGTCGGCCGACACCCCTCCCTCGCAGGCTCGGTCGGCGCGCCCCGCGCGACGCTTCGCGTCGCCGCTCAGCGGGGCGCGCCCGTCCGTCCGTGGGGGCGGCAGCCCCTACATCTCCTCGTGCGTGTCCGGGTCGCCGTCCCAGAGACGCCCGCGCTCGAGCCCGGAGATCGCGCGGACCTCGTCGTCGGTCAGCGCGAAGCCGAAGACGTCGAGGTTCTCCCGCTGCCGGTCCGCGTCGCCGGACTTCGGCACCGGGACCGCGCCGAGCTGGACGTGCCAGCGCAGCACGACCTGGCCGGGCGTCACGCCGTGCGCGGCCGCCGCGTCGAGGACCGGCTGCTCGGTGAGCAGCTCGGACTGCTTCGCGAGCGGGCTCCAGCTCTCGGTGACGATGCCGTACTCGGTGTGCACCTTGCGGAGCTCGGCCTGCGGGAAGTACGGGTGCAGTTCCACCTGGTTCACCGCCGGGGCGACACCGGTGGCGTCGATGATCGCCTTCAGGTGCTCGGGCGTGAAGTTCGAGACGCCGATCGAGCGGACCTTGCCGCTGTCCCGGAGGTCGACCAAGGCCTTCCACGTGTCGACGAACTTCCCGACCGACGGGTTCGGCCAGTGGATGAGGTACAGGTCGACGCGGTCCAGCCCGAGGTTGCCGAGCGTCTCGTCGATCGAGCGGTGTGCCTCGTCGTAGCCGTGGTGCCGCCCGGGCAGCTTCGACGTGACGACGAGGTCCTCACGGTCGACCTCCGACTCGCGCACGGCGCGGCCGACGGCGTCCTCGTTGCCGTAGTTCAGCGCGGTGTCGAGCAGCCGGTAGCCGCTCGTGATCGCCGCGCCGACCGCTGCGGTGCCCTCGTCGCCGTTCAGCCCGTAGGTGCCGAGGCCGAGCTCCGGGAAGCGGTGGCCGTCGTTCAGCTCGATGGTGGGCGCGCCGACCTGCATCAGCGGACCCCGAGCAGGTCGATGATGAAGATGAGGGTCTTGCCGGAGAGGAAGTGCCCGCCGCCGGCCGGGCCGTAGGCGAGCTCCGGCGGGACGGTGAGCTTGCGGCGCCCGCCGACCTTCATGCCGGGGATGCCCTCCTGCCAGCCACGCACGAGTGCTGCGAGCGGGAAGTCGATCGGCTCACCGCGGTTCCACGAGCTGTCGAACTCCTCGCCGGACTCGTACTCGACGCCGGCGTAGTGCACCTTCACGGTCGAGCCGGGCTGCGCGACGTCGCCGTCACCCTCGACGATGTCGGTGATCACGAGTTCGGTGGGGGCCGGGCCCTCGGGGGCGTCGAACTCGGGCTTGCTGTTGAGGTCAGTCATGGCGTCAGTCAACCAGCTGGGGTGTGGTGGCTTCCCCGGCGGCGCGGGTGTCTCGCTCCCCGCGAACGGGCGCGATCCGTCACGCTCAGCGGACGAACGCGACACACTCCGCCCGCTCGCGTCGCCGGAGTGCGCAGATTCCGCCCGCTCGCGTCGCCGGAGCCCGCAGATTCCGCCCGCTCGGGGCGGCGCAGGCCACAGAATGGTTCCACCGTGACACGACCTGACACCACACCCCGCCGCCGCCTGCTCGCCGACCTCACCCCGCTCCGCCGCTCCCCCGCGTTCGCGCGGCTCTGGGCCGGCACGGCGATCGCCGGCATCGGCACGCAGATGACCACCGTCGCGGTCGGCCTCGAGGTGTACGAGATCACCCGCTCGACCTTCGCGGTCGCGCTCGTCGGCGTGATCGCCCTCGTCCCGATGATCGTCGCCGGGCTCTACGGCGGGATGCTCGCGGACGCCTTCGACCGGCGGCTCGTGGCCCTCGTGTCCGCGATCATCGCCTGGGCCGCGGTCGCGCTCATCGCCACGCACGCCTGGCTCGGGCTGCACAGCGTGGCGCTCCTCTACGTGCTCGCGACCGTCAACGCCGTCGCCGCGACGGTGAGCAACGCTTCGCGTTCGGCGATCGTCCCCCGGCTCGTCGGGACGGACCTGCTCCCGGCGGCGAGCGCCCTCGGTGGCATCGCGTCCGGGTTCCAGGTGACGGTGGGCCCGGCGATCGCCGGTGTCCTCATCGCGAGCGTCGGCTTCGCACCGACCTACACGATCGACGTCGTGCTCTTCACGTTCGCCTTCCTCGGCGTCTTCACCCTCCCCCGGATGGCGGCGGAGCACGACGCCCTCCGGCCCGGGCTGCGCTCCCTGGTCGAGGGTGCGCGGTTCCTCAGGCGGTCCCGCAACATCACGATGACGTTCGTGCTCGACATCGTCGCGATGACGTTCGGCCAGCCGCGCGTGCTCTTCCCGGCGATCGGGGCACTGGTCATCGGCGGCGGGTCGATCACGGTCGGCACCCTGACCGCCGCCTACGCCGTCGGCGCGCTGCTGTCGAGCGTGTTCTCCGGCCCGCTCGGGCACGTGCGACGCCAGGGCGAGGCCGTCGGCTGGGCGATCACGGCGTACGGCGCGGCGATCGCGGCGTTCGGCGTCGTCATCGCGGTGGCGCACCTGCTCGGCGGTCGGTCCGGCGAGGCCTTCGGCGTCGAGATCCTGCCCGCACTCGGATTCGCGGCGCTGTTCCTCGCGGCGGCGGGCGGCGCGGACAACGTCAGCTCGGTGTTCCGGAACACGATCCTGCAGGCGGCCTCGCCCGACGGGATGCGCGGACGGCTGCAGGGCATCTTCATCGTGGTCGTGACCGGCGGCCCGCGCCTCGGCGACCTGTACGCCGGGCTCGTCGTCGCGGCCGGCATCGCGTACCCGCCGATCATCGGCGGCGTGCTGATCATCGGCCTCGTGGCACTGCTGCTCCGGCTGGTGCCCTCCTTCCGCCGGTACGACGCACTCGACCCGCACGCGAACTGACCGGCGGGTGCCGGCCCCGTCAGGTCCGAGACTCGGCCTGGCGGACGAGGCTCGCGCGCGGGAACGGCGAATTTGTCCGCGGGGCCGAGTCTCGTGCAGCTGCCCGCGGACGGGAGGCGCGTGGCGGTGCCGCACCGCGCCTCCCGGCCGTCGTGGGGTCGGGTACGGTACATCGCATGCCCGACAGCGCCTCGCGCGACCTGCAGCGGACCGGCGTCCGCGCGGTCGTCCGGCGCACCTACCACTCGGTGATCCGCCACCGCGTCGTGGACGCCGCGGCCTCCCTGACGTTCTTCGCCCTGCTGACCGTGTTCCCCGCGGCGCTCGCCGTCGTGTCGGCCCTGTCCGTCGTGGACCGGCAGGGCGACAGCCTGACGGACATCATCCAGGTGCTGGGCTTCATCGTCCGCCCCGAGACCGCGCAGCACCTCGAGGGGCCGCTGCGCCAGCTGCTGACGCTCGACAACCCGTGGGTGGGCTTCTCGATCGGGCTCGTCCTGACGCTGTGGTCGCTCTCCGGGTACGCCACGGCGTTCGGACGCGCGATGAACACCGCTTACGAGGTCGAGGAGGGCCGGCGGATCTGGAAGTTCCGCAGCATGATGCTCCTCGTCACGTTGCTCGTGATGGTCGGCGGGGCGATCGCGATCGTCATCCTGCTCGGCACCCCGACGATCTCGGCGGCGATCGTCCGGCAGCTGGGGTGGGCACCGTGGATCGACGACCTGTGGAACGTGGCGAAGTGGCCCGTGCTCGCCGTCGTCCTCGTGGTGATGGTGGCGGTCCTCTACTACGCGACGCCGAACGTGAAGACCCCGCAGCTGCGGTGGGTGTCGGCCGGAGCGGCGTTCGCGATCGTGACCTGGGCGGTGGCGACCCTCGGCTTCTCGATCTACGTCGAGACGGTCGGCGGCAGCGGGAACCGGGCCTACGGGTGGCTCGGTGGCGCGATCCTGCTGCTCGTGTACCTGTACATCTCGAACTTCGTGCTCGTCGTCGGCGGGGAGCTCGACTCCGAGGTCATCCGGATGCGCCAGCTCCTCGCGGGCATCGAGGCTGACGAGTCGATCCGACTGCCACTCCGCGACGTCACGCGGAACTTCACGCTCGCACGCTGGCGCGACCAGGACATCGCTGCGGCGCACCGGGTCCGGCTCGCCGCGCAGCAGCGTGCCGAGGACGAGCACGAGGAGCCCTCGCCGACCGAGGAGCACCTGCGCGCGATGTCGCACCAGGTGCGGGTCGGCGAGCCCCCGCTGCCCTAGGCTCCAGCGCTCGCGCGGCGCTCCGCACGACGCAACGTCGGCGACGCCTCGCAGCGCTGTACCGCTGCGCAGTGCCGCCGAGGTTGCGTCCCGCGGGACGGGGTCAGCGCTCGCGCGCGACCCGCTCCGCCTCGGCGTCCAACATCTCCTCGGTGACGATCGGGATCGCCCCCGTCGCGAGCTCGATGCCCGACAAGCGCGCCGGCGACAGGACCCGCTGCACCTGGTCCTCGTCCATCAGCCCCGCCGCCGTGACGAGCGTCGCGATCGGCGTCGAGGTCGTCAACGCGGTGTGCGCGATCGACGCCGCGGCCGCGTAGCCGATGTAGGGCGTCAGCGCGGTGACGACGCCGACGTTGGTGTCCACCTGCGCGGCGAGCTTGGCCTCGTTCGCCTCGATGCCCGTGACGCAGTTCACCCGGAGCGTGGCGCACCCGCTCGCCATCCACTGCAGCGACTGCAGGATCGAGTGGGTGATGATCGGCTCGAAGGCGTTGAGCTGCAGCTGCCCGCCCTCGGCGGCCATCGTCACCGTGGTGTCGGCACCGGCGACGGCGAACGCGATCTGGTTCACGACCTCCGGGATCACCGGGTTGACCTTGCCCGGCATGATCGACGACCCCGCCTGGCGTGCGGGCAGCGTGATCTCGCCGAGCCCCGCCTGCGGCCCCGACGCGAGCAACCGCAGGTCGTTGCAGATCTTCGACAGCTTGGCCGCGCTGCGCTTCACCGTGCCGGACAGCGTCATGAAGGCACCGGCGTCACTCGTCGCCTCGATCAGGTCGGGTGCGGTGACGATGTCGAGCCCGCTCGCGACCTGCAGCTGCCGACGGACCTCGTCGCGGTACTGCGGGTCCGCGGTGATGCCCGTGCCGATGGCCGTCGCCCCGAGGTTCGTCTCCGCGAGCAGCGGCGAGACCGTGCGGAGGAGCAGGACGTCCTCCTGGATGGTGTGCGCGAACCCGGTGAACTCCTGCCCGAGGGTCATCGGCACGGCGTCCTGCAGCTGCGTGCGCCCGACCTTCAGGACGTCCTGGAACGCCCGGCCGCGCTCGGCGAACGCGTCGGAGAGCAGTTCGAGCTGCTCGGTGAGCCGCCGCACCCCCAGGATCATCGCCAGCTTGATGCTCGTCGGGTAGGTGTCGTTCGTCGACTGGCTGCGGTTCACGTGGTCGATCGGGTGCAGGTACGCGTAGTCGCCCTTCTCACGCCCGAGGATCTCGAGGGCGCGGTTGGCGAGCACCTCGTTCGTGTTCATGTTCGTCGACGTCCCCGCGCCGCCCTGCACGACGTCGACGACGAACTGGTCGCGGAGGCTCCCGTCGCGGACCTCCTGCGCCGCCTGGTCGATGGCGTCGGCACGCTCGGCGTCGAGCACGCCGATGGCCTTGTTCGCCCGCGCGGCGGCCTGCTTCACGGTCGCGAGCGCCTCGACGAGGTCCGGGTACACGGCGATCGGCACCGACGTGATCGGGAAGTTCTCGAGCGCCCGGAGGGTGTTGATGCCCCAGTACGCGTCGGCGGGGACCTCGAGGGATCCCAGCGAGTCGGTCTCGGTCCTGGTGCGCGCTGCTTCGTTGCCGGTCACCCTGTCGAGGCTAGCCCGTCCGGCCGGTCGGGTCCGGCAGGTGGGCGCGCGTGGTGACCGTCGACGGACGGGAGGCCCGTGGCGGCGTCGCCACGGGCCTCCCGTCCGTCAGGTGGACGTGACCGTCAGTGGAACTGCGGGACGATCAGGTAGATGCCGTAGAGCACGGCCAGGCCGGAGACGGCGAAGCACGCGACGGCGAGCGCGCGGAACGCGCGGACGCCGGGCTGGACGGTGCCGGGCTGGGGGAAGCCGGCCGTGGCGGGGCCGACGGTGCCGTCGTCCTTCACGGTGTACTTGCCGGCGCGCGTGTCGGCGGCGCTCCAGAGGCGCAGGCCGATCGAGTAGACGAGGACCACGAAGCACGCGGAGACGACCGCGACGATCGCCACGGTGAGGAATGCAAACCAGTCGATGCCCATCAGCGGCGCCCTCCGTTCCGTCCGGCCATGCGGCGCAGGGTGCGCTCACGGCTGAGCTCGGCGCGCCGCTCGGCGACCTGGGCGGCACGCTTCTTGCGCTGCATGTCGCGGAGCTCCTTGCGGGTGAAGACCGCGTTGGCGGCCACGTCCACCTCGATCGCGGCGGCCTGGTCGTGCGGCTTCCGCAGCGACCAGAGGTAGAGCCCGAGGATGACGGCGGCACCGACGATCGCGTCGATGACGAGTCCCCCGACACCGAGCCGGGCGATGCCGGACGCGATCGCGCCGACGGCTGCGGCGGCCGGCAGCGTGATGAACCATGCGACGACGATCTTGCCCGCCGTCGACCACTGGATCTTCGAGCCACGACGGCCGAGCCCGGCGCCGATGATCGAGCCCGACGACACCTGCGTGGTCGAGAGCGCGAAGCCGAGGTGGCTGGACGCGAGGATGGTGGCTGCGGTGGACGCCTCGGCGGCGAAGCCCTGGGTGGCGCGGATCTCGGTCAGACCGGACCCGAGGGTGCGGATGATGCGCCAACCACCGGTGTACGTGCCGAGTGCGATCGCGAGCGCACACGCGACGACGACCCAGAACTGCACGCCCTGGTTCGCCGACTGCGCGCCCGAGGCGATCAGCGTCAGCGTGATCACGCCCATCGTCTTCTGCGCGTCGTTGGTGCCGTGCGCGAGGGAGACCATCGAGCTCGTGAACACCTGGCCGATGCGGAAGCCGCCGCGCTCGTTCGGGAAGACCGGACGACGGGTCACGCGGTAGGCGATGCGCGTGGCGAGGAGCGAGACCAGCGCGGCGATCACCGGCGACAGGAACGCGGGGATGATCACGACGGTCAGCAGCGCGGCGTAGTTCACGGAGTCGAAGCCGGCCCCGACGATCGCGGCACCGATGAGCCCGCCGAACAGCGCGTGCGAGGACGACGACGGCAGACCGCGCAGCCACGTGATCATGTTCCACACGACCGCGCCGATCAGGCCCGCGAAGATCATCTCCGGGGTGATCGCGACGCCACCGGGGCCCTCGTTGATCAAGCCGTGCGAGATCGACGTCGCGACGGCGGTGCTGAGGAACGCACCGACGAGGTTGAGCACCGCGGCGACCGTGACGGCCACCTTGGGCTTCATGGCACCGGTGGCGATCGGTGTCGCCATCGCGTTGGCGGTGTCGTGAAAACCGTTTGTGAAGTCGAAGAAGAGGGCCAACGCGATGACCAGGACGACTATGAGTGTGATGTCCACCGCGGGCAAGTGTCGCAGCCGATCGGCTCCGGGGCAAACCCTGTCGTCCGCCGCCGCGCCACCCGACCTGCGGGATCGTTCAGCCTGCGAATCATGTCGATGGGAGAATGGACACCATGGACACCGCGGAACTCCTCATCCTGTTGATCGGTTCACTCGCGGTGACCGGCTTCGCGCGGGCCAAGGGGCTGCCCGCGCCGCTGCTCGTCACGGCCGTGGCGCTCGCGGTGTCGTTCCTGCCGGGCCTGCCGGAGATCGAGATCGACTCCGAGGTGATCCTCACCGTCGTCCTGCCGCCGCTGCTCTACTCCGCCGCCCTCGACGTGTCGTGGCAGAGCTTCCGGCAGTCCATCAAGCAGATCCGCCGTCTCGGTATCTTCCTCGTGATCGTCACTGCGCTCGCGGTCGCCCTCGCCGCGTACATCATCATCCCGGACATGGACTGGCCCGCGGCGATCCTGCTCGGCGCCGTCGTCGCCCCGCCGGACGCGGTGTCCGCCGCGGCGATCGGCCGGAAGCTCGGACTCCCCCGCCGGGTGATGACGGTCCTGTCCGGCGAGAGCCTCATCAACGACGCCGCGTCCCTCACCCTCGTGCGGGTCTTCACGCTCATCGCGGCGGGGACGTCGCTGACGATCTGGCAGGACCTCGGCATCTTCGGGCTCGCGATCGGTGTCGGCCTGGCGGTGGGCATCGTCCTCGGCGTCGCCGTCCACTGGATCCGGATGCGCATCAACGACCCGGTCGTCGAGACGATCATGAGCATCCTGCTGCCCTTCGTCGCGTACGTCCTCGCCGAGCACCTCTCCGGCTCCGGGGTCATCGCCGTGGTCACCGCGGGGCTGTACATCGGCTACAACTCGCCGAAGGAGGGCTACGCGACCCGGCTGCAGGAGCGCCCGCTGTGGACGAGTGCGGACGTGATCCTCGAGGGGTTCGTCTTCGCCCTCATCGGCCTGCAGCTGAAGACCGTCGTCCAGGACCTCGTCGAGAGCGACCGCAGCCTGACGCAGACCCTCACCGCGGCGGCCGTCGTCCTGGTCGTCGTGATCCTCGTGCGACCGCTCTTCGTGTTCGAGTCGTACGCGCGCAACCGCTTCAACGGCCGGTGGCTGCGGCCGTTGCGCGTCCGACTGTCCCGCGGTCACCCGTCCCTGCGCTGGCTGCGCGGCTCCGCCGAACCGAAGCTGAACTGGCGGGAGCTCACCGTCATCTCGTGGACCGGCATGCGCGGTGTGGTGACCCTCGCCGCGGCGGTCTCCGTCGTCGGCAACTCGGTCGACGTCAAGGCGCAGGACACCATCTTCGTGATCGCCTTCGTGGTCACCGTCGGCACGCTCCTGCTCCAGGGGCTGACCCTGCCGTTCGTGATCCGGGCGCTGAAGGTGCAGGACCCGGCCGAGGGCGAGGCGGACGTCCGGAGCGAGATGCGCCTCAACCAGCGCACCACCGAGGCCGCGATCGCCCTGCTCGAACGGAGGCGACCGGCGTGGGCCGAGCAGTACGGCGCCGAGGCATCGGACAGCGTCGTGAACCGACTGAAGGCCCGCCTCGAACGACAGGCCGAGACGTTCCGCCGCGACGCCGAGGAAGAGGAGGTCGAGGACCGGAACGCTCCGCTGCGACTCCGCGGCGCCCAGATCCAGGACATCCGCCGCGAACTGCTCGACCGTCGCCGCGAGATCGTGCTCGAGGAACGCGAGAAGGGCAACCTCGACGAGGAGGTCATGCGCCGCGTGCTCGTGACGCTCGACGCCGAGGAACTCGCGATGGACTCGGCCCAGGCCTCCCGCAGCCGGTCCTGACCCGGCGCTGCCGGTCCCGGGCCGCCGCAGCCGGTCCTGCCCCGACAGCTCACGGGGCACGGTGAGCACGCCCGGCGTACCGTGATGCTCCGACCAGCAGAAGGAGCAGAGCGCCGAGTGAGCGAGCCGCGGAACGACGTCCCCAGGAAGAGCGACCTCCCCGATCGTGACGGAGCGCCGCGGTCGTCCGCGCCGAAGCCCCGGCAGACCCGGCCCTCGACGCGGGGCGGTTCGCGGCCACGTCGCGGTGCTCCCGTCGCCGGCAGCCGGAGCGCCGGCAGCCGTGCGGGGCGCGTGCGCCAGGCACCGGTGCCCGAGCCGCAGCGGATCAGCCGGTACCGCCGCTGGTACGGCACGCTCCACCCCTCGCTGCAGCTCATCGGGCTGCAGCTCTGGATGCCGCTGTTCTTCATCGTCGGCTTCTGCCTCTGCTACGTCTTCGCCTTCCACGCTCCCCACCCGCACGGCGTCCCCGTCGCCCTGGTCGGCAGCGACCCGACCCTCGTCGCCGCCGTCGGCAAGGCCCTGCCCGGTGAGTACGTGTTCCACACGTACGAGTCGCTGGCCCGCGCGAAGCAGGACGTCCTGGCCGGCACGATGGCCGTCGCGTACGACCCTTCGGCGAACGAGGTCTTCAAGGCGAGCGCCCACCAGTTCCAGGTCGCCTCGCTCGTCCCCGCGACGCTGACCAGCGTGCTCACCGGGATCGGAGTCGCCGCCCCGACCGTCACCGAGCTCGCACCGCTGCCCGCGTACGACGAGTACGGCACCGTCGCGATGTACGTCATGCTCGCCTGGTGCATCGGCGGCTACATGGTCGCGATGTTCATCGGCATCATGGGCGGTCCGCTGCGGCACCGCACCCGCATGACCGTGATCGTCGTCGGCGGCCTCGTGATCTCCCTGATCACGAACACGCTCGCCGGCCCGGTCGTCGGCGCGATCCACGGGCACTGGATCGGACTCGTGCTCATCGCCTGGGGCTGGATCGTCGCGATCGGTCTCGCCGTCAACGGCCTGAGCTACTTCGTCGGCCGGTTCATCGCCGCGCCCGCGATGATCTGCTTCGTCTTCCTGTCGATGCCGTCCTCCGGCGGCGCGTACCCGAAGTGGTTCATGCCGGAGCCCTTCGCGTGGCTCAACCACGTCGTGGTCGGCTCGAGCATGGTCGACATGATCAAGCACGAGATCTACGGCGTCGGCCCCGGCTTCGGTCGCGGGCTGGTCACGATGGGCTGTTACGCCGCCGCCGGGCTCGTGCTGATGTTCTTCGGCAAGCAGTGGTGGGAGCGCCGTCGCATCGCGGCGATCGTGAACAACCGCACGACGATGTTCCAGGACGCGCAGACCGCGAACCGCGAGTTCCTCGGGAAGCAGCGGGACGCCGAGCTCGAGCGCCACGGACTGACCTCGACCGAGACCGGCACGCTGAGCGTCCTGCGCGACGACGACTGGGAGGACGAGCGTGTCGCCGGCGACGTCTTCACCGGCGGTCGCGACGGGCTCGAGCAGGAGACCACCCCGACCGGACGCATCCCCGTGGTGCGGCAGGCGGACCGGTCCGGCCCGGCGCGACCGGGAGGCGCTGCCACCGGCCCCCGCACCCGTCCCGTCCCCCGCGTGGACGCGTCCGGTCGCCGCCCGGCGCCGGCAGGATCGCGCACGACGCGGACCGGCGCGCCCGACGAGCGCCAGCACGGGCGGCACGCCGAGCGCTGACGCGCGCACGCTCGGCCGCTCCCCGGAGCGCGCGTATCCTGTTCCGCATGCACCCGCGCACCGCCTGGCACCGCGTCCTCGTCACCGCCGTCGTGGCGTTCCTCGTGCTCGCGGCAGCGCTCTACGCCGCGAGCGTGTTCCTCGCCCCCGCCGACGGCCGGAACACCGCCGGGCTGTTCGTCGGCTGGGCGATGTTCGCGGTCCTCGGGGCGATCGCGGCGGGCATCGTCGACTTCTTCGTCCGCCCGCTCGGTGGTCGCAGCGGGGACGCCGACGTCCTCGCCGCCGCGGAGGAGGCGCGCACCGGCAGCACCCGCGTCCAGCAGGGTCGTGCGGGCGCCCGCTAGACGCCTTCGCCGCTGAAGCCCGAGACGGTCGCGTTGTCCTCCGCGAAGGTGAAGCGCGCCGTGACGGTCCCGCCGGCCAGCACGCCCGGCAACCAGTAGCGCGCGTCGTCCCACATCGCGTCGTAGGGCACCGCGTCGACGGGGACCCACCGCGGCTCCAGCTCGTCGCTGCCCGACGGGGTCCCCTGCCAGCGGCGGCAGACGAAGACGTCCGAGCGCTGCGACCAGGACGGTCGGAACGGGAACCGGTAGTCCAACGTGCCACGCGCCTCCAGGTCGTCCGACTCGAGCCGCAGACCGACCTCCTCCGCCACCTCGCGCACCGCTGCCGCCACCGGCGGCTCCCCCGGCTCGCGCTTGCCGCCCGGACCGACGAGGCGCCCGGCCCCGAGCCCCCGACGCTTCTCGCCGAGCAGCACCTCGGGGCCGTCGGGACCGTCACGGAGCAGGTAGACGACCACGACCGGGGCGTGCTGGGACTTCGTCTCGTCGCGTTCGGTCACGGTCCCCAGTCTGGCGGACGTGTCCGGTGGACGCTCCGCGCTGGCGTACGATCGCTGGCATGGCAGGCGTGCTGCGGGGGCACCATGGCTGAGCCCCGCAGGACCGGGCGCAGCCTCGAAGTGCTGCGCGCCGAGGCCGCCGAGGAGATCTCGATGATCGTCGAGCACCGCAGCCGTGCGGGCGAGGACCCGTGGGAGTTCATGCCGACGCTCCCGACCGTCGACGAGCAGGTCGTGCTCATCCTCCGCGCCGATGCCGTCGAGCTCGACGCCGCGATCGGGCAGCGCAGCGTGCACTGGGCGGGCCACCCGGCCTCCGGGCAGGGCACCGAGCTCGGCGAGGAGTACCACCGGCTCCGCCGGATCGCCCTGCAGCACCCCGAGCTGACGCCGGCGGTGTGGAAGCTCATGGGCGCGCTCCCCGGGCGCGACTGACGACCACCGACCCGGTGCTGCGGTTGGATGGTGGCATGACCGACACCGTCCTCGCCGTCCTCAACCAGCCCTCGCGCGACGCCGCCCCGCACGACCCCGAGGCCGACGCGTACACGTGGGCGAAGCCGCTCGAGGAGCACCTGCAGGTGCAGGACCTCGGGGCGATCCGCGGCGACGGGGTGTTCGAGACCATCACGGTGGTCGACGGGCGGCCGCAGGCGCTCGAACCGCACCTCGCCCGCTTCGTGCGGTCCGCGGCGATGCTCGACCTGCCCACGCCGGACGTCGACGCGTGGCGCCAGGCGATCGAGGCGGTGTGCGCCCGGCTCGACCCGGTGCACGAGGCCTTCGCGAAGACCGTCATGACCCGCGGCGTCGAGGGCTCGGGTCGACCGACCGGCTGGGTCTACGCGGCACCGTCCGGCGACCAGACGCCCGCGCGGACGGCGGGCATCGCCGTCGTGACGCTCGACCGCGGCTACCGGCACGACGTCGAGCGGACCTCGCCGTGGTTGCTGCAGGGCGCGAAGACGCTGTCGTACGCGGTGAACATGGCGGCGCTCCGCGAGGCCGAGCGCCGCGGAGCGGACGACGCGCTCTTCGTCTCGACGGACGGGTACGTGCTCGAGGGCACCCGCGCGAACCTGGTGATGTCCGTCGACGGCAGGTTCGTGACGCCGCGGACCGACATCGGCATCCTGGCCGGGACGACGCAGGCCGACGTCTTCCGGTTCGCCGAGGGCGAGGGCATCGCGACCTCGTACGAGCTCGTCACGCTGGCCGACCTGGAGGCCTCCGACGCCCTGTGGCTGCTGTCGAGCGTCCGCCAGGCGGCACCGATCCGGTCCGTGAACGGCGTCGCGCGGGAGATGGACCTGCCGATGACCGAGCGCATCAACGACTTCCTGCTGTCCCGCGACGCCTGACGCTCGGCGCCCCCTCCGCGGAACGCAACGTCGGCGGTTGCGCGCAGCGGTACGGCGTTGCGAGCAACCGCCGAGGTTGCGTCTTGCGGACGGGAGGACCGTGGCGGGGCCGCCACGAGCCTCCAGACCGTCATCCGGTCACCAGCGCGGCGTGGTGACGCCCGTCCCGTCGGCCCACTCGTACACGGACGTGCCCTCGATCCAGACGCGCGTCGCGCGGCTGGTCGCGGCCAGCGGGTCGCCGTCCCACAGGACGAGGTCGGCGTCGAAGCCCGGTGCGATGCGGCCGACACGGTCCCCGAAGCCGAGGAAGGCTGCGGGGTTGGTGGTGAGGGCCTCGAGCGCGGTCTGCCAGGGCAGGCCCTCCTTGACGGCCGCCGTGGCCTGGTCGACCAGCATCGCGATCGGCACGACCGGGGCGTCGGTGGTGATGGCCACGCGGACACCGGCGGCGGCGAGCGCCACGACGTTCGGGATGCCGCGGTCGCGGAGTTCGACCTTCGAGCGGCTCGTGAACAGCGGGCCGTAGATCACCGGGACGTCGCGCTCGGCGAGCAGGTCGGCGATCTTGTGCGCCTCGGTGCCGTGGTTGACGACGAGCCGGTACCCGAACTCGTCGGCCAGGCGGAGCGCGGTCGCGAGGTCGTCGTGCCGGTGGACGTGCTGGTCCCACGCGAGCTCGCCGTCGAGCACCCGGACGAGCGTCTCGTTCGTCAGGTCGCGGGTGAACGGCTCCCCCTTCGCGGCGGCGGCCGCACGGGCGGCGCGGTAGTCCTGCGCGGCGACGAACGCCTCACGGACGACCTTCGCCACGCCGAGGCGCGTCGACGGCGTCCTCCCCTTGTCGCCGTACACGCGCTTCGGGTTCTCGCCGAGGGCGCTCTTGACGCTGACGGCGTCGGAGATGAGCTGCTCGTCGATCGTGCGACCACCCCAGGTCTTGATCGCGACGGTCTGCCCGCCGATCGGGTTGCCGGAGCCGGGCTTCACGACGATGCTCGTGATGCCGCCGGACAGTGCGTCGCGGAACCCCTCGTCGTCGATGTCCACGGCGTCGATCGCCCGCACCGCAGCCTGGTTCGGGTCGGTCATCTCGTTGGTGTCGTTGCCGGCCCAGCCGTTCGCCTCCTCGTGGATGCCGACGTGGCCGTGCGACTCGACGAACCCGGGGACGAGCCAGGCGCCGGCGGCGTCGACGACGGGGAGGCCGGGCGGCGGAGCCACGTCGGGGCCGACGGCGGTGATGCGGCCGTCCTCGACGACGACGGCACCCCCGTCGAAGGGCGGAGCGGTGACGGGGACGACGTGGGCCCCGGTGACGACGAACGAGTTGCGCATGCCACCACGGTACGGCGGAGCACCGTCGTCCCCGCGACATACCGATCCCTGGCGTCCGCGGTCGCGTCCGTCCTACCGTCTCGACACCGACGATCGACGCAGGAGGCTCCGTGTCCCGACCCCGACCACCCTGGCCCGCCCACGACACCGTCGTCCGGCCGTGGCGCAGCGCCACCCGCGGCGACCGGACCGTCCGGCAGACGGCGACCGTCACCGCTTCGGTCCCACCGTGCATCGCCGACGCGCACTGGGAGCCCGACGGAGCGACCGCTGCACTGCTCGACCGGAGCCTGACGGCGCTCCGGGCGCTCGACGAGGACGGCGGAGCCGGTCCCCTGCACCGGCTGCTCACCCGGACCGAGGCGGTCGCGACCTCGCGCATCGAGCACGAGGACGCCACGGCCGAGGACGTCGCCCGGGCGCTGGTGGGCGTGCGCGCGAACACGAGCGCCTCGGTGATGGTGCAGGCCGGGGACGCCCTCGAGCGCCTGGTGCGGGCAGCCGGAGCCGGACACCTCGACGAGACCGCGCTCCTCGACGCCCACCGTGGTCTGCTGCGCGGCGACCCCGTGGACGGCCCGCACGCGGGTCGCTACCGCACCGTGCAGAACTGGATCGGGGGCGGGCGCACACCACGGGACGCCGACCACGTCCCACCGCCGCCCGAGTTCGTCCCGTCGCTCATGGCCGACCTGTTCGCGTTCCTCGCGCGCGACGACCTGCACCCCGTGGCCCAGGCGGCGATCGCACACGCGCAGTTCGAGTCGATCCACCCGTTCACCGACGGCAACGGACGGACCGGTCGCGCGCTCGTCGCGGCGGTCCTGCGGCACCGGGGTGCGACGCGGACGGCGAGTCCACCGGTCTCGTCCGTCCTGGTCGCCGAGCGCACCCGGTACTTCCAGCACCTGACGCAGTACCGCGAGGGACACGTCGACGCGTGGGTGCGCGACGTCGCCATCGCCGTGGGCGCGGGATCGGACGAGGCGCTCGTCACGGGGCTGCTGCTCGACGAGGTCGCCGCGGACCGTGCGGCGACGACCTGCGCCTCCGGCCCGCACGCGGTGCTCGGGCGGGCGCTCGACCAGGACGCCGTCCTGACGGAGGACCACGCGGAGGAGCTCCTCCGCCGCGCGATCGCGCGGGGCGACGTCTCGGGGATGGCCGAGACGCTGCTCGAGACCACGGTCACCGACCTGTGCCGAGCCGGGGTCCTCCGTCCGGTGACGGCCCGTCGCCGGCGCCGTGCGTGGATCGCGCCGGCGGTGGCGGCCGAACTCGACGCCTTCGCCGAGCGCGTGCGAGCAGGTGTCGAGGCCCGGGCGCATAGGGTGGCGTGGTGAGCAGTGAGCACGCCCAGGCCACCCCGCCGACCGCCGCGAAGCGGCCCGTCACGCGGACCCACCACGGCATCGAGTTCGTCGACGACTACGAGTGGATGCGGGACAAGGAGTCACCGGAGACCCTCGCCCACCTCGAGGCCGAGAACGCCTGGACCGAGGCGCAGACCGAGCACCTGACCGGCCTCCGCGACCGCATCTTCGCCGAGGTCAAGAACCGCGTGCAGGAGACGGACCTCTCCGTCCCGGTGCGCATGGGCGACTGGTGGTACTTCACGCGGACGGCCGAGGGCAGCCAGTACGGCGTGCACTGCCGCGCACCGATCACCGGCCCGGACGACTGGACGCCGCCCGCGGTCGACGAGGGTGCGACGGCCCTGCCCGGGGAGCAGGTCGTCCTCGACGGCAACGCCCTGGCCGAGGGGCACGACTTCTTCTCGCTCGGCAGCTACGACATCAGCGACGACGGGACCCGTCTCCTCTACGGCGTCGACGTCGAGGGCGACGAGCGCTACACGCTGCACGTGCGCGACCTCACGACGGGCACCGACCTCGGCGACGAGATCCCGGACACCGGCTCCGGCGCGACCTTCGACCCGTCCGGGCGCTACGTGTTCTACCCGACCGTCGACGAGTCCTGGCGTCCGGACCGCATCTGGCGGCACACCGTCGGCAGCGCCACCGGCGACGACGTCGTCGTGTTCGAGGAGTCCGACGACCGCTACTGGGTCGGCGTCGGCGTGACCCGCTCGTCGCAGTACATCGTCATCGAGCTCGGCTCCAAGATCACGTCCGAGGCACTGGTGCTCGACGCCGCCGACCCGACCGGCGAGTTCCGGGTCGTGTGGCCGCGGCGCGAGGGGGTCGAGTACGAGATCGAGCACGCCATCGTCGGCGGGAGCGACCGCTTCCTGGTGCTGCACAACGACGGCGCCGAGAACTTCGAACTCGTCGACGTCCCCGCCGACGACCCCACCTCGGAGCACGACCGCCGCGTCGTCGTCGCGCACCACACCGAGCGCCGCATCGAGTCCGTCGACGCCTTCGCCGGGCACCTGGCGCTCGAGTACCGGGCCGAGGCGCTCCCCCGCGTCGCCGTCATCCCGATCGAGGGCGACGGCTACGGCGACGCGCACGAGGTCCCCTTCGACGAGGCACTCTTCTCGGCAGGGCTCGGCGGCAACCCCGAGTGGGAGCAGCCGACCCTGCGCATCGGGTACACGTCGTTCGTCACCCCGTCCGAGGTCAGCGACCTCGACCTGGCGACCGGCGAGGTCACGGTGCTCAAGCGACAGCCGGTCCTCGGCGGCTACGACCCGGCCGACTACGTGCAGGAGCGTGACTGGGCGACGGCACCGGACGGCACGCAGGTGCCGATCTCGCTCGTCTGGCGCCGCGACGCGGTGGACGCCGACGGCCCGGCGCCGCTGCACCTCTACGGGTACGGCTCCTACGAGCACTCCATCGACCCGGGCTTCAGCGTCATGCGCCTGTCCCTGCTCGACCGCGGCGTCGTCTTCGCGGTCGCCCACGTGCGGGGCGGCGGCGAGATGGGGCGGCACTGGTACGAGGACGGCAAGACGCTGACGAAGAAGAACACCTTCACCGACTTCGTCGCCGTCGCCGAGCACCTGATCGAGAGCGGTCGGACGAGCGCCGACCGTCTCGTGGCCGAGGGCGGCAGCGCCGGTGGCCTGCTCATGGGCGCGGTCGCGAACCTCGCGCCGGAGTGCTTCGCCGGCATCCTGGCCGCCGTCCCGTTCGTCGACGCGCTCACGAGCATCCTCGACCCGGACCTGCCGCTCACGGTGATCGAGTGGGACGAGTGGGGCGACCCGCTGCACGATGCCGAGGTCTACCGGTACATGAGCGAGTACTCGCCGTACGAGAACGTGCGCGACGACGTGCAGTACCCGCGGATCCTCGCCGTGACGTCGATCAACGACACCCGTGTGCTCTACGTCGAGCCGGCGAAGTGGACCGCGAAGCTGCGCGAGGTCGGGGCGCCGGTCCTGCTGAAGACCGAGATGGCCGCGGGGCACGGCGGCGTGAGCGGCCGGTACGACTCGTGGCGCGAGCGCGCGTTCGAGCTCGCCTGGTTGCTCGAGGTGCTCGGCCTGGCCGACGTGAACCCCGCGGCGGCCTCAGCGGAGCCGATCGCCGCCGGCTGAGCGGCGCCGCTGCCGATCGTCCCGCGGGAGCAACAGGACTCCACCGGAGTTCGGTGGAGTCCTGTCGCTCCCACGGAATGCTGCGCGACGCAGCGCGCCGAGCCGCGTCAGACGCGGTTGAGTGCCTGCACGGCCTGGTCGTACGAGTCCTCGGCGAGCCGCACGCGGTCCCCCGCGAGCACGCCGTACCCGAACGTCCCCTCACCACCACGCTCGGCGATGCCGGAGTGCACGCGGAGCACGTCGAGGGCGTGCAGGGAGCGCACCCGCTCGGTCAGCACGTCCGCGGCGTCCCCGATGCGCTTCCACAGCGCGTGCGGGAAGGCGTCGTCCCCGAGCACGTCCATCGCCGCCCGGGCGCGGGTCGCAGCGCGCCAGGCGGTCTCGGTCGCCGCACGGTCGGCGGCTTCACGGTCGACAGGGCCGACGCTCTCGTCGTCGTCCCCGACCGCGTTCCGGACCAGGTCACGGACGCGTGGCTTCTCGACCGCCGAGACGTCCTGTGCGACGTGCTTCGGCGACCGGAGCGCCCACGCCGTCGGCGCCGGACGCTCGACGGCGTCGTCGAGGGCGTCGAGGAGTTCGAGGTAGCGCTCGGAGTGCAGGAAGGCCGTGACCTCGCCGACCGCGACGGCACGGCGCTCACGGGTGGCGGCGAGCATCCGCTCCCGGGTCATCCCGTCGACGAGCAGGTCCTGTGCCGGCGTCGACGCGTGGGGCAGACGCTCCACGAGGTAGTCGGCCAGCGCAGCGCGCGCCGTCACGGCGGCGAGGGCGTCCGCGGCCTCGGCTGCTCGGTCGGTCGCCGGGGTCGCCGGGAACGCAGGACGGTACGAGCCGAGCACGGCGGCGATGTCGAGGGAGGTCCTCGCCGTCTCACGGAGGTCCGTCTCCGCCCCGGCGCGAAGCTGTCCTTCGAGGGCGAGCAGGGTCGATCGCAGCTTGCGCAGGCGCTTCGTCAGTGCCCGCGCCGCGGTGTGCTTCTCCGGCTTCTCCGCCGTGCGGAGCCGGGCGGCGGGCGCGCCCTCCAGGCCGCGGGCGAGCTTCGAGGTGACCGCCGCGGGGTGCGCGTCGATGTCGGCGAAGCGACCGTCGAGTGCCGCGAAGAGCTCGTGCGCCACCTGTTCGTCGACGCCCTCGGCCACCTCGACCTCGACCTCACGCCAGGTGCGCGGGGTCGCGGGCGCGTGGTCGTCGAGGCGCTGGGCGACCACGCGGTCGTCGGCGAGTTCGGCGACCTGGTCGTCGTCCTCGTCGAGCAACCGCACGACCGCCCGCGTGGTGGTGATGCGGACGACGGGGCGCAGGCCGCGGCCCCGGCGCTCGGCGAACAGCGCGGCCAGGACCTCGTCGGGCACGGTGTCGGGATCGTCCGTCAGGGCGAAGTGCTGCTCGTGCCGGACGGTGTCCGACGCGGCGCGCTTGATGTGCCATCCCGCGTCCGGGCCACCCGTCCGTCGGCGGACGGTCACCCGTGAGGCGACGAGGTCGTACCGCTCGGTGTCCCAGTAGGTGGCGTCGAGGCCGAACGGCTCCTGGTGCTCCGTCCGGGCGATGCTGCCGACGCCGATGAGGTCCGGCAGGTCGTCGCCCTCGGGCATGTCGTACGTGCGCTCGATCTCGAGGTGGGTGTCCGTCACGCGGTCCTGTCTACCAGGGGTCACCGGGGTTCCCCGAACCGGCGGGGTTAGCCTGGGCACATGAGCGAGACAGTCACCCGCGACGCGTTCGTGCCCGAGGCCGGCGGCGTCACGATGTTCACGACGAGCTGGTGCGGCTACTGCGCCCGGCTGAAGAACCAGATGTCGAAGGCAGGCGTGCCGTTCCGCGAGGTCGACATCGAGCAGACCCCCGGCACCGCGGAGCTCGTCGCCGAGGTCAACGGCGGCAACCAGACCGTGCCGACGCTGGTCTTCCCGGACGGCAGCACCGCGACGAACCCGTCCCTGGCCGAGGTGCAGTCGCGCGTCTGACGCGAGGCGCCGACGGCGCGCTGCACAACGAGAAGCGGCTCGAACCACGCGTTTGCGTGGTTCGAGCCGCTTCTCGTTGTGCAGAAGCACGTCGTGCCGCAACGCGACCGGATCCGGCGCCGGGCGCCGGAGCCGGCGGCGGCGGGCGGCGGAGCCGGCAGCGGCCGCCGTCGCCGACTCCGCGAGCGACCGAGCGCACCCGGCGCTCAGCCCCCGAGCGCCTCCGTCAGCAGCGCCACCATCGCGTCGAGCTGGATGTCGCCCGAGTCGGCGATCTCCTCGTCCGACCCGTCGAGCGCGCGGGCGGCCAGGGACGCCTTCGAGTCGATGAGCTCGGCGATCTTGGTGTCGATCGTCTGCGCCGCGATGATCCGCCACGCGGTGACGGGCTCTTCCTGCCCGATGCGGTGCACGCGGTCGATCGCCTGCGTCTGCTCCGCCGAGGTCCACGACAGCTCGGCGAGCACGACGTTCGACGACACCTGCAGGTTCAGGCCGACGCCGGCGGCGGTGAGCGAGCACACGATGACGGCGACGTCGGGGTCGTTCACGAACGCGTCGATCTCGGCCGTGCGCTGTGCGGGCGTCTGGTCACCGCGGACGGTGGCGGTCTTGAGGTGCCGACGGGCGAAGACCTCCTCGGCCTGGTCCATCACGTCGAGGTGCTTGGCGAAGAAGACCACCTTGCCGACGTTCGAGGCGAGCTGCGCCGCGTAGTCCGCCGCCAGCTGCGCCTTGGCACGACCGATCCGCCGCACCATCGAGAACACGTTCTCGCCGGTCGACGAGGCGTCCTGGTCCTCGAGCTCCCACCGCGCGACCTGGCGGACGAGCTTGTGGTCGATGCCGACGACCGGGTCCTGCCCCGTGCGGGCGTCGAGCGCCTGGTGGTACCGACGGACCAGCTTCGCGGTGAGCTCGCGCTCGGCGTCGCGGATGGAGCGGCCCTCGTCGCCGTCGAGCTCGACCGGGATGTCGGCGATCCGTCGCGCGGGGATGTCGGCGGCGACGTCGACCTTGCGGCGGCGGACGATGCCCTGGTCGATGACGGCCTTGCGGGCCTCGACGAAGAAGCCGGGGTCGGCCGGGGTGAGCCCGATGTCCTCGAGCTCGTTCATGAGCGTCGCGCGGGGCTTCTTGTCGTCGATCCAGCCGAGGAACTCCCAGATGGTGCGGAAGTCCTCGACCGAGTTGATCAGCGGGGTACCGGTCAGCGCCAGGAACAGCGGCGACGACACCCGCGCACGGATCTGCTCGGCGAGCTGCAGCACGAACCGGGAGCGCTGCGACTCCTTGTTCTTGATGAAGTGGGCCTCGTCGACGACCATGCCCTTGAAGCCGAAGGCCCCGAGCCAGCCGGCGTGCCGGTCGAGGATCTCGTAGTTCACGATGACGATGTCGGCGAAGCCGTCCAGGTCGTCCCCGTCGCCGTGGATGACGGTGGCGGTGCGGTTCGGCACCCAGCGCTCGGCCTCGCGTGCCCAGTTGGTCTTCACGACGTTGGGCACGACCACGAGCAGCGGGAAGGCGTTCGCGGCGTCGGCGGCGAGCAGCGACTGCGCGGTCTTGCCGAGGCCGGGCTCGTCCGCGAGCAGGAACGTGCGGTGTCCCTGCGCCGCGGCGGCGACGAGCTCCGCCTGGTGCTTCATCAGCGTGGTGCCGGACCGCGAGTGCAGCGAGGTCGGCTCCGGCAACGGCATCGACGCCGCGCCACCGCCGGCGCCGTACTCGAACGACTTGAACAGCGGACCGAACAGCTCCCAGTTCGCCAGGCGACGCGGGTGGGCGACGGGCTGGTCGGCGAGGGCGAAGTCGGGCGCCAAGAAGGGGTTGGCCAGCTGGCGCTGCACGACCGCCTGCGGCACGACCGAGCGCACCGGGGCGTCGACCACCGGGGACGGCTCGGCCGCGATGACGAGGTCCTCGGGCTGCAGCTCCATGCCGCCGGCGATCATCATGTCGCGCTTGACCGTGCGGGTCGCCTCGCTGACCGAGGCCTCCTCGGTCAGCAGCTGGATCACGCTGGTGTCCCGCGCGGCGGTCTTCGCCAGGATCGTGGCGACACCGTCGAGACGCTTGAGCTGCTCGGCGCGCTGCGCGTCGGTGAGCTCCGGGTCGGCCTTGACCCGTGCGCGCTCCTCGCGCATCAGCAGCGCGACCGCCTGGAACTTCGACCGGTTGGACGCCTTCAGCGGTCCGCGCTGCGCCGCCGCCTCCACCTCGCGCACCGCGCGGGCGAGCACCGGGATGACGCCGTCGTTGTCCAGCGGGCGGGTACGGCGCGACGCGGTCCGCGTCCCGCCGGCTGCTCGCCGGGTGCCTGATCGAGCCAACGCTCCTCCTGTTCCGCCCGTTCTCCACGGGCGAGCCGCCGTCGTGGCGGGAAGTCCTCGACCGGCGTCTGGCACGACCCCGGTCCGCGGGCCACCCTGGCCCGCTCGTGCGCCGGTCCCGCCGTGGGACGTCCGGTGGACTCCCGCGGTCCGTGCGGCCGGCACCCCTCGGGTGCTCGACACGACGATCCGCGCCGGGACCCGGCGCCGTCGCACGCACGTGGTGCCCGTCGGACGCCCACGGATCCGGTCCCCACGTCGGTCAAGTGACCGACTGCCACGTCCGGAAACGACGCGGCACGCGACGACACGGTGCGTGCTGGGCTCAGTTTACTCCCGCACCCCCGACGGAGGCGACTCGACGGGACCCGCGCGCGTCGCGCCTCCCGTCCGACCGCGCGGTGGACGGGACGCCACGACGGCCGGGAGGGACTGCCCACCACCACCGCGCGGCCGGCGACCGTCCGACGGCCGGGTCAGACCTGCGGTGCCGACCGCGGACGGAGGGTGCCGGCCGACGGCACCGCCGGCGCCGCCTCGGCGAGCGCCGCACGCGTCGCCGCCAGCAGCTGCTGCGCCGTCCGGATGCCGTTCTCGGACCCGGTCGTCGCCTGCCCACCGGCGTGCGCGAGGAGCTGCGCGCCGATCGCCGGACCGATGCGGTCGGCCTCGGCCGGATTCCGGGCGACCCAGTCGCGGGCGACCGCGTCGGCGAGCCGCTCCGCCGCTGCCCCGCGCTCGGCGTCCCCACGGGACCGGTGCCACAGGCCGGTGACGACCAGGTGCGCGACGACCGCACCCACGTCGCGGACCGGGAACCCCCAGCCCGCCGTGTCGATGTCGAGCAGGCCGGAGATGCGCCACGGCTCGTCCTCGTCGACGAAGACCTGCTCGAGGTGCAGGTCGCCGTGCACCACCTGCTTGGGGGCGGCCCCCCAACCGATGGACCGCCGTCCGATGCCGTCGTAGAGCTCGTCGATCTCGGCCGCGTCCTGCGGCAGGGCGGCGACGAGCGTGCGCCGGTGCCAGTCGGCGTGGTCCATCGCGTCCGCGCGGGCCTGCTGCGTCATCGGCACCGTCGCGATCCGGCCGGTCAGGGCGGCGAGGGAGGCGACGAACCGCGGGTCGTCGGCGATCTCGGTGATGCGGCTGCCCGCGGGCACCCCGCGGATGCGCTCGAGCACGAGCAGGCCGTCGCCCCGGCTCGACAGCACCCGCGGGACCGGCAGCCCGGCGGCGACGAACTGCTCGTGGGTCTCGACGATCGGCGCGACGCGGTGCGGGCGGACGATCTTCAGGAACAGCACGCGCTCCGGGGCGTCCACGCGCACGACCGCGCGCTTGCCCGGGCGGTAGGCGGCGACCGACAGCGTCGGGGCGGTGACCGGCAGGCCGAGGCCGGCGAGGAGCTCGGCGACGGCGTCGCGGTACGTCACCTGCGGCAGCACCGGGAGGCCCGGGTCGTTCGGGTAGGCCCAGACCGAGACCGGCTCGCCCGTGGCGGGGTCGGTGACGACGGCGCTGTTCTGGTCGTGGGCGCCACCCGTGTCGACGTAGGTCAGGACGGTGGCGCGCTGACCGGCCCGGTCGACGGTGTCGACCTCGTAGCCGTACAGGTAGCCGTTGCCCGACGGCTCGACCGAGTGGGCGCGCGCGGCGACCACGGAGGTCCCGGAGCCGGCGAAGGCCTGCGGGATGATGCGCTCGTGGTTGGGCCACACGTGACCAGTCAACCGTGCCGCGGCGGTTTCGTCGCCATCGTGCACGGCTCGGCGTGCGGCTGGTGGCTACCGTGGTCGTCGTGAACCCGGTCGCGCGCCTCCGCAGTTCCAGCCGCACACCGTTCCTGCAGGTCGTGAAGACCGCGGTCGCGGTGGTCGCGGCGGTCCTGCTCTGCCGTGCGCTCATCGACGGGCCGTTCCCGACCTTCGCCGCGATCGCCGCGCTGCTCGTCGTGCAGCCGAGCATCAACCAGTCGTTCGTGAAGGGCCTCGAGCGCAGCGCCGGCGTGGTGCTCGGCGTCGTGCTGGCGACCGCCTTCCACCTGGTCTTCGGTGACGGCGTCTGGGTCGTGCTCGTCGTCATCGTGCTGGCGATCCTGCTGAGCTGGGCACTCCGTCTGACCCCGACGTCGGCAACCCAGGTGGGCATCAGCGGCATGCTCGTGCTCACCGCGGGGGTCGTCACGCCGAACTACTCGGCCGACCGGGTCCTCGAGACCGTCGTCGGCGCCGTCGTCGCACTCGCGGTGAACGCCGTGATCGTGCCGCCCGTGCTCCTCGAACCGGCGCACCTCGCGGTCGCCCGACTGGCCCGGGACACCGCCGCCGCGTTCGAACGGATCGCGATCGGCCTCACCGAGGGCTGGGACGCCGAGCGGTGGGACGAGGCCCTGCGCCAGGCGCGGGCCCTCCGGCAGCAGCACGCCCGCGCCGAGGCCTCGCTCACCGCGGCGGGCGAGTCGCTGACGATGAACCCCCGTGGTGGCCGACACCGAACGATCCTGCAGCGGGACACGACGGTCGCGGAGCACCTGCGCGTCCTGGTCACACGGGTCACCGGGATGACCCGGGCGATCCGCGACAACACGGCGCCGGACCTCCGGTCGGACCCGGTGGTGGGGAGCATCGCGACCGAGGTCGCCCGCATCGGGGCGGACGTCCGAGCACTGAGCGCACGGGTCGAGGCGACGCGGCTGCACCACGCGGAGCGCGACGGCTTCACGGGCACCGCCGCCGACGACACGACGGCCGCGGAGCCCGCGCTGACGGCGCCGCTCGAGGTCGTCCGGCCGAACTCGCGGCACTGGGTGCTCATCGGCGCCCTGCTCGAGGACATCCGACGGGTGCGGGAGGAGCTGCTCGGCGAGGACGACTGAGGTCCGCGCGGCGCGCGGCGTCAGGCCGTGGCGCGGTGTGCGGCGTGACCGGACGCCGCCGGGTGTGCGGCGTCCGCGGCGGGAGCGAGCGTGGGCGATCCCCCGCCCACTGCTGCCGGCTCGGACGCGGCGGCCGGTTCGACGGCAGTCGACTCGACGGCAGTCCGTTCGACCTCGGTCGGCTCCACCGCGGCCGCTGCCTCGACGGCCGTGAGGACGAGTCGGTCCCACAGCGCCGTCCCCGACTCGTGCTCGTCGGAGCGGACCCCCTCGAAGCCCTGGATGGTCGCGACCGCGCGATCGGCGCCGGCCTCGTACGCCGCACGGCTCGCGACGTCCGGCACCGCGCTCAGCAGCTCCGCGACGACCCGCTCGCGGCGGGCGTCCTCCAGCTCGCCGAGCACGTCGATGCCGTGCCGTGCCGCCTCGAGCTCCGCGTGCAACCGGACGATGGCCGGGTGGACGCTGTCGTCCGGACGGTACGGACGGTTCTCCTGATCCTGCATGGTGCCCCCTCGGGACACTGCGTCGGGTACGCCGTGTCCGCTGCGGAGCCTAGCAACGCGCTGCTCGCGAGGCCGATACCCCCCTCTGCGGGACGGACCGTTCTGCCCTCGTCCGGGTGGCGTGGCGGGGTCACTGTGACGAGATTCAGCCTCTTCCCACCCGGAACCGCCCACGGACCGCCGTTCCCTGCCACGATGGGGGCCGAGGAGGTCGATCATGCGCCTGTTGGTGGTCGAGGACGACGACGAGATGCGCGCGCTCATGGAGCGTGGGCTCGCGGCAGAGGGGTACCGCGTCACGGCGGTCGAGAACGGTGTCGAGGCGCTCATCGCCCTCGGCGAGCAGGCCTTCGACCTCGCGGTCGTCGACGTCATGATGCCGGGCATGTCCGGCTTCGAGCTCGCCCGCCGGATCCGCGAGCGGGAGGACCCCGTGCGCATCCTGCTCGTCACCGCACGTGACGCCGTCGACGACCGGGTCTTCGGACTCGACGCGGGTGCGGACGACTACCTCACGAAGCCCTTCGCGTTCGCCGAGCTGACCGCCCGCCTCCGCGCGCTCGGTCGCCGCGAGTCGGCTGCCGGGCAGCGGGTCATCGAGGTCGGCGACGTCGCCATCGACTCCGAGGCCCGACGGGTGTCGATCAAGGGGCAGCGCGTCGCCGTCAGCCCGACCGAGTTCGCCCTGCTCCGGCTGCTCGCCCGGTCGGTCGGGACCGTCGTCGACCGCCCGAAGATCCTCGAGGAGGTCTGGGACGGCTCGCAGCACGTGGACCCGAACGTCGTCGAGCAGTACATCTCGTACCTCCGCAAGAAGCTGACCTCGCACGAGGCGACGGTCGCCATCGCGACGGTCCGGGGCCGCGGCTACCGGCTCGACCTGCTCGGGGCGTGACCGGGTCGGCACCCACGACCGGGACGGTCCGCGGCGGACGCGGCCTGCCCCGGCCGCTCCGGGTGCTCTCGCTCCGCGCCCGCATCACGATCGGCTCGACGGCGATCGCGGCGGTCGTGATCCTGCTGCTCGTGCTCGTCATGCGCTTCCAGGTCGTCAGCGTCGTCGCGAGCGCCACCCGCACCCTGCTCGACGCCGACGTCGACCCGTACGTGGCGACGCTGGAGGTCGACAGCGACCCGGACCTGTCCGCACCGGGCAACGCCCAGCTCGTCGCCGTCGTGGCCCCGTCGGGCCAGATCCGGCTGTCGACCATGCCGCCCCGGGTCGAGCGGGCGCTCGGCAGCCTGACGTCGACCGAGTCGGGCACGTCGCTCATCACCGTCTCCGGGTCCGAGTACCGCGTCGTCATCGAGCACCCGGTCAACGCCGCCGGACGCTGGACCGTCGTCGCCGCACGCAACTCGCAGGCCGAGGCGATCGTGGTCGACGACCTCACCACCACGCTGTCGCTCACCGGCCTCGCGATCCTCATCGCCTTCGGCATCGCGTCGTGGGCGCTCGCCACCGCGGCGCTCCGCCCGGTGAACCGGATGCGCCGCGAGGCCGAACGGCTCTCCGTCGCCCCCGAGCGCGCCGAGCTGCCGGTCGGTCCGGCGCAGGACGAACTGGCCTCGCTCGCCACCACGCTGAACGCCTTCCTCGCACGCACCCGCCAGGTGACCGAACGCGAGCGTCAGATGGTCTCCGACGCCAGCCACGAGCTGCGCACGCCCCTCGCGATCCTCACCACCCAGCTCGACCTGGCGTCGCTCGACGGCGACGACGCTGCGGCGCTCGCGGCGCACATCGACCGCGCCAAGCGGAGCGTCGCCCGGCTCTCGCGGCTCGCGAACGACCTGCTCACGCTGTCGCGCATCGAGGACGCGGAGGAACGCGAGCAGGACGGCGCGCAGCCGACCACCGCCTGGAGCGACCTGGGCGACGAGGTCATGGCCGCCGTCGACCGGGTGCGCCTCATCGCCTCGGCGAAGGACATCACGGTGGACTTCGACCTCGAACGGACCCCGGACCCGGTCGGAGCGGCGGAACCACGCTTCCGCCTCGACACCGGTGGCATGGCGCAGCTCGTCACCAACACGGCGAGCAACGCGGTCGCCGCACTCCCCCGTGGTGGTGGCGTCTTCGTGTCGTGGCGGGTCGAGGGCGACGAGGGTGTCCTGCAGGTGACCGACGACGGACCCGGTGTCCCGGAGTCGTTCATCCCCGTCGCGTTCGACCGATTCACCCGGCCGGACGAGGCCCGGACGTCGCGCCGCGACCCGGACCCGGCGACGGGCGGGGTGCCGGTGCCGGGCGGCTCGGGCCTCGGGCTCGCGATCGTGCGCGCGATCGCGGAACGGTCGGGAGGAACGGCTGCCCTCCGCAACGTCCGGTCCGGTGGCCTCGAGGTCACCGTGCGCATCCCCGTGGTGCGCGAGCAGACCGGGTCCTGACGGTCACTGGAAGTCCCGCGACCGGGTCCGCACCGCCAGCGGCAGGTGCTCGATCCGGTCCGCCACCAGGTTCACCACGCCGTCCGGCGACCGCTCGAGGATCCCCCGCACCACCACGGCCGGCGACTCCCGTGCCACCCGCCGGTACCGTCCCCACACGCCGACGCTGCAGATGACGTTCACCAGCCCGGTCTCGTCCTCGACGTTCAGGAACGTGATGCCCGACGCCGTCGCCGGGCGTTGCCGGTGCGTCACGATGCCGCCCACCTCGACCCGTCGTCCGGTCTCCGCCGTCGCGGTGTCCTGCACGCTGAGCACCCCGCGGGCGCGCAGTCGCGGGCGGACGTGGTGCACCGGGTGGTCGTCGGTCGACATGCCCGTCGACCACATGTCCGCGATCAGGACGTCCCCGCTCGTCATCTGCCCGAACAGCGGCGGCTGCACGGTGACCTGGGTGTCGGGCAGCTGGTCGGGTCGTTCCGCAGCCGCCTGCGCCGCCGACCACATGCCGCTGCGCCGGTCGATCCCGAGCCCGGCGAAGGCGTCCGCTGCGGCCAGGGCCTCGAGCTGCGCGGTCGTCAGCCGGACACGACGGGCCAGGTCGGACATGTCCGTGAAGGGCCCGTGCGCCGCCCGCTCCGCGACGATCGCCTCGGCGCTCCGCCGGCCGAGCGAGGCGACCTCGGCCAGGCCCAGGCGGACGGCGAAGGCCCCGTCGCGTCGGTGCTCCGCGGTGTCGTCGGGCAGCGAGCCGTCGAACGGCAGCACGGGCGGCTGCTCCCCGGCCAGGCAGGCGTCGGCCCCGGTCGCACCGCTCTCGGCGTCGGGCAGGGGCTCCAGCGTCGCGTCGACCGCCGAGCGCAGGATGTCCGGCCGCAGCACCCGCACCCCGTGCCGCCGGGCGTCGGCGACCAGGGTCTGCGGTGAGTAGAACCCCATCGGCTGTGCCCGGAGCAACGCCGCCAGGAACGCCCCCGGGTAGTGCAGCCGCATCCAGGCGCTGGCGTAGACGATGAGCGCGAAGCTGATCGAGTGGCTCTCCGCGAACCCGAAGTTCGCGAACGCCTGGATCTTGGCGTAGATCGTGTCGGCGTCCTCGCCGTGGATGTCGTTCGCCGCCATCCCCGCGTAGAGCTTCTCGCGCAGCCGCTCGATCTTCTCGAGGCCACGCTTCGAGCCCATCGCCCGGCGGAGCAGGTCCGCGTCGTCCCCGGAGCACCCGCCGACGGCGATGGCCATCTGCATGAGCTGCTCCTGGAAGAGCGGGACCCCGAGCGTCCGCTCGAGCACGGGTTCGAGCGACGGGTGGATGTACGTGATCGGTTCCTCGCCCGTCCGACGACGGATGTACGGGTGCACGGCACCGCCCTGGATCGGACCGGGACGCACGAGCGCGACCTCGATCACCAGGTCGTAGAACCGCCGGGGCAGCAGCCGCGGGAGGGTGCCCATCTGTGCGCGGGACTCCACCTGGAACACCCCGATCGTGTCCGCGCGGCAGAGCTGGTCGTAGACGCCCTGCTCCTCCTTCGGGATCGAGTGCATGTCCCAGCGCTCCCCGCAGTGTTCGTCGGCCAGGTCGAACGAGTACTGCAGCGCCGCGAGCATCCCGAGCCCGAGCATGTCGAACTTCACGAGCCCCATGAAGGCGCAGTCGTCCTTGTCCCACTGCAGCACGGTCCGGCCGTCCATGCGGGCGTGCTCGATGGGCACGACCTCACCGACGGGCCGGTCGGTGAGCACCATGCCCCCGGAGTGGATGCCGAGGTGCCGTGGGAACCCGAGCACCTGCTGGGCCATGTCGACCACGGTGTCCGGGATGTCGTGGTCCTGGCTCTCGGTGACCGACCCCCACCGCTCGACCTGCTTCGACCAGGCGTCCTGCTGCCCGGGGCTGTGCCCGAGCGCCTTCGCCATGTCCCGCACGGCGCCCTTCGGCCGGTAGGTGATGACGTTCGCGACCTGCGCCGCGTTGAACCGTCCGTACTTCTCGTAGACGTACTGGATCACCTCCTCGCGCCGGTCCGAGTCGAAGTCGACGTCGATGTCGGGCTCCTCGTCGCGCATCGCCGACAGGAACCGCTCGAACGGCAGTCCGTACCGGATGGAGTCGACCGCGGTGATCTCGAGCAGGTAGCAGACGGCCGAGTTCGCCGCCGAGCCGCGCCCCTGGCACAGGATGCCCCGCTGCCGGGCGTACTGCACCATGTCCCGCACGATCAGGAAGTACCCCGGGAAGTCCTTGTCCGCGATGACGGACAGCTCCCGCTCGATGCGCTCGCGCTTCTGCGGGTCGACACCGTCGGCGCTGCCCGGGTAGAACCGACGGGCGCCCTGCCAGGTGAGCTCGCGCAGCCACGACATCGTCGTGTGCCCCTCGGGGACCTCGACGTCGGGCAGCCCGGGCTTGGCGGTCCGGAGCCGGAACCCGAGCTCGTCGGCCAGGTCGACGCTCGTCTCGACGGCGCCCGGCCAGCGCGCGAAGCGCGCGGCCATCTCGGCACCGGACCGCAGGTGGGCGGTCGGGGCCGCCGGCAACCAGCCGTCGATCTCGTCGAGGCTCCGCCGTGCCCGCACGGCCGCCAGCGCGGTCGCCACGGGGAAGCGGTCGGGGGTCGCGTAGTGCACGTTCCCGGTCGCCACGACGGGGAGTCCGTGCCGTGCCGCGAGCGTCGCGAGGACGTCGTTCCTGGCGGTGTCGAGCGGTTCCCCGTGGTCGGTCAGCTCGACGACCACCCCGGCCGTGCCGAACCGGTCGAGCAGCGCACGCAGGGCCTCGTCCGCCGCCGACTCGCCCCCGCGCTCGAGGGCCTGGCGGACGGTGCCCTTCCGGCAGCCCGTGAGGACCCGCCAGTGCCCGTCGGCCTGCGCCGCGAGCTCGTCGAGGTCGTACTGCGGCCGCCCCTTCTCGGCCCCGGCTGCCAGGTTCGCCCGCGTGACGGCCGCGGCGAGCCGGTGGTAGCCGTCCTGCCCGTCGGCGAGCAGCAGCAGGTGTGTGCCCTCCGGGTCGGGGACGCCGTTCTGCGGTTCGGTCAGCCCGAGGGACAGCTCGGTGCCGTACACGGTCGTCACGGTCGGGTACGCCTCGGCCACCTCCGCCATCCGGGCAGCCCCGTAGAACCCGTCGTGGTCCGTCAGCGCCAGGCCGTGCAGGTGCAGGCGTGCAGCTTCCTCGACCAGGTGCTCCGGACCGCTGGCGCCGTCGAGGAAGCTGAAGGTCGAGTGCGCGTGCAGCTCGGCGTACGGCACGACCGGGGCGTCGTCGTCGGCGGCGGGGGTCGGCGGGACGTACCGGGACCGCTTCCGCGACCAGGCCGGGCTGTCCCCGCCGTCGCCGGCGTGCGCACTGTCCGGCCGCTTGTCCGACAGGGCGCGTTCGAACTGCGACCACGGGATCGGTGGGTTGCTGTAGCCCATCAGGTCTCCTTCACGTCGCGACCGCCTCGGCCCACCACCGGTGGTCGGCGAGCACCAGGTACCAGGCCCGGCCGTCGTCGTCGACGACCTGCAGCCGGTGCAGTCGCCGCCCGCCGGCCTCCCACCAGCGCACGACGAGCGGCCACGGCCCCGCCCACGCGGTCACGGACGCGAACCGGCCGCCCCGCTCGCCCTCGGCCCGGAACCGCTCCGGCACCGCGGTCAGTGCGCCGCGGCCGTCGACGTCGACGGTGTCACCCCCCGCAGCGACGACGTCCACCGGACGGGGTCGCTCGAGCACGGTCGCGGGTGGCGGCCCCGGGAGCCTGCCGGGCCACGGCCGGTCGCGGACGGTCGCCAACGCCCGCTCGCCGCCGACCGGGGCGTCGCCCCACGGCACGAGCACGACGCGCTCGGCCAGCGTGCGGCCCCCGCCGATCCGCGGGGTGACCACGCCCTCGTGCCCGACGAGCCCCTGCACCCGGGCGAGGGCGTGGTGCACCCGTTCGTCGGGTCCGGTCCCCCAGAGCCCACGCTCGTGGTTCGACGCGTCGTCGACCGCGACCGGCTCGAGCACCACCTGGACCACGGGCGCCTCGAGCCCGGAGGGGTCCACGCCGCCGGCGAGCTGCCAGCGCACGCGGTCGACGACGTCGGCGGCGTCGAACCAGCGCGGGTGCACCCAGGTCCGTTCGAGCAGGAGGTCGCGCTCGTCGACGATGCCCACCCGGATCGTGGTCGCGACGAGTCCGGCCGCGCGCAGCCGTGCGGCGAAGTCGTCGGCCGAACGGCGGAAGGCGAACGCCACCTGGTCGGCGCGGTCGAGCGGTGGTTCGAAGGACGCCTCGACCCGGAGCTCCGGCGGGACCGCCCGCGCTGCGACCTCGCGCGGGTCGCGACCGCCCGCCAGCCGGTGCAGGAACGCCCCGGCGACACCGAACCGGTCGCGCACCTGCTCGTCGCCGAGCGCGGCGAAGTCACCGAGCGTGGCGATGCCGAGCCTCCCGAGCACCATCGCCAGGTCCGGGTCGCCGAGCACGCCGAGCGGCAGGTCCGCCAGGAACAGGGCCGAACCGCCGACCGGCACGATGCGCACCCGCTCCCCCGGGCGCACGGGACGCGACCGCGCTGCCTGTTCCGCCGCGAACGGGGTGTCCGCCACCCCGGCACGCACACCGGGCGCACCGTGGTCGGCGGCGATCCCGGCCAGCGTCGCCGCGGCCGCCCGCTCGCCGCCGTAGTAGCGCGCAGGCCCCCGGGAGCGCAGGGCGATCGTCCCCGGTCGCAGGACCTCGACCCCGGGGACCGCTTCCTCGATCGCACGGATGACGGGTTCGAACGCGCGGTGGTCGAGTGCGTCGTCGTAGGGCTCGACCACGAGTTCCGGGCAGCGCGCCTGGGCCTCGCGCACGCGGAGGCCCCGCACCACCCCCTGCTGCCGGGCACTGGCCGAGCTGGCGAACACCACCCCCTTCGCCACCAGGGCGAACGGGTGCTCGGGCGGCGACCCCGCGGCCCGGGCGGCGGCGATCACCGGCCAGTCCGGGCACCAGAGCACGATCGTGCGCGCAGGCGGTGGTTCCGGCAGGGCGCCGCCACGGGCCAGGGCATCGGCACGCACGGCCCCCGGCCCCGGCACCCCGGCGCCGGCGGTCCCCCTGGTCGTGCCGCGCGGCGAGGCGGCACGGGCCCGTCCTCGCGAGCTCACGACGCCACCGCGACCGGGCGGAGCACCCGGGAGTCCCCGGCACCGTCGGCGGCCGCGATGCCGACGCCGCCCGGAGCGCCCGTGTCCGTCCCACCGGCCCGGGCGACCAGGGGCGCGGCGGGTCGCACCGCACCGTCCGCCGCCGGGAGCAGCAGGTCGGCGCTGACGGGTCGACCTGCTCCCGCACGGCCGGACGCCGTCACCGTGGCACGCCGCTCCGCCAGGTACCCGTGGCCGTCGCCGATGCCGGTCCACACCGAGCCGCTCACCCGCAGCGTGACGTCGGCGCCCGGCCAGGTGCCGAGGGCGACGAGCGCTCCACCGCGCTGCCGCAGCCGCGCGGACAGCCGCGAGACGTCGCCGGGCACGACCCGGCCGAGCGGTCGCGTCAGGACGATCTGCGCCACGTCGGCGAGGGCTGCGGTCACCGTGAGCCACTGGTCGCCCGGATCGGGCACGAGCACGAGTCGTTCGAGGTCGATGCCCATCGCCGCCGCCGCCTCGACCCCGAAGGACGGCACACCGACCACGGCGCACCATGCTCCCTCGGCCGAGGCCGCCTGCAGCATGGTCATCGCGAGCAGCACGGACTCCTGCACGGCGTAGGAGCCACCGACCCGGATCGCGCCACCGGGCAGCAGCGACCGCAGGGCGTCGGCGGTGGGGAGCCCCTGGACGTCGACGCGGGGTGCTTCCATCTCGGACACTCGGGAGCGCAGCGACGTGATGCGTTCGAGCGCCGCCCGGGCGTCCCCCAGGTGGTCGACGCGCCGGGTCGGTCGGGACGCCCCGGAGCGGCCCCCGGGGCGAGCGGGACCGTCGGGCCCGGTCGCCCCCTCGGGCCCGGGCGACAGGAGTGCCGCCGCCGTCTGCATGCCCTCATATTCGAACATGTGTTCGATGATGTCAACCGGGTCCGACATCCGGTGGACAACGACTTCGAACACCCGTTCGACATGCCCGACCGGTGCCGGGACGCGGTCCCGACCCGCGCCCGGGCACCCTGCTCACCAGCGGGCCGAGACCCCCAGTGCTCCGAACACCGACCGGGTCTTCGTCTCGACCTCGTCCGCCTCGTCCGACGCAACCGACGACCACGTCACCGCGCCTCCGGCCCCGAACGTCCGGACGCGTTCCGCTCCCCGGTCGTCCAGCACCGTCACCAGTGTGCGGATGGCCACCGACAGGTCGACCGCACCGTCCGCGGAGAAGTAGCCAACGACCCCCGAGTACACGCCCCGCGGTGCCCCCTCGAGCCGGTCCGCGATCGCCATCGCGCTGATCTTCGGCGCCCCGGTCATCGATCCCGGCGGGAACGCAGCGCGCACGAGCGCTGCACGGGACGCCCCGGCCGGCAGCACGGCGGACACCGTCGACACGAGCTGGTGCACGGTCGCGTAGGTCTCGACGTCGCAGAGCCGCTCGACGTGCACCGACCCGGGCACCGCCGAGCGGAGCAGGTCGTTCCGCAGCAGGTCGACGATCATGACGTTCTCGGCGCGGTCCTTCGGGCTCGCCGCGAGCGCCGCGCGCGCCGTGGCGTCACGTCGCGGGTCCGGGTCACGCGGCCGCGTGCCCTTGATCGGCTCGGCGACGACCGTGCCGTCGGCACCGACCCGCAGGAACCGCTCCGGCGAGCGGCTCGCGACCCGCAGCGTGCCGAGTCGCAGGTAGGCACCGAACGGGACGGGGTCCGCCCGCCGCAGTCGCAGGTACTCGACCAGGTGCGGGTCCGTGGCGGGCGCGGGCAGGGCCTCCCGTCCGGATGCACCGACCGCGAAGGCGGTCGTGAGGCACACCTGGAACGCGTTCCCCTCACGGATCTCGGCGCGGCACGCCTCGACCGCTGCCTCGTACGCGTCGCGGGACACGCGCCCGTCCGCACCGGCCTGGAGGCCCGTGGTGCCGTCCGTCGCGTCGACGGACGGCCGCCCCGTGTGCGGCCCCGCGAGCCACGCCCGGTTCGCCGCACTGGCCGTCGGTTCGTCGTCGGTCACCAGGGCGAGCGCCCAGGCACGACCGTCGGCGTGCACGACGAGCGCGCGGTCCACGAAGCGCAGGTCGGCGTCCGCGTGCGCCGCGGCGCGGTCGGGGCCGCCGGACTCGCGACCGAGCTCGTACCCGAGGAACCCGACCCAGCCGAGCGCGAACCCGCAGCCCGGCACGGGGGCCTCGAGCGCCGGGGTCCGGGTCAGCAGGTCGTCGAGCACGGTGAAGGCGGCACGCGCCTCGGTGCGGGACGGCCCGAACCACCGCTGCGCAGCGGACGGGACCTCGAGCACCGCGTGTCGGTCCTCGTGCCGGAACCGCGTCGCGAACGGCCCGTCCGTGTGGGCGAGGACCGACCACCGGGCGCGTCCACGAGCGGCCTCCGGCGCACCCTCGGGCAGCCCGGAGTCGAGCCAGACGACGTCGGAGCCGGTGGCAGCCGCCAGCGCACCGAGGTCCGGCGCGACGTCGAGGCGACGCGCGAGGACCCGCGCTCGGGTCAGACCGCGGCGATCGTCCACGAAGCGGCGTGCGCGGCACCGGGTGCGAGCACGACGAGCCCGGACTCCTCGCCAGCGTTGAAGGCGTCCGGCGCGCAGGTCATCGGTTCGACCGCGAGGCCGACGCGGTGGTACTCCGGCACGACGTGGTCGGCGGTGTGCACCTGCGCCCAGCCGCACTCCGGCCCGAAGGACACCCGAACCCCGTGGCCGTCCGCCGCGGTGAGCACGATCGTCGCCAGCCCGTCGCCGTTCCGGTCGAACCCGGTGAACGCGTGGTCGATGAAACGGTCGCCGATCACGGTCGCGGTGCGCAGGTCGAACTCGTCGTGCACGGGGGCGGTGCCGGTCGGCACGAGACGGTCCTCGGTGACCTCGAGCACCTCGGCGGCGGGCAGGGTGAGGGTCCAGTCGTCGACGCGACCGGCGCCGGCGACGAGGTACGGGTGCGGCCCGGTCCCCCACGGTGCCGCGTCCCCACCGGTGTTCGTCCCGGTGACGGTCGTGTGCAGTCCGTCGGCGTCGACGCGGTACTCGACGAGCACCTCGACGCGGTACGGGTACCCCTCCTGCGCGGGGACGGTCGTGGCGAGCACGGCACGGTCGGGCTCGTGGGCCACGATGCGGAAGTCGGTCCAGGCGACGAGGCCGTGCAGCGCGTGGTGCCGCTTCGGTTCGGTCAGGGCGAGCTCGTGGTCCTGTCCGCCGAAGGTGTACCGGCCGTCGACGACCCGGTTCGGCCACGGGGCCAGGACGGCGCCGCGGAAGGCCGGACGGACCTCGTCGGCGGCGAACGGGACGACCAGGTCGCGTCCGTCGGCGCGGAGTGTCCGGAGCGACGCCCCGACCGAGGCGATCTCGGCGGTGTACCCGCCGGCGGTGATCGTCAGGGCGGACCCGGACAGCGGGGATCCGGCCAGGTGGGGACCGGTCGGCTGGGGACCGGCCACGGGGGCGTCGTTGCTCATGCGCAACAGCGTACTGGGGTGCGGCGGCCCGGAACGACGAAGCCCCGCCGGGGGTCCGGCGGGGCTTCATCGTGTTCTTCGGTGGATCTGAGGGGACTCGAACCCCTGACCCCCTGCATGCCATGCAGGTGCGCTACCAGCTGCGCCACAGACCCAGATCGTGTTGCTCCGTGCCCCCGTTCCCGGCGGCACCATGAAAGCGTACACCACGCGAACGCCGGGTGACGAAATCGTCTCCGCCACCCGGGCGCGTCGCGTCTACGCCGTGTGGTCGACGGGCAGCTCGAGCGGGATCGTCGGGCAGTCCGACCAGAGGCGCTCGAGCGAGTAGTACTGACGGTCTTCCTCGTGGAAGACGTGCACGACGATGTCGCCGAAGTCGATGAGGACCCAGCGACCCTCGGTCCGGCCCTCGCGTCGGAGCGGCTTGGCGCCGGCAGCGATCAGACGGTCCTCGACCTCGTCCGCGATGGCGAGCACGTTGCGCTCGTTCCGGCCGGTCGCGAGCAGGAACACGTCGGTGAGCTGCAGCGGCCCGGTCACGTCGAGGGCGACGAGGTCTTCGGCCTGCTTCGCGTCGGCCGCCTGGGCGGCGATCTGCACGAGTTCCAGTGCGCGTGAGGAGGCGGTCACGGAGTCCTTCCGGTCGTCGGCACCGCGCTCTGCGGGTCCGTGTGGTGGGTCCTGATCATAGGCCACCCCGCCGACAGCGGCCAGGCCGGTGGGCCGGGTCGGGCGACGGGGCGACGTTCGACGAGGGGTCGGCGGGCGGTCAGCCGCCGAGGTGGGTGGTGAGCAGGGCGACGATGATGACCCCGGCGGCCGCCAGACCGACGGCGCCGACGGTGACGCCGAGGATGACCGGGGTCCGGGACTCCTTCGGCTTCGCGGCGGCGAGCACGACCTGACGGGTGGACGTGTGGCTCGACACCGCACGGCTCGCCCGGACGGGGCTCGCGTCCGTCTCCGGCTGCTCGTCGTGCTGCTCGAGCAGACGGTCGACCTCGGACCCGTCGATCGGTCGGTGTGACCCGGTGGAGGACAGCGACGCGGGCAGGTCGATCGAACCGGTCAGGATGACCTCACCCGTGGCGTTCAGGGCCCCGGTCGGGTCGGCCAGCGCCGAGTTCGGCAGCACGATCGAGTTGGTGTCCTGCACCGCGACGCGGCGCGTGCCCGTCACGTCGTGCACCTCGGCGTCACCGGCGTCCCGCGCCTGCTGGGTCCAGTGACCGGCCGGCGGTTCGAAGGCCGTCGTGACCGGCTTCGGCTCGGGGCTCCGACGGAACGCGGCGGGGACGCGGGGGGCGTCACCGACGGCGTCGGCACCGTCGTCGGGACGGGAGTCCGTCGCCGGCGTCGGGCGCTGGATCGGGACCTCGTTCGTGTCGTCGTCGAGCGACAGCGGGAAGACGACGGGCGTCGAGGACGAGGCCATCGGCGCCGACGACGGCGACACTCGGGCAGCATCGTCGTCCGCGGCACCGTCCGAGCGCCGTGCGTCGTCGTCGGTCTGGCGGTCGTCGGTGGCCTGGCCGTCGTCGGTGGCCCGGGCGTCGTCGGTGGTCGGGGCGTCGTCGGTCTCCGGCGGCGCCCAGGTCGTGCGGTGGCGTCGGGGTTCCTCGGCGTGCGCCGCGGCCTCGCTCAGGGGCTCGATCGCGTCCGGGGAGCCGTCGGCCTCGGTCGCCTGGGCCACCGCAGCGGCGTCGAGCATCTCGGTCTCGGCAGCAGGCTCCTGACCGGGTGCGTCCGTGGCGTCGCCGGTCCGGTCCGTCGCCTCGGAGGCGTCGACGACCGGGGTCGGGGCGAGCGGGACCTGGGCGGACCGGACCGGGTCCTGCGCCGAGGTCGGACGATCCGCGGACGCCGGGACCGGACGCGGCGGGGTCGACGACCCGCGGTCTGCCGAGGCCGGGCGCGGACGCTCGGTGTCCTGGTCGAGGTGACCGACCGACCCGATGACGTCCTGGACGGTGCGGTCGGAGGACTGCGGGGTCGGCGCGCGCAGCGGCACGGGCTGCACCGCCTGCCCCTCGGCCTCGCGCATCAGGCGGAGCTGACGACGGGTGAGGCCGCCGGTCCCCGGCACGATCTCCGTCGCCGAGGCCGGAGCCGGGGTGAGCGGGAACACCGCGCCGGCGGGCTGCGGGGCAGGAGCGGAGTCGCCGGAGGTGGGACGGGCTGCCGACTGCGCGGGGCCGCTCGGCGACGGCGCGACGTGCGAGCCCGGTCGACGACGGGCCTCGGGCTGGTCGGACGGTGCTGCGACGGTCGGCGGCGGGGTGACCGGCTGCCCGCCGGCTGCGGCGGCACGCTCCCGCTCGCGCGCCTCACGCCGCGAGAGAGGCGGCTGCGCGTCGGACGAACTCATGCAACGCTCCGATACAGGTGGTGCTTGGAGATGTACTGGACGACCCCGTCCGGGACCAAGTACCACACGGGGTGGCCGCGCCTGACCCGGTCGCGGCAATCCGTCGAGGATATCGCCAGTGCAGGGACTTCGAGCAAGCTCACGTCTCGTTCGGGGAGTCCGGTGATGCTCAGATCGTGGCCCGGACGGGTGACCGCGACGAAGTGTGCGAGGTCCCAGAGGCCATCATGATCCTTCCAGTCGAGGATCTGCTGAACGGCGTCCGCGCCCGAGATGAAGACGAGCTGCGCATCCGGTCGCTGGTCACGCAGGTCGCGGAGCGTGTCGATCGTGTAGGTGGGCCCCGGACGGTCGATGTCGACCCGGCTGACCGTGAACATCGGGTTCGACGCCGTCGCGATGACCGTCATCAGGTACCGGTGTTCGGCGTCGGTGACGTCCGACTTCATGTACGGCTGACCGGTGGGGACGAAGACGACCTCGTCCAGGTCGAAGGCGCGCGCGACCTCGGACGCCGCCACGAGGTGCCCGTGGTGGATCGGGTCGAACGTGCCGCCCATCACGCCGATGCGTGGGCGCCCCGTGCTCTCGAGCATCGAGCGGCGTGTCAGAGCTTGGTGTGACCGAACTCGTCGACACCCGTCTCGTGGTGGCGGGTGGCCTCGAACTTGTGCGAGTGACGGTACGCGACGTCGCGGAAGCTCCAGGTGACGAACCCGAGGAACGTGAAGAACAGCGCGCCGCACATCGGGAAGACGAACGCGGGCACCCCGGAGGCGTGCTCAGCAGCTTCTGCGAGGAAGGTCATCGGTCCGGTGCTCCGTTCGATCGGGTGGGAAGTCGCGGCCCAGTCTAGCCGCGGATCTGTCCGTGCCCGCGCACGATCCACTTGGTGCTGGTGAGCTCGGGCAGTCCCATCGGGCCGCGCGCGTGCAGCTTCTGCGTCGAGATGCCCACCTCGGCGCCGAAACCGAACTCGCCGCCGTCGGTGAAGCGCGTCGACGCGTTCGCCATCACCACCGCGGAGTCGACCTCGGCCAGGAAGCGCTCGGCCGTGTCGAAGTCGTCGGTCACGATCGACTCCGTGTGGTGCGTCGACCACCGCGCGATGTGCGCCATCGCCGCGTCGACGTCGGGTACGACCCGGATCGACAGGTCCAGGTCCATCGACTCCGTCGCCCAGTCCGCATCGGTCGCGCGGAGCACGCCGGGGACGATGGTCCGGGTGGCGTCGTCGCCGCGCAGGGTCACGCCGGCGGCTCGGAGGCGGTCGGCCAGCACCGGCAGCAACCGCTCGGCAGCCGCCTCGTGCACGAGCAGCGTCTCGAGGGCGTTGCAGACACTCGGCCGCTGGACCTTGCTGTTCAGCACGATGTCGACCGAGCGCTCCAGCGGTGCCGACACATCGAGGTACACGTGCACCACGCCCGCACCGGTCTCGATCACGGGCACCTGCGACTCGGTCACGACGGTCTGGATGAGCGAGGCACTCCCCCGCGGCACCAGGACGTCCACGAGGCCGCGAGCACGCATCAGGTCGGTCGCTCCCTGGCGCCCGAACTCGTCGATCGTCTGCACGAGGTCCGCCGGCAGCCCCACCGAGGCCACCGCCCCGCGGATGCGCTCGACCAGTTCGGCGTTGGTGCGCTGCGCTGCCGATCCGCCACGGAGGACGACGGCGTTGCCGCTCTTCAGCGCGAGCGCGGCGATGTCGACGGTCACGTTCGGGCGCGCCTCGTAGATGGCCCCGACGACCCCGAACGGCACGCGGACCTGGGTGAGCTGGAGTCCGTTCGGCAACCGGGACCCGCGGACGAGGTCGCCGACCGGGTCCGGCAGTCCCACCACGTGCTCGACCGCCCCGGCGAGGGCGTCGATCCGTGCGGTGTCGAGACGCAGGCGGTCGAGCAGACCGGAGGAGAGCCCGCCGTCCTCGCCCGCCACGAGGTCTCCGTGGTTCGCCGCGACGATGGCGTCCGTCCCGGCGCGCAGGGCGACCGCGACGGCGCGCAGCGCCTGGTCCTTGACCGCCGTGGTCGCCGTCGCGAGCGCCGTCGAGGCGGCACGCGCCGTGACCAGCTTGTCGGTGAGGGTGGGGGCGGTGACGGTCGGCGACATGGTCCGATACTAGGTCGGCCGCCGGGCTCGTGACGCTGGTGGGGTCATGCCTGTGGAGACGGCCGGGAGGCGCGACTCCGGTGCAGGACTCGGCTCACGTCCGCGAGTGTCCGGCACCGCTCGCGATCCTGCAGCCGGGGCGGAGCGTGCCGCGGTGGGACGCCGCCGTCGGCGCGGGACGGTCCGGTGCCGCCGAGACGGACCCGCTTCCGGCGGCGTCTCACCCGCTCCGCGGCGTCTCGACCGAACGCCGGCGTCTCGACCGCAGGCCGACGTCGACCGAACGCCGGCGTCTCGACCGCAGGCCGACGTCGCGGGCCGGCACCGTGCCTCCAGGCCGACCGAGTCCCGTCAGCGCCGCGGCGCCGCGTGGAACCAGGTGCCGACGTGCTCCCCGGCCAGTGCCCGGTCGACGAGCGCGGTCCCGGTGACGAGCACCGACGTCCCCGCCTCGGCCGCGAGCCGGGCCGCGGCGACCTTCGTGCCCGCTCCGCCGGTCCCGACGCCGGCCGCCCCGACCGGCCCGAAGGTCACGCCGGCGAGCTCGTCGCCGAACGGGACCTCGTCGATGGGCTCGGCCCCCGGGTGCTCCGGCGGACGGGTGTAGAGCGACGCGACGTCGGACAGCAGCACGAGCGCGTCGGCCCCGAGGAGCCGCGCGACGAGGGCCGCGAGCCGGTCGTTGTCCCCGAAGCGGATCTCGTGGGTGGCGACCGTGTCGTTCTCGTTGACGATGGGGAGCACCCGCAGCGCGAGCAACCGGTCGACCGCCCGCTGCGCGTTCACCCGGTGCGTCGGGTTCTGCATGTCCCCCGCGGTGAGCAACACCTGAGCCGCGACGATGCCGTGCCGGTCGAGCTCCTTCTGGTACCGGAACATGAGCACGTTCTGCCCGGTCGCGGCCGCTGCCTGCTGGGTCGCCAGGTCATCGGGGCGTCCCTCGAGCCCGAGGAACGGGAACCCGGTGGCGATGGCACCGGAGGACACGAGGACGACCTCGGTGCCGCGCGCATGTGCCGCGGCCAGGGCGTCCACGAGCGCGGCGATCTGCCCGGTGTTGTCACCGCTGACCGACGACGACCCCACCTTGACGACGAGCCGACGCGCACGCGGCACGTCCTGCCGCCGGCTGACGGGCCCGAGGTCGGTGCGTGCGCGCGCGTCGGTCATGCGTCGGTCAGTCCTGGTCGTCCCGGTCGTCGTCGGCCCACAGGCCGGACACGCGCTCCTGCTCGAGCTCGGCGCGCGCAGCCGCCTTGGCGTCCATGCGCTCGAAGTACTCCTCGCGGCGCTCGTTGCGCGTCGGGCGCGACGATCCGCCGACGCGGGCGTCGGTGCCGCGGGCGCTCGTGATGAGCTCGGCGGTCGACGTCAGCGTGGGCTCCCAGTCGAACACCATGCCGCCGTCCCCGCCGATGACGACGGTGGACCCGGCGACCGCTCCGGCCTTGAACAGGCCGTCCTCGACGCCGAGCTTCGCGAGCCGGTCGGCCAGGTAGCCGATCGCCTCTTCGTTCGTGAAGTCGGTCTGGGTGACCCAGCGCTCCGGCTTGTCGCCCCGGACGCGGTAGAAGCGGTGCTCCTCGCCGCCCTCGGCGCGCACGGTGAAGGGCTTCTCGTTGACGGCCTTCGGGCGGAGGACGATGCGCTCCTGCTCGGGCGCGGCGGGACGGTCGGCACGGGCCTGCTCGACGACCTCGGCCAGGGCGAACGTCAGCTCGCGCAGACCCTTGCGGGATGCGGTCGAGATCGGGAACACGCGGTAGCCGCGCTCCTCGAGCTCGGCGGTGACGAAGTCGGCGAGCTCGGCTGCCTCGGGCACGTCGACCTTGTTGAGCGCGACGAGCTGCGGACGCTCGAGGAGCGGGGTCTGGCCCTCGGGCACCGGGTAGCGCTCCAGCTCGCCGAGGATGACGTCGAGGTCGGAGAGCGGGTCGCGGCCCGGGTCGAGCGTGGCGCAGTCGATGACGTGCAGGAGCGCCTCGCAGCGCTCGACGTGCCGGAGGAACTCGAGGCCGAGGCCCTTGCCCTCCGACGCGCCCTCGATCAGGCCCGGGACGTCGGCGACGGTGAAGCGGACCTCGCCCGACTCGACGACGCCGAGGTTCGGCGTCAGGGTCGTGAACGGGTAGTCGGCGATCTTCGGCTTCGCGGCGGAGATCGCGGCGATGAGCGAGGACTTGCCGGCGCTGGGGAAGCCGACGAGGGCGACGTCGGCGATCGTCTTCAGCTCGAGGCTGACGTCGCCGGTCCACCCCGGGGTGCCGAGCAGCGCGAAGCCGGGGGCCTTGCGCTTCGTGGTCGCGAGCGCGGCGTTGCCGAGACCGCCCTGACCGCCGGGGGCCACGACGACGCGCATGCCGGGCTCGGTCATGTCGGCGAGGACCTCGCCGTCCTCGTCGTGCACCACGGTGCCGATCGGGACGGGGAGCTCGAGGGTCTCGCCGCTGACACCGCTGCGCATGTCGCCCATGCCCGGCTGGCCGTTCTTCGACGAGCGGTGCGGCGAGCGGTGGTAGCCGAGCAGGGTCGTCACCTGCGGGTCGGCGACGAGGACGATGTCCCCGCCGTCACCGCCGTTGCCGCCGTCCGGGCCGGCGAGGGGCTTGAACTTCTCACGGCGGACCGACACGCAGCCGTTGCCGCCGTTCCCCGCGGTGAGGTGCAGGGTCACGCGGTCGACGAAGGTCGCCATGGGTCCACTCCTAGGTGTTGCAAGAGGTCTTGCACAGGTGTTGCACGAAAGAACGGGAGGGGCAGGCACGTGGCCCGCCCCTCCCGCAGAGTCTGTCGTCGCTGGTGTTACGCGTTGACGATGTTGACGACCTTGCGGCCGCCCTTGGTGCCGAACTCGACCGAACCGGCCGAGAGGGCGAACAGCGTGTCGTCGCCACCGCGGCCGACGTTGGCGCCCGGGTGGAAGTGGGTGCCACGCTGGCGGAGGATGATCTCGCCGGCGTTGACGACCTCGCCACCGAAGCGCTTCACGCCGAGGCGCTGTGCGTTCGAGTCACGACCGTTGCGAGTGGAGCTCGCACCCTTCTTGTGTGCCATCTTCTACTCCCGCCTTACGCGATCGAGGTGATCTTGACACGGGTGAGCTCAGCGCGGAAGCCCTGGCGCTTCTTGTACCCGGTCTTGTTCTTGAACTTCTGGATGACGACCTTCGGGCCGCGGAGGTCCTCGAGCACCTGGGCGGTGACGGTCACGTTCGCGAGCTCGGAAGCCGCCGACGTGATCTTGTCACCGTCCACGAGGAGCACCGGGGCGAGGTCGATGTTGCCCTTGTCGTCGGCCTTGGCACGGTCGATCGTGAGGATCGTGCCGACCTCGACCTTCTCCTGACGGCCGCCGGCGCGCACTACTGCGTAAACCACGTGGAATTCCTTACGTACTCTGCTTGAGGGAAGTCTCGGGTGCCCACTTCTGCACGAGCGGCTCCCGGAGGCCGGGCCCGATCGGCGACGCAGGCAGAACGGCCCGCTGACACCAGGGATCGAGAATACTCGATCCCCCCGGGTCCGGTCAAACGGCGACACACGTACGATGACTCGCGTGACCGTGCTGATCGACCCGCCGACGTGGCCCGCCCACGACACCGTCTGGTCGCACCTCGTCAGTGATGCATCCTACGACGAACTCCACGCCTTCGCCGAACGGGCCGGGATCCCCCGCCGCGCGTTCGACCACGACCACTACGACGTACCGCGTTCCCGCTACCACGAACTGGTGGCTGCGGGCGCGACGGCGGTGACCGGGCGCGAGCTGGTGCTCCGGCTCATCGCGAGCGGCCTGCGGGTGGCGCAGCGCGACAAGCGCGGTCGGCACCGGCACGCGCACTGACCGTCCGCGCAGGCCGCGCGGACGGTCGGCGACACGCTCCCTCCGTGGCGCGTCGCACGGGTCCGCGGCGCGACGGCCGGGAGGCGCGCCCCGCCGCCGCCACGCAGCGTCGCGCCCGGTGGCCCACCCGGCAGGACGCGGGGTCGCCGCGGTCCCGTCGGCCATGGCACGACGATCGATGCGACCCGCCGCAGCGTGCGGTCGGCGGCCGGCCGCCACAGCGGACGGCAGCAGCGGGAGGCCGGGCGCCGGACGCCGGACGCCGGCAGCCGCCGGACGCCGGCAGCCGCCGGTCGCCGGCAGCCGCCGGCCGGCGAGCGGCAGCGTGGCGGCGCTGTCGTCGTCCGCACGACGTCGAGCACGTCGAACCACGTGACGGCGTGGCGCGAGGTGCTTCCCGGTGGTCAGCAGCAGCTCGCGCCGTGCGGTCGGCACGGTTCGGCGTCCGGCGGTCCGGCAGTGCACGGGGTGGCTGCGCGGGGTCGAGCGAGCCGACGACGGACGCCCGGAGCCGGGCTCCCGCCGGTGGCTGTGTCAGCGCACCGGCGGTGCCCGGCGACCGAGCGTGTCGGTGTCAGCGCGTCGGCGGCGTCCACCGGTCGTCGGGCCGCTGCACGGGCGGCTGGCCGGCGGCCTGCTGGGACCCGGACGGCTGACCGTACTGCTGCTGCTGCTGCTGCTGCTGCTGCTGCTGCTGCGCACCGTAGGGCTGCACGGTCGGCGCGGGCACGGCGTCCGCAGGACGGACCGTCCCCGGTCGTCCGCCCGTCGGCCCCTGCCCCGGGCGTCCTCCCCGTGGACGCCCCAGCCAGAGCCACGCCACGGTCGACGTCGCGAGGAGCATGAGGGTGAAGGGGATGCCGTTCTGCAGGGGCCCGGTGAGGACGTCGATGACGAGCCGGGCACCCGACCCCGTCCGGACCGCGGCGTAGGACCCGGTGAAGACCCCGACGAGCGCCAGGGCGACCGTCCCCGCGGCACCGGCGAGCACGGCACGGAGGAGCACCGTCGGCAGCGGACTCCGCCGCGCGATCGGCGTGAGGAACGCGAGGGCCGTGAACGCTCCCACGTAGAACGGGAACGGCGAGGCGAACACGCCCGACACGAAGCTGCCGAGCAGGCTCGCCCCGGTGCCGTACGTCGAGAAGGGGTGCACGACGAGGGACGCCCCGAGCAGCCCGAGGACGCCGGACACCACCTCGACGAGCACGACGGACACGACGGCGATGAGGGCCCCCGTGACGTTGGCGACCGACGCTCCGGGTGCGAACGCCCGGCGCGGATCCGCGGTCCGGGGCGGCCGTGACCGCACCGAGCCCTGCTGGCCGTACGGCTGCTGGCCGTACGGCTGTTGGCCGTCCTGCGGCTGGCCGTACGGCTGCTGACCGTACGGCTGCTGACCGTCCTGCGGGCGGCCGTACGGCGGCTGCTGCTGGCCGCCGGGTTGCTGGCCGACGTGCTGCTGGCCGGGCCACGCCGGGCCACCGGGCTGGCCGCCCGCGGGCGGTGCGGGCTGCGACCAGCCCGCACCGTAGTACCCGCGGTCCTGCTGCCGACCGTTCGGGTCGCCCGCGTGGGTCACGTCAGTTCCCCACGATCACGGCGCCGTCGTCCTGCCCGTCGTCGTCCGAGGACGCCGGTGCGCTGATGCTCGGCGACGACACACGGCGCGACCGCGATCGGCCCTGCCCCGGCTGCTTCGGCTCCGGGAGGGCCTGCAGCACGGAGTCGAGGAGCGACTCCGCGTCGTCCCGGACCGGACGCGGCTCACGCTTGGTCACGGCCACCGGGATGTCGAGGATCGCGACGGTGTTCTCGGTCGGGGTGACGGGAGCGCTCGAGCTCACGCGGCGACGGGTCGGCGCGGTCTTCGCCGGAGCAGCCTCCTGCGCGGACGGCTCGGGAGCGGACCCCTGCGAAGGGGTCTCCTGTGCGCCAGCGGAGCCCGCACGGCCGGAACGGTGCTGGACGGCCTCGTCGGTGTCGCGCACGGCGGACCCGCGCTGCTCGCCGCCGTGCTGTTCGGCATCCTGCTCGTCGGTACCGCGCTGCTCGGGTGCAGCACTGCCGGCACCACGACCGCCACGACGGCGGCGGCGCTTCGACCCGGACGACTGCTCGCCGTCACGGTTGCCCGCACCCCCGGCGTCCTCCGCGCCACGCTCCGGCGCGGACACCGGCGACGGACCGGACGCTGGTGCATCGGCCGAGGCGGAGACCGCGGCCTCGGGGTCCGGGGTCGCCGCACCGCCGCGCGGCGACGCCACGCCGGTCACCGGTTCGCCGGACGACGCCTCGTCGTGGGGCAGGGTCGAGGCCGCGATGCGGGACAGCGCGTTCTTGACGTCCTCGGTGATCTGGTGCGCCTGCGACGACTGGCCGGTCGACCCGTTGCCGGAGCCCCCGTTGCCCGAGCCGCCGTTGCCACCGTGCCCGTTGCCTCCCTGGCCGTTGCCGTTGCCGTTGCCACCGGTCGAGCCGCCGTTGCCGCGGCCCTTGCGGCGCCCCTTCGAGGGCCCGGGGTCCGCGTTGTTGTCGTTGACCTTGGCGTTGACCTCGTCGAGCGACTCACGCAGCCCGACACCGATCTTCTTGCGGGTCATCTGCACGAGGCCGAGCGAGGTGACCTCGGCCACCTGGTGCTTCGTGCGGTCGCGGCTCAGGCACTCGACGAGACGACGCAGCACCAGGTCGCGGTTCGACTCGAGCACCATGTCGATGAAGTCGATGACGATGATGCCGCCGATGTCGCGCAGGCGGAGCTGTCGGACGATCTCCTCGGCCGCCTCGAGGTTGTTCTTGGTGACGGTCTCCTCGAGGTTGCCGCCCGAGCCGACGAACTTGCCGGTGTTGACGTCGACGACCGTCATGGCCTCGGTGCGGTCGATCACGAGCGAGCCGCCCGAGGGCAGCCAGACCTTGCGGTCCAGGGCCTTCTCGATCTGCTCGTTGAGGCGGTACTCCTCGAACGAGTCCGGGCCGTCGTAGATCTCGACGCGGTCCTTGAGGTCGGGCGCCACGGCGTCGAGGTACTCCTCGATCGTGCCGCGCGCGGCCTCGCCGTCGATGATCAGCTTCGTGAAGTCCTCGTTGAAGACGTCACGCACGATCTTGACGAGCAGGTCCGGCTCCGAGTGCAGCATGACCGGGGCGTGCCCGTTCTGCACCTTCTTCTGGATCGCGTCCCACTGGCTGGTCAGACGCTGCACGTCGCGCGTGAGCTGTTCCTCGGTCGCGCCCTCGGCAGCGGTGCGGACGATGACGCCCGCGTGCTCCGGAAGGACCTCCTTGAGGATCTTCTTCAGGCGCGCGCGCTCGGTGTCCGGCAGCTTGCGCGAGATGCCGTTCATGGAGCCGTTCGGCACGTAGACCAGGTATCGACCCGGCAGCGAGACCTGCGAGGTCAGACGGGCACCCTTGTGCCCGACCGGGTCCTTGGTGACCTGCACGAGGACCTTGTCCCCGGGCTTGAGCGCGGCCTCGATTCGTCGGCCGTGGTTGCCGGTGTCGACCGAGTTCCAGTCCACCTCGCCCGCGTAGAGCACGGCGTTCCGACCGCGGCCGATGTCGACGAAGGCCGCCTCCATCGAGGGCAGCACGTTCTGCACCTTGCCGAGGTAGACGTTCCCGATGAGCGAGACGTTGTGCGACTTGGTGACGTAGTGCTCCGCGAGGACGTTGTCCTCGAGCACGCCGATCTCGATCTTCGACGAGCTCGACCGGACGATCATCTGGCGGTCGACGCTCTCGCGGCGCGCGAGGAACTCGTCCTCGGTGATGACCGTGCGACGACGACCGGCGTCACGGCCGTCGCGGCGACGCTGCTTCTTCGCCTCGAGGCGGGTGGACCCCTTGATGCGCTGCGGCTCGGTGATGAGCTCCGGCTCGCGGCGGCGCGGCTCCTGGTGGTCGCGCGGCTCACGGACGCCGCGCTCCTGGCGGTCGGCACTGCTCCCGCGACGACGCGAGCGACGGCGGCTGCCGCCCTGCTCGTCGTCCTCGTCGTCGTCATCGTCACGCGCAGCGCGCGCCGGCAGGGCCGGCAGGTCCGGCAGGACCGGCGCGTGGAAGATCAGGCTGAGGGTGCTGGTCGCCTTCGGCACGAAGGGCTCGTCCGCCTCGGGGGCGGATGCGGGCTCCGGCCGGGAGGCACCGCCCACCTCGACCGCGTCGGTCGCCACCGCGGTGGACGCGTCGTCCGCCGTGGTCGCCCCGTCCGGGTCGGCTGCTGTGGTCGCAGCGGGTGCGTCCGCGACCGTGCTGCGCTCGGTGCCGGCTGCACCGCCGTCCGACGACGCCTCGACGACGGGCTGGCTGCCCGTGACCGTCGAGACGTCCTGGGGCTCCGCCGCGGCGGCCGTGACGTGCTCGACCGCGACCTCGACGGCGTCGTCCGCCGTCGCCGTGTCCGTCGACGCAGGGGTCGTCGGCTCGGGGGTCGTCGGCGCGCTGTCCGTCGCTTCGGTGTCCGTCGCTTCGGTGTCCGTCGCTTCGGCACCCGTCGCGGCGCTGTCCGTCGACGTGTCGTCCGGGGCGACCGGTCCGTCGACCGCAGCGGTCTCGTCGGTCGGCGCGTCGTCGGTCACGGCGACCGTCTCGATGTCGCTGGTGTCGGTGTCGACGTCACCACGGGCCTCCTGGCCGGTGGACCGGGCGCGACGGCTGCCGAACAGGCGGCCACGGCGCTTCGGTGGGACTTCTTCGTTGTTCGGGTTGTCGGTGTTCTGCTCCACCATGGATCTGGTGCACTCCTCGGCCCCACTCGCGTCCTGACGGACGGCGGGAATTCTGTGGTTGTCACGGGTGGCGTCCACGCCCCCGCGTTCGTTCTCGTGACCGGTGTTCGTCGTCCCGGCGTGCGGTCCGGTGTCGTTCCGTGTCGGACACCCGGCCCGACCGGCTCGGCATCGGATGTGACGCGAGTCCCGGTCACGGCGCGCTCTCACCGCGCCTGATCGTCCGGGCTGCGCCCGGAAAGCTCTCTCGCCGCACGGATCGGCCGCGCGACTGCTGTCATTGTCGCACGAGGTGCCAGGAAAGGTCCGGAACGGGCATGCGATGATGACGCCGTGAGCACGAGCGCAACCACGCCCCGCCGCCCGGTCGCGATGGCGGTCTTCCTCATCGTCACCGGAGCAGTCGGCCTCTTCGCCGCGTTCAACCTGGTGCTGGACGAGTTCGCGAAGTACGAGAACCCGTCGAAGGCACTCAGCTGCGACGTCAGCCCGTTCGTGAACTGCTCGCAGGTGATGACGAGCTGGCAGGGCTCCCTGTTCGGGTTCCCGAACCCGCTCCTCGGCGTGATGGGCTTCGTCGCCCCGATCGCCGTCGGGGTGATGCTGCTCGCCGGGATGCGGAACGGTCACCGCTGGTTCTGGGTGCTGTTCAACGCCGGGGTGTTCCTGGCGTGGGTGTTCGTCACCTGGCTCTTCACGCAGACCGTCTGGGTCATCGGCTACCTGTGCCCCTGGTGCCTGCTGGTGTGGACCGTGACGATCCCGATGTTCTGGATCTTCACGACCTGGAACGCGGCGCAGGGACGCTTCGGCGCCGGGCTCCAGCGGGTCGGGCGCTCGCTGCTGCCCTACTCGTGGGCGCTCGTGCTGGCGAACTACGCCGTGATCGTGGTCAGCATCCTCATCGTGTTCCCCCGCGTGCTCACGACGCTCCCGTTCTGACGCCGCGCTCGTGACGGCGTCCCGGTCCGCCTGACGCTGCCGGGCCGCTGCTCGGTGCACGTCCCGGTCGTCCTGACGCCACCGGACCGTTGCGATGCCCCCGTCCCGGTCCCTCGAGCGGGCCAGATCCGTCACGCTCGACGTTCTCCGGCGACGGATCGTGCCCTCGCCCGGATCGCCAGCGGCGTGTCCTGCCCGCTCGGGAGGGCCGTCGGATCGGTCCTGATCGCTCGCGCAGCGTCCGGACGACATGTGCTCCTCGCTCCTCCGGTGTGCGAGCGGATCGTCCCGCACCGGCGAGCGTGCTGCCTCGGCCCGTGATCCGCCGAACCGGCCAGGCCCGGACGCCCGATCCTTCCCATGACACCTGCGATGCAAGGCGCTTTCGGGCATTCCTGGTGCAACCGAAGCGCCAGGTACGCCCGGTTCCGCTCGGTACGCCCGGATCGACCAGGTGCGCACGCCGCCGCGCGCCCCCGGCGCCGCACCGCACCTCCCCGCACCCCAGGCGCCTCCCCGCGCCTCAGGCTCTGCGTCGCGCGCCCGCGCCCCAGGCACCCCGGGGACAGCGATCGGCCCCGCGCGCCCGGATGGGGCGCGCGGGGCCGAGTGCGGCGGGGCCGACTACTTCGCGGCGGCCTCGATGGTCGGGACGACGTCGGTGAGGGTGCTCACACGCTGCCCGTTCACCAGGATCGTCGGCGTGCCGAAGCCCTGGGGACCGGCGACCGCCGGGTCCGAGGTGACCTGGTTCGTGATCTTCGTGACCCAGCCCTTGTACGTCTCGTTCGACAGGCACTCGGACACGTCGGAGCCGGTGGCCCCGCCGGCCTTCACCAGGTCGGCGATCTCGGCGTTGGTCAGGCCCTTCGTGCCCTCCTCCGGCTGCTTCTCGAAGAACTGCGTCTGCACGTCGAGGAACTTGTCCGGCGCGTAGTTCGCGACGCACATCGCGGCGTTCGCGGCACGGCTGGCGTAGCGCGAGCCGAGGTAGCTGCGGTCGAGGATCGACACCGGGTGGATCTCGAGCGTCGCCTGACCGTTCTTCACGAAGTCGGTGATCTGGTCGGCGTAGGCGCCCTCGAACTGCTTGCAGACCGGGCAGGCCCAGTCGACGTACTCGACGACCTTGACCTTGCCGTCGCTGTCGGCCGTGGCGACCGGGGACGGGGTGCCGTCCGCCGAGACCGCTCCGGTCGTGACGGGGGTGATCTTGCCGTCGCCGCCGGTGAACTGGATGCCACCGGTGACCATGTTCTTCGGGCCGGCGGCGGAGGTGGTGCCCCCGCTGTTCACGTTCACCACGACGATCGCGATGATCGCCGCGACGGCCACGATGCCCAGGCCGATGCCGCCCTGCAGGAACCACTTGTTGCGGCGCTTGCGGCGCTTCTCGGCGTCGGCCCGCTGGCGGGCGACCTCACGGGCGTGCTGGCGACGCTCGTTCTTCGTGGGACGGTCGTTGTTCGTCATCGCGTCTGTGCTCCGCTTCGGTCGATCAGGCGAACCAGAGGGCGAGCTCGCGGGCGGCCGACTCCGGGGAGTCCGAGCCGTGCACGAGGTTCTGCTGCACCTTGAGGCCCCAGTCGCGACCGAGGTCGCCACGGATGGTCCCCGGGGCGGCCGAGGTCGGGTCCGTGGTGCCGGCGAGCGAGCGGAAGCCCGCGATCACACCGTTGCCGGCGACGCGCACGGCGACGACCGGGCCGGACTGCATGAACTCGACGAGCGGCTCGAAGAACGGCTTGCCCTGGTGCTCCTCGTAGTGCTGGTCGAGGAGCTCACGCGACGCCGTGACCATCTTGAGGTCGACGATCTCGTAGCCCTTGGTCTCGATGCGACGGAGGACCTCTCCGGTGAGCTGGCGGGCGACGCCGTCGGGCTTGACGAGGACGAGGGTCTCTTCGAGATCGGACACGCAGTTCTCCTGTGGTTCGGTGGTGGTCAGTCCTCGGCCTGAGCGGCCCGGAACGCGGCGTTCTGCCGGTCGAGCTGACCGCCCTTGACGAAGCAGAACACCCACAGCGCCAGGAACACCGCGCCGACCGCGAACATGAACGGCTCGATGAAGCCGGTGGCGAGGATGGCCGCCTGCAGCAGCCACCCGAACCATACACCGGCGCGCTTGCCCGTCAGGCGTGAGGCAGCTGCGAGGACGATGATCGCCAGGATGCCGCCACCGAACGCCGCGAGCGGCGGCAGCGTGCCCTTCCCGTAGACGACGAGCATCGGGAAGAAGAACATCACGGCCTCGAGTCCGAGGGTGATCGCGAGGAGGCTCTCGCGGGCACCGCGCTGCGGGCGCGGCTTCCGCACGCGCGGCTGTCGACCCGGCCGGGAGGCCCGTGGTGCGTCCGTCACTTCGTCCCGCTCTCCGCGTGGACCAGGTCCATGACCTTCCCCACCATGACGATGGAGCCGGCGACGAGCACGAGGGCGTCCTCGGCGTCCGCCTCCTCCGCCAGGTCGCGCGCTTCCTGCAGTGCCTGCTCGAGCGCGGGTTCGACGACCACGCGGTCCTCGCCCACCTCGGCCACGACGATGCGGGCGAACGCGTCCGCGTCGAGTGCACGGTCCCCCGGCGGCTGCGTGACGACGAAGGTCTGGACCGTGTCCTTGAGCGCCCGGACGAAGCCGCGGGCGTCCTTGTCGCCGAGGATCCCGACGACGCCGACGACGTGCTCGGACGGGAACGCGACCGGCAGCGCCTCGGCCAGGGCGCGCGCCCCGTGCGGGTTGTGCGCGGCGTCGACCACGACGGTGGGCTCCTGCGCGATCGGCTGCAGCCGGCCGGGGCTGGTCGCGTTCGCGAGACCCTCGGACAGGACGTCCTCGTCGAGGGCCTGCGAGCCCCGCCCGAGGAACGACTCGACCGCGGCGATCGCGACGGCGGCGTTGTGCGCCTGGTGCTGGCCGAAGAGCGGGACGAACAGGTCGTCGTAGCGCCCGGCGATGCCCTGCACGGTGACGAGCTGCCCGCCGACGGCCGGGGTGTCGGACACGACGGAGAACCCGGTGCCCTCGACGGCGAGCGTCGACTCGGTGAGCTCGGCCGCGCGCTGCAGTTCGGCGAGTGCCTCCGGCGTCTGCGCGCTCGACACGACCGACGACGACGGCTTGATGATGCCGGACTTGGTGCGCGCGATCTCGGCGACGGTCGACCCGAGCTGCTTGGCGTGGTCGATCGCCACCGGGGTGATCACCTGCACCTGGCTCTGCACCACGTTGGTGGAGTCCCACTCGCCGCCCATGCCGACCTCGATGACGGCGACGTCGACCGGTGCCTCGGCGAAGCACGCCAGGGCCAGGACGGTCAACGCCTCGAAGAAGGTCAGCGGCTGCTCGCCCTTGTCGGTGAGCTCCTGGTCCGTCATCGCCAGGATCGGGGTGATGTCGTCCCAGTTCTCCACGAACCGGTCGGCCGCGATCGGCTCGCCGTCGATGACGATGCGCTCCCGGATCGACACGAGGTGCGGACTCGTCATGAGGCCGGTGCGCAGCCCGTGGGCGCGGACGATGCTCTCCGCCATGCGCGCGGTCGACGTCTTGCCGTTCGTGCCGGTGACGTGGATGACCGGGTACGCCAGGTGCGGGTCGCCGAGGAGCTCGACGGCCCGTCGGGTGGCGGTCAACCGACGTTCGGGTGCCTGCTCGCCGATCCGGGCGTACAGGGCGGCTTCGACGCGCTGCACCTCGTCGTCGTCGCCGCCGTACGGCAGCGCGTCCGTCGGGGCCTGCTCGCCGGACGGTCCGACCGGGATGCGGACCCCGGCCGTGTCGTCGAGCGGACCGAGGTCCTCGATGCCGTCGTGGTCGTCGTCGTACTGCTCGCTGTCGCTCATGCGCGTGCCACCTCCACGGACACCTTCGCACCGTCGCCGACGTCCGAGCCCTCGCCGGGAGCGAACGTCGTCGTGGTCACCTCGACGCTCGTCGCGAGGGTCTCCCCCGCGATGAGCTGCTCGTGCGTGCGGATCGCGTCCTCGGCGTCCTCGGAGACCCGGAGCGTCAGGACGATGCGGTCGCTGACGTCGAGGTCGGCGTCGCGGCGGGCCTGCTGCACGGCGCGGACGACGTCACGGGCGAGCCCCTCGGCCTCGAGCTCGGGGGTCGTCACGGTGTCGAGCACCGCGAAGCCGCCGCCGTCGAGGAACGCCACCGCGACGGAGTCGTCCGCGACGGTGAGGTCGAGCGTGTACTCGCCCTCGACGAGGTCGACGCCGCCGACCGTCACGCCGGACTCGGTCGCGACCCAGTCACCCTTCTTGGCGGCCGGGATCACCTGCTGCACCTGCTTGCCGATCCGGGGGCCAGCGGCGCGGGCGTTGACGGTGAGCTTCCGCTCGATGCCGTAGCGGCCGAGCGAGGACTCCTCCTGCTGCTCGAGCACGACGCGCTTCACGTTGAGCTCGTCACGCAGGATGTCCGCGAACGGTTCGATCGCTGCCGGGTCCGGCACGACCAGCGTCAGGGTCGCGAGGGGCAGACGGACACGGCGGCCGGTCGCCTTGCGGAGCGCGAGCCCCTTCGACGCGACGTCGCGCACGCGGTCCATCGCGGCGACCAGGGCGTCGTCGGCAGGGAACTCGTCGGCGGACGGGAAGTCCTCGAGGTGCACGCTGCGCCCGCCGGTCAGGCCCTTCCAGACCTCCTCCGTGACGAGCGGCGCGAGCGGGGCGGCGACGCGGGTGAGCGTCTCGAGCACGGTGTACAGCGTGTCGAACGCCGCGCGGGCCTCGGGTGAGGACTCCACACCGAGCCAGAACTTGTCGCGCGACCGACGGACGTACCAGTTGGTCAGCACGTCGGCGAAGTCCCGGACGGCCTGGGCCGCGAGCGGGGTGTCGAGCGCGTCGAGGTGCGTGGTCACGTCCGCGACGAGCACCCTTGTCTTCGCGAGCAGGTACCGGTCGAGCACGTCGGTGCTCGCCGTGCTGCGCGAGGCCTGGTAGCCGGTGTCGCCGGAGGCGTTCGCGTAGAGGGTGAAGAAGTAGTACGTCGACCAGAGCGGCAGCAGGAACTCGCGGACACCCTGGCGGATGCCCTCCTCGGTCACGACGAGGTTGCCGCCGCGGATGACCGACGACGACATGAGGAACCAGCGCATCGCGTCGGCGCCGTCGCGGTCGAACACCTCGGAGACGTCCGGGTAGTTGCGGAGCGACTTCGACATCTTCTGGCCGTCCGAGCCGAGCACGATGCCGTGGCTGATCACGTTCCGGAAGGCCGGGCGGTCGAACAGCGCGGTCGACAGCGCGTGCATGACGTAGAACCAGCCGCGGGTCTGCCCGATGTACTCGACGATGAAGTCCGCGGGGCTGTGCTCCTCGAACCACTCGCGGTTCTCGAACGGGTAGTGCACCTGCGCGTACGGCATCGAGCCGGAGTCGAACCAGACGTCGAACACGTCGGAGATGCGGCGCATGGTCGACTGCCCGGTCGGGTCGTCGGGGTTCGGCCGGGTCAGCTCGTCGATGAACGGACGGTGCAGGTCGACCTCGCCGTCCGCGTTCAGCGGCAGGCGACCGAAGTCGCGCTCGAGCTCCTCGAGCGAGCCGTAGACGTCCTGGCGCGGGTACGCCGGGTCGTCCGACACCCAGACCGGGATCGGCGTGCCGAAGTACCGGTTGCGGGACACCGACCAGTCGATCGCGTTGCCGACCCACTTGCCGAACTGACCGTCCTTGACGTTGTCCGGCACCCAGTTGATGTCCTGGTTGAGCTCGCCCATGCGGTCGCGGAACTCGGTGACGCGGACGAACCACGACGAGACCGCCTTGTAGATGAGCGGCTTGCGGCAGCGCCAGCAGTGCGGGTAGCTGTGCTCGTACGAGGCCTGGCGGAGCAGTCGGCCCGCCTCGCGCACGGCCTTCGTCAGCGGCTTGTTGGCGTCCGACCAGAGCATGCCGGCGACGTCGCCGAACTGCGCCGTGAAGAGTCCGCCCTCGTCGAGGGACAGCACCACGGGGATGCCGGCGGCCGCGCAGACCTCCTGGTCGTCGGCGCCGTACGCCGGGGCCTGGTGCACGATGCCGGTGCCTTCACCCGTCTCGACGTACTCGGCGACGAGGATGCGCCACGCGTGCTCGTAGCCCTCGGCCTCCGCGAGGAAGTCGAACAGGCGCTCGTACTCGACGCCGTCGAGCTCGGCGCCGACGACCGTGCGGAGCACGGCGGCGAGCGCGTCGTCCGCGCTCTCGTAGCCGAGCTCCTTCGCGTGGGCGGCCACGGTGTCCGAAGCCAGGAGGTACCGAGCCGAGCCGGCGTCGCCACCGTCAGCCGCGCCTCCCGGCCCGGCCGGCACGACTGCGTAGGCGATGTCCGGACCGACCGCGAGCGCCGCGTTCGTCGGCAGGGTCCAGGGGGTCGTCGTCCAGGCGAGTGCGCGGACCCCGGTCAGGTCGAGTGCAGCGGCGCGGGCGCCCTGCAGCGGGAACGACACCGTGACCGACTGGTCCTGGCGCATCTTGTAGACGTCGTCGTCCATGCGCAGCTCGTGGTTCGAGAGCGGCGTCTGGTCGTTCCAGCAGTACGGCAGGACGCGGAAGCCCTCGTACGCCAGGCCCTTGTCCCAGAGCTGCTTCCACGCCCACAGGACGCTCTCCATGAAGGTGACGTCGAGGGTCTTGTAGTCGTCCTCGAAGTCGACCCAGCGCGCCTGACGGGTGACGTACGCCTGCCACTCGTCGGTGTACTGCAGCACGGACTGCTTGGCCGCGGCGTTGAAGACGTCGACGCCCATGTCGTCGATCTCGTGCTTCTCGGTGATCCCGAGCTGCCGCATGGCCTCGAGCTCGGCGGGCAGCCCGTGGGTGTCCCACCCGAAGCGGCGGTGCACCTGCTTGCCGCGCATGGTCTGGTACCGCGGGAAGACGTCCTTCGCGTAGCCGGTCAGCAGGTGACCGTAGTGCGGCAGGCCGTTCGCGAAGGGCGGGCCGTCGTAGAAGGTCCACTCCGTGCAGCCCTCGCGCTGGTCGATCGACGCCCGGAACGTGTCGTCGCCCTTCCAGAAGGCGAGGATGCCCTGCTCGACGGCGGGGAAGGACGGGGACGGGACGACACCGTCGGTGGGGACGTTGAGGGGGTAGGCCACGAGCTGCTCCTGTGGGTTCGGTTCGTCTCCACGAGGACGGAGCGTGCTCCGCGGTACCACCTCGCTTGCCGGACGCTGCTCGCGCTGCGACCGACCGCTCGTTCGCCGGATGGGGTGCGGTCCGGTCCGCCCGGGTCTACTGACGGCGGTGGTGCTGCCGCGTTCTTCCGGAGGCTCACCGGTGATGGCCGGTTCGACGCCTGGTGGGACGAGTCTACAAGAGTCGGAGCATGCTGGAGCGATGCCCTCGTCCGAGAAGCAGGACCGTCCGGAGTCCCTGCTCACCGTCGTCATCGCCTTCGCCGCCAACCTGCTCGTCGCCATCGCCAAGACCGTCGCCTCCCTGATCTCGGGTTCAGCGTCGATGACCGCGGAGGCCGCGCACTCGTGGGCCGACACGGGCAACGAGATCTTCCTGCTCGTCGCCGAACGACGCGGCGCGAAGAAGCGGGACCGGAAGCACCCGCTGGGGTACGGTCGCGAGACCTACATCTGGTCGATGTTCGCCGCGTTCGGCCTCTTCACCGCGGGTGCCGTCGTGTCGATCTGGCACGGCATCACCGAGCTCGGCGAGACCGGTCCGGCCGAGGACGTCGTGCTCAACTACGTCGTGCTCGGCATCGCGTTCGTCCTCGAGGGCACGAGCTTCCTGCAGGCCTACCGCCAGGCACACGGAGCCGCCACGAAGCGCCGCGTCCCGGTGCTCCGCCACGTGCTGCAGTCGTCGAACCCCACGCTCCGGGCGGTCTTCGCCGAGGACGCCGCGGCGCTGGTCGGCCTCGTGATCGCGTTCCTCGGCGTGCTGCTGCACCAGCTCACCGGCCTCGCGGTGTTCGACGCGATCGGCTCCATCGCGGTCGGACTCCTGCTCGGGGTCGTCGCGATCGTCCTCATCGAGCGCAACCGCCGGTTCCTGGTCGGCGAGGCGACGTCCCCCGAGCTCGAGGACGCCGTGCTCACCGAGCTGCTCCGTCGCGACGAGGTGGAGCGCGTCACCTACCTGCACCTGGAGTTCGTCGGACCGTCCCGGGTGTTCCTGGTGGCGGCGGTCGACCTGACCGGCAACGAGCTCGAGGACCACGTCGCGGTCCGGCTCCGTCGGGTCGAGGCGTCGCTCGAGGAGAGCCAGTACATCGAGGAGGCCGTCCTCACCCTGAGCATCCCGGGCGACGCGTCGCTCGCAGCCCGAGGGGACGGCGACGTCCCGGGGATCGTGCGCGACGGCACGGTGGAGGACGTCGCGGCCGGCGGTGCCGGGACGCTCCGCACCGAGTAGCGCCCGTCGCCTCAGCGCGCGTCGAGGCCTGCCGCGACCGGGGTCAGCGCCGCGCCGACGTACTCGACGAGGGACCTGCGGGCGACACCGTCGGCGACCCACACCCCGAACGCCGCCGCCGCGGCCCCGAGCATCGCCCCGGACACGGTCTGCGGCCACAGGGACGTCGGGTGCTCCCCCGTCCGCGAGCCGACGAACGCCGAGACCGCCCCGTGCTGTGCCATCACCCGCGCCGCCACACTGGCGACGAGCTCGGTGCCGATGTCCATCACCTCGGCCTGGGCGATCGCCCACGGCACCCGGTCCGGGTCGTGCGCCCGCGCCGCGGCGAGCACGGCCTGCTCCACGGCGCGCACGGGCGAGGACTCCGTCGAGGCGGTGAGGAACGCGGGCAGGTCGGCCACCGCGGCGTCGAGCTCCAGCCAGAGCACGTCCGACTTCGCCCCGAAGTAGTTGAAGAACGTCGCCCGGCTCACCCCGGCCCGGGCCGCGATCTGGTCGACGGTCGTCCGCGCGTACCCCTGCTCGAGGAACAGCTCGGCAGCCGCGTCGGCGAGGACCTCGGCACTCGAGCGTCGGGGGCGGCCACCGCGGCGCATCGTCTCGTCCATGCCGCCAGTAAACCGCTAGACTCGTGCAGCCATGATCTTGGACCGAGTACAGAAAACACGCGCCCGCGCGCTCCTCACCGCCGCGGGAGCCACCGCGGTCCTGCTGGCCCTGACCGCCTGCACCGGCGGCGGCACCGCCACCGACGCCGGCACGCCGGTCAGCGGCGGGACGCTCACGTACGCCTCCGGCGACGCCGAGCCGACCTGCCTCGACCCGCACGTCGGCGGCAACTACCCGCAGGCCCTGCTGTCGACGCAGTACATCGAGATGCTCACCGGGCTCGACCGGGCGGGGAAGCCGACGCCGGCCCTCGCGACCGGGTGGACGACGAGCGACGACGGGAAGACCCTGACGCTCGACCTGCGCACGGACGTGTCGTTCTCCGACGGCACCCCGTTCGACGCGGCCGCCGTCGTCGCGAACATCGAGCACGTGCAGGACCCGACGACGGCGTCGAGCACGGGCTACCTCGCCCTGCAGTCGATCACGAAGGCCACGGCAACCGACGACCACACCGTCACGCTGACCCTGAGCCGCCCGGACAGCGCGCTGCTCGAGTCGTTCTCGCAGCCCTGGGTCGGCATGGAGTCGCCGAAGGCCCTGCAGCGGCCGCAGGCGACGAACTGCGCATCCCCCGTCGGCACCGGCCCGTTCAGCGTCACGGAGTGGCAGCGGGGCGATCGCATCACGCTGACGAAGAACGACGGGTACACGCCGCTCACCGGTTCGACGGCGCCCCGCCTCGACGGCATCACGTGGCGCTTCCTGCCCGACTCGACCTCGCGCTACGCCGCACTGCAGGCCGGTCAGGTCGACGTCATCGACAACGCCCAGCCCGACCAGCTCAAGAGTGCCTCGACGAAGGGCGCGATCCGCGACCTCGACGCCCCGCGCCCCGGCGCCTCGAACCGCCTCGAACTGAACTCCGGGCACGGGGTGTTCCGCGACGAGGCGGTCCGGAAGGCCTTCATCGCCGGCGCCGAGATCGACCCGGGCCTGCAGAGCCTGTTCCTCGGCACCGCGAAGCGCTCGTACTCGGTGCTGTCGAGCGTCGAGCCCGACGGGTACTCCGATCCGGCGCTGTTCGAGTACTCCCCGAAGACGGCCGGACGCCTGCTCGACGAGGCCGGTTGGAAGGTCGGCAGCGACGGCGTCCGCGAGAAGGACGGGAAGCGGCTCACCGTCACCTTCCCGGTGTCGACGAACCAGTCGGTGCCCGCGGAGCGCAGCCTGTTCCAGCAGGTCCAGGCCTCCGAGAAGGCGGTCGGGTTCGACGTGCGGCTCGAGGAGCTCGACCTCTCCAGCTGGTACGCCGCCCTCGCCGCGAACGAGTACGACGTCGTCAGCGCTCCGTACACCAAGGTCGGCCCGGACGTCCTCCGCATCCTGTACGACAGCGCGAGCATCGAGCCCGCACCGTCGGGCTACTTCGCGAACCTCGCGCAGCTCGACGACCCGACGGTCGACGACCTGCTGGAGCGTGCGGCACGCACGTCGGACGCCGACGAGCGCGGCGACCTGTACCGCCAGGCGCAGCAGCGGATCCTGGCGAGCGGCACCGTCCTGCCGCTCTACGACCAGCAGAACCACTTCCTGTACCGCTCCGCCGTCCACGGCATCGAGACCACGTCGGTCTCCACCCCGTGGTTCGGCACCGCGTGGATCGCGCGCTGACGGGCGAGCCGGCCGGGAGGCCCGCCCCGCGTCCGCCACGCACCGGCACCCGTCGCGGGTGGTCGGCGTGGGTCCTGTGGGGTCTCCGCCGTGCGGCCGGCGGCATCGGGGTGCTCTGGGCGGTCGCCACGATCGTCTTCGTCGCGATCCGGTTGATCCCGGGTGACCCGGCGCTGGCGATCCTCGGCGGCCCCGGGTCCCAGGCCTCGGCGGAGGCGGTCGAGGCCGTCCGCCGCGAGTACGGCCTCGACCGGCCGGTGCTCGTGCAGTACGCGGTGTTCCTCGGGCGCCTGGCGACCGGGCACCTCGGCGACTCGTACGCGTTCCGCACGCCCGTGTCCGAGCTCCTCGCGCAGCAGGTCCCCGTGACGCTGACGCTCGCGGTCGCCGGACTCGTCGTCGCCTGGGTCCTGGCGATCGGCGCCGCGTGGTGGTCGACGCAGCGCGGGCGGATCGCCGCGGCCCTGACCGGCGCGATCACCGTGACGGCGAGCGTCGTGCCGCACTTCTGGCTCGGCAGCGTGCTCATCGTGGTCTTCGCGAGCGCACTCGGGTGGGTGCCGGCGGTGTCGGACGGCAGCCTGCGCGGTTGGGTCCTGCCCGTGCTCACCGTCGCCGTGCCGGTCGCGGGGTACCTCGCCGAGACGGTCCGCGACGGCGTGGTCGACGCCCAGCGCTCCGCGTTCGCCCTCGCAGCCCGCGGCCGCGGGGAGACCCGCGTCGGACTGTTCGGTCGTCACCTGCTCCGGCACGCGGCGCTCCCCGGGATCGCCCTGTCCGCGTGGGCCTTCGGCTCGCTGGTCTCCGGTGCCGTGGTCGTCGAGTCGGTCTTCGCGCTGCCCGGCATCGGTCGTGCCCTGGTCACCGCGGTCACCCAGCGGGACATGCCCCTGGTGGCCGGGATCGCCCTCGTGTCCGCCGCGGCGTACGTCGTCGTGCTGGCGGTCGCGGACCTGGTCGAGCGGGCGGTGGACCCGCGGACCCGCGACCGACGCCCGGCAGGTCGCGTGGGGCGAGTGCGCGTGCGCACGCAGGGCAGGGTGGACGCACGGTGAGCGGGGTGCTCGACCCGGGCCTCCCGGCCGGTGCGTCCGAGGGGCGGGCCCGACGGTCCGAGCGGTTCCGTGGGGGGACGCTCGGCCCGGCGGGCTCGGTCGCGGCGGTCGTCGTCGCGGTCGCGGTGCTGGCGGCGGTCTGGCCGGCGCTGCTCGGCGGCGGCGACCCGCTCGCGGTGCACCCCGCCGACGCCCTGACGCCACCCGGACCGGCGCACCCCTTCGGCACCGACGAGTCCGGACGCGACGTGCTCGCGCGCGTGGTCGCGGGGACACGGGCGTCACTCGTGGTCGGGGTCGCCGCGACGCTCGTCGGCGGTCTCACCGGGATCCTGCTCGGCACGCTCGCCGGACTCGGTGGCCGGATCGTGGACGCGGTCGTCGGCCGGGTCACCGAGGTGGCGTTCGCGCTGCCGCTGCTGCTCGTCGCGCTCGTCGTCATCGCGGTCACCGGCCCCGGACCGGTGCCCGCGACCCTGGCGGTGGGGTTCGCCACGGCGCCCGGGTACGCCCGGATCGTCCGCGGCCTGGTCCGGAGTGCGCGGTCGTCGCAGGTGGTCGAGACCGCCGTGCTGCAGGGCCGCTCCCCCGGCCGGATCGTGTTCCGGCACGTCCTGCCCGCGGCACTCTGGCCCGTCGTCGCCGTCGCCACGCTCGGGGTCGGCCAGGCGGTCGTGTGGGCGTCGGCGCTCAGCTACCTCGGGGTCGGGACCCCGCCGCCCGCGCCGGAGTGGGGTGCGATGCTCGCGGACGGCCGCACCTACCTGCTGACCGCGCCGTGGATGAGCACCTTCCCGGGCCTCGCCATCGTGGTACTGGCGACCGCGGTGACGGTGCTCGGCCGTGCGGTGCGGCGGACGGGGGCCGTGCGGTGAGGAGCTCCGAGCGGGGGCCCGACGACGTCGCGGGACGGACCGGTGCAGCACGGCCGGTGGGGGCCCGCGTGCTCGACGTCCGCGGGCTCGCGGTGTCGATCGACGGCGCGACGGTGGTGCACGGCGTCGACCTGCACGTCGACGCCGGTGAGTGCGTCGCCCTGGTCGGGGCGTCCGGCTCCGGCAAGACCGTGACCGCCCGGGCGGTGCTCGGGCTCTCCGCAGCGGGTGCCGCGGTCACCGCCGACCGCCTCGACCTCGTCGGCTCCGACGTGCGCGGGCTCGCCGAGCGGCGCTGGCGTCGGCTCCGCGGGAGCACCGTCGGCTACGTCGGCCAGGAGGCCCTCGGCGCACTCGACCCCCTCCGCCCCGTCGGCCGCGAGGTCGCCGACGCCCTGCGCCTGCACACCGACCTGCGCGCAGCAGAACGGGTCGATGCCGTGCGCGCCGCACTGGCGGGCGTGGGGCTCGACCCCGCGATGGCGACCGATGGCCGGCGCTCCGGCACGCTCTCCGGCGGCATGCGACAGCGCGCGCTGATCGCGGCGGCGACCGTGGCCTCCCCCGCGCTCGTGGTGGCGGACGAACCGACGACCGCCCTCGACGCCGCCGTGGCCGTCACCGTGATGGAGCAGCTCCGGGCCGTGCAGGACCGCGGCGCCGGGCTGCTGGTCATCACGCACGACCTCGGGCTCGTCGCCGGGTGGGCGGACCGGGTGCTCGTCGTCGACGAGGGGACGGTGGTCGAGCACGGACCGGTCGCCGAGGTCTTCGCAGCACCGCAGCACCCGGCGACCGCAGCCCTGGTGCGGGCGGCACGGGCGGACACACGCCGGGCCGTGGGACCGGTGCCCGGCCCCGGTGCGCCGTCGGCCCCGCTCGTCGAGGGCTCCGGACTGACCCGTTCCTTCGACGGGGTGCCCGCCGCGCAGGACGTGTCGATCACCGTGCGACCGGGTCGCGTGACGGGTGTGATCGGCGCCTCCGGGTCGGGCAAGACGACGGTGGCGCGGATGCTGCTCGGACTCGAGACGCCGGACGCCGGCACCGTCACGCTCGACGGCGACCCGTGGGTGCCCCTGCCCGAGCGCGAGCGCCGGGCTCGTCGGCACCGGGTGGCGGCCGTCGTGCAGGACCCCGGGGCGACCTTCGACGAGCGGTGGAGCGTCGGACGGGTGCTCGCGGACGCCCTGTCCCGCGGGCAGGAGCGGCGGGCGCGGGGTGGTCTGGCCGACCCGGTCGACGCTGCACTCCGTCAGGTGGGACTCGACCCCGAGCTGCGGTCACGCGCCCCGCGCACGCTCTCCGGCGGACAGCGGCAACGACTGGCGATCGCCCGGGCGCTGGCGACGTCGCCCGAGGTGGTGGTGCTCGACGAACCGGTGACGGCACTCGACGCGACCGTGCAGGACGCGGTGCTCACGCTGCTCGAACGACTGCGCGACGAGACCGGCGTGGCGATGGTGTTCGTGTCGCACGACCTGCGCGCCGTCCGGCGGATGGCGGACGAGGTGCTCGTGGTGCACGACGGCCGCGTCGTCGAGCAGGGCCCCGCGGAACGCGTGCTCGGCGCGCCGGAGCACCCGGCGACCGCGCGCCTGGTCGACGCTGCCGCCCGGCTCGCCCGCGGCGCCTGAGCGCTGCGCGCCGGCGCCGCGGCGCAGCGGCGCAGCGGCGCCGCGGCGCGCCGGCGCCGCGCCAGCGGGCGAGTCTCGCTCAGGCGGACACGTTCGCGGTACCGAAGCCGCGAACGTGTCCGCCGGGCCGAGACTCGGGGAGCGCCCACGGAGCGGACATGCCGGGAGGCACGGTGCGCGTCCGTGGCGGACGTGCACCGTGCCTCCCGGCCGACAGCGGCGGCTACGAGCCCGCGGGCTCCTTGTCGGACCCCGGCTTCGGGGTGTCTCCCGAGATGATCGGGATCTCGCTCGTCGAGAAGTCCTTCGCCCAGTCGGACTGCGCGAGCTCCGAGGTCGGGTCGTTGTAGTCCTTGATGACGTCGGCGACCTCGTCCTCGTGGGCGACCGTGGGGCCCGAGCCCATGAGCGGCGTCGCAGCCGTCTCCTTGGTGAAGAACACCGCGACGAGGCCGATCACGGCCGCGAGCATGAGGTAGAAGGCCGGGATGTCCTCGGCCCACGAGAGCCCGGCGTCCTTCGCCCCGGCGATGAGCGCCTGCGTCGCGAGCGGCGTCGTGCCACCGAAGAGCGAGACGGACACGTTGAACGCGATCGCCAGCGCGCCGTAGCGGATGATCGTCGGGAACAGCGCGGGGAGCGTCGACGGCATGGTCGACGTGAACGTGACGAGCACGAGACCGAGGATCAGCAGGCCGAAGAAGACCCCGGCACCGGTCCCGGTCTGGACGAGCTTGAGCGCCGGCCACGACAGCACGATGAAGCCGATGCAGCCGGCGGCGAGGACCGGCCGGCGGCCGAACTTGTCGGACAGGCGACCACCGAAGGTGATGACGACCATCATCAGGATCATCACGATGACGATGAGGATCAGGCCGAACGTGGCGTTCTGCCCGAGGTTCGTCTCGAGGTAGGTCGGCATGTACGACAGCAGCATGTAGTCGGTCACGTTGAACACGAGGACCAGGCCGATGCAGATGATGAGCGAGCGCCAGTTCTCGGCGAACAGCTTGAGGAACGGCGTCTTCTGCGACTCGCGCTCGGCGGCCTGCTCCTGCTGCTTCTGGAAGGCCGGGGTCTCCTCGAGCTTCAGGCGGAGGTAGAGCCCGATGAGGCCGAGCGGACCGGCGATCATGAACGGGATGCGCCAGCCCCAGCTGAGCAGGGTGTCCTCGGGCATCGCGTACTGCAGGACCGTGACGATCGACGCGCCGAGCACGTAGCCGGCCAGCGTGCCGAACTCGAGCCACGAGCCCATGAACCCGCGGCGCTTGTCGGGCGAGTACTCGGCGATGAAGGTCGCGGCACCGCCGTACTCACCACCGGTCGAGAAGCCCTGCACGAAGCGGGCGACGAGGAGCAGCACGGGGGCCCAGAAGCCGATCGTCGCGTACGACGGGATGAGGCCGATCATGAGCGTGCCGGCGGCCATCAGGATCATCGTCAGCGCGAGGACCTTCTGCCGGCCGATCTTGTCGCCGATGGGGCCGAAGACGGCGCCGCCGATCGGGCGGACGATGAAGGCGGCCGCGAAGAACCCGAAGGTCGCGACGAGGTTCGACGTCGGGTCGCCCGCCGGCAGGAACACCTTCGAGATCGTGACCGTCAGGTACGCGAAGATGCCGAAGTCGAACCACTCCATCGCGTTGCCGAGGGCCGCGGCGGCGACGGCACGCTTGAGCAGCGACTCCTCGACGACGGTGACGTCGTCCTCGGTCAGCTTGCGGCGTGCACGCTTCGCTGCGCCCTTCGTGCGCAACGGCCGGTCGCCGTGCTGGTGTGCGTCGTTCGGTGCCAAGTTCGTTCCTCCGGTAGTGCTGTGTCTTGCCTTCGGGCATCCGGCGGAGAGCGACTGTGCAGTCCTCGCGAACACCGCGCTCGCCGGACAAACTCCGACAGCCTACCAGATGGAGCGCTCCGACGCGGCGGACCGCTACGATGAGGCCACCGCGTACTGTACGCGCGACACTCAGGCACCTCACCACGGACTCGGTGCCGCACACATCGATCGAAAGGCCCTGCCATGACGAAGCCCATGCCCGACAAGCCCACGGTGGACGGCCTCGAGGACGTCTGGGGTCCGGTCTGGGAGCAGGACGGCACCTACCGCTTCGACCGCGACAGCGCGACGAAGGACGCGGTGTACTCGATCGACACCCCGCCGCCGACCGCGTCGGGTTCGCTGCACATCGGGCACGTGTTCTCCTACACGCACACCGACCTCAAGGCCCGGTACGAGCGCATGCGCGGGAAGCACGTCTTCTACCCGATGGGCTGGGACGACAACGGCCTGCCGACCGAGCGCCGCGTGCAGAACTACTACGGCGTCCGGTGCGACCCGCAGCTCCCCTACGACCCCGCCTTCGTGCCGCCGTTCGAGGGCGGCGACGGCAAGTCGAGCAAGGCGGGCGACCAGCTGCCGATCTCGCGCCGCAACTTCATCGAGCTGTGCGAGCGCCTGACGGTGCAGGACGAGCAGCAGTTCGAGCACCTCTTCCGCACGCTCGGCCTGTCGGTGGACTGGACGCAGTCGTACCGCACGATCGACGACACCTCGCGGGCGAGCGCGCAGCGTGCGTTCCTCCGCAACCTCGAGCGCGGCGAGGCCTACCAGGCCGACGCCCCGACGCTCTGGGACGTCACCTTCCGCACCGCCGTCGCGCAGGCCGAGCTCGAGGACAAGGAGATGCCCGGCGCGTACCACGGCCTGGCGTTCCACCGCACCGACGGCGGCGAGGACGTCGTCATCCAGACCACCCGTCCGGAGCTGCTCCCCGCCTGCGTCGCCCTCGTCGCGCACCCGGACGACGAGCGCTTCCAGGACCTGTTCGGCACGACCGTCCGCTCCCCCCTGTTCGACGTCGAGGTCCCGGTCCTCGCGCACCACCTGGCGCAGCAGGACAAGGGCGCGGGCATCGCGATGGTCTGCACCTTCGGTGACACCACCGACGTGGTGTGGTGGCGCGAACTGCAGCTGCCGAACCGCGCGATCATCGGCTTCGACGGCCGCGTCCGCTCGGACGAGCCCGCGTGGATCGAGTCGACCCGCGGCAGGGAGCTCTACGCCGAGATGGCCGGCAAGACCGTCTTCTCGGCGAAGAAGGTCCTCGTGGACGCGCTCACCGAGTCGGGCGAGCTCGTCGGCGACGTGAGGACGATCAACCACCCGGTGAAGTTCTTCGAGAAGGGCGACAAGCCGCTCGAGATCGTCTCGACCCGCCAGTGGTACATCGTCAACGGCGCGCGCGACGAGCAGCTCAAGGAGACCCTGCGGAAGCGCGGCGAGGAGATCGCCTTCCACCCGGACTTCATGCGCGTCCGCTACGACAACTGGGTCGGTGGCCTCTCCGGCGACTGGCTCATCTCGCGCCAGCGCTTCTTCGGCGTGCCGATCCCGGTCTGGTACCCGCTCGACGCCGACGGCAACCCGGTCTTCGACCAGCCGATCGTCCCGACCGAGGCACAGCTGCCCGTCGACCCGGCGTCCGAGCCGGCCCCCGGGTACGCCGAGGACCAGCGCGGCGTCGCCGGCGGCTTCCAGGGCGAACTCGACGTGATGGACACCTGGGCGACCTCGTCCCTCACCCCGCAGCTCGCGGGCAAGTGGGAGACGGACCCGGCGCTCTACGACCTCGTGTTCCCGTACGACGTCCGCCCGCAGGCGCAGGACATCATCCGGACGTGGCTCTTCACGACGGCGCTCCGCAGCCAGCTCGAGGCCGACGTCGCGCCGTGGAAGCACGCGAGCATCTCCGGCTTCATCGTGGACCCCGACCGCAAGAAGATGTCGAAGTCGAAGGGCAACGTCGTCACGCCGCTCTCGATCCTCGAGCAGCACGGTGCCGACGCGGTCCGCTACTGGGCGGCCTCGTCGAAGCTCGGCACCGACGCGGCCTTCGACCCGCAGAACCCGAAGCAGATCAAGGTCGGTCGTCGCCTGGCGATCAAGGTGCTCAACGCGGCGAAGTTCGTGTACGGCTTCGAGCTGCCGAGCGGTGCGACGACCGTCACCGAGCCCCTCGACGTCGACGTGCTGGCGGAGCTCGGCTCCGTGATCGAGCAGGCCACCGCCGCGTTCGACGGCTTCGACCACGCCCGTGCGCTGGAGGTCACCGAGCGGTTCTTCTGGACCTTCTGCGACGACTACCTCGAGCTGGTCAAGGAGCGTGCCTACGGCACCGCGCCCGACGCGACGCACGAGACCCAGGCGAGTGCGGTCCTGGCGCTGCGCGCCGCGATCGACGCGCTGCTCCGTCTGCTGGCACCGTTCCTCCCGTTCGCGACGGAGGAGGTGTGGGCCTGGACCCACGACACCAGCGTGCACACGGCCGCGTGGCCCACGGTCGCGGAGCTCCCGACGCAGGCGGAGCCGTCCGGGCTGCTGGCCGCCGTCGGCCAGGCGCTGATCGGGATCCGCGGTGCGAAGACCGCCGCCAAGGCGTCCCAGAAGACGCCGGTCACCCGTGCCGTCGTGGCGGCTCCGGCCGACCAGCGCGCGCTCATCGAGCGCGCGGCGGTCGACCTGGCCGCCGTGGGCCGCATCGAGAACCTGTCGTTCACGGACGGCGAGGAGCTCGCGGTGACCGAGATCGAGCTCGCGGAGCAGCAGGCGTAGCGTCGTCCGTCGACGGGCCGGGTCGCGTGCGGCCCGGCCCGTCGTCACGAGCACGAGCACGAGCACGAGCACGAGTCGGCACTGGAGGCACGGATGCAGTTGGGTACACGCTGGAACGTGGGTGGGCAGCCACCCGAGCGACTCCCCGAGGCGATGGTCGTCGCCGCGCGCGGTGTCGAGGAGGAGCTGGCGGCGGCGTCGGTCGACGCATCGACCTGGCGCTGGACGCTGACGTACCTCGAGGGCAAGCCGATCGTCGAGCTCGACGACGGCACGTCGATCCACCTCGACCCCGCCGGGCGTGCGCAGGTGACGAACCCGGACGACGCGCCGGAGGAGGACTAGGCAGTCCCCCCGGTCCCGGGCTCGACCGGGACCGGGGGACGCGGCCTACACTGGAGAACGTCCGTTCCCGAGGCGACGGGGACGAGTGGGACCGCAGCGGAGGGAAGGGGATGCCCGTGTCCGGCACCGCCAGCACGACCGACCCGCAGGTGCGCGAGCGCATCGTCGACGCCGCGGACGCGCTCTTCTACGCCCGCGGGTTCCAGTCGGTCGGCATGGACGAGATCCGGACGACCGCCGGCGTCTCGTTGAAGAAGCTCTACTCGGCGTTCCCCGGCAAGGAGCAGCTCGTCGCCGCGGTGCTCGGCGGGCGGCACGACCTCTGGGAGCAGGGCATCGAGCAGGCGGTGGCCGCAGCGGGGACCCCGCGGGACCGGCTGCTCGCGATGTACGACTTCCTGGAGCAGTGGTTCGGCGACGACACCTTCCGCGGCTGCGGCTTCATCAACGCCTTCGGTGAGCTGGGTGCGACGTCACCCGCGGTCGCCGAGATCGCCCGCGAGCACAAGGACTCGTTCCAGCGGTACGTCGCCGGGCTCGCCGCGGCCGCCGTGCCGGACCTCGACGCGGCCGAGGAGCTCGCCGCCCAGCTCGCACTCCTCGCCGAGGGTGCGCAGACGACGGCCGCGATCGCGGGCGACACGACGCCGGCGCGGCACGCGCGGCGCGCGGCCGCCACGCTGATCGACGTGGCCATGCGTGCGGGGACCGACCGGACGCGCTGACCCGACGCGCTGACCTGACGCTCCGACCGGACGCTCGACGACACGACGCCCGACACGACCCGACGTCGGCCGGGAGGCGCGCGGCGGGCCCGCCACGTGCCTCCAGACCGGCGTCCGGTCCGGTCCGTAGGGTGGGGCCATGGACACCCCGTTCGACCAGCCGAGCACCCTCCCCTACGCCCTGCCGCCGTTCGACGACGTCCGGCTCGAGCACTTCCGTCCCGCGTTCGACGCCGGCATCGCCGAGCAGCGTGCCGAGGTCGAGGCCATCGCCGCCGATCCCGGTGCAGCGACGTTCGAGAACACGCTGGTGGCGCTCGAACGCTCCGGGCAGCTGCTGACCCGGGTCTCGCACGTCTTCTTCACGCTGTCCTCCGCCGACTCGACGCCCGAGCTGCACGACCTCGAGGCCGAGGTGTCGCCGCTCCTCGCCGCCCACCGCGACGCGATCACCCTCGACGCGCGCCTGTACGCACGGGTCGACGCGGTGCGGTCCTCGCTCGACGAGCGCGCGGACCTGTCCGACGAGGACCGTCGACTCGTCGAGCGGGTGCACACCGAGATGACGCTCGCGGGAGCCGGCCTCGACGACGGTGGGAAGGAGCGTCTCACCGCGATCAACCAGGAACTCTCGACGCTCACCACGACCTTCGAGCGCAACCTGCTCGAGGACACGAACGACCTCGCCGTGCACGTCACCGACGAACAGGAGCTCGCCGGACTCGACGACGGCGCGAAGTCGGCCGCCGCCGCAGCCGCGGCGGACCGCGGCCTCGACGGCTGGCTCGTGACGCTGCCGCTGTACACGGGTCACCCGTGGCTCGCCTCGCTGACCGACCGCGGCCTGCGCGAACGGATCATGCGCGCCTCGCTGTCGCGGGGGCGTCGTGGGAACGCGCACGACAACCGCGAGGTCCTGCTGCGCATCGTCCGGCTCCGGGCCGAGCGGGCCGAACTCCTCGGGTTCCCGAACCACGCTGCCGTGGTGACGGCCGACGAGACCGCGGGGACGCCCGAGGCGGTCGACGGCCTGCTCTCCTCACTCGTCCCGGCCGCCGCCGCGAACGCCGAGGACGAGCGCGCCGTCCGCTCCCGCACGGTCGGCTTCGAGGTCGAGGCCTGGGACTGGGCACACGCGACGGAGGTCCTGCGCGGCGAGCAGTTCGCCGCGGACAGTTCGGCGCTGCGGCCCTACTTCGAGGCCGACCGCGTCCTGCACGACGGGGTGTTCCACGCCGCCGGCGCCCTGTACGGACTGACGTTCACCGAACGCCCGGACCTGCACGGCTACAACGACGAGGTCCGGGTCTTCGAGGTGCGCGGCGACTCCGGGGAGCAGGTCGGGCTCTACCTGCTCGACCTCTACACACGGGACGGCAAGCGTGGCGGTGCCTGGATGAACCCCGTCGTCGAGCAGTCACACCTGCTCGGCACGCTGCCCGTCGTCGTGAACAACCTCAACGTGGCGAAGCCCGCCGCCGGCTCCCCCACGCTGCTGATCCAGGACGAGGTCGAGACGCTCTTCCACGAGTTCGGGCACGCGCTGCACGGGCTCATCGCCAGGACGACCTACCCACGGTTCTCGGGCACGAACGTCGAACGGGACTTCGTGGAGTTCCCCTCGCAGGTCAACGAGATGTGGGTGACCTGGCCCTCGGTCCTCGCGAACTACGCGAAGCACCACGAGACCGGCGAGCCGCTGCCGCCCGAGCTCGTGCTCGGACTGAGCGACTCCGCCGGCTTCAACGAGGGCTTCTCGACCACCGAGTACCTCGCCGCGGCGCTGCTCGACCAGGCGTGGCACCGTCTGTCGGCCGCCGAGGCCGCCGAGGTGACCGACGTCGAAGCGTTCGAGCGCCAGGCCCTCGCGTCCGCGGGCATCGACGTGGCCGCGGTGCCGCCGCGGTACTCGTCGACGTACTTCGCGCACACGTTCTCGGGCGGGTACGACGCCGGGTACTACGGGTACATCTGGTCCGAGGTGCTCGACGCGGACACCGTCGAGTGGTTCCGCGAGCACGGCGGACTCTCGCGCGAGGCCGGGCGGCGGTTCGCGTCGCTCGTGCTCGGGGTCGGCGGCGCGCAGGACCCGCTCGAGGCCTACCGTGCGTTCCGCGGCCGCGACGCCGAGGTCGGGCCGCTGCTGCGCCGTCGCGGGCTCGAGTAGCGCGGCGCCGCGCCGCGGCGCGCCGCCGCGGCGCCGGGCCAGTGCGTCGGCACAACCGGAAGCACGTCGCGCCGCGGAAGTCCGCGGCGCGACGTGCTTCCGGTTGTGCAGCGGCACGTCACACCGCGGATCACCCCGGTCCGCCTGCGCACCGCTCCCACGAACGCTCCCACGAACGCACCCGCACCCGCACCCCCTCCCGCACACGGCGACGGCCCGGCCCCACGCGGGGACCGGGCCGTCGGCCTGCGGGCGTCGGACGCTACGCGGACTTCTCCACGCGCTTCGCGCGGGGACGCGGCACGATCGTCGGCGCGGCGTTCTCGAGCACGGACTCGCGGGTGATCACGACGCGCGCGACGTCGTCGTCCGACGGCACGTCGAACATGACCGGGCCGAGGACCTCTTCGAGGATGGCCCGGAGGCCGCGGGCACCGGTCTGGCGCAGCACCGCGAGGTCCGCGATGGCCTCGAGCGCCCCGCGGTCGAAGTCGAGCTCGACACCGTCGATCGCGAACATCCGCTGGTACTGCTTCACGAGCGCGTTCTTCGGCTCGGTCAGGATCTGCATGAGCGCCGCCTGGTCGAGCTGCGACACCGTCGTGACGACGGGCAGACGACCGATGAACTCGGGGATGAGCCCGAACTTGTGCAGGTCCTCGGGCAGGACGTCGGCGAACAGGTCCTGCTGGTCGAGCGGGCTGTGCAGCGGAGCGCCGAACCCGATCCCGCGCTTACCGACGCGCGACGACACGATGTCCTCGAGTCCCGCGAACGCCCCCGCCACGATGAACAGCACGTTCGTCGTGTCGATCTGGATGAACTCCTGGTGCGGGTGCTTCCGACCGCCCTGCGGCGGGACCGACGCGGTCGTGCCCTCGAGGATCTTGAGCAGCGCCTGCTGCACGCCCTCGCCGGAGACGTCGCGCGTGATCGACGGGTTCTCCGCCTTGCGCGCGATCTTGTCGACCTCGTCGATGTAGATGATGCCCGTCTCGGCCCGCTTGACGTCGTAGTCCGCGGCCTGGATGAGCTTGAGCAGGATGTTCTCGACGTCCTCGCCCACGTACCCGGCCTCGGTCAGGGCGGTGGCGTCGGCGACGGCGAACGGCACGTTGAGCCGCTTCGCCAGGGTCTGCGCGAGGTAGGTCTTGCCGCAGCCGGTGGGCCCGATGAGCAGGATGTTCGACTTCGCGATCTCGACGTCGTCGCGGTCCTCGGCAGCGGTGATCTGCCCCTGTGCACGGATGCGCTTGTAGTGGTTGTAGACAGCCACGGCCAGCGCACGCTTCGCCGGGTCCTGGCCGATCACGTACTCCTGCAGGAAGTCGAAGATCTCGCGGGGCTTCGGCAGCTCGAAGTCCCCGCTCGTGGTGTCCTCACCCGCTTCGGCGAGGCGCTCCTCGATGATCTCGTTGCACAGCTCGACGCACTCGTCGCAGATGTACACCCCCGGCCCGGCGATGAGCTGCTGGACCTGCTTCTGGCTCTTGCCGCAGAAGGAGCACTTGAGCAGGTCAGCGCTCTCCCCGATGCGTGCCATGTCGGTGCCCTCCTTGGATGACCGGTGCAGTTCAGCGATGCAGGCTGGTGACCCGCCCGATGTGATCGACTCTAACCGCATCCGGTGACACCCACGGCGACGCCGTCCGGCCTGTCCCCACGCGTTCACCCAGGGCGTGCACACCTGGTACCGTTGGCACGTTCCTCTACAAGTTGTAGAAAACCGGAAGGACCCCATGACGAAGCGCCTCGCCCTCCTCGGCACCGGAACCCTCGGCGTCACCGCCGCGATCGTCCTCGGCACCGCGGCCGCCGCGAGCGCACACGTCGAGGCGGATGCGACCTCGACGGCGGCGAACTCGTACACGACCGCGACGTTCTCGGTGCCGCACGGTTGCGACGGCTCCCCCACCACCAAGCTCGTCTTCCAGGTGCCCGAGTCCGTCATCGAGGTCACGCCGACCGTCAACCCGAACTGGACGATCACGAAGGCGACCGAGCCCTACACCGCCCCGTCGAGCAGCGCTGCGAGCGACGAGGAGTCCGAGGCCGGCGCCGAGCGCGTCACGAGCGTCACCTACACCGCGAAGACCCCGCTGCCCGCCGACGAGCGCGACACCTTCTCGCTGTCCTTCGCGCTGCCCGACGGCAAGCCGGGCGACCGCGTGGCCTTCCCGGTCGTGCAGACCTGCGAGCAGGGGTCGACCGACTGGGACCAGGTGCAGAAGAGCGGCGAGTCCGAGCCGGAGCACCCCGCGCCGTCGATCGTCCTGACCGCCGCCAGCGCGGCGAGCGGTGACGACGACGACGCGACGACGGCCACCGCGAGCGACACCACGACCACCGCGGCGCAGCCCGACCTGGTCGGTCGCTTCCTCGGCCTCGGTGGCCTGGTGGTCGGGGCCGTCGGCCTGGTCGTCGCCGTCGCCGCCACGCGCCGCCGGGACGCCTCGAAGTGACGCGGACCGCACGGCCGACGCGCGCCCGTCGGTCCCCGGGTGACCGGCGTCCGGTCTGGAGGCCCGTGGCCGCGACCGCCGCGACCCTCGCCGTCGCGGGCGGCGCGGTCCTCGGGCTCGCCGCCCCCGCCAGCGCGCACAACTACCTGGTGTCGTCGACGCCGAAGGTGGGCGGGACGCTCACCGAGCTCCCCGACCGCTTCGACATCACGACAAACGACCGGCTCCTGGCGATCGGCGGGTCGGACTCGGGCTTCGCCTTCCGGGTCATCGGCCCGGACGGTCGCTACCACGAGGACGGCTGCGTCTCCGTGGACGGCCCCTCGATGACCACGAAGGCCGCCCTCGGCGACTCCGGGAAGTACGAGGTCGAGTGGCAGATCGTCTCGGCCGACGGCCACACGGTCTCCGACCGGTACGACTTCACCTGGAAGGCCCCGGCCGGCTTCTCCCCCGACCGCGGCACCGCGACCCCGGCGACCTGCGCCGACGGCAGCGGGGGCGGCTCGGGGGCCGCAGCGTCCAGCGCACCCGACGCCGCATCCGGTGACACCGGCGACTCGAGCGCGACCGACGCCCTGTTCATCGGCGCCGGTGGCATCGTCCTCGCCGGCGTCGTCGTCGCGGTCCTGCTGCTGCTCCGTCGCCGTCCCGCCGCCCCGGCGGCCGACGACCACGACGAGGACTGAACAGCCCCGCAGGCCGGCACCGCGCCTCCAGGCCGGATCCGCATCCTCGACGCCGCACCGGACACGACGAAGGCCCCGCACCGATCGGTGCGGGGCCTTCGAGCGTGCAGCGCTACTTGACGAGCGCCGGCAGGTTCTTGCGGCTCGTGAGGACCTGGTCGATCAGGCCGTACTCGAGTGCCTCTTCCGCGGACATGATCTTGTCGCGCTCGATGTCGTTGTTGACCTGCTCCGGGGTCCGGTTCGAGTGCTTCGACAGCGTCTCCTCGAGCCAGGTGCGCATGCGGAGGATCTCCGCCGCCTGGATCTCGATGTCGGACGCCTGACCGCCACCCTGCTGGACGGCGGGCTGGTGGATGAGCACGCGGGCGTTCGGCAGCGCGAGACGCTTGCCGGGGGTCCCCGCGGCGAGGAGTACGGACGCGGCCGAAGCGGCCTGTCCGAGGCAGACCGTCTGGATCTGCGGACGGATGTACTGCATCGTGTCGTAGATCGCCGTCATCGCGGTGAACGAGCCACCGGGCGAGTTGATGTACATCACGATGTCGCGGTCCGGGTCCATCGACTCGAGCACGAGCAGCTGGGCCATGACGTCGTCGGCGGACGCGTCGTCCACCTGGACGCCGAGGAACACGATGCGGTCCTCGAAGAGCTTCGCGTACGGGTCCTGCCGCTTGAAGCCGTAGGCCGTGCGCTCCTCGAAGCTGGGGAGGATGTAGCGATCGGACGGAGCCGGGACGTTCTGCGCGCCACCGAGCATGGGGAGGTGCATTCTCGTTTCCTTCTCTTCGGTGGTGGTCAGTTGGACTCGGGCTCGGCTGCCGCGGTCGGCGTCTCGCCGTCGCTCACGGTGCCGCCGCCGCCGACGACCTCGACCGACGAGGCACGGAGGTGGTCGACGAAGCCGTACTCCAGGGCCTCCTGCGCCGTGAACCAGTTGTCACGGTCGTTGTCCTTGAGGACCTGCTCGATCGTCTTGCCGGTCTGCTCCGCCGTGAGCTCCGCCATCCGCTGCTTCATGTCGAGGATGACCTTCGCCTGCGTCTGGATGTCGGCAGCGGTGCCGCCGAAGCCACCGGACGGCTGGTGCAGGAGCACGCGGGCGTTCGGGGTGATGTAGCGCTTGCCCGGGGTGCCCGACGAGAGCAGGAACTGCCCCATCGAGGCGGCGAGGCCGATGCCCACGGTGACGATGTCGTTCGGCACGAACTGCATCGTGTCGTAGATCGCCATGCCCGCGGTGATCGAGCCACCGGGCGAGTTGATGTAGAGGTAGATGTCCTTCTCGGGGTCCTCGGCGGCGAGCATCAGCAGCTTCGCTGCGATCTCGTTCGAGTTGTCGTCGCGGACCTCAGAGCCGAGCCACACGATCCGGTCTCTCAGAAGGCGGTCAAAAACACTGGGGTTCAGTGTCGCTTCGGCCATGGAAAAGCTCCCGTTCAGTTGTCGCTTGATGTCGAACTTATCGGGTGCAACGCACCACTTCGCGTCTGTTCGCTCTGGGCGGTCGGATGGTGCCGGGACGACGGACGGGAGGCACGGTGCCAGCTGGCACCGTGCCTCCCGTCCGTCAGCGCGTCGCGTTACTTCGCGTCGGCCTCGGTGACCTCGTCGGCGTCGGCCGACTCGTCGTCAGCCGACTCCTGCGCCACACCGGCGGTGAAGGCGGACAGGTCGACGGCGTCGCCGTTCGTGTCCTTGACGGTGACCTTCGACAGGACGGTCGCGACCGCCTTCGAGCGGGCGACCTCGCCGACCATGCCGGGGATCTGCCCGTTCTGGTCGATCACCTTGATGAACTCGGCCGGCTCCATGCCGTACTGCGACGCCGCCTGGATGAGGTACTGCGTGAGTTCCTCCTGGGAGACCTGGATCTCCTCCTTCTCGGCGATGGCGTCGAGGAGCAGCTGCGAGCGGAAGGCCTTCTCGCTGGACTCGGAGACCTCCTTGCGGTGCTCCTCGTCCTCGAGACGGTTCTCCTGCTCGAGGTGACGGTGCACCTCGTCCTCGATGAGCTGCTCCGAGATCGGGATGTCCACGTCCTCGATGAGCTTCTCGACGAGCTTGTCGCGAGCCGCGGCGCCCTGACCGAAGGTCTTGGACTTCGCGATCTGCTCCTTCAGGTCCGCCTTGAGCTCGTCGATGGTGTCGAACTGGCTGGCGATCTGGGCGAACTCGTCGTCGGCCTCGGGGAGCTCGCGCTCCTTGACGGCGGTGACGGTGACGGCGATCTGCGCGGTCTCGCCCTCGCGGTCGCCACCGACCAGCGTGGACTCGAAGGTGGTCGACTCACCGGCGGTGAGCGACTCGAGCGCCTCGTCGATGCCCTCGAGCAGGTCGCCCGAGCCGATCTCGTAGGAGACGCCGGTGGCCGAGTCGACCTCGTCGTCACCGATGGTGGCGGTCAGGTCGATCTGGGCGAAGTCGCCGGTCTCGGCCGGGCGGTCGACCGTCACGAGCGTGCCGAAGCGGGTGCGCAGGTTCTGCAGCTCCTCCTCGATCTCGTCGTCGGAGACCTCGACGGCGTCGACCGTGAGCTCGTACTGGTCGTACGCGGGGAGGTCGAACTCGGGACGGACGTCGACCTCGAAGGTGAGGACGAGGTCGCCCGAGAAGTCCGCGACGTTCGGGAGCTCGGCGACGTCGGCCTCGGCACGGCCGAGGATGCGCAGCTCCTGCTCCTCCACCGCCTGGCGGTAGAAGGTGTCGATGGCGTCACCGACGGCGTGGTTCAGGACCTCGCCGCGGCCGACGCGCTGGTCGACGATCGCCGGCGGGACCTTGCCCTTGCGGAAGCCGGGGATGTTGATCTGCTCGGCGATGTGCTTGTAGGCGTGGTCGATGCTCGGCTTGAGATCGTCCGGCGTCACGTTCACGGTGAGCTTGACGCGGGTGTCGCTCACCTTGTCGACGGTGCTGGTGGCCAAGGGATGTACTCCTGTTGGTTGACGTTCGAGTGGACCTGGTCGGGGCGACAGGATTCGAACCTGCGACCTCCCGCTCCCAAAGCGGGCGCTCTACCAAGCTGAGCTACGCCCCGTGACTGGGCCAGGTGACCGCGCACGCCCGAGGGCACGCACGACCGCGACGAGTCTAGCGGTCCCCCGCTGCCTGGTTCCCGGGCGGCGTGCCGCGTGTGGACGGTTCCTGCTCGGCGCTGCGCCGCAGGCCCCGTCGCCACCGCACCCCGACGGTGACCTGCACCCCGAGCGCGGCGACCATGAGCGCGACGCCGAGGACGATGCGCCAGACGTGCAGCAGGGCGTGCCAGGGCTGGGCCTGCGGGTCGCCGAAGGCCTCGGGACGGAGCGAGAACACCACGGCGGCGACGGCGAGCAGCACGAACGAGAGCACCCGCGAGCGCTTGATCCGGCGCGTGTCGGAGCCGTCCGGCTGCGGCAGCACGTTCGATGGCATGTCGGGGGCCGTTCGTCCGCTACGATGGTGGCGCTGCGGACTGGTGCCGCAGTGCGGGGATGTAGCTCAATGGTAGAGCCCCAGTCTTCCAAACTGGCCACGCGGGTTCGATTCCCGTCATCCCCTCCACGTCCTCTTCACGGCTTCCGACCGGCGCTGCGCCGAAACTCGGTTCCCGTCATCCCCTCCACACCGTCGTCGCGATCAGGCGGTCGTCTTCGTCAGGCCGTGCTCGGTCTTCTCCCAGTAGTGCGGCCGGGTGATCAGCTGCCACAGGCCCTTGTACGCGGCGACCGAGTGCAGGATCCAGTACAGCGGGTTGAGGAGCGCCCAGCCCATCAGGTCGAACCGACCGCGCTTGTACGGCCCCATCATCGTCAGGTAGATCATCGTGGCGTTGCCGAGCAGGAAGTCGAGCACGCAGAGCCACAGCACCGGCGCCGGGAACAGCGGCGCGGTCCAGTCGGCCGGCAGCACGAGCGTCGCGATCGTCACGAGGACGCCGGGCAGCATCCCGAGGAACGTCAGCGGGGTCCCCGCGATGAGCAGGGCGAACGCGGCCGCGCGACGCGGGCCGATCTCGCGGACGAGCGCCCGGGGCCTGCGCGCGTGCACGAGGGCGGTCTGCATGTAGCCCTTGATCCACCGGGAGCGCTGCCGGACGAAGTTCGGGATCGAGGTGTTCGCCTCCTCCATCGTCGTGGAGTTGACGACGGCGACGCGGTACCCGACGGCGGACGCGCGGATGCCGAGGTCGGCGTCCTCGGTCACGTTGTAGGGGTCCCACCCGCCGAGCTCACGGAGCAGCTCGGCGCGGAAGTGGTTCGACGTCCCGCCCAGCGGGATCGGCAGCTGTCGCGCGTCGAGGCCGGCGAGCATGTAGTCGAACCAGTACGAGTACTCGAGCGTGAACATGCGCGTGAGCGCGTTCTCGTCGGCGTTGAAGTAGCTCAGCGCCGCCTGCACGCACACGGTGTCGTCCCCGGCGCGGTCGAAGGTCAGGAACACCTTCTTGAGCTGGTCGGGGTCGGGACGGTCCTCGGCGTCGTAGATGACGGCGTACTCCCCCTGCGCGATGGCGAGGCCGACGTTGCACGCGCGGGGCTTCGTCTGGGGTGACCCCGGCGGGACGATGACGATGCGCATCCAGTCCGGCGGGGCTGCGTCGATGACGGCCTCGCGGGTCTCGTGGTCCTCGGCCTCGACGAGCACCAGGACCTCGAGCCGGTCCTTCGGCCAGTCGAGCACCTCGAGGTTCCGGACGAGGTCGTGCACGATGTTCGCCTCGCGGAACACGGGCACGAGCACGGTGTAGGTCGGCAGGGCGGCGTCGTCCAGGGCGGCGACGTCCTCGGCCGAGACCTGCTCGACCAGGTCGAAGCGGGCCCCGACCATCGACACCCAGAACTTGAAGAGGATCCCGGCCAGGAACCCCAGGGAGAGCACCGCCGTCGCGACCGCGACCGTGCTGCCCGGTGCGAGGACGAGGCACACCGCGAACAGGAGCAGGGCGACCGCACCGCCGACCCGTTGTCCTCGTGAGAGGACGGTCCGTGCGGACAGCGCCGGGTTCGTCCGGGCGAGACCGTGGGCGGCGAGGTCGGCGACCTCCTCCTCGAGCTCGTACGCGATGCGCTGCCGGACGTCCGCCTCGGATGCGCTGCGGAGGACGACGGGTTCGCCGAACTCCTCGGTGAGCGCCGCCCGGAGGACGTCCGGGTCCGACCGACCGCTCGTCAGGACGAGGACGCCCTCGCGGATGCGGGCGGACGCGACCCAGCCCTCCTCGACGTGCCGCTGCACGGAGCACCGGTGCCGCGGTCGCCAGTCGACGTCCTCGCCGCGGTGCCGACCGGTCCCACCGACCACGACGGTCGGCTCGGCGTCCACCGGCGACCGCGCTCCGACGGCGGTCACCGGAGCACCACCGCCACGACGGCGTGCATCCACTCGACGACGACCTGGCGTTCGGAGGCCGCGGCCCACGCGAGCGGGACCTGCAGGACGGCGAGGACGACGACCAGGGTGCTGGTGACCCGGCCGGCGACCGGCGGCAGGATCGCGATCGCGACGCTGAGCATCGTGACGAAGACGTTGCCGGCCGTCGCGACCGGCACGAGCCCGATCGCGTACCCGCCCACGGTCCCGACGAAGAGCGCCGCGACGAGGGCGATCGCGCCCGGCCGGCGGACGAGCAGGGCCAGGGTGGCCCCGGCGACGAGCATCGTCACCAGGAGCAGGCCGTCCGTCGAGGCGAAGAGGTGGCGCAGGCCGTCGAGTCGCTCCTCGGACACGCTGATCGTCCCGCGCAGCGCCGCGAACGGGTCGTGGAGCACCATGAGGTCGAGGACGGCCGTCGAGAGCGCGACGGCGAGGCTCGGGAACACCAGGACGAGCACGTTCGCCCGCCGGATGCCCCGCTGGTCGTGCCGTGCCAGGTCGAGCAACGGGGCGGCGAGCGCCGCGATCCCGACGTAGACGAAGCCCATCGGGTCGACCAGCGTGGACAGCATCAGCGCGAGGCCCGCGCGGAACCCCGCCTGCGTGTCCCCCCACGCGAAGAACCGCACCATGTCGACGACGGCCAGGGCGAAGAGGGCGATGCCGAGGAACGCCTGCAGGTCGTCGAGCGCGAGGAAGGCGTACAGCGGGTTGGCGCCGAGCGCGATCGTGAACGCGACGACCTCGCGCATGCGCAGGCCGCGGCGCAGCATGTCCTGCGCGAGGAGCTGGAGCAGCACGCCGGCGACGATCCCGCCGAGCACCGCGGCACCCTGCACACCGAAGGGCATGAAGCGCAGGAGCACCCCGGAGAGCAGCGGCCAGAGCTGCCCGATGGCCGGCACCACGCCGCCGTCGAGCGCGGCCGTCGCCCGGTCGAGCGTCACCTGGTTGCCGGTCAGCCCGATGAGCGGCGTCGTCGTGATGCGCGACGCCACGAGCGCGAGGGCCACGTAGGGCAGCGCGAAGGCGGCGCGGAGCAGCCACCGGACGGCGACGGACGGCAGGGGCCGCAGCGGTGCGGGTGCCGGCACCGCACCGGTCGGCGCCGGGTGCGGGCGGGAGAGCGTGACGGTCATGCGGCTCCTCCGGGTGAAGCACGCAGGGGTGTCCTGCACCGTCCATTCCACCCCGTGTCCCCGGAGCGCGACAGCCCACGAACGGGGTACAAGCCGGTCCCCCTCGTGGCGGACCGACCAGCACCGGGTGCGCCGGGTCAGTGCACGTCGGTCCCGTCCGTGACCGTGCCGTCGGCCGCGATCAGCTGCAGCTGCGTCAGCACCACGGGTGTGGCAGCCTCGAACGCCAACGTCCCGCCGGTCACCCCGCCCGCGAACCGGAAGACCCGGGTCTGCCCGGCCCAGGTGAACGCCGCGTCCCGCTCCTCGACGGCGTGCACCACCGTGCCGTCCGCACTCCGGAGCACCGCACGCCACGAGGCCGTCACCGGCGCTGCCGCGGTCACGGTGTACAGGGACGTCCCGGCCGCGGTGACCGGCACCGACACCGACTGCCCCGCGGTGAGCGCCACCGGGGTCAGTCCGGTGTCGTCGGTCAGGGGCGACGCCCCCACGGGCAGGACGTCGTCGGGGGTGTCCCGGAAGCCGTGCAGCTCGGACGCCGAGACCGGTCGGGTGTCCGCAGCCCACCCCGTCGGGGCCTCCGACAGGGTGACGACGATCCGCTCCGCGGCGGCGACCACCGTGTGCGGGATGCTGATCGACCCCCACATGTCACCGTCGACCGTGACGGACGCGATGAACCGTCCGTCCCCGGCGGTCTCGATGACGGTGGACGCGCCTCCCGGCCGTCGCAGGACCGTCCGCCGGACCGACGGCGGGACGAGCACGTAGGTGCCGGTCGCCGGCGCCAGCGGGTACAGGCCGATCGTGGCGAGGACGTACCAGGCGCTCATCTCGCCGTTGTCCTCGTCGCCCGGGTACCCCTGTCCGAGGTCGGAGCCGACGAAGAGCCGGTCGAGGCACTCGCGGACGATGCGGTGGGCGTCGTCGTGCCGTCCGGTGAACATCGGGAAGAACGGGATGTGGTGCGCCGGCTGGTTCGACAGGCCGAGCATCCCCGTGCGGACGTCGCGCGCCTCGGTCATCTCGTGGATGGCGAACCCGTAGGACCCGGACCGGTCGGTGGCGCCGGTCTCGGGCCGCTGCAGGAACCGCTGGAAGGCGTCGTCGAAGCCGGCCGGTCCACCGTGCAGGTCGACGATCCCGGCGCCGTCGTGCGGCGCGGTGAACATCGTGCCCCAGGCGTTGGTCTCGGTGTAGTCGCTCCCCCACACGTCCGGGTCGAAGTCGTCCCCGGACCGCCAGGCGCCGTCCGGCGTGCGGCCGATGAAGAACCCGCGCTCCCGGTCGAAGACGTTCCGGTAGCGGAGCGAGCGGCGTGCGAACCACTCGTGCTCGGCCCGGTACCGTCGCTCGCCGTCCGCGTCACCGGTGGCCGCGGCTCGCGTGGCCATCGCGTCGGCCAGGACGGCGACGCCCCAGTCGTTGATCGCGGCGTCGAGGGTCCACGACATCCCCTCGTCGGTCGCCGTGTCGACGTACCCGCGGAGGTCACCCGGGAGGCTCCCCTTCCGCCCGACGCGTCGGTCCGGTGACGGGACGGTCGCGTTCCGCACCGCGGACCGGTACGCCTGCTCGACGTCGAAGCCGTCGACACCCTTCGCCACGAGGTCGGCGAGGACGGTGTCGCTCGTCGTGCCGGTCATCACGTCCTCGGCCCCGGGCGCACTCCACCGCGGAGTCCACCCGCCGTCGGTGAAGTGGCCGACGACCCCCTCGGCGAGGTCGGCGGCGGTGTCGGGCGTGAGCAGCGCGAGCAGCGGCCAGGCGGTCCGGTAGGTGTCCCAGAACCCGTTCGTGGTGGTGAGCGGGCCGTCGACGACCTCGGGCCCGGGCTCGTCGCGGATCGGCACGGTCAGCACGCCGCCGTACGGGGAACGGTGTCGCGGGCTCCCGGTCAGCGCGGTCTCCCCCGCCCGGGTCGGGTGGAGGAACGCCCGGTACAGGCCGGAGTACAGCGAGACGAGCTGGTCCGGGGTGGCGCCCTCGACCTGCAGTGTGTCGAGTTCGGCGGTCCAGCGTTCCTCGGCGTGCTGGTACATCGCGTCGAAGTCACCGGCGGCGTCGAGGTTCGCGACCGCGTCCTCGGCGGACACGGTGGAGATGCCGAGGAGCACGTCGGTGTCACCGGCGACCTCGACCCGTCCGCGGAGCTCGCCGTCGACGAACGTCGTCCGGTCGGCGAGGGCGTTCCCGATCCGCACGTGCACGTGGTGCGGCGGCGTCTCGGCCCGGTCGTCGAGCAGGGCGTCGACGACCGCGGTGCCGTCCTCGATGCGGACCGTGCACGAGCGGAGGACGCCGTGGTGGTCGAGGACGATGCTGCGGACGCCGGTGAACCGCCACGCGAGGGCGAACTCCCCGGCGGTCATCTCGGCGGTGACGCCTGCGTCGAGGGTGACCCGGTAGCGGTGCGGGCCGTCGGCCTCGTCGACGTGGTCGAAGCCGAGCGCGCGGGCGGTCCGGTCGAGGTCGGGGTCGGCGAGCGGGGAGGGCATGACCTGGAACACCCCGCGGTCGGCCATCCACGGCGAGGGCAGGTGACTCGTCGCGAACGCCTGGATCGTGGGCCGGTTGTCGCTCCGCCGGTTGTGCTCCTGGTAGGCGTACGGCCACCGGCTGTCGGCAGCGTCGGTCATCGGCAGGCCGAAGACACCTCCGTGCGGGAGCCCGACGAGGGGCGCGGTGTTGCCGCGCGAGAACGTGCCGGACGAGTGGGTGCCACGCGTGGTGCGGACGTGGTCGAGCGGTCGGGCACCCTCCGGCAGGTGGCCGGTCGCGCGCCCGGCGGGTCCGATCCGGACGTCGTCGAGCCAACCGCGGACGGCGGTGCCGGGGTCACCGTCGGGCGCGGGCCGGTCCGCCCGGCCGAGCCGGGCCTCCAGACGGTCCACCGTCCGGCCGACGTGCGCCGACAGGTCGACGGTCCGCCGGTTCCACTGGTCGACCCACTGCTTGCGGGCGTCGTCCTGCGCCTCGGGGGTGACGAGGTCGCCGTACTGGTCGCGGGCGCCGCCCGCGCTGAGTCGGGTGCCGTCGGTGAAGACGACGTCGAGTGCGAACGCCGTGGCGGCCCAGAACCGGTCGAGGTCCGTGGTCGTCGGCTCGGTCCGCCCGTCGGGCAGCGACCGCTCCGGGAACCAGACCCAGGTCAGGACGTCGGTCGGCCCGACGTCGTGACCTCGGTGCCCGTCGAGGACCTGCACGGTCCCCGTCGGGTCGGTCTGCTCGATCGGGGTCGCCTGCTGCGAGACGAACCCGACCCCGTTCAGGGCCGCGACCGCGGTCACGGGGCCGGTCGGGCCGCCACGGCGTTCAGCACTCATCGGTCGGTCGTCCTCACTCGTGGGTCGTGCTCTGGCCGTACAGCACGTTCGTGAACCCGGAGACGTACGAGCTCACGTCGCCGTCGGGCAGGTTGTACGTCATGAAGACGCCGTACCCGTCGGCCTTCGAGCGCTGCGCGAGCGACACCGCCGTCGACTGCGGGGTGTTCTGGATGTCGACCGCCGCCGCCGAGAGCCGGTCCTTGCCGAGCCCCGGGATCGACGGCGCCGAGTACGTGCCGTAGTAGGGGTTCCAGGCGTAGTCGAGCTGGGAACCGATCGCGCTGCTCGACGACGACAGGGCGTCGGACGCCGGGCCGATGTCGTAGAACGAGACGAGCTTGTCGGGCATGTCGGCGCGCAGGGCGCTGACGAGCCAGCCGATCGACTGCTGGTTCGGCTGCGGGGTGCCGTCCGTGCCGTAGTCGGAGTACTCGTCGTCGAGGTCGACCCCGTCGAGGCCGTACTCCGCGACGGTCGCGGAGACCTGTGCCGCGAAGTCCTCGGCGGCGGCCTGCGTCGGGAAGTTCGCGATGCCGGTGCCCTGGTGGTTGCCGAGGATCGACAGCGACACCTTGATGCCCTTCGCCTGCAGCGGCCGGATCTGCGTGGCGGCGTCGTCGAGGGTGCGCTGCACGTTCTCGTTGGCGTACAGCACCGCGTTGCCGTCCGCGTCGCGGTTGATGTTCGCGGCGAAGATGATCGCCACGTCGAAGGCGTTCGCGCCGTTCGCGAGCCGGTAGCGGCCGACGTTCGCGAGCTGGTCGTTGTTGACCTCGACGTAGGCGATGCTCGTCGGGCCGGTCTTCGTCGCGGACGTGGTGGTGGGTGCGGCAGACGCTGCCGCCGGGACCATCGGGACCGCCAGCACCGCGGCGAGCGCCGCCACGATGCCGATCTGCGTCTTCTTCTGCATGACACTCCTCATCGAGTGGTGGGCCGGACGGCTGCTGCCGCCCAGCACCGGACGGCTGCTGCCGTCCGGCTCCGCCGCCGGGGATCCCGAACCCCCGGCGGCGGGGGTCTCAGGCGCGCGGGTAGCGGAAGGTCCGGACCTCGTACGCGTCGACCGGGAAGGCCGCGACACCGTCGGTGAGCGCGGCGACGCCCGGCAGGGCGTCGTCGACCTCCTCGAGCAGCGTCACCTCGACCGGGTCGCCGAAGACGCCGGGCTCGGCCACGGCGATGCCGCCGGTCCCCCGCCGTCCGCTCGGCTCGTACACGCGGACGACCAGGTCGCCCGAGCGGTCGTCGGCGAGCTTGACGCTCGACAGCACGACGTCGCCCGACACCTGCACGAGCGGCTCGAACCCGTGGGCGCCCGTGATGCGCCGTGCCGGGGCGTTCATCACGATGCCGGCCCCGGTCGCGCCGAGCTGGTCCGTCCCGACGACGATGCCGTACCGGTGGGTCTGCACGCCCTGGTCGGTCTCCGGGTCGGGGAAGCGCGGTGCGCGGAGCAGCGAGAGCCGGACGGTGGTGGTGACGTGGCCGTCGACGGCGTCACGGGTGGTGTCGAAGCCGTGGATGGACGAGTTCACGAGGGCGACCCCGAACCCGGGCTCCTCCACCAGCACGTAGCGGTGCATCGACGTCTCGAACTTCGCGGCCTCCCACGAGGTGTTCGTGTGCGTGACGCGCTTCTGCGCGCCGAACTGCGTCTCGGCGACCGTGTGCTCGGCGCGGACGTCGAGCGGGAACGCCACCTTGAGGAACTTCTCGGTCTCGTGCCAGTCGGTCGTCTGGTCGAACTCGAGCGTGCGGGAACCGGGCGCGAGCACGATCTCCTGCGTGACGGTGGAGTCCCCGAACGAGCGCGACACGACGATGCGCGCGATACCGGCGGCGTCGACCGATGCGTCGAGCGAGTCGACGGAGACCAGGTCCTCGACCCGGTTCCGGTAGTACCGGTCGACGTCCCACGCGTCCCACATGTTCGGGAAGTCCTGGTGCAGCTGCAGCAGGTTCGCGGCCTGCCCCGGGGCGATCGCGTCGCGTCCGGTGGCCAGGTCGACGGCGCTCGTGACGAGCCCCTGTGCGGTCACGACGATCCGCACCAGGTCGTTGGTGAGCACGTACCCGCCGTCCTGCCGGGCCAGCGAGACCGGCTCCGCGGTGGGCACGTCGGTCGCCGGGAGCGCACCCTGCACGGGAGCACCGGCCTGGAGGACCGGGGCCGGGTTGACGACGACGGTCTCCGTCCCGGGGCCGGCGAGTGCCGACAGCGCGTCCTCGATGATCGCGGTCAGGGCTGCGGCCGTCTCCGCGTACTTCGCGACCGCCTCGCGGTGCACCCAGGCGATCGAGGTGCCGGGGAGGATGTCGTGGAACTGCTGCAGGAGGACCTGCTGCCAGAGCGCGTCGAGCTCGTCGTACGGGTACACGAACCCGGTGCGTGCCGCGGCGGTCGTGGCCCAGAGCTCGGCCTCGATGAGCAGCTGCTCGCACCGGCGGTTGCCCTGCTTCGTCTGGTGCTGGCTGGTGAGCGTGGCGCGGTGCAGCTCGAGGTACAGCTCCCCCACCCACACCGGCGGGTCCGGCAGCTCCGACTTCGCCCGGTCGAAGAACGCGTCCGGGTGCTCCCACCGGACCTTCGCGCTGCCCTCGAGGTCGGCGAGGCGTTCGGCCGTGCCGGTCATCTCGCGCGTCGTGCCACCGCCACCGTCTCCCCACCCGACCGGGGCGATCGATCCCGTGGCGAGGCGGTTCTCGCGGAACTGGCGGGAGGCCTTCGCGACCTCCTCCCCGGAGAGCCGGGAGTTGTAGGTGTCCATGGACGGGAAGTGCGAGAAGACCCGCGACCCGTCGATGCCCTCCCAGAGGAAGGTGTGGTGCGGGAACTTGTTCACCTGGTTCCACGAGATCTTCTGGGTGAAGAACCACTCGAAGCCCGCGCGGCGCATGAGCTGCGGCAGCGCCGGCGAGTACCCGAAGCTGTCCGGCAGCCAGACGCCCTTCGGTCGGATGCCGAACTCGCGCTCGAAGAACCGCTGTCCCTGCGAGAACTGCCGCACGATGCTCTCGCCCGTCGGCATCACGGTGTCGGACTCGACCCACATGCCGCCGAGGGGCAGGAAGCGACCCGCCTCGACCGCGGCCTGCACCCTCGCGTAGACCTCGGGCCGGTGCTCCTTGATCCAGGCGTACTGCTGCGCGCTCGACATGCCGTAGAGGAAGTCGTCGGTCTGGTCGATGAGCTCGGTCATCGTCGAGGTCGTCCTGGCGACCTTCCGGATCGTCTCGCGGACGGGCCACAACCACGCGGAGTCGATGTGTGCGTGCCCGATCGCCGAGATCGTGTGCGCCGAGGCCGCTGCGGGCGCGGCGAGCACGTCGGCGAGTGCGGCGCGGGCGTCCGCTGCCGTCCCGACGATGTGCTGCAGGTCGAGCCGGTCGAGGGCGTCGTCGAGTGCCTGCAGGATCCGCATCCGCCGCGGGCCGTCGGGCAGCTGGGCCTGGAGTTCGAGGAGGACCTCGAGGTCGAGCGACAGGTCGTGCACCTCGGACGCGAACACCGCGAGGTCCATCCGGCGGCTCGTGTACAGCCGCTTCGACGACGACGTCTGCACGTCGCCCTCCTGCGTCGGCAGGAAGGGGTGGTAGTCGAGCAGCACCGGGTTCGACGCCGCCTCGACGAAGAGTTCGACGGTCTCGCCGCCCTCGGCCCGCTCGGTGACGAGCACCCACTGGTTCCGCGGGTTGATCGACTTCACCGGCGTGCCGTCGGCCAGGTACACGAGCCCCTCGCACTGGAACCCGGGCATGTTCTCGTCGAAGCCGAGGTCGATCACCGCCTCCACGCGCTGCCCGGCGTACTCCTGCGGGATCGTGCCGGACAGCCGGAACCACGTGGTGCCCCAGGCCGCGCCCCACGGCGTCCCCACCTCGTACGGCGTGAAGTCGAGCTGCAGACCGGCGGCGGGCGGGACCGGCTCACCGGGCAGCTCGTGCCTGGCGGCTCCGAGCGGCACCGCGGTCGCGTGCACCGCGGGCAGGATCCGCTCGTCGAGGACCCGTCGGGCGCGTCCGGTGGTGAGGGGGATGTCGTCGTGCATGGGGTCCTTCCGGGTGGTCGGGCGGGGCGGTGGGCCGTGGTGGGCCGGGGTCAGGACATCGTCGCGGGGTGGGCGATCGACAGCGCGGTGCCGGCGAGGTCGTCCGGCACCTCCACGGTGCTCCTGATGCCCCGGGCCGCGGTGTGCGCGGTGTCGGGCAGCCGGGAGCGCAGCACGACCTGGGGTCCGCGGCCGTCCGCGGCGGACTCGGCGCACGCGAGCCACGCGGCCGCGAACCGGCCGCCGGGGGCGCAGTCCGCACGCACCCCGTACCGGGGCGAGCCGTCCGGGAGCACGTCGTCCAGCACGACCGCGGTGGTCGGCGGCGCCGCGGGGGCGGGCAGACCGGTCCGGGCCAGGGCGGCGAACGCCTCGCCCGCGGGCTTCAGCCGGCCGTCGTTCGTGAACAGCCCGAGGTCGTACTCGAGCTCCGGGAAGTCGGCGAGCGACCGTGCGACGTCGTGCGAGCACCACCAGGTCACCCCGAGCAGGTCCTGGGCGCCGGCGACGTGCCGGATGGTCCGGTCGGTGAACGCGGCGGCGTCGGCCGGGTCGACGACGTTCGTCGGGGCGCCGACCTCCTGCAGCCAGTTCGGTCGACAGGGCTCACGGTTCCAGGCCGCGGCGAGCTGGAGCAGGTACTCCCCGTGCCGCACCGACCCGGCGCCGAGTGCGCCGTGCAGGGCCGCGGACCCGTTGAACACCCACGAGTGCGTGACCGTCGCGTCGCCGTGGTCCGCCGCGTGGGCCGGACCGAAGGGCTGCGTGTCGTCGTACCAGGCCGCGTCGTACTGCGCGACGGTGACCAGCGGCGCAGGACGCGACCCGGGGGCGGCAGGAGCCGACGAGGCGGACGCGGGTGGTGCCTCCCGGCCGGCCGACGACCCGACCGTGGACCCACCGGACAGCCCGCGCCGCGCCGCCGCGACCATCGCCGCGGCCCACGCGTGTCCCTGTTCCGCGGTGATGTCGTGCGGTGCGGGGTGCGGTGCGTGCGCGAACTGGTTGACCTCGTTGCCGATCGAGATGCCGAGCAGGTTCGGCTTGTCGGCGACCGCCGCGGCGAGTGCCTCGACGTACGCGGCCGTCGACGCGACCACGTCCGGGTCGGTGAACATGTTCCGGCGGTGCCAGCTGTCGAGCCACGACGGCACGAAGTCGAAGCTCGACAGGTGCCCCTGCAGCGCGTCGACGTTCACGTCGAGCCCGAAGGAGCCGGCGATGTCGACGACGGTGGCGACGTCGCGCAACGCCGCCTCCCGGATGAGCGTCCGGTTCGGCTGGACGACCGGCCACAGCGGGAAGATCCGCACGTGGTCGGCACCGAGCGAGGCGATCTGCTCCATGTCCCGCGCGGTGTCCGCCGGCGAGAAGTCGAGCCACGAGTGGAACCAGCCGACCGACGGGGTGTGGTTGACACCGAAGCGCATCAGCCCTTCACCCCGCCCTCTTCGACGCCCTTGAAGAAGAAGCGCTGCAGGACGGCGAAGATCACGGCGATCGGGATGAAGGCGATCATGGTGCCGGCGGCGATCATGCGCTGGTCGGTCGCGAACGTGCCCTGCAGGTACTGGAGTCCCACCGTCAGCGTGAGGTTCTCGGGCGACTGCAGCACGATGAGCGGCCAGAGGAAGTCGTCCCACGCACCGATGAACGAGAAGATCGCGATCACGGCGATGGTCCCCTGCACGGCGGGCAGGGAGATGTACCGGAGGCGCTGCATCGCGTTCGCGCCGTCCACCACCGCGGCCTGGTCGATCTCCTCGGGGATCTGCCGGAACGCGTTGAACATGAGCAGCACGTTGAGGGCGGCGATCATGCCCGGCAGCGCGACGCCGACCAGGTTGTCGGCGAGCCCGAGGTCCTTGACCGTGACGAACTGGCTGATGATGGTCGCCTCGCCCGGCAGCACCAGGGTGGCCAGGAAGAGGCCGAGCACGACCTTCCGGAAGCGCCACTGCAGGCGGGCGAGGGCGAACCCGGCGAGGGTGGCGAACACGATGTTGCCGAACACGTCGATCGCGGCGACGAGCAGCGAGTTGCCGATGTACCGGAAGACCGGGATCGCCGCCGCCACCTTGAGGTAGTTGTCGAACGTCGGCTCGCTCGGGATGAACGACGGGTTCGCGGTGTAGATGTCCTCACCCGCACCCTTGAGCGAGGTGGAGAACTGCCAGAGGAACGGGCCGATCGTGATGAAGAGGACCACCACGAGCAGGACGTAGCGGACGACCTTCTCACGGGTGGACATGACACCCCAGACCCGGCGGCGCTTCCGCGGTGTCGGACCGGAGGCGCGTCCGCGTGCCGTCGCGCCGGTCACGTCCGGTGCGGGTGCGGCGACGCCGGCGGCGCCCCCGATCACGGGTTCCGTGGTGCTGGTCGTGTTCGTCACTTGTCCGCCTTGCTGTTCATGCGCGCCAGGGCGAGCATCGGCACCAGCGTCACCACGAAGAGCAGCAGGCTGAGCGCGGACGCGTAGCCGAGGTTGCCGGTGAAGCCGCGGGCGTACTGCTGGATGAGCATGACGAGCGAGTTGTCCTGCCCGCCGGGTCCGCCGGTACCGTTGGTGAGGATGTAGAGCTCGCTGAACACGCGGAGCGCGCTGACGCACACCAGGATGCCGACGAGCGTCATGGTGCCGCGGACGCCGGGCATGGTCACGGACCAGAAGCGGCGGACCGACCCGGCACCGTCGAGGGCGGCGGCCTCGTGCAGGTCCTTGCCGACGTTCCCGAGCGCCGCGAGGAAGATGATCATGTAGTAGCCGAGGCCCTTCCAGACCGTCAGGCTGATCGCGCTGATGAGCAGCAGCCACCGGTCGGTGAGGAACGGGATGCCCGCGCCACCGAGCGCCTTCACGATCTCGTTCACCACGCCGCGGTCGTCGAGGATCCACGTCCAGATGAGCCCGACCACGACGGCCGAGGCGATCACGGGCGTGTAGTACGCCGTACGGAAGAACGCGATCCCGGGGAGCTTCTGCTGCACGAGCACCGCGATGAGCAGCGGCAGGACGGTGAGCAGCGGCAGGCAGATCGCCATGTAGATGACGCTGTTGAGCAACGCCTCCCACACCTGCGGGTCGGCGAGCAGGGTCTGGAAGTTGCGGACGCCCACCCACTGGCTCACGCCCCCGAGCGGGCTGGCGTTCGTGAACGACAACCGGACGGTGTTGATCGACGGCCAGAGGCTGAACGCGAGGAGCCAGACGAGTGCCGGCAGGACGAGCAGCCAGGGCGTGAACCAGCGGTTGGCGCGCATCAGCCGTTGGCCAGGAGCGAGTTCATCTTGTCCTGCGCGGTCTGCAGGGCCTTCTCCGGCGAGACCTGCCCCTTCATGGCGAGGGCGATCTGCTGGTCGAGGAAGTCCGTCATCGCGGAGTTCGCCTCGACCGGGTTGAGGACCTTCGCCTCCTTGAGCGCCTCGTTCGCGAGCACGCGGGCCTTGCCGTTCACGGTGCCGTCGTCCTTCGAGAAGTACGGGTCGGACTGCGACGAGACGGTCGACGGGAAGATGTTCACCTGGTGGGCGAACGCCTCCTGGTTCTTCGCGTTCGTCATGTACTGCGCGAACGCCTCGGCGGTGGCGAGGTGCTTCGACTTGCTGGACACCGACAGGCCCTGCACGTACAGCGGCGGGGTGTCGAGCGCCGGGCTGACGGTGACGTTGCCCGTGAGCGACGGGTTGCTCTTCTCCATGTCGGCGAGCGCGGTCGCACCACCGGTGGTCCAGGCGACCTTGCCCTGCGTGAAGAGCGTCGAGTTGCCGAGGTAGTCGCTGTTGAGGACGTTCGACGGCATGTAGCCGTCCTGGTACGCCGTCCTGTACCGGTCGATCAGGTCGGCGGCCTTCGACGAGTCCGCGAACGTGAACTTCGTCCCGTCCCCGTTGACCACCTTCACGCCGGCGAGCGTGAAGTCACCGAGCCCGGGCTTCCGGCTCATCAGGTAGTCGTCCGGGCAGTTCTCGTGCATCGTCTTCGCCTGCGTGAACAGCTCGTCGGTGGTCTTCGGCGGGTCGTTCGCGTCGAGCCCGCACTTCGCGAACATCGTCGAGTTCCAGTAGTCGACGTCGGTGTTGAGGTACCAGGGGTAGCCGTAGGTGCCGTCGAGTCCCTTGTACTCGTACGAGTCCAACGCGCCGGCGACGTACGTGCTGCTCAGCGTGCTGTCGTCCTTCGAGACGTCCTGCAGGAACCCGCGCTTCGCGAGCGGCAGCGCGATGTCCGGCGGCAGGTTGATGACGTCCGGCAGCGAGTTCGACGACGCCTGGCTGAGCACCTTGTCCGCGTAGCCGTCGCCCGGCTGGTCCTGCAGCTTCACCTTCGCGTCGGGGTGTTCCTGCTCGAAGCCGTCGATGACGCCCTGCAGGTAGTCCGTGTAGGTCGGCGTGAGCGCCCAGGTCTGCAGGGTGATGGTGCCCTCGACCTTGCCGTTCCCTCCGCCGGTCGCGCCGCTGCTGCCGCTCGAGCAGCCGGTCAGGACGAGGGCGGTGGCCGCCGCGGTCGCGAGCAGCGCTGCCGCGCGGCCTCTCGTCGGTCGTGGTGTGGTCCTCATGGCGTTGTGACTCCTTCGTCATCCTGCTCAAGCGGTTCAGCCATCGTGTGCTGCAACCGGGTCGCGTGCCACTGTGCGGGACTAAAGCGTTATAGTCAACCCCGTGCAACCGAAGCGTCGGACGACGATCGCCGACATCGCCGCCCGAGCCGGCGTGTCCATCAGCGCGGTGTCGTTCGCGCTCAACGACCGACCGGGCGTCTCCCCGGAGACCCGTCGACGGGTGCAGGAGATCGCGCGCGAGCTCGACTGGCAGCCGCACACCGCGGCGCGCGCGCTCGGTGGAGCCCGGGCGAGCTCGATCGGGTTCGTGCTGAACCGGCCCGCACGCACCCTCGGGACGGAGTCGTTCTTCGGCGACCTGATCTCCGGGATCCAGCTCGGTCTCGCGGGCACCCACGTCGGCATGACCCTGCTCGTGGCGCGGGATGCGGACGAGGAGCTCCAGACGTACCGGGACTGGTGGCGAGGCCACCGGGTCGACGGCGTCGTCGTGATCGACCCGAGACAGGACGACGACCGCCTGGCCCTGCTCGCCGAGCTCGGGATGCCGGCCGTCGTCGTCGGGTCCCACCCGTCACCGGCGGGTGCGGCGCCGAGCGTCTGGATCGACGACTCCGACGCCACCGAGACCGTCCTGCGCTACCTGCACGCCCTCGGTCACCGCCGCATCGCCCACGTCGCCGGTCCTCCGGAGTTCGAGCACACGGCGATGCGCACGGCGCGCCTCGAGACGTTCGCCGCGACCGAGGGGCTCGAGCGGACGGTGTCGATCCCGACGGACTACTCCGCGGAGGCCGGCGCCCGTGCGACGCGGACGCTGCTGTCCGGCACCGACCGGCCGACCGCGATCGTGTACGACAACGACGTGCTCGCCGTCGCCGGCCTCGGCGTCACGAGCGAGATGGGGATCGCGGTCCCCCACGCGGTGTCGATCGTCTCGTTCGACGACTCCGCGATGATCCGCCTCGTGCGACCCGCGATCACGTCCCTGACCCGCGACACGGTCGAGCTCGGGCAGCGGGCCGCCGTGCTCCTGCGCGAGCAGATCGACTCGGGCGCGGTCCTGCCCTCACGCCCCGGCCCCTCGCTGACCCTGAGCGTGCGCGACTCCACCGGTCGCGCACCGACACGCCCGCACGGCGGCCGATCCCCACGCTGACCGCGCGGCTGACTTGACGCCGGTTCGAACACACGTTCGAATACCCCTGTGGGACGGCGTCGCGAGAACCGGTGGCAGCCCCCGGAACACCCGGAGGTCGAACGCCCGCGCGCCTACTCCCTGTCGGAGGATGCCCGCGGGCCCGACGTCTGCCACGCGGTCACCCCCGCACCCGTGTGGGCGTGGATCCAGTTCCCCACGTTCCACATCCGCGTGAAGGGCTTCGCGAAGAGCTGGACCCGTGACGCCGTGCTCGTCGAGTGGGCGCAGTTCGGGCAGCAGGCCGACGCCTGGGTCTGGCGGTCGGCCGTGAAGCACCGCACGCTCCGCGCCGACCCACGGCATCCAGGGAACGCACCGCATTGACTTCCACCCGCATCACGAGGATCGTTCTGCCCGTACCGCTTCGTCGAACTACACGATCATCGAGAAGTTCGACGGCAACGACCCGACGAGAGGAGGCACTGTGAAGAGGAACGAGGTGCCGTCCTGGGTCGCCCACGTGCTCACCCCGCCGGAGGTCATCGCGGCCTACGTCGAGCGCCGGATCAACGATCCGGCCCTGCTGTCGGGTGTGCAGTCGGAACCCACGTACGCGGACTTCCTGCGCGCCGAGTAGGCGGTCGGCCGGGAGGCACGACGGACGTCCCCGACGTCAGGGAACCTGCCCCGCGCCTCCCGTCCGACCCGCGTCCGGTCGCGCGCGACCGCGTCGCGCCGACAGGGTGACCCCGACGCTGGCGACGCTCACGCAGGCCAGGGCGACGACCTCCTGCACCGCGAGCTCCTCGTGCAGCACCACGAGGCCCGCCAGGGCCGCGATCGCCGGACCGAGGCTCTGCAGCACACCGAACACCCGGGTGGGCATCCGGCGGAGCGCGAGCATCTCGAGGGCGTACGGCAGCACGGTCGAGAGCAGCGCGACGCCCGCGAACACGAGCAGCAGCGACGGGTCCCCGACCACGCCGTCGACGGCCGGACGGAGTCCGGTCGGCAGCGACACGAGCATCGCGACGACCATCGACACCGCCAACCCGTCGACCCCGGGGATGGCGGCACCGACCCGACGGTTCATCACGATGTAGCCCGCCCAGCACGCGGCAGCGGCGATCGCGGCGACGACGCCCCCGACCGCGGTGACCGCGGCCGGACCGACACCGAGCAGCACGACCCCGGCGAGCGCGAGGGCCGCCCACGTGACGTCCCGCCACCGTCGGGTGTGCGCGAGCGACAGGGTGAGCGGTCCGAGGAACTCGATCGTCACGGCGACGCCGATCGGGATGCTCGCGAAGGCCACGTAGATGAAGACGTTCATCCCGCCGAGCGCGAGGCCGAGCAGCACCGCCGCCGTCCACTGCCCGCGGGTCCAGTGCCGGACGCGCGGGCGCACGACGAGCAGGAGCACGAGCGCACCGATGACGAGCCGGAGCGCAGCGGCACCGACCGACCCGACCTCGTCGAAGCGGGTCTTCGCCAGCGCGGCACCGATCTGCACCGAGAGCATCGCGGCGAGGGCGAGCACCGGTGCGGGGACGCGGGTCACGGTGCGGTCGCCATGCGTCGGGTCAGCCGAGGTACGCGAGCACGGCGAGGACGCGGCGGTGGTCCTCACCGGTGTCCTCCAGGGCGAGCTTGCCGAAGATGCTCGACACGTGCTTCTCGACGGCTCCGGTGCCGATCACGAGCGCACGGGCGATGGCGGCGTTCGTGCGCCCCTCGGCCATCAGCCCGAGGACCTCGCGCTCGCGGGGCGTCAGGGCGGCGAGCGGGTCCCGCCGGCGACCCATGAGCTGCGTGACGACCTCGGGGTCGAGCACGGTGCCGCCCGCGGCGATGCGCCGGACGGCGTCGTCGATCTCCTCGAGCCGGGTCACGCGGTCCTTGAGCAGGTACCCGATGCCGGTCGCCCCGGCGGCCAGGACGTCCTCGGCGTAGGTGGCCTCGACGTACTGGGACAGCAGCAGGACCCCGGTGCGGGGTGCGAGGCGGCGGGTGGCGACGGCGGCGCGCACACCCTCGTCGGTGAAGGTCGGCGGCATCCGCACGTCCATGACGACCACGTCGGGGGCACCGTCGGGCAGCGTGGCGAGGAAGGCGTCCGCGTCGGCGTACTGGCCGACGACGTCGATGCCGGCCTCGTCGAGCACGCGGGCGAGCCCCTCGCGCAGGAGCACCGCGTCGTCGACGACGACGGCCCGGATGCGTGCTGCACCCGGGCCGTCGCTCATGCCGACCAGCCTAGTGGGAGCGGGTGCGCCGACGGTGGCGCCGGGCCGCTCCCGACGCCGTCACCCGCGGACGACGGGGACGCCGTTCAGGGCTCCGAGCGGGATCCGGGCGGTGGCCTCGGTCGGACCACCCTCGGGGCTGTTCACGACGAGTTCGCCGTCGAGGGCGCGCATCCGACCCATCAGGCCCTCGATGCCGTGGCCCTCCTGCGGTCGTGCGCCACCACGGCCGTCGTCGGTGACGCTGACCGTCAGGTACCAGAGGCCCGAGGCGTCGACGATGAGCCCGAGGTACACGCCGGCCGTCGAGGCACCGGCGTGCTTCGTCGTGTTCGTCAGGAGCTCGCTCACCGTGAAGTAGACGTTGCGCTGGATCTCCGTCGCGAGCTCGAGCCCCTCGGGCAGGCGGACGTCGAGCCCGACGGGGATCGGCGTCCGGGCGACCAGTGCCTCGAGCGCTGCCACGAGTCCGCGGTCGAGCAGGATCGGCGGTGCGAAGCCGCGGGACAGGGCGCGGAGCTCGTCGAGGGCGTCCTGCGCGTGCTCGGTCGCCTCGCCGATGAGCCGCTTCGCCTTCTCCGGGTCGCGGTCGAAGGCGCGCTCGGCAGCGGCGAGGTCCATGCGGAGCCGGACGAGCCGCTGCTGCGGACCGTCGTGCAGGTCGCGCTCGATCTGGCGCAGAGCCTGGCCCTCGGCCGTCACGGCACCCGCGCGGGAGGCCTGCAGCCCGGCGACGCGCTGCTCGAGCTGCTCGGCACGGAAGCCACCGAGCAGACCGAGGTCGATCCAGTAGTGGGCGAGCACGGAGCCACGTGCCCAGAGGGGCAGGAGCGCCACCGACGCGGCCATCGACAGCAGGCCGAGGAGTCCGATCGCGAGCAGCGCACCACTGTCCGAGCTGGGCAGGTACATGCCGCCCACGCCGAGGAAGCCCCATGCGACGGCGACCACGAACGGCCAGGCGAACCCGGCGAGGAGCACGACACCGGCTCCCACGGTCACGAGTGCCGCGAGCGGGTAGACCACGGCCGCGTGCAGCAGGTACAGCCAGTAGTGCGGGTTCGCCACCGCGGACCCGGTGCGCGTCCACCAGTTCTGCTGCCACCGCGGCGTCCAGTCCACCGGACGGATCGGCCGGGCGTCGGCCCACCCGATGCGGAGCTTCTCGAACTGGCCGAGCCACCGCGCCACGAACAGCGCGATGAAGAACATCAGGAGCACGAACGGGTTGAACAGGTCGCGCAGGCCCCGTCCGAACAGCGCCGCGGGGAACGCTGCGTACAGCGTGCAGAGCAGCACGGCCGTCAGCGCCATGTAGCCGAAGTCGCGCGGCAGGCGACGCCAGGCCTCGCGGTAGAAGCGACCGGCGGTCATGCCGGAGCCGGCACCACCCCCGTTGCCCGGCGCGCCAGCGGCGGCGAAGGGCGGCTGCGCCGCTGCGCCCGCGGGGGCGAAGGCCTGCTCCCCCGGAGCGGACGCCCGCCCCGTGGTCGGTGTCGCGCCCCATCCCGAGGGCGCCGAGGACGGGCCGCCGTCGGGCGTGCGGGGCTGTTCGGGCATCGGCTTCGTGGCTCCCTGGGGCACGGCTCCGTCGAGCGGGACGGTCTGTGCACGATCGGCGGCGTGGTCGTCCAGCGGGACGGTCTCGGCTTGGTCGAGGCGGTCGGTGTCGGTCATGGGTCCAGCCTCACGGAGCCCGTCCCCGCGTCCCATCCTGCCGTCTCCCGGATCGGGAGTGGGGTTGTCCCCACCCCCTGTGCCCGTCGCGCCGTCAGACGAGGGCGGCGGCGACCTCCGGGGACTCCTCGGGGACCGACCACGGGCGGTGCGTCATGCCGCTGTCCCCGCGGAACGACACGACGGTGCCGTCCTCGCCGCGCGCGTAGGTGATGCGCTCGTCCACCGAGCCGAAGCGGTTCCCCGACGCCATCAGGAGCGTGTCCTCGTCGACGACGGCCAGGCGCACCGGGGACTCGGTCGGCACCGGCTGCGTCGGGTCGATCGCGAGCAACCGGTCCCCCACCCGTGCGACGTCGGTGATCCCCTCGAAGGTCGTGAACCGTCCGGTGTACCGCGTGGTGTCGACATCTGCGGGCAGCTCCGGGCCGGGGGCGTGCTCGTCGGCCGCGGCGTCGAGCAGGTGCACGATGCCCGTCGCGAGCATCCCCGCCGGGCCGGTCGCGCTGCTCGTCAGGACGGAGACGACGAGCGACGACGCCGGGTCGAACACCGTCTGGGTGATCTGTCCGGGGAAGCCGCCGGAGTGCCCACGGACCTCGCGCCCGCCGATCCGGTCGACGATGAAGCCCGCGCCGTAGCCGCGCGCGGCCGGATCGGTGTCGAGCGCGCTCCAGGCCTTCCGCTGCGCCAGGCGCTTCGCGTGGTCGGACAGCAGGGAACCCCGGCCGGGCACGTGCGCCGAGAAGTACCGGACGAGGTCGGACGCGGTGCCGTGGAAGCCCGTCGCCGCGGCGAGCGCCCCGGTCGTGACGTGCGGGACACGCTGGCGGGTGCGGGCGGTGTGCAGGCCCGTGTAGCCGACGACGAACTCGTCCTCGCGCGCCGGGTCGTACTCCGGCCCGGTGCCGGTGAGTCCGAGCGGCTCGACGATCGCACGCCGCACGTGCTCGGCGTAGGTCGTGCCGGTGACGGCCTCGATGACGAGTCCGAGCAGGCCGTAGCCGAGGTTCGAGTAGTTGAAGGCCGAGCCGACGGGGACCTTCGCGCCGCCCTCGACCACGAGCGCGACGAGCTGGTCGGCGTCCGGGAACGGGTGGTCGAGCGCCCAGTGGTCGCCGTCGGCACCGTCACGCACGACACCGCCGCCCATCTCCATGAGCTCGCGCACCGTCGCGTCGGCGATCGGCGACCCGGCGTCGACGAGGGCGGGCACGAACGACCCGACGGTGTCGTCGAGCCGCAGCGCGCCGGCGTCGGCGAGCTGCAGCAGCGCGGTCGCGGTGAAGGTCTTCGAGTGCGACGCGATCCGGAACAGGTCCGTGGTCGTCAGGCGCCGTCCGGCCTCGACGTCCGCGTGACCCCAGGCCTCGGAGAACAGCACCTCGTCCTCGAATCCGATCGCGACCTGCACGCCCGGGAGCCGGAGCTGCCACACCTTGTAGTCGATCCACTCACGGACGTAGGGCAGGACGGACTCGTACGCGGCGCGCTTCTCCATGCCGACCAGCCTCGCATGTGCCACGCTCGTCGCATGCGGCACACACCCCACTTCCTCATGACCGACGTCGACGAGGTGCGACGCCTGATCGACGGGCACCCGTGGGCGACGATCGTGTCGCACACCGCCGCCGGGCTCGTCGCCTCGCACTACCCGTTCCTGCTCGAGGCGCCGGGACCGGACGACGATCCCGACGCGCTCGTCCTCGTGTCGCACGTCGGCCGACCGGACGAGGTCGCGCACGAGCTCGGCCAGCACGAGGTCCTCGTCGTGTTCCAGGGCCCGCACGGCTACGTCTCCCCCGCCTGGTACCCACCGGAGCAGTTCGTCCCGACCTGGGACCACGTGACGGCGCACTGCTGGGGCACGCCGGAGATCCTGTCCGACGAGGAGAACTTCCGGGTGCTCGGCGAGCTGGTCGACCACTTCGAGCGCGTGATGCCCGAGCCGGTGTCCCTCGACGTCGACCCCGCGACCGCCCGCCGCGCGGCGAAGGGCACCGTCGGCATCCGCATCCGGGTCACCCGGTTCGACGCCCGCGCGAAGCTCTCGCAGAACAAGGCTCCCGAGGTCGTCGAGCGGATCGTCGCCGGGCTCCGCGGCGACGGCCCGTACGCCTCGCCAGCGCTCGCCGACGCCGTCGAGCGCGCCCAGGTGGCGCGCCGGGACGACCGGGAGGCATCGTGACCGACGTCCTGCTCCGCACCGTCCGCCGGGTGGGCACCGCCGGCGCGCCGTGCGACGTGCGCATCGTCGGCGGCCGCGTCGACGCGGTCGCCCCCGCCGGCACGCTCGACCCGCCCCCGGGCGCCGACACCGACGTCGTCGAGACCGACGGCGCGTGGCTCGGTCCGGGGCTCGTCGACCACCACGTGCACTTCGACCAGTGGGCCCTGGTCCGCCGGCGCGTCGACGTGTCCGCCTGCACGTCGGCGGAGGCGACGGCCGAGTCGCTCGCCGCGGTCGCGCGCACCGGGGTGTCGGACCTGGTGCTCGTCGGCCACGGCTACCGCGACGGGACCTGGCCGCGCCCCGCACGACGCGAGCTGCTCGACGGAGCCGCACCGGGCCTCCCGGTCGTCGTCATCAGCGCCGACCTGCACGCCGTGTGGTGCAACGCGCTCGCGCTCGCCCACTGCTCGGCGCTCGTCGGACGGCCGCTCGCCGCCGGGGACGACGGGGTCCTGCGCGAGCAGGACGCCTTCGACGTGACCGCGGTGCTGTCCCGGGTGCCGGACGACGTGCTCGACGACTGGGCGGCGGAGGCGGTCGACGCAGCGGCCGCCCGCGGCGTGACGCGTGTCGTCGACCTCGAGATGGTGTCCGGACTCGACCGCTGGACGCGACGGGTCCGCGCCGGCACCGACGGCCTGCGGGTGGACTGCGGGGTGTACCCGGGCGGCCTCGACGCGGCGATCGCCCGTGGTCTCCGGACCGGCGACGTCGTGGACGGTACCCGTGGCCTGGTCCGGACGGGTCCGTTCAAGGTGATCACCGACGGCTCGCTCGGCACCCGGACCGCCGCGTTGACGTCGGGCGAGGGGGTGCTCGCGTACCCGTTCGAGGACCTCGTCGCGATGGTCCGGCGCGCGGTCGACGCCGGACTCGTCCCCGCCGTGCACGCGATCGGCGACCGGGCGAACACCCTGGCGCTCGACGTGTTCGAGGCCGTGGGCGCCCGGGGCAGCATCGAGCACGCACAGCTGCTCGTCGACACCGACGTCGACCGGTTCGCCCGGCTCGGGGTCGCTGCGTCCGTGCAGCCCGAGCACGCGATGGACGACCGGGACATCGCGGACCGGTACTGGGCGGGCATGACCGACCGGGCCTTCCCGTTCGCGTCGCTGCACCGGGCCGGTGCGGAGCTCCGGCTCGGGTCGGATGCTCCCGTGGCGCCGCTCGACCCGTGGGTGTCGATGGCGGCCGCGGTCGGGCGGGACCGCGACGGACGCACACCGTGGCACCCGTCCGAGCGGCTGGCGGCGCTGACCGCGTGGCGCGGCTCGACCGAGGGCGGTCGGGTCGGCGTGTCCGTCGGCGACGTCGCCGACCTGGTGCTGCTCGCCGCGGACCCGCTGGCGGTCGCCGACTCGGCGTCGCTGCGGCACGCCGAGGTGCTCGGGACCGCGATCGCGGGACGGTTCACGCACCGCGACCTGTAGCGGCCCCGGCTCGTCCTGGTCCCCTGGCTCCTCCTGGTCCCCGGCGTTACTTCTGGTCCTTCGGGCACCAGTAGAGCTTGCGTCCGGCCATGTCCGCCATCCGGATCTCGGTGCCGCACACCCGGCAGGGCTCCCCCTCGCGGTGGTACACCCAGTGGCGGTCCTTCCGCGAGCGCACCGCCTTGGCGTGGTCGGCCTCGGACAGGTCGTCCATCGTCAGCATGAGGCCGTCACGGACCCCCGCGTGCAGGAGCTTCGACCAGTCCTGCCAGAGCGCCTTCGCCTGCTCGACGGTGATCTTCCTGCCGGGCTTGTACGGGTCGATGCGCTGCCGGAAGAGCAGCTCGGCCCGGTAGATGTTGCCGATGCCCGCGACGACGGCCTGGTCCATGAGCAGCTGCCCGATCGCGACGTTCCGCTTCCGGACGTTGTCGACGAAGGTCTGCTCGGCCTCCGGGCCGTCGTCGTTGATCGGGTCCGGCCCGAGCTTGTCGAGCGCGCGCTGCACCCCGGCCGGGTCCTCGACGACGCAGGCCGTCGGTCCGCGGAGGTCGGCGACGGTGTCCTCGGTCAGGATGCGGACGCGCACCTGCCCGACCGGGTCCGGCGGGAAGGACTCGATCGGGTCCTCCGACTTCTCCTGCTCGGCCATCCGGTACCGGGCGAGCCGCGGGGCGCCGATCGACGACAGCGACTCCTCGCCGTCGCCGTCCTCGGACAGCGCCTCGGCCGACGAGATCACGCCCGCGAAGTCCCACGCCCCGTAGAGCCCGAGGTGGACGCGGAGGAACAGGTCGTCCTCGAACTCCAGGAACATCTGCTTCGCCACGGCCCGGGCGGCGACCATGCGCTTGCCGTCGAGCTGGGCGGCACCGGCGGCGAACCGCCCCTGTGGGCTGGAGACCTCGCAGCGCTTGCCGACGAAGTGCCGGGAGAACTGGTTCGCGATGCGGTGGACGGAGTGACCCTCTGGCATCGGTCCTGTCTACCCGGACTACTCGTCGATCTGCCGACCGGCGATGTGCCCCGTCGTCTCGTACTCGGCCAGCTGCGCGATGCGGCGAGCGTGACGCTCCTCGCCCGAGAAGGGCTCGGCGACGAAGATGTCGACGAAGCGCATCGCTTCTTCCTCGGTGTGCTGGCGCGCGCCGATCGAGATGACGTTCGCGTCGTTGTGCTGGCGGGCGAGGAGCGCGGTCGACTCGTTCCAGACCAGCGCAGCGCGGATGCCCTCCACCTTGTTCGCGGCGATCTGCTCGCCGTTGCCCGACCCGCCGAAGACGACCCCGAGCGCCTCGACGCCCGCGCGCTGGTCCTGCACGACCGCGTGCGCGGCGTTGATGCAGAACGAGGGGTAGTCGTCCAGCGCGTCGTACTCGGTCGGCCCGTGGTCGACGACCTCGTGCCCCGCCTCGGTGAGGTGCTGGGCGAGGGTCTTGGTGAACTCGAGGCCGGCGTGGTCCGTTCCGAGGTGGATGCGCATGGCTCCGATCCTATTCCCGGCCCCGAGGGGCCCGGACCACCACGACGACGTACCGCACGGGCTCCGCGCCGGGGTTCCGGTAGACCACGTCGGCGGGCTCACCGAGCTCGATGCGGTCGCCGGCACCGAGCCGGGTGGGCTCGTCGCCGACGACGACCTCGAGCACGCCGTCGACCACCCAGATGCAGTGCCGCAGGAACGCGTAGGCGGACGCCGGGTACGCCACCTGCGCACCGGCCGGGAGGCGCACCTCGGTGACGTCCGCGGGGAAGTCGGCACTCGAGACCGGACGACGGCGGTACCCGGTCTCGGGATCGGTCCAGGAGTCGGCGGTCACCCCGCGCTGGACGCCACGCGCCTCGTCCGGGTCGGTCGCCCTGGGCACCTCGTGGTCGAGTGCCTCGTCGAGGAGCTGCGAGATCGTGAGTCCGAACGCCCCGGACAGCCGCCCGAGGATCGTCGCCGTCGGGCTGGACACCCCGCGCTCGACGCGGTTGATCATCGCGCGGGAGACACCGGACTCCTCGGCGAGCTCGGTCAGGCTCCACTTCCGCTCGGTGCGGAGGCGCTGCAGTCGCTCCCCCAGGCGACGCTGGTCGGCGTCGTCCGGGTGCTCGGTGACCGGTTTCACCGTCGCCGAGAAGTCGTCTACGATCTGAGACATGGCGACAGCATATGCGACGGAGTCGGCGTCCTCGGTCACGGTCCGCGACTGCGAGCCGCGTGACCTCGACGTCGTCCACGCCCTGCACGTCGACGCCGTGCTGCACTCGACCGCGATCTGGCAGGAGGAGCCGCACCCGCGGGAGTACTTCGACGGCTGGCTCGCGGAGCGCCGGGCTGCCGGGCTGCCCGTCCTGGTCGCCGAGGTCGACGGCGCCGTCGCCGGGTACGTCACCTACAGCGCCTTCCGGCCGCACCAGGGGTACCGGCACACCGTGGAGCACAGCGTCTACGTCGTCCCGGCGTTCCGCGGTCGGCGCATCGCCACCGTGCTCATGGACGCGCTCGTCGCGCACGCCCGGTCGGCCGGCGTGCACGTCCTGATGGCGGGCATCTGCTCGACGAACACCGGCTCGATCGCCCTCCACGAGCGACTCGGCTTCACCACCGTCGGCGTGCTGCCCGAGGTCGGGCGGAAGTTCGACCGGTGGCTCGACCTGACCCTGATGCGGTTGCCCCTGTCCTGACGGGGTGCCGGCCGGACGGCAGGCGCGGGGCGGAGCCGCACCGCGCCTCCCGTCCGTCCACCGGTCGCGTCGTGGACGCCGGTCGGGCTACTCGACGGTGTCGAAGATCGGACCGACCGTCCGCGAACGCTTGAGCTCGAAGAACCCGGGGACCTTCGCGACGGCGACGACGCCGTCCCACAGGTCGAGCGCCTCCTGGCCCTTCGGCGCCGGGGAGATGACGGGGCCGAAGAACGCGGTGCCCTCGACGGCGATGACCGGGGTGCCGACGTCCTGACCGACCCGGTCGATGCCGTCCTGGTGGCTCGCACGGACGGCCTGGTCGACCTCGTCGGTCCACGCGTACTCGAGCAGGTCCTCGTCGAGGTCGAGCTCGCGGAGCACGGCGGGCACGACCTGGTCGGGGTCGGACTCCTGGCGGTGGTGGACGTGCTCGCCGAGCGCGTCGTACAGCGGCTTGACGACGTCCTGGCCGTGACGGAGCAGCGCGGCGGTGACGATGCGCGGGTAGAGCTGTCCCGTGTGGATGCGCTCCCGGTAATCGTCCGGGATGTCCTGGTCCTCGTTGAGGACGAAGAGGCTCATCACCTTCCAGGTCACGTCGATCGGGCGCTGGCGCTCGACCTCGCCGACCCAGCGGCTCGTCATCCAGGCCCACGGGCAGTTCGGGTCGAACCAGAACTCCACGGCGGTGCGGGCGGTCTCGGTGTTGTCCACAGTCGTCTCGGTCACGCTGCGAGCGTACGCGCGCTCGCTAGGCTGATCCCATCGTCCCGACGGCGCACGACGCCTGCCGGGATCCCCTCACCGCGGACATCGATCGTCCGCGCCGCAAGCGAAGTTGGAGCGTCCGTGCCCGGAGAGAACCTCACCAGAACCGAAGCCCAGGAACGCGCCGCGATCGTCGACGTGCAGACGTACGACGTCGAGCTGGACCTGACCCGCGGGGCCGAGACCTTCGGCAGCACCACGCGCGTCCGGTTCACCGCGACGCCCGGCGCCTCGACCTTCATCGACGCGATCACGAAGACCGTGCACTCGATCACCCTGAACGGCTCGGCGCTCGACGTCGCCGCGGTGAACGACGGCGTGCGCATCCAGCTCGACGACCTGCAGGAGCAGAACGAGCTCGTGGTCGTCGCCGACGCGATGTACACGAACACGGGCGAGGGCCTGCACCGCTTCGTCGACCCGGTCGACGACGAGGTCTACCTGTACTCCCAGTTCGAGGTCCCGGACTCGCGCCGGATGTTCGCGGTGTTCGAGCAGCCCGACCTCAAGGCCGAGTTCTCCTTCACCGTCACGGCACCGTCGCGCTGGCAGGTCGTCTCGAACTCCCCGACGCCCGAGCCCCACGTCGACGGCGAGATCGCCACGTGGGCGTTCAGCCCGACCGCGACGATCTCGAGCTACATCACCGCGCTCGTCGCCGGCCCGTACGAGGTCGTCCGCGACGAGCTCACGAGCCGCGACGGTCGGACCATCCCGCTCGGCGTCTTCGCGCGGCGCTCGCTCGCCGAGTACCTCGACCCCGAGTACGTGTTCGAGACGACCAAGAAGGGCTTCGCCTACTACGAGGAGAAGTTCGACGTCCCGTACCCGTTCGAGAAGTACGACCAGCTCTTCGTGCCGGAGTTCAACGCCGGCGCGATGGAGAACGCGGGCTGCGTGACCTTCACCGAGACCTACGTCTTCCGCTCGAAGGTCACCGACGCCATCAAGGAGCGCCGGGTCGTCACGATCCTGCACGAGCTCGCGCACATGTGGTTCGGCGACCTCGTCACCATGAAGTGGTGGAACGACCTGTGGCTGAACGAGTCGTTCGCCGAGTGGGCGTCGACCATCGCCACGGCCGAGGCCACCGAGTGGACCGAGGCGTGGACCACCTTCCAGGCGATGGAGAAGTCCTGGGCCTACCGCCAGGACCAGCTCCCCTCGACGCACCCGATCGTCGCGACGATCAACGACCTCGAGGACGTCCAGGTCAACTTCGACGGCATCACGTACGCCAAGGGCGGTTCCGTCCTCAAGCAGCTCGTGGCGTGGGTCGGCATCGACGCGTTCTTCGCAGGCGTCTCGGCCTACTTCACGAAGCACCACCACGGCAACACCGAGCTCCGCGACCTGCTCGTCGAGCTCGAGGCGACCAGCGGCCGCGACCTGTCCGAGTGGTCGCAGCTGTGGCTCGAGACCGCCGGCGTGAACACGCTGCGCCCCGAGATCGAGGTCGACGAGTCCGGCGTGATCACGTCCTTCGCCGTGCTGCAGGAGGCGCCGGCCGACCACCCGACGCTCCGCCCGCACCGTCTGGCGATCGGCGTCTACGGCTTCACGACGGACGAGTCGGCGCCCTTCGGTGCCGACACCGCGTCGGCCGGCGGCAAGCTCGAGCGCACGCACCGCGTCGAGATCGACGTCGACGGTGCCCGCACCGAGGTCCCCGAGCTCGTCGGCGTGCACCGCGGCGACCTCGTGCTCCTCAACGACGACGACCTGGCCTACGCCAAGATCCGTCTCGACGAGCAGTCCCGCCGCACCGCGATCGAGCACCTCGCCGCGATCGCGAACCCGCTCGCCCGCTCCATCGTCTGGGGCGCGATGTGGGACGCCACGCGCGACGCTGAGTCGCCCGCGAGCGACTACGTCCGCCTGGTGCTCGGCAACATCGCGACCGAGACCGAGTCGACGACGATCCGCACCACGCTCTCGCAGCTGCTGCTGACCGCCCGGAGCTACGTGGCACCGGCGAAGGTCGACGCCACCGTCCGCACCGTGGGCGACACCCTCTGGCAGCTGGCCTCCTCGGCCGAGGCCGGGTCCGACGCCCAGTTCCAGTTCGTGAAGTTCTTCGCGCAGATCGCCTCGACGCCGGAGCACGTCACGACCCTGCAGGGCCTGCGCGACGGGTCCGTGACACTGCAGGGCCTGGAGATCGACACCGACCTGCGCTGGGAGCTGCTCGAGGGCCTCGTCCTCGCCGGTGCTGCCGGTGACGCCGAGGTCGACGCCGAGCTCGCCGCCGACAAGACGGCCTCGGGCGAGCAGGCCGCCGCCCGGGCGCGGGCGACGATCCCGACCGCCGAGGGCAAGCTCGCGGCGTTCTCGTCGCTCGTCGACTCGTCCGAGGCGCCGAACGCCATCGTCCGCCAGACGACCGTCGGCTTCCAGCACACCAACAGCCCGGTCGTCCTCGAGGGGCTCGTGTCGCGGTACTTCGACGTGCTGACCCGCATCTGGGCCGAGCGGAGCTACCACATCGCCGACACGATCGTCAGCGGCCTCTACCCGGCGCCGCTCGCGTCGGCCGAGCTCCGCGACGCCGCGAACGCCTGGCTCGAGGCACACCCGGAGACCCCGGCGCTCCGCCGCATCGTGTCCGAGAACCTCGCGGGCACCGAGCGTGCGCTGCGTGTCCAGGCGGCCGACGCCTGATCCTCGTCCGACGGCAGTGCAGGGGCGGGGCCTCGGTGATCCTCAAGGGTCGCCGAGGCCCCGCCCTCTAGCATCGTCCGGATGATGAACTCGGCAGCGAACACGACCGACGACGTCTCGAAGTGGGCGTCGAACGCATTCACCCAGTTCGTCGACACCTGGCAAGCACCGATCACGATCGTCATCACGGTGATCGCGGCGATCATCCTGCGGCTGATCCTCCGGCGCGTGATCAAGGGCGTCGTCGACCAGGTGGTCAACGGGGCGAAGCGCCGCCAGAACGTCGACGACACCCAGGCGCTCATCGCCTCGCCGGTGCAGACCGCCCGCGTCGTGCAACGGACCCGGACCCTCGGCAGTGTGCTCGAGAACCTGGCGACCGTCGTCGTCGTGGTCATCGCGCTGATCGTCATCGTCACCGCCGTGTGGCAGGGCGCGGCCGTCGGGATCGTCGGTGGCGCCTCGCTGATCGCCGCGGGCCTCGCCGTCGGTGCGCAGAGCATCGTGAAGGACCTGCTGTCCGGCGTCTTCATGATCCTCGAGGACCAGGCCGGCGTCGGGGACGTCGTCGACACCGGGCAGGCCACCGGCGTCGTCGAGAACGTGGGACTCCGCGTCATGCAGATCCGCGACGTGAACGGCATCCTGTGGTTCGTCCCGAACGGGCAGATCCTGCGCGTCGGCAACCTGTCCCAGGGCTGGTCGCGCGTGCTGGTCGACATCACCGTCCCGTACGACACCGACATCGACGCCGTGCAGGACGCCCTCCTCCGTGCCGCGGTGACGATGTCCCAGGAGCCGCGCTGGCGTCAGCGAATCGTCGAGAAGCCGGAGATCTGGGGTCTCCAGTCGATCTCCGACGCCGGGATGGTGTTCCGTCTCGTCGTCAAGACCCGCGCGTCCGAGCTCGACGTCGTCGGGCGCGAGATGCGCGTGCGGCTGAAGCGTGCCGTCGACGAGCTCGGCGTCACACTGCCCGCCATGGCGATGATCATGCCCGAGGGGTGGGAGAACGCCACCTCGATCAACGGCCTCCGGTCGGTCCGGACGCAGCCGACGCCCGCACCGACGAAGTCGCGCGGTGGGAAGCGTGGGAACCTGTTCGGACGGGCGATCCGCACCGACGACACCGACCGCGGCCAGGACCCCGGGAAGGACCACCAGTGAGCGACCTCACCCCTCCGGACCGGGGCGGTGTACCGGCGCAGCCGATCACGCTCCGCGTCGGCGAGCACGGCGCCAGCGCGACCGGCTCCCTGTACGAACGCATCGGCGGTGCTCCCACCTTCGACCGGCTCGTCCGACGCTTCTACGAGGGGGTGCAGCAGGACGAGGTCATCTGGCCGATGTACCCGGCTGACGATCTCGACGGTGCGATCTGGCGGCTGTCGGCGTTCCTGCAGCAGTACTGGGGCGGCCCCGGCACGTACAGCGAGGAGCGCGGGCACCCCCGGCTCCGGATGCGCCACAACCCGTTCCGCATCACCTCCGAAGCCCGGGAGCGCTGGCTCCACCACATGCACGAGGCCGTCGAGTCGCTGGGGTTGGCGCCCCTCGACGAGGCCGAACTGTGGGCGTACCTCGACCGGGCGGCACACGCGATGACGAACACGTTCGACTGAGCGTCCTCTCGCTCGACGCCGGGCCGGTCCGGTCGAAACCGGGCCGGTCCGCTCGGTAGCCGGCCGGTCCGCTCGGTATCCGGCTGGTCCGCTCGATGCCGAGCCGGACAGCGGGTTCGTCCTGTGGCGGTCGCTGCCGGGCGGGACGCGGACGGGAGGCCCGTGGCGGGGCCGCCACGGGCCTCCCGTCCGCCCCGCACCTGGGTTCAGCGGGCGGAGGACCCGCTGGCGAGGTCCTCGACCAGTGTCGGTCGGGTCGGGTTCCAGCCGAAGGCGGCGCGCGCGTGCGCGCCCGAGGCCTCCTGGTGCAGCAGCAGGGCGTCCGCGTACGCGCGACCGAGCCGCTCCCGACTGTCGTCGGCACTCTCGGCGACGACCGGCGACCCGTGCGCGCCCGCTTCGGCGATCTCGCGCACGGTCGGGTTGTCACCGGTCGCGGCGACGACGTAGCCGTCCTGCTCCCCGCGCTGCACGGCGAGGACGTACAGTTCGCCGAGGTCGTCGACGTGCACCGTCGTCCACCGCTGTGACCCGTCGCCCACCAGCCGGACCTCGTGCTCCCCGTCGCCGACGAACATCGCCGGGATGCCCGCGCCACGGCCGTACACGATGCCCGGTGCGACGATCGTCGTCCGTGCGTCGCTCGCGCGGACCCGCGCCTCGATCGGGGCGCGCCACGCCGTGAGCTCCGGCGGGTCGACGGGCGACTGCTCCGAGATGTCGGTCGAGTCGCCGAACGTGAAGATGCCGCCCGTGTGCACGAACGGCTTCGACGTCCCCGAGAACGCCTCGGTCACCGTCGCCGTGAAGTCCGGGTCCACCGACTCGGCCGACGCGGTGTGGACGACGGCATCGCTCTCGTGCGCGAGTCGGCGCACGAGCTCGGTGTCGGACAGGTCGCCGACGACCGCCTGGCCGCCGGCGTCACGGACCGCCTGCGCCTTCTGGTCGGAACGGACGACCGCGGTGACCTGGTGCCCGTGGGCGAGGAGTGCGCGGAGGACTGATGACCCGATGTACCCGGATGCGCCGGTGAGGAAGACGTGCATGACGCAACCCAACCATGCCGGTCACGGCGTTGACCGGGTGCCCGTCGGAGGTGTGGACGGACGAGGGCTCGTGCGCGACCGTGCAGGGATCGGCAGAGCCGCGGCGGCACTAGTGGTCGAGGCTCCAGGCGCGTCGCTTCACCAGGATGTGCCCGCGCGACGTCGTCAGGCGGCTCCAGGGGCCGGTCTCGAACAGCCGGACCGGATCGTGCCCGAGGAAGCCGAGGCTCTCCCCCGCGAACCCGGCTGCTGCGGGGACGTGCTCGATCCCGGGGACGGGACGGCCCCAGACCTCGGCGCGGATGCGGCGGACGATGGCGTCACCGGCGTTCGACGGGACGGCGTCCGCGACCTCGGCGATCCCGTCGCGGGCAGCGCGGCGGAGCAGCTCCGGCGAGACATCGGGCAGCGGCACCCATCCCCCGCGGGGCGGCGAGATCGCGGCCCACGTCACGGTGTGCACCTCGTGCGGCAGCCCGACCTCGATCGGGGTCGGTCGCGTCGGGTCGGCACCGTCGGCACCGGCGGCGTCGTGTTCCTCGGCCAGCACACGGAGCCGCTCCCGCAGGGAGGCGAGCGGGACGACCGCGTCGATCGTCGCTGGCTCGGTCAGCGAGAAGGTGCGGAGACCGAGCACGGTCGGCAGCTCGTCGAGGAGCCCGACCGGGTAGAGGATCGCGGCGTAGACGGCGAGGACGCCGGAGTCGGCGATGAGCCGCACGGAGCCGTCCTCGATCCGGGCAGCGCGTCCGAGGTAGGTGCGGAGGTCGCCGAGCGAAGCGGCGTCGGGAAGCGTGAACGAGGTGCCCATGTCGACACCGATCCTACCGGCGACGGGTTCGTAGACTGCGGGGGTGAACGGCGAACCCGACTTCCTCAGCACCCTCCGCCTGCAGGACACCGGCGCGAGCACGGGCGAGACGATCCTCACCGGTGCCAGCCACTGGTCGCCCGGCGGCCGGGTCTTCGGCGGACAGGTGCTCGCGCAGTGCATCGTCGCCGCGCAGCACACGATCGAGGACCGCGACATCCACTCGATGCACGGGTACTTCCTGCGTCCCGGTGACATCGACGTGCCCATCACCTTCGCCGTCGAGCGCATCCACGACGGCCGCTCGTTCGCCACGCGCCGTGTCCAGGCCTACCAACGCGGTGTGCCGATCTTCTCGATGATCGCCTCCTTCCAGCGACCGGACGACGGACTCGAGCACCAGGACCCGTTCCCCGTCGGTACCCCCGATCCCGAGTCGTTGCCCTCGGCTGCGTCGATCCTGTCCGCGATCGACCACCCCGTGGCGCAGGCCTGGGCGGAACGCTCGATCGACCTGCGGCACGTCGAGGGCCCGGTGTTCGTCGACGTACAGGGCGAGCGCGTCCCGCACCAGGCGGTGTGGTTCCGCTTCGACGGTGACCTGCCGGAGGACCCGTCGCTGCACCGGGCCGTGCTCGGCTACGCGAGCGACATGTCGATCCTGGAGCCGATCATGCGGCGGCACGGCGTCGCCTGGGGCACGCCGGGAGTGAAGAGCGCGAGCCTCGACCACGCGATGTGGTGGCACCGCGACGGCCGTGCCGACGACTGGGTCCTGTACGCACAGGAGTCCCCGAGCGCCCAGGGCGGCCGGGGACTGGCGTTCGGGCGGATGTTCGCGCGCGACGGTCGGCTGCTGGCCTCGGTGGCGCAGGAGGGGATGCTGCGCGTGCCGCGCTGACGGCTGCCCTGCCCGCTCCTGGCGGACACACGGTGCCGCCCGTCCTGGCCGCTACGGGCTCGAGAACTGCGCCGGGGGTCCCGCCGCTACGGGCTCGAGAACTGCGCCGGCGGTCCCGCCGCTACGGGCGGGAGAACTGCACGGGCGCTTCGACGAACGGCGCACAGGCGGCGCGCTCGGCCTCGGACAGGCGACGGGGCCGGTTCGAGGCCGCGTCGACCATCACCAGGGCGGTCGTGGCGCGCGTGTAGAGCACCTGCGGCTCGACTCCGACGGGTGACCAGATCTCGTACGACACGTCGATGCTCGCGCCACCGATGCGTCCGATCCACATCTGCACGTCGAGGGGCCGGCGCAGGTACGGGATCGATGCGAGGTACTCGAGACGTTGTGCAGCGATGACCGTCATCGTCCCGGAGCCGGGCCGGCCGTCGATGATCGGGTCCGGCAGGTCGTCCTCCGGCGCGACGTCGGCGGGGTCGTGGCCCCAGAACCCCGCGATGCGCGCCTCCTCGAGGAGGCGCAGCATCGCGGAGTTGTTGACGTGGCCGTACGCGTCGATGTCGCTCCACCGGATGCGGACGGGAGCGTGCAGCCTCGCCACGGGTCAGTCGCGGGTGAGCTTGCGGTACGTCGAGCGACCGGGCTTGTTCGCGTCCGGGCCGAGGCGCACGAGCTTGTTCTCCTCGTAGGCCTCGAAGTTGCCCTCGAACCAGTACCAGTTCGGGGTGCCGTCCTCGTTCACGCCCTCCCACGCGAGGATGTGCGTCGCGATGCGGTCGAGGAACCACCGGTCGTGGGTGATGACCACGGCACAGCCGGGGAACTCGAGCAGGGCGTTCTCGAGGCTGCCGAGGGTCTCGACGTCGAGGTCGTTGGTCGGCTCGTCGAGGAGCAGGAGGTTGCCGCCCTGCTTGAGCGTGAGCGCCAGGTTCAGGCGGTTCCGCTCACCACCGGAGAGCACACCGGCCTTCTTCTGCTGGTCCGGGCCCTTGAACCCGAACTGCGAGACGTAGGCGCGGGACGGGATCTCGGTCTTGCCGACCTGGATGAAGTCCAGGCCGTCGGAGACGACCTCCCACAGGTTCTTGTTCGGGTCGATGCCGCCGCGGCTCTGGTCGACGTACGAGATGTCCACCGTGTCGCCGATCCGCAGCTGGCCGCCGTCGAGCGGCTCGAGGCCGACGATGGTCTTGAACAGCGTGGTCTTGCCGACGCCGTTCGGGCCGATGACCCCGACGATGCCGTTGCGGGGCAGCGTGAAGGACAGGCCGTCGATGATGACCCGCTCACCGAACTGCTTCTGGAGCTTCTCGGCGTCGATCACCTGCGAGCCCAGACGCGGGCCCACGGGGATGACGATCTCCTCGAAGTCGAGCTTCCGCGTGCGCTCGGCCTCGGCAGCCATCTCCTCGTACCGGGCGAGACGGGCCTTCGACTTCGCCTGGCGGCCCTTCGAGTTGCTCCGGACCCACTCGAGTTCGCTGGACAGACGCTTGGCGAGCTTGGCGTCCTTCTTGCCCTGGACCTCGAGACGCTCGCGCTTCTTCTCGAGGTAGGTCGAGTAGTTGCCCTCGTACGGGTACAGGCGACCACGGTCGACCTCGGCGATCCACTGTGCGACGTGGTCGAGGAAGTACCGGTCGTGCGTGACGGCGAGCACTGCGCCGGGGTACTTCGACAGGTGCTGCTCGAGCCACAGCACGGACTCGGCGTCGAGGTGGTTGGTGGGCTCGTCGAGGAGGAGCAGGTCGGGCTTCTCGAGGAGCAGCTTGCAGAGCGCCACGCGGCGCTTCTCGCCACCCGAGAGGTTGGCGATCTGCGCGTCAGCCGGCGGGCACTGCAGCGCGTCCATGGCCTGCTCGAGCTGGGAGTCGAGGTCCCACGCGTCGGCCGCGTCGATCTCCTCCTGCAGGGTGCCCATCTCGGCCAGGAGGGCGTCGAAGTCGGCGTCCGGCTCCGCCATCAGCGCGGAGATCTCGTTGAAGCGGTCGAGCTTGCCCTTGATCGCACCGACGCCCATCTGGACGTTCTCGAGCACGGTCTTGGACTCGTCGAGCTCGGGCTCCTGCATGAGGATGCCGACGGAGAAGCCCGGCGTGAGCTTCGCCTCGCCGTTGGACGGCTGGTCGAGACCCGCCATGATCTTCAGGATCGTCGACTTGCCCGCGCCGTTCGGCCCCACGACGCCGATCTTGGCGCCGGGGATGAACGACATCGTGACGTCGTCGAGGATCAGCTTGTCGCCGACCGTCTTGCGGGCGCGGACCATCTGGTAGATGTACTCAGCCATATCGGCGCAAGTCTACTGACCCGGGCACGTCACCGCTCCCCCCTGCGCCGCGGCGCAGGGCTCGCGGGTCGGCGGCGCCGACAGGACCACGGTGGGGCGCGCGCCGAGGCGGCCGGCACCGGCAGGACGCGTGTGCCTCGCGCCGAGACGGCCGGCATGGGCAGGGTGCGGTTGTCGTGCGCCGCCGACGGTCCCGGTGATGAACCGTGCGACGACTCATGCGACGGCACGGGCGTCGGCGTCGGCGTCTGCTCCCGGCTCGGGCTCTCGGGATCCGGGCACGACCGGGGCGACCCCTCCGGCTGCCCGCGCGCCGCTGTCGCCCGGGTCGCCGCCGTGCGCGACGCCGTCGCCCGGGACGCCGTCGCTCAGGACGCCGCCGTCCCGGACGCCGTGGCGCGCCAGCACGGTCCCGTCTGCTGCCCCGGGCAGCGCATCGTCGCCGTCCCCGCCGAGCACGGGCGTCGCGTGGTCGTCCTCGGGCACCGTGCCCGTCACCTCGCCGGTGTCCGGGTCCACCGTCGGCACCCCCGGCGGCACCCCGGGACCCGCGTTGGAGTCGCCGACGTGCCGCGGGACGCGGATCCAGTTGCTGATGCCCCAGGCGAGGTCGTGCCCGATGCCGTCGGCGTCGATCTCGACCGCGGTCCCGTTCCGTCCGTCACGCTCCCAGGTGCGGATCCGGACGCGTCCGGTCACGAGGATGCGATCGCCCTTCTTCAGCGACTTGTGGACGTTCGCCGCGAGGGACCGGAAGGCGGTGACCGTGTACCAGTTCGTCGGACCGTTCGTCCACGACGACGTGCTGCGGTCCCAACGACGGGAGGGGGACGCCAGGCGCATGCTCGAGATGGCGATGCCGGTGTCGGTGACGAGGTGCCGGGGTTCGGTCGCGACGATGCCGCAGACGGTGATCGTGTCGTTCATGACTCGATCGTCTGCGAGCCCCGGGCCGCACTCGCGACCCGGGGCTCGATCTGTGAGCAGCCGACTCGTCGAGGTGGGCTGTGGAGGAAGACTCCCCCGAACCTCCGGGCTGGCGGGTCAGTGCGCGCGGAACTCGGGTCGGTCGGCGAGAGGCCCGAGCGCCGCGTGGACCGCACCCTTCGCGGTCTCCAGCGACGGGTAGGTCCCGCCTCGGCCCCGTCGACCGTAGAGCTCGACGTGGAAGCCGTCCGACGCGCGGCGGATGCTCCCGACCGCGCCCGCCGGACCGACGGCCACCCAGGTCCCGGTGTTGTCCATCATCGTTCGACCACCTCCTCGTGGCCCCGACGTCCGTGCCTCAGGACGCCAGGATGTACTGACTGTAGGCCTTGCGGACCTTGTTCACCTTGGGCAGCGCGACCGCGAGGCAGTAGCCCTGACCGGGGTTCTTCGCGAAGAAGTCCTGGTGGTGCTCCTCCGCACGGAAGAACGTACCGAGCGGCTCGATCGTCGTCACGATCCCGCCGTCCCAGATGTCCGCAGCGCGCTGCACCGCGTGCTCGAACAGCGCTCGCTGCTCGTCGTCCGCCGGGAACATCGCCGAGCGGTACTGGGTGCCGACGTCCGCGCCCTGGCGGTTCAGCTGCCGCGGGTCGTGGAGCGTGAAGAAGACGTCGAGGACGACGTCGGCGGGGATGACCGACTCGTCGAAGGTCACCGCGACCGCCTCGGCGTGACCGGTCGCACCGGTGCAGACCGCTTCGTACGTCGGGTCCTCGACCACGCCGCCGGTGTAGCCCGACACCACGTCCTGCACACCCTGCAACGTGCGGTACACCGCGTCGAGGCACCAGAAGCATCCACCTGCGAGCACGAACGTCGTCATGCGCGCCACCGTACCCTCCTGCGCTCACGGAACACGGGGCCGGGGTACGTCTCCTGCACAGCATCGTCCTCGCCGTGAGCGCTCCCCTGACGCCACTGCACGGCCGTGGAGTGTCGGTGGTCAGCCGTACCGTCGAGGCAACGAAGACCACGACGAACCAGCAGGAGGCACCCGTGCAGACCAGCACCGAACCAGCGTTCCGGATCCGTTCCACGCCGGTCGCACGCAGCCGTGGCGACCTGCGCGTGCTCGACGTGCGGGACGACCTCAGCCGGGTCACCCGCACCAACGGCGAGATCGTCGGGTACGTCGACCGCGTGGACGTCGCGGGCGGCACGGCCTACCGCGCCCGTCGCTACGTGGCGGTCGAGCGACGGTTCGTCGAGCTGCCGAACGTGTGGTCGGCGGACGACGCCGTCGACTGCCTGCGCTGGGGCTGACCAGCCGCCCGCGCACTTCGACCGCGCCGCTCGACGGGAGGCCGCCCCGCGTGAGCGAACGCCGCCCCGCTCGACGGAGCGCAGCCCGGCTCGACGGAACGCGGTCCGGCTCGACGGAACGCCGTCCGGCCTCCGCGGTTCTGCGTCGCACGCTGCGTAGGGTTCGCCCATGGACTGGTGGAACGACCTGACCGACTGGACGGCATCCGACGAGGGATGGCGCGTGCTGTCCGGCGCGATCATCCCCTTCGTCGCGATCGTCGTCGCCGGAGTGATCGCCGCGCTGATCGGACGCGCGGCAACGAAGCGCGTCGTCGCGCTCCACGACCGCGAGAGCCGGAACGCAGCGGTGGCGGGCGTGGTCACTGCGGCGCGCAAGGCCTCGCGCTGGGGAGCACTCGGACACGAGGAACGTGCCTACGCCGACCACCTCGCCGAGGATGCCGACGTGCGGCTGCGCCTCCTGCCGGTGAGCGGTGCTCCGCTGGCCGCCGACTGGGTGCAGCACGAGATCGCCGACATCAAGCGGAACTCCTCGACCTTCACCTCGCAGGCGGACCAGTCGCTCGGTGAACTCCGCGACCGTCTGCTCGAGTGGAACGGCAAGCCAGGTCGCGCGAAGAAGCTGTTCAAGGCCGATCTCGAACGCTGGAAGTTCGACTCCCCGGACCCCGACGCCGACCTCATCGCCCGCCAGCAGGACTGGAACGCCGGTCAGCAGCAGCAGCGGTCGGCCGAGGCAGACGCCAGCACGGCCCCATCGCGCCCGACGCCGACCACCACCTCGCTCCGTCCTGCGCCGCAGCAGTCTCCCGTCGGTTCCCCTGCGGCCGCGACGTCGGCGGGCCGCACCTCGGGTCCGACCGTTGCGCCGGCGGTCGACCAGGACGCCACCACCCCCATCGACGACGTCCGAGGTGCTGCCGACAACCGGACGCGCCCCTACGGCGACCGCGAGACGGTCCAGCTCGACGGCGCGCCGGTCCGCCCTCCGCTCGGGTCCCCGATCGCGTCGGCGCGTCCGGGCAACGGCACGACTCCGAGCGCTCGGAACGACCTCGGCTCGCGCAGCGACGACTCCTCGGACTCCGGCGAGGTCGACGTGACCGATCGTGGCGGTGATGCCCGCTCCGATGACCGGCCGACCTCCGCGCCCCGGGTCGCGAGCCCGACGTCGGCTGACGCCCACGTGAACCGTGCCGCAGCGTCCGCGACCGGGCTCGACCGGCCCGGGGCGGCGAACGCGACGCCGGGTGCTCGAGAGGACGACGACGACGCCTCGCCGTACACCCAGCCCATCAGCGCGAGCGAGCTGCGACGCCGAGCAGCCGAGGACGACTGAGACCTCCCCCGTTCGACGAGAGGCCGCCATCCCGACGGATGGCGGCCTCTCGTCGCGTGTGCCCCCGGCAGGAATCGAACCCGCGACACGGAGGGTAGAAACCACCTGCTCTATCCACTGAGCTACGGAGGCGAGCGGCGACGATTCTACCGCCGTCGGTCGTCGGGGCGCTGCACTGCCACGCACGAGGCCGGTGCTCGGCGATCGCGCCCGACTGCTCCGTTAGTCCCGAGCGGGCGGAAGGGGTGCGGCGCGTGCCGCCGGTGAGCACGAAGAGCCCGCCCGCCGGGGTCGCACCGGTCAGCCCGGACGACCGGCGCACCGAGCGGGCGGAAACGGTCCGCGCAGCACCGCCGGACAGCAGGGAACGCCCGCTCGCGTGAGGGCACGCGCTGCCGGCGCGACCGACGTGGCGGACATGCACCGCGCCTCCTGGCCGAGCACGCCTGCACGGTGACCGGACGAGGCGGACGTACCCCGTGCCTCCCGACCGGGTCCGCTCAGAGCGCCTTCGCGACCGCCACCAGCAGCTGGTCCCGTGAGGGGACGCCCGGCGAACGGAAGACCTCGGCACCGTCGTCCCGACGCACGATGATCGTGGGGGTCGAACGGATACCGAGGTCCTCTGCAGTGTCAGGGTGTGCCGCGACGTCGCGTTCGGTGACCCGGAGCCCGGGGACGAGCGCCGCTGCCTCACCGCTCACACGGCGGGCGGCTGCGCACGGGGCGCAGAAGGCGGAGGTCCAGAGATCCAGCTGCACGGGACGGTGCAACGTGCGCGGCGCGCGATCTACTCCCGGTCGAACTCGCCGCTGCGGTCGCCGCGGTCCTGCAGGTCGTCGACCGGGTCGGAGTCAGCGGCGTCGTACTCGTACTCGACCGAGGTCTGGTCGAGCACCTGACGGGTCTTGGTGGCCTTGTAGGCGAAGGCCGTCTGCAGGCCCTCGACGTCCGCGTACACCGTAACCTCGTCGTCGACCGCGTCGCTCGTGGCGGTGCGGGTGTCGGTCGTGCCGTCGGAGGGACCGCCGTGGAAGATCGCGGTGTACTCGTCGCCCTCGTGGATGGTGATGTCGCTCATGCGTCCCTTCTACCAGGGGCGCCCTGTTGACGGATGTATAGCACCGCTATATAGTTCAGACATGGAAGCATCACGGGCACAAGCACTGGAGACGCTGATCATCTCGGTCAACCGCTTGGTCCGTGCTGCGGCGCAGGCCTCCGGCGACGCAACCTCGGCCGCGGTCTGGCGCACGCTCGGCATCCTCGAGACCGAGCAGCCGCTGCGCCTCGGTGAGCTCGCCGCCGCGTCCCGTGTGGCACAGCCCACGATGACCCGGATCGTCGCCGGCATGCTCACCGACGGTCTGCTCTCGCGCACCGTCGACCCCGACGACTCACGCGGACAGCTCATCGAGCTCACCGACGCAGGGCGCGAGCGGCTCGCCACCTGGCGCGCGACGATCGCCGACTCCGTCGGACCGGTCTTCGCCGACCTCGACGACGACGACTGGGACGTCCTGCGCGACGCCGCCGCCATCATCGCCTCGCGCACCACCACGAACCCCACCAGAACGGAGATCCACGCGTGAACGCCCACGCACCCGCTGCGTCCGGCAGCATCCTCAAGCAGTCGTCCGCCGTCTGGGCGATCGCGTTCGCCTGCGTCGTCGCCTTCATGGGCATCGGCCTGGTCGACCCGATCCTCCCCGCGATCGCGACGTCGCTGCACGCCACCGCCGCGCAGACCGAACTGCTCTTCACGAGCTACCTCGCGGTCACCGGCGTCGCCATGTTCTTCACCAGCTGGGTGTCGAGCCGCATCGGTGCGAAGAACGCCCTGCTCATCGGGCTCGCGCTCATCGTGGTCTTCTCGGTGCTCGCAGCGACCTCGGGCAGCGTCTGGAACATCATCGGCTTCCGCGCCGGTTGGGGTCTGGGCAACGCGCTCTTCATCTCCACCGCACTCGCGACCATCGTCGGTGCAGCGTCCGGTGGTACGGCGTCGGCGATCATCCTCTACGAGGCAGCGCTCGGCCTCGGCATCGCCGTCGGGCCCCTGGTCGGCGGACTGCTCGGGTCGGTGAGCTGGCGCGGTCCCTTCTTCGGCGTCACCACCCTGATGGCGATCGCGTTCATCGCCGTCGTCGCGCTGCTCAAGACCTCCGGACTCGAGAAGCCCACGCCGACCAAGCTCTCGGCACCGTTCCGCGCCCTCGGACAGCCGGCGCTCGCGGCCCTCGCGGTGACCGCGCTCTTCTACAACATCGGCTTCTTCGTGCTGCTCGCGTACACGCCGTTCCCGCTCGGCTTCGGCGCACTCGGCATCGGTTTCACCTTCTTCGGGTGGGGCGTCGGGCTCGCGATCACCTCCGTGTGGGTCGCCCCGATGCTGACCGCGCGCATGCGCCGCACGACCGTGCTGAAGATCGCGCTGCCGCTCCTCGCCCTCGACCTGTTCGCCGCGGCGGTCGTCGTGACCTCGCAGGCCGGGCTCATCATCTGCGTGGTCATCGGTGGCCTCGTGCTCGGTGTCCTCAACACGGTGCTCACGGAGTGCGTGATGGAGGCGACGGACCTCCCCCGCTCGGTGGCATCGAGCGCGTACTCCGCGGTGCGCTTCATCGGCGGTGCGATCGCCCCGCCCGTGGCGACGCTGCTCGCCGACTCGTTCTCGCCGTCGGCGGCCTACGTGTTCGCCGGGGTCTCGGTGGCGGTCGCGTTCGTGGTCGTGGTGCTGACCACCAAGGTGCTGCGGCGGGTCGACGACGGGGCCGAGCCGGAGCGTGTCGAGGCCGAGGCGATCTCGGCTGGCGAGATGGTCTGAGTCGACACGAGCGCGGGTGGGCGGTGAGCCCGCTCGCGCTCGGTGCGAGCGCGGGTGGGCGATGAGCCTGCTCGCGCTCGGTGCGAGCGCGGGTGGGCGATGAGCCTGCTCGCGCTCGGTGCGCTTCGCTGCGGGCGAGGGCTACGGTCTGGACTCCGGTTCGGTCGCGGGTCTCGCCCGTTCGTCATGTGCGGGCGCGCGTGGGCGAGTGGATGGAGATCCAGGGGTGGGCCCCTCGGGCGTACTGGGGGCCCTCGGGGCCGAGTGCGCTCGGCAGGCCGCGCGAGCCGCGCGAGCGGGCAGGATGCGCCGGGCCGGCGCCGTCCGCCCGACCGCTTCCGCCCACTGGGCAACCGGAGGACGGGCCGAGCGGTCCGCCCGACCGGTTCCGCCCGCTGGCCAACCGGATGACGGGCCGGAGCGGACCGGCGGACGCGGGACGAGCCTCCAGACCGGTGGTGAGGGCACCGCGCGAGTGCGAGCGGGCGGAAGGCGCGCCGTGGTGGTCGCCCGATCGACGATTCCGCCCGCCCGCCTGGAACGGCCGACCGGGAGGCACGACGCGACACTGCAGGGACAGCCCGGTCGCCAGCGGGCGGATCCTGCCGTCGTTCCGGATCGCGAGTGCGGGTTCCGCCCGCTCACGGACCGACCGGGAGGCACGGTCCACGTCGATCCGGACCGCTCGCGCCGCGAGCGGGCGGATCCTGCCGCCGTTCCGGATCGCGAGTGCGGGTTCCGCCCGCTCACGGACCGACCGGGAGGCACGGCCCACCTGGATCCGGACCGCGCGCGGCGCGAGCGGGCGGATCCTGCCGCCGTTCCGGATCGCGGCTGCCGGTTCCGCCCGCTCGGCCAGGGGCAGCCGTGTGTCCACGGCGTCCCGGTGTCGCCTCGAGCGGAGCCGGCACGGTGCCGACCTGGATCGCTCCACAGCCTCGGGTCCGGGCGCGGGAGCGTCACCCGTGCGGAATAGGATCGAGGACATGGCAACTGCGAACGACCGCCTCGTCTGGATCGACTGCGAGATGACCGGCCTCGACGTCGAGGTCGACCAACTCGTCGAGGTGGCCGTCGTCGTCACGGACTTCGACCTCGTCCCCGTGCACCCCGGGTTCGACATCGTGATCAAGCCCGACCAGTCGGCGCTCGACAACATGAACGAGTTCGTCACGAACATGCACGCGACTTCGGGCCTCGCCGAGGCGATCCCGGACGGTGTCTCGCTGGCGGACGCCGAGTACCAGGTGCTCGAGTACATCCTCCAGCACGTCCCGGCCGAGGGCAGCGCGCCGCTGGCCGGCAACACGATCGGCACGGACCGCGCCTTCCTGTCGAAGTACATGCCCCGCGTCGACGGGCACCTGCACTACCGCAGCGTCGACGTGTCGAGCATCAAGGAGCTCTGCCGCCGCTGGTTCCCGCGCGTGTACTTCAACGCGCCGGAGAAGCACGGCGGCCACCGTGCCCTCGCGGACATCCTCGAGTCGATCCGCGAGCTCGAGTACTACCGTCGCGCCGGCTTCATCCCGGAGCCCGGCCCGACGACCGAGGACGTCCGCGCCGTCGCGGCCGAGGTGGTCGAGAAGTGGGAACCGCGGCTCGGGCAGCCCACGGCGGAGTAGCGACACGCGTGGTCGTCGCGGCCTCCGGCATGTACTACTATTGAGTGGTCGCGCCGGTCAGCCGGTTCGGACATGGTGGATATAGCTCAGTTGGTAGAGCGCCTGGTTGTGGTCTAGGAGGTCGCGGGTTCGAGACCCGTTATTCACCCCAGTAGGACCGTCCCCGTTAGCGCGGGGACGGTCCTTTTTTGCGATCTTTCCACAGTGGAATATCACCTTCTGGACCTGATGTACCAGCCCGGCCTAGTCTCGCTACATGACCTCAGCGAACAAGCGCCGGCCGGACATCGAGGGGCTTCGGGGAATCGCGGTCCTCATGGTGCTACTGGAACACACCTTCGCAACGCCGGTCGGGGGTTTCCTCGGGGTTGATGTGTTCTTCGTCATCTCCGGTTTCGTCGTCGGACGGGGGCTCCTGAACGAGGGCGCGACCCACGGCCAGATCCGGATCATCGACTTCTTCCGGCGTCGGGCGCGACGTCTCGCGCCGACCGCCCTCCTCGTGGTCGGCCTCACCATGGCCGTCTCCGCGCTGTTCCTCCGCGGCTCGCGGCGGGAACAGACGCTGTTCGACGGACTCGCCGGGCTCCTCGGCACAGCCAACTGGCGGTTCATCACCAGTGACGCTGGCTACTTTGACGGCGCATCGGCTCCGTCGCCCTTCCGCCACCTGTGGTCCCTCGGTGTCGAAGAGCAGTGCTACTTCCTCCTCCCGCTGGCGCTCCTACTCGTCATCAGACGACGACGGCTTGGTCTGTTCGTCATCACCGCCGTGGTGGTCGCGTCCTTTGCCGCAGCCGTCGCGACCACGGCACCGCAGCCTGTCTTCGCGTTCTACTCGACAGTGACACGCTTGTGGCAGCTCGGAACCGGCGTCGGACTGGCGCTGGTGGCGCACCGTCTCGAGGGGCTGGGGCCGGCACCGGCACGAGCGCCGCGAAGGACCGCAGTCATGGCAGTGTCCGGTCTCCTCCTGCTGGTGGCTTCCGCACTCCTGATTCGACCCGACGTCGGTGTTCCGTTCCCCGCTGGTCTCGCTCCAGCAGCGGGAACCGCGATGATCATCGCTGCAGGTTGCGGTGCGCCCACGATGGTGACGAAGCTGCTCGGCGCACGGCCGCTCGTCCTCGTCGGAGAGCGGAGCTACGCGCTCTACATGTGGCACTGGCCGGTCCTCGTCCTCGCTCCGGCCGTACTCGGGACGGAGCCGGTGGTCGCGCTCGCGATCGCGGTCGCCGCAGCTGTGCTGTCCCATGCCTTCGTCGAACGACCGATCCGACGGAGGGGCTCAGCGAAGTCGCAGCCGACACTCGCCCATGGGCACAGGTCGGCAAGGCTCGAGCAGTCGGCCGGAGCCGTTGTCGCCCTCGCGATCATCGCCACGGTCACGACTGCCTCGGCCGTCACCCGGTACGAGGCGACCGCTCCACCCGCCCCGGAGCCGAGCGCGGTCGACCCTTCAGAGCCGGGACCAGCAACCGTGGAGACCGAGCGCCGACGAGCTGTCGAGCAAGGTCTGTCGCTCCGGTCGTGGCCCGATTCCCTGCAGCCTCGACTCGACGAATTGCGTGGTCACGACTACCTTCCCGCGCTCGAGCAGGACACTCGCTTCGAGCAGGTCGCTCGGTGCGCCGAGCCAGGGCAGAACCACACGGTGGAGCAGTGCACGCTCGGCGACGGCTCGAGGTCACTGATGATCGTGGGCGACTCGACCGCGGAGTTCCTCACACCAGCATTCCGCTGGATGACTGAACACCGATCTGGATGGAAGCTGATCGCAGGCGCGCGGTATGGCTGTCCGTTCAGCACGCTGGAACTCGCGCACGGCGACACCGACTGTTCGAAGGCCCGTGAGGAGGTAGTGGCGCACATCGCTCAGGCGTCACCGGATGTCCTCGTCGTGATGAACGTCCTGGGCCCCCTGCAGTTGCACGGCACGGATGTTCCGGAGAGCGATCGGGCCGCAGGCGTGATCGCCAGGATCGACGAAGTGCGCGCCGCGGTCGGATCAGTCGCAATCGTGGGCCCCAACGTCCCCGGTCCGAAGTGGGACGACTGCGGAAGTGCCCTGATCGGCCCGGAAGCCTGCACGGGCACGACGCAGCGGTGGCGCCCGTCGATCTCGGCGGATCAGGACGCAGCCAGGCGCAGTCACATCCCCTACATCGATCCGACGGCCCTCTGGTGTGCTGGTGGCCGGTGTCCGGCGGTCATCGATGATCGCGCCGTCTCGTTCGACGGGACGCACGCGACGTTCGAAGCAGCCGAGGACGTCGCCCCGGCCCTGGAAGACGCGCTCGTGAGCGCAGGGGTCCTGCCCCCACAGGACGGGAGCACCGGCGGCGCAGCGGGGTGATCGCTCGCTGCCGTCCAGGCGGATGTGTCACGATCGGCCTCGTGATGGAGATGTCCGCCGACGAGTTCGAGCAGCTCGTGACCGACGAGCTCGACCGGCTGCCCGACGAGATGGTCGACGGGCTGGACAACGTGGTGTTCGTCGTCGAGGACGAGCCGGAGGACGGCTCCGACCTGTTCGGGTACTACGACGGGGTCGCCGCGACCGAGCGCGGGCAGTACGGGTTCGGTGAGCTCCCCGACCGGATCGTGGTGTTCCGGAAGCAGCACCTCGAGGAGTGCGACACCGTCGAGGATCTCCGGGACGAGGTGCACACCACGCTCGTCCACGAGATCGGGCACTTCTACGGCATCGACGACGCTCGGTTGCACGAGCTCGGCTGGGCGTAGAGGCGCCCGGCTCCCGGCTGCCGGCCCCGGCTCCCGCTGAGCCGAGACTCGCGCTGGCGGACGGTTTCGCGGCTCCGAAGACGCGAACGTGTCCGCGGGGCCGAGACTCGCGCTGGCGGCACGCGCCGCGCGCGCCGCGCGCGCGGCGCCCTCAGAACCGCGTCGGCCCCACCTCGTGGTACCGCTCCCACGCGTCCACCGGCCCCCGCCCGTGCAGCACGTACTCCCCCACGAGTCGCTCCTTGTAGACGGCAGGGTTGTGCGACGCCACCACCCGGGCGTTCCGCCAGTGCCGGTCGAGCGCCCGCGTCCGGTCGGCCGCCGAGGCCCCACCGACCTCGAACAACGCCGTGGCCGCCTGCAGCACCCGCGGCCCGACCTCGACCTGCGCCTGGTAGACGGCGTTCTCGGCGGCATCGAGCAGTGCGTGGTCGACGCCCACCCCTGGCTCGTTCGTCGCCACGACCCCGTCGAGCAGCCCTGCCGCCGCGACGACGAGCGACCGCGCGGTGAACGCCCCCGCCGACAGCCGTCCGAGCACGGCCAGCACCTGCGGGTCCTCCCCCGGTACGGCGGCGTTCGCGTGGATGTACGTGCGGGTCCGCGGCCGGACGAACGCCACGGCGTCGTCGACGACGGCCTGTCCGATCCCGGCGAGGACCGCCAGCAGGTACAGCTGGTAGAAGGCCTGGATGTGCGAGAGCGGCGCGTCCCGGTAGGCCGAGACCACCGCCGGGTCGACCGCGACGCCGTCGAAGACGGTCGTCCCCGAAGCGGTGAGGCGCTGCCCGAAGCCGTCCCAGTCGTCGACGCCGGTCACACCCGGTGCACCGGTCGGCACGGCGAAGGTCACCCGCTCGCCGTCGCGGTCGGCGGCCAGGTAGATCCAGTCGGCGTAGAGCGTGCCGGTCGAGTAGAACTTCCGCCCGTCGAGCCGCCACGTGCCGGAGTCGTCGGGAGCGACGGTCGTCGAGATGTCCGCCAGTGTCGTGCCGGTCCGCTCCGAGGTCGCGTTCCCCACGATCGCCCCGTCGACGATGCGCTGGAGCCACTCGTCCCGAGCGGGCGAGTCCGGACGCAGGAGCACGAGCTCCGTGTACCCGAAGTGTCCCCGCCACAGGTGCGCGATGTTCGAGTCCGCCGCCGCGAGGTCCGCCACCAGGTGCGCGAGCTCGACGAGCGTCACACCGAAGCCACCGCGTTCCTCAGGCACGCGCAGCCGCCCGAAGCCCGCGTCCGCCAGCGCGCGCACCTCGGCGTGCGGGAGGTCGCGGTCGCCAGGGGTGCCGGACGCCAGCTCGCGCGCGACCGCGCCCTCGCGGATCGCCTCGACGACCGGCGCGAAGCGCGCACGCAGGACTGCGAGACGGTCGACCGGGAGGCACGGCGCACCCCCGGCGCTCACTGTCACGTCCTCCGGACGGTCGCTCGGGAGGCCCGGCGCACCCCCGGCGCTCGTCGTCACGTCCGTCATGCGGTCACCTCCACGGCGTCGCGCGCCTCGTCCGCACCGGTCCCGGCCGCGCCGCCGGAGAACGCGCCGCGCCACCGCCTCGCCGGGTGCGAGTCGGGCAGCTGCGCGTGGCCGAAGAGCTTCTCGCGGAGGGTGCCCTCCCGGTACTCCGACTGCATGAGTCCGCGCTCCTGCAGGGTCGGCGCGATGTGGTCGACGAACTCCTCGTACGAGCCGGGCAGCGTCCAGTTGATGACGTTCACGCCGTCGACCCCGACCCGCTGCCACGCGGCGAGCTCGTCCGCGATCTGCTCGGGCGTCCCGACGACCCGGGCGCGGAGCTTGGCGGAGAGCCGGGCGAGGTCGGCGATGGTCGGCTCGCGGTCGCCGGCGGCCTCGCGGAGCCACTGCAGGTGCGACTGCCCGGCCTGGGTCCGGACCTCGGACAGCGGCGTCGCCGGGTCGAGCGGCTCGCCGGTGTCCGGGTCGAAGCCGAGGTTCGAGTGCACGAGGAAGCCGTCGGCGGCCAGGTACTCGTCGATCTCCGCTTCCCTCGCCTTCGCCTCGGCCTCGGTGGATCCCGTGACGAAGGTCAGGCCGAGGAAGAACGCGATGTCCTCGCGGCGTCGGCCCACGGTGGCAGCGAGGTCGCGGGTCTCGCGGATGAGCTGCTCGGTGGCGTCCCGGTTCGAGGTGAGGATGAACTGTGCCTCGGCGTTCCGCGCGGCGAAGGCCCGGCCGGCCGGCGAGGACCCGGCCTGGAACAGCACGGGCGTCCGCTGGGGCGAGGGCGCGCTGAGGTGCGGCCCCTGCACGTCGTACCGCTTGCCGTGGTGGTCGATGCGGTGCACCTGTGCCGGGTCGGCGTAGCCGCGCACCGGGTCCTTGAGCACGGCACCGTCCTCCCACGAGCCCTCCCACAGCTTGGCGCAGACCTCGAGGTACTCCTCGGCCCAGGCGTAGCGCTCGTCGTGCTCCTCGAGCCGGTCGGCGCCGAAGTTCCGGGCGGCGCTGTCGAGGGCGCTCGTCACGACGTTCCACCCGATGCGGCCGCGGGTGATGTGGTCGAGCGTCGAGACCTTGCGGGCGAAGTCGAACGGGTGCGCCTGGATGACGCTCGAGGTGAACGCCAGGCCGAGGTGCTCGGTCGACACGGCGAGCGCGGAGAGCAGCACGGACGGGTCGTTCGAGGGGATCTGCAGCCCCTCGCGGAGGTTCGTCGCGTAGTCGCCGCGGGCGGGGCCGTACGTGCCGACGACGTCCGCGAAGAACATCGCGTCGAACTTCCCGCGCTCGAGCGTCCGGGCGAGGTCGGTCCACAGTGTGACGTCGTCGAAGTCCGCCTGCCGGGCGTCCGGGTGCCGCCAGAGGCCGTGCTGGATGTGCGACGTCGTGTTCATGACGAAGGCCGCGAAGCGCAGCGGACGGGTCGGTGCATCGCTCATGCCCCCCATGGTGTCCGGGGAGCCAGCGCCGACGGTCATGACGTGACCTCGCGTTACGGGCGCGGTTCCGCGGCGGCCGGGCGGCGACCATGCTCCTGAGGCATGCCGACCCAGACGACCGCAGCCGCGCCTCCCGTCCGTCCCCCGTCTCCGTCCACGAACGCGACCCGACGTCGCGTCGCGCTCGCGTCGTTCGTCGGGACGACCGTCGAGTACTACGACTTCTACCTGTACGCGACGGCCTCGGCGCTCGTGTTCGCCCCGACGTTCTTCCCGTCCGTCACGCCGGCCGTCGGTGTGATCGCGTCCTTCGCGACCTACGGTGTCGGCTTCGTCGCACGGCCGCTCGGCGGCATCGTGGCGGGGCACCTGGGCGACCGGATCGGGCGGAAGAAGCTGCTCGTGGCGTCCCTCGTGCTGATGGGCATCGCGTCGACGCTCATCGGGGTGATCCCCTCGGCGGCGACGATCGGGGTCGGCGCGGTGGTCGCACTCGTGGTGCTGCGACTGCTCCAGGGCGTCGCAGCCGGCGCGGAGTGGGGCGGGTCGGCGCTGCTGTCGGTCGAGCACGCGCCGGCGCGGCACCGGGGACTGTTCGGGGCGTTCACGCAGATGGGGTCCGCCGGCGGCATGCTGCTGGCGACCGGGGTATTCACGCTCGTACGGACCCTGCTCGGCAACGAGGCGTTCCTGGCCTGGGGGTGGCGCCTGCCGTTCCTGTTCTCCGCGGTCATCGTCGCGGTCGGACTCGTCATCCGGCTCGGCGTGCAGGACGCCCCGGTGTTCCAGGCGCTGCGCGCGTCCGGCGGTGTCGAGCGGTTCCCGGTGTGGCAGGCGGTCCGTCGGCACCCGCGGTCGATCCTCGTCACCGCAGGGCTGCGGCTCGTCCAGCCGGCGCTCTACTCGATCCTGACGACGTACTCGCTGACCTACCTCGGGGCGAAGCGCGGCGAGGAGGGCTCGGCCGCCGGGCTCCAGGCGGTGCTCGTGATCTCGGCGGTGTCGCTCGTGTCGACGCCGTTCTGGGGGTGGCTGTCCGACCGGGTCGGGCGCCGGCCGCTCGCGATCGGGTCGGCGATCGGGATCGGCGTGCTGATCTGGCCGTTCTTCGCGTTCCTCGACGCCGGGCCCCTGGTGCTGCTGCCGTTCGTGGCGTTGATCGGCATGAGCGTGTTCCACGACAGCATCTACGGTCCGCAGGCGGCGTGGTTCGCGGAGCAGTTCCCGACCGGGCGGCGCTACTCGGGCATGAGCCTCGGGTACCAGATCGGGTCGATCTTCTCGGTGGGACTGACGCCGTTGCTCGCGGCGGTGTTCGTCGAGGTGGGCGGGGGCTCGCCGTGGATCCTGTGCGCGTACCTCGGCGTGTACGCGGTGCTGTCGGTCGTGGCCGCGGTGTTCGCGGTCGACCCGGTGCGCGACGCGCGGCGGGCGGACGCCCGGGCGGCCGGTGCCGGTGCCGGTGCCGGTGCCGGTGCCGGTGCCGGTGCCGGTGCCGGTGCCGGTGGGCCAGTATCGGGCTGAGCGACGGGGCTCGGGCTCCGGGCCGCGAGGGACGTCGGTCAGCCCGGGTCTCGCCGTCGACCCCGCCGACTACGTCCTGAGCACCAGGTCCGCGAACTCGGCGGGCGCCTCGGCGGCGATGAAGGCGCGCTCCTGGGCAGCCCAGCGCTCCCACTCGCGGGCGAACACCTCGCCGTCGCGGCCGATCGCCCGGTCGCGTCGGACGTCGTCGTCCGCCTCGAGCCACACCCGGAGGGTCGCGTTCGGGGCGGACCGCCGGGAGAGCGCCCCGCACCCCTCGACCACCAGCGGCTCGTGCGACTCGATCGACACCCACTCCGCCGGCTCGGACCGCTCCCAGTCCCAGCGCCGGTACCCCGACGGCGTCCCGAGCACGTCGGACACGACCGCGTCGGCGGCCGCGCGCAGGCCGTCCCACCCGGGGTAGACGTCGTCGAGGTGCACGACCCGTGCGCCGAGCCGTGCCGCCACGGCGTCGCCCAGCGTGGTCTTCCCGGTGCCCGAGCGCCCGTCGACCAGCACGACGAGCCGTCGACCGGTGGCGGCAGCAGCGCCGACCGCGGCCGCGGCGATCCCCTCGACGAGCGCCGCATCCGGTGCCGCTCCCCCGGCGGTCGCGTCCGGCCGCGCACCCCGGGCCGTCACATCCGGCACCGCTCCCCCGGCGACCGCACCCGAGGCGGTCGCGTCCGGCCGCGCGCGCTCAGGCACGCCACGTCCCCGCAGCCACGGCCACCCCGATCGACGCGACACCGATCCCCACCAGCACGGCGACCATCGCCCACTCCGGTCCCGCGAACCGCGCCTGCCGCGCCCACGTCCGGGGACCGGGAGCGCCGAAGCCGCGCGACTCCATCGCCACCGCCAGCGTGGTCGCCCGGCGGAGTGCGAGCACGAGCAGCGCGAAGGCCATCGACGCTCCGCGCCGCAGTCGCCCGTGGTCGGCGAGCCCCCGTGCGCGGCGTGCCCTGGCGAGCTGGCGCCAGTCCTCGCCGAGCAGGGTCGTCATCCGCACCGCGGCCAGGGCCCCGAGCACGAAGCGGGCCGGCAGCCGCAGCAGCTGTGCGAGCCCGTCGGCCAGGTCGGTCGGGTCGACCCCGACGAAGAGCACGACGGCCGGCAGCCCGACCGCGAGGACCCGCAGCGCGGTCGCCAGCGCGAGCGTCAGCGACCCGTCGGTGACGTGGACGAAGCCGAGGTCGAACCACTCCCGCCCGGAGGGCCGCCCGTACAGCGCGATGCTCAGCGCCGTCAGGGGCACGGCGACGAGCACCGGTGACGCCCGCAGCAACAGGGTCCGCGGCGGGATCCGGAGCACCGGGAGGAGCAGCAGCTCCAGCGCGAGCGCGACGGCCGCGGAGACGACGTCGAGACTCGTCACGAGGCACAGGCCGAGTGCGAGCACGCCGAGCATCGCGGCGACGGGTTGGACGCCGGCGACACCGCGACGCGTCCGGCCGGGAGGCTCGGCTCGACCGCCCGCACCGGCGCGGGTCGTCGGGGTGGTCACCGGTGCACCTCCGTGGTCGGTCGGGGTCCGCCGGGTCCGGTCGACGGGGCGTCCGGTCCGGCCGACGGAGCGCCGGGTCCGGCCGAGGGGTCACCGCGTCCGTCCGGCGGGACGGCGGTTCCGGCCGGCGGCACGGCCCTCGCACCGTCGGCGGCGAGCACGGCCTCGTCGGCGTCGAGCGCACGGACGAGGTCACGGTCGTGCGTCACCACGACGAGCGCCGTCCCCGCGTCCGCCAGCGCCCCGAGCAGGTCGACCACGGCCTGCCAGGTCGCACGGTCCTGGCCCGAGGTGGGTTCGTCCAGCACGACCACGGGCGGCCGCGAGGCGACGACGGCACCGATCGCGAGCCGCCGCTGCTCACCGCCGGACAGCGTGAAGGGGTTGGCGTCGGCGAGGTGCCGGAGCCCGAACGCGTCGAGGAGTTCCTCCACCCGCGCGTCGGCGTCCGACATCCCGAGCGCGCGCGGTCCGGCACCGAGCTCCTCGCGGACACTGCGCGCCACGAACTGGTGTCCGGGGTCCTGGAACACCGACCCGATCCGGGCCGCGAGCTGCCGGCTCGTCCACCGGATCGGCGCGTCACCGGCCTCCCCGGCCAGGTCGGGCGTCGCGAGGAGTGTCCCTCCGGACGGCCGCAGGAGCCCGGCGAGGGTGAGGCCGAGCGTCGACTTGCCGACGCCGTTCGGACCGGTGACCGCGAGGACCCGACCGCGACGGATCCCGAGGTCGATGCCGCTGCCGACACGGGTCCCGCCGGCACGTCCGAGGATGCCCCCGCGCGCGGTCGCGAGTCCCCGCGCCTCGAGCAGCGCCGTGTCCTCGTCGAGCGGGCGGAAGGCGCCCCCGGCCACCGGCGCTCCCGGTGCTGATCCGCCCGCTCGCTCGGTCGACGGCGCGACCGGACGTCCGCCGCCGGCCCGGGACGATCCCCGCGCCGGCTCGGCACCGGGCACCCACACGCCGGCCGCCGTCAGCGCCGGACCGTGCTCGGCGAGCACCGACGCGGGGGTCCCGTCCGCGACGACCCCGCCCCCGGGTTCGAGGAGCACGAGTCGATCGACCAGGTCGAGCCAGGTGCCGATCCGGTGCTCGACCACGAGCATCGTCGCACCGCTGGTGTGCAGCAGCGCCCGCACGGCGTCGTGGACCTGCGCCACGCCCTCGGGGTCGAGGTTCGCGCAGGGTTCGTCGAGCACGAGCACGCCGGGGCGCATCGCGAGCACGCCCGCGAGTGCCAGGCGCTGCCGCTGCCCGCCGGAGAGCCGGCTCGTCGACCGGTCGAGCGGCAGGTCGAGGCCGACGACCCCGAGCGCGTGCCGGACGCGTTCCCACGTCTCGGCCCGCGGGACGCCGGTGTTCTCGCACCCGAAGGCCACGTCGTCGCCGATGCGCGACATCACCGTGTGGGCCTCGGGATCCTGCATGACGAGGCCGACGCGCCCGCGGACCGCGCGGGGGTCGGCGCCGTCGACCAGGACCGAGCCCTGCACGGCTGCGGCGGTGTCGTCGTCGGGGTCCGGCTCGTCCGCCAGCACCGCGGCGACCGCGCGGAGCACCGTCGACTTGCCGGCGCCCGAGGGGCCGACGACCGCGACGCGCTCACCCGGCTCGACGACGAGGTCGAGACCGCGCAAGGCCCACGCGTCGCGCCCGGCGTACCGCCAGCCCCAGTCGTGGAAGGCGATCCGCGCCGCCCCCGAGGACGACACGGCCGTCACCGGGCGGCGCGGGACCCGCGCTCGGCCTGCTCGGCAGCGGGCGTCGCGGTGCCGGACTGCGCGCCGTCGAGCGGAACGGTCGCGCCGGTCGGGGCGGACGACTCCTGCGGGGTGGTCGCGTGCGTCCGTCGGGCGTGCTCACGCCCTGCGGCGAACGAGGACAGCACGCCGGTCGCGGCGAGCGCCCGCACGAGCAGCCACGAACCGAGCCCGGCGATCACGGCTCCGGACACCACGGCGGACACGACGTAGACGGTCTTGAAGGCCGCGTCGAGCCCCGGGTACCAGAGCACGGTGTCGTTGATGCCGAGGGCGAGCCCCGCGGCGGCACCGGCGAGCACGACGACCGGCAGTCGGTAGGCCCGGTAGAGGAACAGTGCGAGCACGACCTCGGCCCCGAGGCCCTGCACGAGACCGGCCTCGAGCGTCAGCCACCCCCACTGGGTACCGAGCAGTGCCTCGACGCTGGCGGCGACCATCTCGGCGTAGAGCGCGGCCCCGGGCTTCCGGACGACGATGGCGACGAGCGGCCCGGCGAGCAGCCAGACCCCGCCGAAGAGTGCCTGGGTACCGGGGAGGACCAGGGCGGCGACGGCGCTGATCGGCTCGTAGCCGAACTCCCAGAGCTTGAAGACGACACCGATCGCGACGGCGAGGACGCTCGCGACGACGATGTCGACGACCCGCCAGCGCAACGAGCGCCTGACGGTGGTGGACGGTGCTGCGGACTGCGTGGTTGCAGGCATGGTTGCTGACTCCTCCCTGCGCCGGCATGACCCGGATCAGGTTCGACGGTCGGAGCGCCGTTCGCTCCCTCTCAGCCCGGCGGTCCCGGACTCCCGTGTGTGTGGCAGCAGTCTAGACGCGGTCGCGACCGCGTGACGGACGGGAGGCCCGTGGCGGCGTCGCCACGGGCCTCCCGTCCGGTGGGTCACTTCTTGAGGGCGCGGATCACCTTGCTCAGGGCCTTGCCGGTCACCCAGATGGTGGGGATGCTCACCGCGAGCAGCGAGATCAGGTTCGGCTCGAACTGCAGGTCCTGCCCCGGGCGACGCACGTAGGCACCGACGGGGATCGACGCCCCGCCGCCACCGCCGCCGCCGTTCTCGTCGTCCCCGCCGGCGCCGAAGCCGAACCAGCCGATGGACACCGGGATGAGGGTCTGGTCCCCGACCTCGACCGGTTCGCCGTAGTTGGTCGAGACGCCCACGGGGCGCACCTTGTCTGCGATCTGACTCACGATGTTGGCCATGCGCGCGAGGCTACTCGGCGGTTCCTCCACAGGCCGGCGAGCACCTGCGGCCGTCCACCCCTGGGGCTTGTCTGCGGACGCGGACGGCCCGCGCCGATACCGTGGCGGAACCCACACCTGGAGGACTGTTTGCACACCTGGCCCGGCAACCCGTACCCCCTCGGGGCGACCTACGACGGCAGCGGCACGAACTTCGCCCTGTTCAGCGAGGTCGCCGACCGCGTGGAACTGTGCCTCTTCGACGACGCGGGGAACGAGGAGTGCGTCGACCTGGTCGAGGTGGACGCACACGTCTGGCACGCCTACCTGCCGAACGTCGCCCCGGGGCAGGAGTACGGCTTCCGCGTGCACGCCCCGTACGACCCGGCGAACGGACTGCGCGGCAACCCGCACAAGCTGCTCCTCGACCCGTACGCCAAGGCGACCAGCGGGGACATCGACTGGGACCAGGCGCTGTTCTCGTACACGTTCGGCGACCCGGACTCGACCGACGACCAGGACTCGGCGTCCCACATGATGAAGGGCGTCGTCATCAACCCGTTCTTCGACTGGCAGGGTGACCGGGCTCCCCGGGTCCCCTACGGCGAGACGGTGATCTACGAGGCGCACGTCAAGGGCCTCACCGAGACGCACCCCGACGTGCCCGAGGAGCAACGGGGCACCTACGCCGGTGTCGCGCACCCGGCGGTCATCGAGCACCTCAAGCGCCTGGGGATCACGACGCTCGAGCTCATGCCGGTGCACCAGTTCGTCAACGACTCCACGCTGCAGGAGAAGGGGCTGTCGAACTACTGGGGCTACAACACGATCGGCTTCTTCGCGCCGCACTCGCACTACTCGTCGTCCGGCGACCGCGGGCAGCAGGTGCAGGAGTTCAAGGCGATGGTGCGCGAGCTCCACCGTGCCGGCATCGAGGTCGTCCTCGACGTCGTCTACAACCACACGGCAGAGGGCAACCACCTCGGGCCGACGCTGTCCTTCCGCGGCATCGACAACGCGGCGTACTACCGCCTGGTCGAGGACGACAAGCGGTACTACATGGACACCACGGGCACCGGGAACTCGCTCAACGTCGGGCACCCGCACTCGCTGCAGCTCATCATGGACTCGCTGCGGTACTGGGTCACCGAGATGCACGTCGACGGGTTCCGCTTCGACCTCGCCGCGGCCCTGGCCCGCGAGTTCTACGAGGTCGACCGGCTCGCGGCCTTCTTCGAACTGGTCCAGCAGGACCCGATCGTGTCCCAGGTCAAGCTCATCGCCGAGCCGTGGGACGTCGGGCCCGGCGGGTACCAGGTCGGCAACTTCCCGCCGCAGTGGTCCGAGTGGAACGGCAAGTACCGCGACACCGTGCGTGACTTCTGGCGGGGCGAGCCCTCGACGCTCGGCGAGTTCGCCTCGCGCATCTCCGGGTCGGCCGACCTGTACGAGCACGACGGCCGGACGCCCAAGGCGAGCATCAACTTCATCACCGCTCACGACGGCTTCACGCTGTACGACCTGGTCGCGTACAACGAGAAGCACAACGACGCCAACGGCGAGGACAACAACGACGGCGAGAGCCACAACCGGTCGTGGAACTCGGGCGTCGAGGGGCCGACGGACGACCCGGAGGTCGCCGCGCTCCGACTGCAGCGCCGGCGGAACTTCCTCGCCACCCTGCTGCTCAGCCAGGGCGTGCCGATGATCGCCCACGGCGACGAGCTCGGCCGCACCCAGCACGGCAACAACAACGTGTACGCGCAGGACTCCGCGATCAGCTGGATCGACTGGGAGCACGCCGACGACGAACTCGTGCAGTTCACCGCCGACGTCGTGAAGCTCCGGCACGACCACCCGACCTTCCGCCGCACCCGGTACTTCAACGGTCGTCCGGTGCGCCGGGGCGAGGGCGAGCCACTGCCCGACGTCGTGTGGCTGACCCCGTCCGGCGACGCGATGGACCCCGAGGACTGGGACTCCGGCTTCGGCAAGAGCGTCGGCATGTACCTGAACGGCGAGGGCATCCGCGGCCGCGACCGCTGGGGCGAACGTGTGACCGACGTGGCGTTCCTGACGTACTACAACGCACACGACGACGTCGTGACCTTCACCCTGCCACCCGAGGAGTACTCGCCCGGGTGGACCGTCCGGATCGACACGGCCGAACCCGGCGCCCGCGAGACGGTCCTCGACGCCGGGACCCCGCTCGACGTACCGGCGCGCTCGATGATCGTGCTCCGCGCCGAGCCCGACCACGAGGTCACCACCACGCAGGTGGAGTCGGTCGAGGGCGGGCGGCAGTCCACCCCGACCAACCCCGCGGCGTCGACGGCGGCGTCCGTCACCGACCCGGAACCCTCCGGGGCGGAACCGTCCGACGCTGCACCGTCCGGCGCGGAACCGTCCGACGCTGCTCCGTCCGGGGCGGAACAGCCCACGGCGTCGGCCGAGGGCACGTCCGCAACGGACCCGGTCAGCGACACCGACGCCGACCCAGACTCCTCCGACACCGAACCCGAATCCGATCCCACAGGAGCCACCGCGTGAGCGCTCGCCGCGTCCCCACGTCCACCTACAGGCTGCAGGTCACCGCAGACTTCGACCTCGACGCCGCCCAGGGCGTGGTCGACCACATCCGCACCCTCGGTGCGGACTGGGTCTACCTCTCCCCCGTGCTGCAGGCCGAGCCCGGGTCACAGCACGGCTACGACGTCGTCGACCACTCGCACGTCGACACCGAGCGCGGCGGCGACGCCGCGCTCCGAGCCCTCGCCGAGGCCGCGCACGCCGCCGGGCTGGGTGTCCTCGTCGACATCGTGCCGAACCACGTCGGCGTCGCCACCCCCGAGGCGAACCCGTGGTGGTGGTCCCTGCTCGAGTCCGGACAGGGCTCCCCCGTCGCGTGGGCCTTCGACGTGGACTGGCAGGCCGGGGACGGGCGCATCCGGATCCCGGTGCTCGACGACCGGCTGCTCGACGCGGTCGAGCTGCGGGACGGCCGGCTGTACGTCGGCGAGACCGCCTACCCGACGGCCGAGGGCACCGTGCAGGACGGTGACGACGTCGCAGCCGTGCACGCCCGTCAGCACTACGAGTTCGTGCACTGGAAGCGCGCGGACCACGACCTCAACTACCGTCGCTTCTTCGCGGTCAACACCCTCGCGGCGATCCGCGTCGAGGAGCCCGAGGTGTTCGCATCGTCCCACGCGACGATCGGCGGCTGGTTCCGCGACGGGCTCGTGGACGGCCTGCGCATCGACCACCCGGACGGCCTGTACGACCCCGCCGGGTACCTGCAGGACCTGCACGAGCTCACCGGCGGCGCGTACACGCTCGTCGAGAAGATCCTCGAGCCCGGCGAGCAGCTCCCGTCGTCGTGGCCGGTCGACGGAACCACCGGCTACGACGCCCTCGCCGTGGTCGACCGTGTCTTCGTCGACCCCGCGGGTGAACCGGCGCTCACCGCCGCGTCCGGTGCCGAGCCCGCCGACTGGCAGCAGCTCACGCACGACACCCGGCGCGGGATCGCCGACGGCATCCTCGGCAGCGAGGTCCGCCGGCTCGCACGGCTCCTCGCCCCCGTGGCACCCGACGTGCCCGAGGACCGCGTCGTCGACGCCGTCGCCGAGATCGTCGCGTCCTTCGAGGTCTACCGGACGTACCTGCCCGAGGGCGTCCACCACCTCATCGACGCCCTCGAACGCGCCGCCGAGGCCCGCCCGGACCTCGACGACGTGATCGACCGCATCGCACCGGCGCTCGTCGACCCCGGTCACGCCGCGGCCGTCCGGCTGCAGCAGACGTCGGGCATGGTGATGGCGAAGGGCGTCGAGGACACCGCGTTCTACCGCACGTCGCGCCTGACCACCCTGAGCGAGGTCGGCGCCGACCCGAGCCTGTTCGCCGTCTCGGTGGAGGACTTCCACCAGGCCCAGCGCGACCGCCAGGGCAGCTGGCCGCACACCATGACGACGCTCACCACGCACGACACGAAGCGCAGCGAGGACACCCGTGCGCGCATCAGCGTGCTCGCCGAGCTCGGCTCCGAGTGGGCCGACGCCCTCGCGCGGCTGCGGTCCCTGGCCCCGCTCGACGACGCCGTGATGGCGGACCTGCTGTGGCAGGCCGTCGTCGGTGCACGTCCAGCGAGCCGCGAGCGCCTGCACGCCTACGCCGAGAAGGCGTCGCGCGAGGCCGGCGACAGCACGACGTGGACCGAGCCGGACGAGGCGTTCGAGGAGCAGATGCACGCGCTCGTCGACGCGTCGTTCGACGATCCGCAGGTCGTGGCCGTGCTCGACGAGCTCGACCTTGTCATCAACGCTGCCGGTTGGTCGAACGGGCTGGCCCAGAAGCTCGTGCAGCTGACGATGCCCGGCGTGCCGGACGTCTACCAGGGCACCGAGGGCTGGGACCGGTCGCTCGTCGACCCGGACAACCGCCGACCGGTCGACTACGCCGAGCTCCGGCACGTGCTCGCCGGGCTCGACGGCCCCGAGGACGACGGCCCCGAGCGGCTGCCGGCCGTCGGACTCGACGGTGCCGTGAAGACCCTCGTCGTCAGCCGGGCCCTGCGCCTGCGCCGCGACCACCCCGAGCTGTTCACCCGCTACCTGGGGCTCGAGGCCACGGGCAGCGCCGCCGATCACGTCCTGGCGTTCGACCGCGGCGGTGCCGTGACCGTCGCGACACGCCTGCCCGTCGGACTCGAGCGGGTCGGGGGCTGGGGCGACACCCTGGTGCACCCGGTGCCGCTCGACCGGATCGACCTGCTCACCGGTCGACGGTTCCCGGCGTCCCGCGGCATCGCGCTCGCCGAGCTGCTCACGGACCTGCCGGTGGCGCTCCTCGTGCCCGCCGACCTCGCCGACGCCGGGGCGGCCGCTGCCTCCTCGTCCACGTCGACGACCACCCCCGCGGCCTCCGGGTCGGGCGGCACCGCCGTCTCCGACCAGCAGGCCGAGATCGAGATCCTGGAGGGTCACGCATGACCGTTCCCGCCCGCTACGCCGTCTGGGCGCCGAACCCCGAGCGCGTGCGCCTGGTCGTCGACGACGTCGAGTACGCCCTGACCCGCGGTGACGACGACTGGTGGAGCACCGACGAGGTCGCTCCCGTGGTCGGTGCCCGCTACGGCTTCCGCATCGACGACGACGAGGACGTCCGCCCGGACCCCCGCAGCCGGTACCAGCCGGACGGGGTGCACGGCGCGTCCGAGGTCGTCGACCCGGAGCGCTTCGCGTGGACCGACGAGGCCTGGACGGGCCGTCCCGCCCGCGGCGGTGTGATCTACGAGATGCACATCGGCACCTACACGCCCGAGGGCACCCTCGACGCTGCGGCCGCGAAGCTCGACCACCTCGTCGAGCTCGGCGTGGAGTTCGTCGAACTGCTCCCCGTCAACGCCCTCAACGGCGAGTGGAACTGGGGCTACGACGGGGTCGGCTGGTTCGCCGTGCACCACCCCTACGGCGGTCCCGACGCCTACGACCGCTTCGTCGACACCGCCCACGCGCTGGGCCTCGGGGTCATCCAGGACGTCGTCTACAACCACCTCGGCCCGAGCGGGAACTACCTGCCGCTGTACGGTCCGTACCTGCTGCAGGGGCTCGGGAACACCTGGGGCGACTCGGTCAACGTCGAGCACCCCGAGGTCCGCCGGTACGTGCTGGACAACGTGCGGATGTGGTTCCGCGACCACCACGTCGACGGACTCCGGCTCGACGCGGTGCACGCGATCCGGGACACCACGCGCCCGCACGTGCTGCAGGTCATGGCCTCCGAGACCGAGTCGTACTCGGAGTTCGTCGGGCGCCCGCTCTCGCTCATCGCCGAGTCGGACCTCAACGACCCGGTCATGTTCCGTCCGCAGGAGGCCTCCGGGTACGGCCTGACCGGACAGTGGTCGGACGATTTCCACCACGCCGTCCACGTGGCGCTCACCGGCGAGACGAACGGCTACTACGCCGACTTCGCACCGCTCTCGGCGCTGGCGAAGGTCCTGGAGCACGGGTTCTTCCACGACGGCACCTGGTCGTCGTTCCGCGGGAAGCGGCACGGTCGACCGATCGACCGCGGGACGTCGCCCGCGACGGCGCTGGTCGTCGCGAACCAGAACCACGACCAGATCGGCAACCGCGCCGCGGGCGACCGGCTCGCGGCGTCCCTCGACGACGAGTCGCTCGTCATCGCTGCGGCGCTGACGCTGCTCGGCCCGTTCACGCCGATGCTGTTCATGGGCGAGGAGTTCGCCGCGACCACGCCGTGGCAGTTCTTCACCTCCCACCCGGAGAAGGCGTTGGGCGAGATCACGGCGAAGGGTCGGATCGCCGAGTTCGCGGAGCACGGCTGGGACGAATCGGTCGTCCCGGACCCGCAGGACCCGACGACGTTCTCGAACTCGAAGCTCGACTGGGCCGACGTCACCTCGGAGCGGGGTGCGCGGATCCTCCGGGCCTACCGCGTGCTCGTCGCGCTGCGCCGCACCGAGCAGGCCTTCGTCGACCACCGCTACGAGGCGAACGCCGTCCGCTTCGACGGGGACGACCGCTGGCTCGTGCTGACCCGCGGTCTGCTCGGGCCCGACGCGGCGCCGGTGCACGTCGTGGTGAACTTCGCCGATGACGCTGCCGAGGTGTCCGTCCCGGACGCGACCGGTGAGGAGCTCTACCGCTTCGGTGAGGCGAGCGTCGACGCCGGTGTGGTCCGGTTCGCGTCGCGCGGCGTGGTGGTCCTGCGCTGACGGACGCACCCTGACCGATCTGCGTGAGCGACAGTCCCCCGTGGAACCCCCACGGGGGACTGTTGCTTCCGCGGAGCAGAGTGGCCACGACACCGGCCGGGCACGGCGCGGCAGAACCGCTACCGGTACCGGGCCGTCACCGGGCCGTCACCGGCACCGGTCCCGGGCCGTTGCGGGTCAGGCGGACTGGTCTCCGACCGCGTGCGCGTTCTTGCGCACCGAGGGCAGTCGGCGGTGGTCCTTCACGACGGAGCGCACCTCGCGCACCCGCCGGTCGATGCCCCACTTCGTCACGAGCGTCAGGCTCTCGCGCACGATGTTGCCGCTCATCTTCGAGACGCCGAACTCGCGCTCGGTGAAGGTGATCGGCGTCTCGACGACCCGCAGCCCGGCCTCGAGCGCACGCCAGCACAGGTCGACCTGGAAGCAGTACCCCTTCGACGCGACCCCGGCCAGGTCGATCCGCTCGAACGCCTTCGACGTGAACACCCGGAAGCCGCCGGTCGCGTCACGCACCGCGATGCCGAGCGCCATCCGCGTGTAGAGGTTCCCGCCGCGGGACAGCAGTTCGCGGTACCACGGCCAGTTCTCGACCTCGCCGCCCTTGATCCAGCGGGAGCCGAGCACGAGGTCGTTCGAGTCGGCGAGCTCGAGCATCCACGGGAGGTACTCCGGGTGGTGCGAGCCGTCCGCGTCCATCTCGACGAGCTTGTCGTAGCCGTGTTCGAGGCCCCAGGCGAACCCCGCGAGGTACGCGCCGCCGAGGCCGTCCTTCACCGTCCGGTGCATCACGTGGACCCGGTCGGTCTCGCGCGCGATCTCGTCCGCGATGTCGCCGGTGCCGTCCGGGGAGTTGTCGTCGACGACGAGCACGTGGACGCTGTCGTCGGTCGCGGCCAGGGTGCGGGCGACGATCGGGCGGACGTTCTCCGCCTCGTCGTAGGTCGGGATGATGACCAGGGACGTGCTCATGGTGCTCCTCGCGGTTCGCATCGAAGGGTATCGGGTCGCCCTGCGTCAGCCCGACGTCAGGTCTGCGAACACGATCAGATTGTCCGTGTAGTGCCCGGTCGCGGTGTCGAACGTACCGTCGCACGTGATCAGCCGGAGCTGCGGGGTCGGTGCGCTGCCGTACACGTCGCTCGTCGGGAACGCCGACTTCGCGGCGCGCTCCGAACGGTCGACCGTGAAGGTGCGGGTCGTGCCGTCGGACATCGCCACGTGGATCTCGTCCCCGGCGACGAGTTCGTCGAGGCGGAAGAAGACGGCGGCGCTCGTCGGGCTGTCGACGTGCCCGGCGATCACGGCCGGCCCGACCTGCCCCGGCACGATGCCGTCGGCGAACCAGCCCGCGCTGTCCCAGTCCTCCGGCGGGTCGAGCTCCCCAGCGGCACCGCGGCCGAGGTCCTCGAGGCCCGAGGACACACCGATCGCCGGGATCTCCACCCGCACCGGCGTGGCGGTCGAGCGTGCCGCCGGGGCAGCGGGGTCCTGGAAGCCCGACGTGTCGCCGGCCCCGGAGCCGTTCGCCGCCGCACCCGGGTCCGTCCTCGCGGACGGGCTGCTGGTCGCCGCCGTCCGGGTCCCCGCGGCGTCGGTCCCCGTGGTGGCGACGGCCACCCCGGCGATGCCGCCGCCGACGAGGACCGCCGCCACCGCTCCACCGACGAGCACGCCGGGGCGGCCGGACCACCACCGGCTCGGTCCGGTCGCGGTCCGACGCCCGGTCACGAGGCGCCTCCCGCGTCGGTCGCGCAGCCACCGAGGACGTCGGACGTGAGCATGGTCGCGCCGAGCGCTGCCCACGCGTCGCCGTAGTAGGTCGGGGTGGTCGCCGAGGTCCGGTCCATCCGCCGCAGGTCGGCCGACGCCGCCGCCGACGAGCCGGCCGCGTGCTCGGCCGCTGCCCGTGCGGCGTAGGCGAGCGCGCTGGTGTCCCCGGTCACGGCCGTGCCGCCCAGGTCGAGCTGGGCTGCGAGCTCGGTGCTCCGGCGCAGGGTCGGCGCGATCGACCCGGCGAGCGTGCGGTCCTCGGCCGAGCACGCCTCGGCGTAGCGCAGCGGCAGCCGCATCGCGTCCCACCCGTAGACGACGCTGCCCTGGTCGCCGTTCGCGGGCATCGGTTCGACCGTGCCGTCGGCGTGCACCTGGGACCAGTCGCTCGGCAGGTCGCTGACGTCGAGCACGGCGGCGGTCGCCGCACGGGAGCCCTCGGTGAGCTCCGCCCAGCGGCGGTCTCCGGTCGCCCGTTCCAGGATCCGGAACGCGGCGGGTGACGCGTAGGACGCGTCGTACCGGTACGGCTCGGTGTCCGCCCACGGCCCCGGCAGCAGGATCGTCCCGAGGTCGGTCTCCGCCGTCTCGTGCTCGAGGATCGCCGACGCCATGGCCCTGCCCGCGGCGGTGTACCGCTCGTCGCCCCACCGGTCGCCGGCGAGCACGAGTGCCCGGGCGGCGTCGAGGTCGGCGTCGCTCGCGGACTGGCCGTCGACGACCCCGTCCTCCGGCGTCCACCGCCACGCGAGCAGGTCGTCGTCGGTCACCAGGTGCCGCTTCGTCCACGACCAGATGTCGCCGAAGGTCGCACGGTCGTCGTCCGCGTAGGCGATGAGCAGACCGTAGGCCTGCCCCTCGCTGACGGTGTCACCGCCCTGGTCGGTGCGGACGACCCGGCCGTCCTGCACGTAGTCGTCGAGGAAGTCCTGCCGCAGCTCGGCGGCGCTGCGGTCGACGTCCGGGGCGGGCGACGAGGTCACGCTCGAGGTCGCTCCTGCCTGCGGTACGGCGTCGCTCCACGGACGGACGGCGACGAGGGCGGCGCCGACGGCGACGACGACCGCCGCTGCGGCGGTGATGGGGATCCAGGTCCTGCGGGTCATGCCGGCACCTCTTCCGGGGTGGTCGGGGACGGTCGGACGGGAGGCGCGCACCAGGTGGGCGCTCGGGCTGCGGTGATCCGCGCCTCCAGGCCGGGCCCGACGGGTCACGCGACCCGTCGGCTGCCCGTCGGTCAGTGGAACAGCGAGCGGAACGCCGCGACGATCGCGTGCGTGAACTCGGTGACGGGGCGGTCGGCGGCTGCGCCGCCACCACCGGTCTGGATCCCACCGGACGGGGTCGTTGCCGTGGCGGCCGCGTCGGTGACGGGCACGACGGTCAGGTCGCCCTTGCTGTCGTCGAGGACGAAGAGCGTCGAGACGGTGTTGCCGGCGAGGTCGACCTCGGCGGTCCCGCGCTGGCCGCTGCCGGAGACGTCGAGCGACCACTTGCCGGCGCCGACCGTCGCGTACCGGGTGGCCGTGCCGAAGGAGGCGTCCTCGGCGATGGCGGTGCCGTCGGTCGTGCTGACGTCGACCTCCTTCGCCGTGGTCGCGGCCTGGACGAGACGGAGCTTGGCCTTGCCGTCACCGGGCTGCTGCAGGTCGTCGGTGAACGCCTTGGTCTGCAGGTCGTCGTTCTTGCCGTAGGCGACGACGGTGTTCGCGTCGCCCTGCTGGACCTGGACATCGGTCGAGATCACCGGGGTGGAGTCGGGGGCGTCGGCAGCGCGCATCGAGAGGACGTAGGTGCCGACGGGGAGCTCCTGGTAGGGGCTGACCTGGCCGTACGTGACGTCGTCGAGCTCGAACACCGTCTTGCCGCCGGACAGGCTGGTCAGCTCGACGTCGACGCCCTTGGTGTCCGGGGAGAGGTGGCCGACGCGGAGCCAGCCCTCGTCGGAGCCGGTCGCGGCCGAGGCGGTCTGCGGTGCGGCGAGGCCGACGGTGGCGGCGACGACGGCTGCGGCGATCCCGGCGACGACGACCGGGCGGCGGGCGGCGCGGCGGGTGGCGGTGGGCGCGGAGGTGCGTGCGTGCATCGTGGTGCTCCTTCGGTTCGGGTGGTGCAGGTGCTGGTGCTGGGGCTGGGGCTGGGGAGCGGGGCTGGTGGCCGGTGGCGGTGCGCGAGCGGGCGGATCCTGCTCGGGCCTGCCGGTTCGGCTACCGGTTCCGCCCGCTCACGACGAGGCCGGGGTCAGGAGGCGCTCGCCGTTCCGCGAGCGGGCGGATCCTGCTCGGGGGCTGCCGGTTCGGCTGCCGGTTCCGCCCGCTCACGACGGGGCCGGGGTCAGGAGGCGCTCGTCGGCGTCGTCGTGGGGTCGGTCGGGGTGTAGGTCACGACGACCCGCTCCCCGTCGCGCTCGACGTCGGCCGGGCGGATCCCGTCGCTCATGGCATCGAAGGTGGCGACGGCACGAGCAGCATCCGCCCGGTCGGCGGTCTGCACGACGAGTCGGCGGAAGGGCTGCCCGTCCTCCCCAGTGAGCGGGCGGAATCGTTCGACCGCCACCGACTGGTCGGCGAGCACCTGGCCGAGGGCGAGCATCGCGCGCGAGTCGACCTGGCCCGCTCGGAACTGCGACTTCGTGCCGGCGTCGGCCCGGAGCGCCGGGTTCTGCGCGAGCTCGGTCCCCATCGTCTTCCGCCCGTTCGTCGCGGTGGTGATCGCGTCGTTCGCGGCCGCCTCGCCCTCGGAGTGGATGCGACGGACGTCGACCTGCTGGTCACCGGTGCCGAACGTGGCCACGCTCGTCGAGTTCCGGATGGCGAGCGACACGTCCTGCGAGGAGTTCCCGCCGGTGCGCATCGAGTCCGTCGTGACCACGTAGTCGGAGTCCTTCCACCCGTTCGGCGACTGGCGCTGGACGGCGGCGTCGGTGTCGAGCTTGTAGTACCAGATGACGTTGTTGCGGGCGTACCCGTCGCGGACCAGGTCGACCCACATGGCGTCGTCCACGAGCAGCCGCGAGGACTTCGGGACGTTGTCGCCGACCCACTGCTCGGCCTGCTGCATCGGCAGATCGAGGTTCGCCGACGTGAACCCGCGCAGCTGCGTGCCCCAGAGCGGCACCGCCACGACGACGGCCGCTGCGGTGACCACGGCCCAGGCGGCACCGAAGCCACGTCGAGCGATTCCGTGCACGCGGGTCCGGGCGTTGGACCGGATCCGTCCGGCGAGCGCGAGGACCGCTCGCTCGGCGGTGTACGCGACGAGCAGCGCTGCGAAGGGCACGAGCACGATGACGTACGGCACCGGCAGGTACCCGTTCGGGCGGAACATCATCGCGAGCAGGAAGACGAGCATCGCGGCGATCGGGCGGACCCGGCGCAGGAAGAGCCCGACGACCGCGGCGGCCGAACCGAGCACGATGAAGACGGGGTCGAGCGCCCACCACTGTGCGGCGGCCTGGTTCGCCAGGCTGCCTCCGTCGAAGATCGATCCCGACGCGGTGCGCGAACCGAGCTGGTAGGTGATGCCCTCGAAGAGGCTCACCCGGCCGGCGCCGGGCAGGAGCTCACCCTTGACCGCGGCGAGCAGCAGGTAGCCGCCACCGATGACGACCAGGACGGCCCCGGCGACGCTCAGCGTGTACCGACGGGTGCTCCTGTCGGCCCGGCGGACCGCGATCCAGATCAGGAACGGCAGCGCGAGCAGGTACGTCTCCTTGGAGAGCACCGCGACGCCGAGGCACGCGGCGGCTCCGGCGAACCCGGCGAGCTGCTGGCGTCGGCTGAGCGCCAGCACGAACGCGGCGAGGAGCCACGGCGTCGCGACGTTGTCGATGTAGACCGTGCGGTGGTACTGCAGGGCCAGCGGCGAGAGGGCGAAGACGAGCCCCGCGACCGCGGCGGTGACGCGACCTGCGCCCAGTCGACGCGCGAGGACGAAGAGCAGGACGCTGGAGACGGCGGCGAAGAAGACCATCGCCTCGCGGGCGGCCTCGACGGCGAACGGGTAGCGCGCGAACGCCCCGGTCAGCGACGTGTACGCCGCGATCTGGATCCACCCCAGCGGCGGGTGGTCGTACCAGTAGGTGTAGTGGGTGATCTCCCCGAGGTTGGCGATCGCCCACGCCTGGGCGGTGTAGGTCCCCTCGTCGTCGATGCGCTGCGGGGTACCGGTCATGTTCCACGCCTGCACCACGACGGTCACGATGAGGACGGGCACCAGCCAACCGATGCTCGCCGCGTGGACACGGAACCAACCGCGCACGCCGGACAGGGAGGCGGCACCCCGGACGGGGATCCCGGTGGTGTGGGTGATGATGGCGGTCATCGGGCACCTCCTGCAGACGAACCGGCGAGCGCACGCTCAGACGAGGACGAGGACGCAGCCGATGAAGCGGACGCAGCCGAGCCGGTCAGCTCGGACGCGAACCCGACGACCTCGGGCTGGGCGCCACCGGTGCGGTGCTGGCCCGTGTGCTCGGTCTTCTCCCACCCGTTCTGCCCCTTGACGTGGCGGACGACGGCACGGACCGCCGCTGCGGCGAGGAACACCTGGTACGGCACCAGGCCGAGGACGAGCTTCACGTAGTCACGGATGCGGACCTTCTCCTTGTAGATGCGACCGAACTCGTTGAGTCCGACGACCTCGACGGCGAGCAGCATGAGCGTGGGCGCCACCGGGATGAACGAGACGAGGGCGATCGCCGTCGGCACCTTGACGAAGAGGATCATCAGGACGCTGAGCGGGATGAGCAGACCGGTCGCCGCCTGGATGAACGGCATGGTCAGCATGTAGCGGGCGAAGAAGCGCTGGCGGAAGGACGGCAGCTTCTTCCACTCCCCCTTGCCGAGCACCTGCAGGAAGCCCTGGTTCCAACGGGTCCGCTGCTTGAGCAGGGACGCGAACGTGGGCGGCGTCTCCTCGCGGGTGACGGCCTCGGGGCTGTAGGCGACGACGACCTTCGCGCCGTCGGCGGAGAGCCGGACGCCGAGCTCGCAGTCCTCGGCGAGGCAGTGCGCATCCCAGCCGTCCGACCACTCGAGGCGCTCCTTCGTCACGAAGACGGTGTTGCCGCCGAGCGGGATGAACTTCGAGCCCGCGTGGAAGTGCAGTCGCGAGCGGAACCAGAAGTAGTACTCGAGCACGTTGCGGAGCGACCACCAGCTCGACTTGAAGTTCATCAGCTGGACGCCGCCCTGCACGACGTCAGCGCCGGTCTCCTGGAAGCGCGAGTCGACGAGCGACAGCAGCTTCGGGTAGACCTCGTCCTCGGCGTCGAACACCCCGACGATGTCGCCCGTCGCGTACTGCAGCGCGAGGTTCATCGCCTTCGGCTTGTTCTTCGGTGCGGTGTCGTCGACGACCACGCGGATCAGCCCTGGATGACGCTCCGCAGCCGCGCGCACGACGGCGTCCGTCTCCGGGTCGTCCTCGCCGACGATCGCGATGATCTCGAAGTCCGGGTGGTCCTGCGTCGCGAGCATGTCGAGCGTCTCGCCCATCACGTCCTGCTCGTGCCGACCGGGCACCAGCAGGGTGAAGCGGTGGGCGGCCGGCAGCGGGGTCTGGCTGAAGCTCGTCGACTTCAGCGCGTCACGTGAGCGCCAGGCGTGCAGCATCCACCACAGCGTGGTGAGCGCGATCACCGTGAGCAGCACGGAGACCGCGATGAGCGCCGAGTAGCCGACCCACTCGCCCAGCGACCAGGCGACCTGCGGAGCCTGCCCCGAGCCTCCCGTCGGGACGTCCGTGGTCCCGCGGTTCGGGAGGTCCCCGGCGGGACCGGTCCCCTCGTTCGGCTGCAGCAGCGGCCCGGCGGCCGTCAGCAGCGTGGTGGTGATGGTCATGCGGCGTGCTCCTTCGCGTGAGCGTCGGTGGAACGGAAGACGAGGGCCTTGTACGCGGCGAACCGGAAGACGGTGCCGAGGACGAGACCCACCCCGTTGCCGGCGACGTTGTCGG
>Ga0308167_1000156_pt1 | contig 157598 bp, 163 predicted proteins | sample PhyCR1_2_FD_202138 | JGI IMG/M metagenome (GOLD analysis project Ga0308167, IMG submission 202138) | Phyllosphere microbial communities from UC Gill Tract Community Farm, Albany, California, United States - DLSLRC.R1 | ecosystem: Host-associated > Plants > Phyllosphere > Unclassified | place...
CCGGGTTCGTCGGGTTCGAGGAGGGCGGCCAGCTCACCGAGAAGGTGCGCCGCAAGCCGTTCTCCGTGGTCCTCTTCGACGAGATCGAGAAGGCCCACCCGGACATCTTCAACTCGCTGCTGCAGGTCCTCGAAGAGGGTCGTCTGACCGATGGTCAGGGCCGCGTGGTCGACTTCAAGAACACCGTCATCATCATGACCACGAACCTCGGTTCGCAGGGCATCGCCGGTGGCCCGGTGGGCTTCCAGGTCGAGGGTGACTCCGGTGTCGGCTACGACCGCATGCGCTCGAAGGTGAATGAGGAGCTCAAGAAGCACTTCAAGCCCGAGTTCCTCAACCGCGTCGACGACACGATCGTGTTCCCGCAGCTCTCGCAGCCCGAGCTGCTGCAGATCGTGGACCTCTTCGTGAAGCGCCTGGCGGACCGCCTGCTCGACCGCGACATGACGGTGGAGCTCACGCTCGCCGCCAAGGAGCAGCTCATCAAGGTCGGGTTCGACCCGGCACTCGGTGCCCGCCCGCTCCGCCGCGCGATGCAGCACGAGGTCGAGGACCAGCTGTCCGAGCACATCCTGCAGGGTGAGCTCACGGCCGGCGACCACGTGAAGGTCGACTTCACCGGTGGCGAGTTCCAGTTCGAGACCGGGCGTCAGCCGGGTCGCGAAGAGGTCCTCGCCGGCGCGGCCGCCGTCGAGGCGACGGACACGCCGCAGGGCGAGATCGAGTCCTAGGACCCGGTCACGGACATGACGGGAGGCGCGGTGCCAGCTGGCACCGCGCCTCCCGTCACGTCGTGGGTGCGGTCACACCTGGTGGTCGCGCCCGCGGTGCTTCTCGCGCTTCTCGTGTCGCTTGTGCACGCCGGGCTGCTCGCTCTCGGCCGTGCCGTCCGAGTCGCCGCTCAGTCCGTCCGCCAGGCCGTTGGTCTGGTCGAAGGGGCGTCCGAGTGACTCGTCGTTGAGGTCTGCCACGGAGCGGTGACGCTCGTGGGCTTCGGGTTCGGGTTGATCGTCCATGCGCCGGACGCTACGCGCGGCGCGATGTCGCCCGACCCAGACCCGGGACGGTTCGCGCGTCGCGGTACCACGGGCCCCCGTCCGGGGGTACGGTGGTGACTGCGCGCGAGGGGTTCCCCCCAACACCTCGCACGCAGCGCTCGACCGGTTCCCCCCAACAGGTCGAGACGCGCCGGCCCCGGTCTGTTCGCAGACCGGGGCCGTTGCACGTCGCCGGGGCGATCGGCGCGCGTCTCGCGTCGCGCGTCGCGCGTCGCGCGTCTGGCGTCTGGCGTCTCGCGTCTCGCGTCTCGCGTCAGAGGGTGGCCGCGAAGTCCCGGACGGCTCGCTCCCAGCGCTCCGGGTCCTCGTCCCACTCGAGCGTGTGCGGCGCGGTCCGGAACGCGACCGCCCGAGTCCCCGGACGCGCGGTCTGCGCGGCGACGTCGGCCTCGGCGACGAGGGCGTCGGCCGCCGAGTGCACGAGCAGGGTCGGGGTCGCCGACGCCTGCCACGCGGTCGTCTGGACGGGAGCAGCGGCGCCCGCCAGCCGTGACAGCACGCCGGTGGTCGCGATCCGTGCCGCGACGGTGCCGACGAACGTGGGGAGGCGCGCGCCCGACACTGCACCGCGGAGCGCCGAGGACACGCTGAGCAGTGGCGAGATCCCGACGAGGCCGTCGACCTCGACACGGGAGGCGGCGACCGAGCACGCGAGCGCCCCCGCCGACCAGCCCTGCAGCACGACCCGGGTGGCCCCGCGGCCCCGGGCTGCCCGGACCGCCGTCACGATGCGGTCGACCGCGCCGGGGTCGAGCGAGCGGAGCGGGAGGTCGGTCGTGTCGACCACCTCGGACGTCGCGCCGAGGGCACGCCAGACCGGGATGCCCCGGAGGACCTGCCGCGGCCCGAGCGACTGCCCGTGCACGTGGACGACGTGCGTGAGGTCGTCACCGGGGACGTCGGTCGGTTCGTCGCCGGGGACGTCCGCGAGGTCGTCGTACAGCAGCGCGTCCCAGCCCCACTCGCCGACGGCTGCCGGGCCGTCCGTGCGCCGCCGGACCGTGTCCCCGTCGATGTCGAGGACGTCCTGCACGCGGACGTCCTGGCCGTCGCGGGTGATCCGGTACGTCCCGGGCAGACGGGTGTCGCGGGTGGCCACGAACTCGGCCTCGGTCGGGGTGGCGCTCCGCACGGTGGCGGTCGCCGAGTACGGCGTGGGGAAGAGCAGCCGGCGTGCGACGAACGCGCCCAGCCCGAGCGTCCCGACGGCACCCGCTGCGGTCCCGAGTGCGGCGATGCGTCCACCGGTCATGTGGTCTCCTCCAGTCGTGCGGTGGTGAGCGTCGCGGCGGCCGGGACGTCCTGCCCGGCCTCGCGCGCGCGGTCCTCGATCTCGACGGACAGCCGGTGCAGTCGGCTCCGCCACTGGCGACGCTGCCAGGCGATCGTGAAGTACAGCCCCCGGTTGCCGGACGCGCCCTCGAGCCGCCGGAGCTCGGGCTCCAGCGTCCGGAAGCGGACCCGGGCGGCCCGCCAGTCGCGGAACTCGCGGGCCGCGTCGGGCAGCACCCCGCCGGCGGCACCCACGGCGAGCAGGGCCATCGAGGTGAGGAAGACCGGCGCGTAGACCGTGCCGAGCACCCGGACCGCAGCGTCCAGGCCGAGCACGTGCACGGCGTCGAGCGCGACCGCGATGGCCGCGAGCAGGACCATCGCCGCGGCGCCGACGACGAACAGCCAGTACATGCGCCCGAGGCCGTCGCCCTCGCGGAAGCCGCGGAGGACGGCCAGCGCGGACCGGGTGATCACGACGGCGATGTACGTCATCTCGACCGCGGAGTAGAGCGCGGTGGGCAGCTGGTTGCCGTACTCGACCATGAACTGCGACGTGGGCTCGGGGGCGTCGATCAGCACGAACAGCACGACGAGGGCGACGAGGACCAGTGCGACGCCGACGAGCCGACTCGGTCGGAGCAGCCGCGCGGACCGGGCGGCCGCCTCGACCGACTGCGCGAGGGCGAACAGGCCGCACACCATCAGGCAGCGGCCGAGCAGGTCGGCGACGTTCGGCGTGCGGGTCAGCCCGCCGAGGAACGTCACGACGTCGGGCTGGTTGATGCTCAGTCCGACGGCGACGAACGCGCAGCAGACCATGAGCCAGGTGACGCTCGCCGACTGGGTCCGCACGAGCCAGAGCCGGACGACGAGGACGGCCAGGATCAGCCAGACCGGGAGGGATCCCCAGACGTGCAGTGTCACCGGAAGATCCCGCGCGGCGCGGTGTCGGGGTCGAGCAGCCCGATCCGCAGGGCGAGCTGGTCGGCGACGAGCTCGACCGCCTGCTCGTGCGGGGTGTCGAGCGACCGGGTGAACGCCGTCCGTCCGGTGAGCAGCCCCGTGTACGCCTCGTGGTCGCAGCCGGGGTCGGCGAGGAACACGTGCGCGAGCTCGTGCAGCACGCAGGCCACCCGCGAGCGTTCGGACAGGTCGGGGCGCGTCTCGAGCAGAGCGTGGTCGGAGCGCTGGATGAGCCGGGCGGAGAGGTCACCGGGCAGTGCGGTCGTGCGGAGCCGGATCGGCTTGCCGAGGGCGGACTCGGCCCGGACGAGCAGCTCCGGCAGCGTCAGTCGCCGGGGGAGTCCGAGTCGCTGCACGCTGCGCCGGGCCTCGGCCTGCTGGCGGCGGGCGCCGATCCGGTCGGCGAACGCGCTCACGGCGTCGACCCGGAGTCGTCGAGCCGCCGGACGTGCTCGGTGAAGTCGCGGATCTCGGCCGCGGAGGCGAACTCCCCGAGCCGCCGGGTGGCGAACGCGACGACCTCGCGCTTGCGGAGCTCGAGGACGAGTTCGAGCTGCGCCTGCACCCGCTCCGGGACGTCCGTGTTGCCCGCGGCGTCGGTGAGGTACTCGGACGGCACACCGAAGTAGCCGGCAAGCGCGACGAGCAGGCGCTGGTCACGGACGGCCGGCCCGTTGCCCCCGAGCATGTAGCCCCACCGCGGTCGGCTCATCGAGGCACCCTGCGCCTCGATCTCCGCCACGATCTCCTTGTAGGAGGGGCGCTGCCCGGAATTGGCCTCGACGACGTCCATCAGGAGCTGCAGCTTGCGTGAGAGCTCGCGTCGGTGTGCGTCGTCGTCGGTGTACTCGATCATGTCTCCCCGCCCTGTACATCTGTCTCAGACATGGTAAAACTGAACCAGCGCGTCGGCCAGCGACACCCACTCTGCCAGGCGCGTGCCCGTTCGTCAGGTCGGCATTTCGTGGGGGGATGCCGAACAGGCGGGTTGCGCCGTGCGGTGGTCGCGAGCCGACGACGGACGGGAGGCGCGGTGCCAGCTGGCACCGCGCCTCCCGTCCCGACCGTGGTCGCGTTCTCGTGCGTCGGCCTGATCAGGCCTGCACGTCGCCCCGCCACCCGGTGTCGGTGGGTGCCGACTCGACGCGCTCCTTGTAGTTCTGCAGGTCCTTCTTGATGGCGTGACCGCCGACGCCGACCGCTGCGCCGAGCTTCTCGAGGAAGCCGGAGGGCTCCCAGTCGATCTGCGCGGTGACGCGGGTCTCGTCATCGGACAGCTTGTGGAAGGTGACGACGCCGGCGTGGTCGGTCTCGCCGTCCTTGACCGTCCACGCGACCCGCTCGTCGGGGTGCTGCTCGGTGATGAGGGCACGGAACTCGCGCTCCTGGCCGGCGACCTTCACGGTCCAGTCGGTGGTCTTGTCGTCGACCTGGACGATCTTCTCGACCTCGTCGAGGAACTCGGGGAACTCCTCGAAGCGGGTCCACTGGCCGTAGGCAGCTGCGACGGGGACGTTCACGTCGACGGTTTCGATGATCTGAGGCATGACCCGGACGGTAGGCGGCCACGGCTGGGCGCCGTACAGGGGCGTGTCCCCCGGGGCGCACTAGTGTGAGGGAGATGACTGAGCACGGGAAGCACGCGTTCCACGAACGGGACGAGCACGGCATCCTGGTGCGCCCGGCCCTGGCGTCCGACGTCCCGCACATCCAGCGGCTCATCTCGCCCTACGTCGACCGGCGGATCCTGCTCGGCAAGGAGAACGTCGCGCTCTACGGTTCGATCCAGCAGTTCCGGATCGCCGAAGGCCCCGACGGCGTCCCGATCGGGTGCGGTGCGCTCGCCGTGTTCTGGGACGACATCGCCGAGGTGCGCACCCTCGCCCTCGACGCCGACTGGATCCACAAGCGCGTCGGCCACCGCATGCTCGAGGCGCTCGAGCACGACGCCCGCGAACTCGGCGTCGCCCGCATCTTCTGCTTGACGTTCGAGGTCGACTTCTTCACGAAGCACGGGTACCTCGAGATCGGCGAGAGTGTCGTCTCGCCCGAGGTGTACGCCGAACTCGTCCGGTCGTCGGACGAAGGGGTCGCGGAGTTCCTCGACCTCGCACGGGTGAAGCCGAACACGCTCGGCAACACCCGCATGCTGAAGATCCTCTGACGCTTTCGCCTGCCCTCCGGCGGGGTTCCCTCGTCGGGCTCGCGCCGTTGTCTACCCTGTGCGCATGTCGTCGTTCCGTCACCCCGTCGGGCCCGAGAAGCCGGGCGTCTACTGGCGCCGTCGTGCGATGGTCATCGGGGTGCTGCTGCTGATCGTGGTCGTCGTCGTGCTGATCGTGGTCGGGCGGGGTGGGGCGTCTGCTGACCCGGGTTCTTCTTCCGCTTCCGCCTCCGCGTCGTCTGCCGGGCCGTCGTCGTCGCCGCGTGCCACGCCCTCTGCAGCCGCTTCGCCCTCGGGGTCGCCCTCGCCGTCGGGATCGGCCTCGTCTTCGGCCTCGGCGTCGGCGTCGGCCAAGGACGGGTCGACGTGTGCCAAGGAGCAGATCGAGCTCACGCCCGTCGTCGACAAGACCTCGTACGGCCCCACCGAGGACCCGAAGATCGCGATGTCGATCAAGAACACCGGGTCGAACTCGTGCCACATGGACCTCGGGTCGTCCCAGCAGGTCCTCACGATCTCGTCCGGCGAGGAGCAGTACTGGTCGTCGAAGGACTGCCAGACCGGCGGGACCAACCAGGACGTCACGATCAAGGCCGGGCAGACCCTGACCACGCCGGCGATCGCCTGGGACCGGACGCGGTCGTCGACCTCGACGTGCGACTCGTCACGGCCGTCGGTCACCGGTGGGGGTGCGAGCTACCACCTGGAGGTGGCGGTGGGGAACATCGAGTCGAAGGCGTCGGTGCAGTTCATCCTCGGGTAGTCCGGCGGTGCTCCCCCTGCTACGATGAAGGCAAGTGGATTGGGAATGCCCGATCGGCGTCAAAACCCCCGGATCTCCGGGGGTTTTCGCTTGTCAGGGGGGTTTTCGCTTGTCCGGGGAGACCTCGAGGCCACGGTCCTCGGTGCTGTAACCGTGTCGTGGAACGGGAACGGGCCCGTCGTCACGAGGACGACGGGCCCGTTCGGGCTGGAGGAGATCAGCCGATGACGGAGATGTTCTCCGCCTGCGGGCCCTTGCGACCCTCGGTGATGTCGAACTCCACCTTCTGGTTCTCCTCGAGCGACTTGTAGCCGTTGCCAGCGATCGCGGAGAAGTGAGCGAAGACGTCAGCGGAGCCGTCGTCCGGGGCGATGAAGCCGAAGCCCTTTTCGTTGTTGAACCACTTGACGGTGCCGGTCGATGCCATGATGGCGTTCCTTACTTTCTTGCCAGTCGACATCTGCAGTCGACTGCCTTGCGATGCGGTATTCGCTACCGCCGATCCACCGACGGATGTCGTCAGATCGATGCGTCCTGCGGGCATGGGGCCGGTAGAACGGGTTCGGGGCCAGGCGGCCGGGGAAGGCCAGTGACCGATGGCGCTCGAGGTGCTGTGCACCGGAAGAACGATGGACTCCCGCCGAAGCGGTTGGTACCAATCTACAGTCTTGTGGCCACAAGGGAAGAGCCGAAGTCGCCGAACGTCCATTAATCTGGTGGACTGGGTCTCGATGGCAGACAAGGAACAGCGTTTCCGGAGCGAACAGCTCGAGGCGGCGCTCGAGAAGCAGGACGTCGCGGCGGTGGCCTTCGCGCTCCGCAACGACATCGTGATCGTCCCCCGGCTCGTCACCGGCAAGAAGGACATGCAGGTGCGGGTGTTCGGGCGCGAGGGCTCCGACAAGCGCATCCTGCTGCTGTTCTCGTCGGCGGACGCGTACACGGCGATGGTGCCGGACGAGAAGGTCCGGCAGGTGATGGTCTACGACGGGCCGCGGCTCGAGGAGTTCATCGCGGCGCACCTGGACTCGCTCGAGGGCGTCTTCTTCGACATCGCGGGCCCGCACACGATGCAGGCGACGCCCGAGGACCTGCTGGCGGCGCTCCGGGCCTGACTCGCGCTTGCGTGCGCGTCGTTCGGCGGCGTGTCGCACCGCCGGCTCTGCCGTGATCGGTGCTGCCGTGATCGGTCAGAACGCTCGATCGAGTTCGCGCTCCCGTTCGTTCGCGGCCAGGGAGAACGCGACCCGCAGTGCTTCGCGGAGGTGCTGGGCGTCCGCGCCGAGCACGGTCGTGAACCCGAGACGTGCGGCTTCGCTCGCGCGCTGTTTCGTGCCGGTGGTCGGGCGGATCTCGCCCGCGAGGCTGATTTCGCCGACCGCCGCCAACGTGTGCGGGTACGGACGGTCGCGGGCGGCACTCGCCAGGGCCAGTGCGATGGCGAGGTCCGCGCCGGGCTCGGTGAGCTTCATGCCGCCCACCGTGGAGACGTAGACGTCGGCATCCGACAGCTTCAGGCCGGCGCGACGTTCGAGCACCGCGAGCAGCATCGCCACGCGGGAGGAGTCGACGCCGTTCACGACCCGGCGCGGCTGCGGCGCCGAGCTCGGGACGACGAGCGCCTGCACCTCGACCGGGAGTGCTCGGCGTCCCTCGAGCGCGACGGTCACGCACGTACCGGACACCGGCGCGCCGTTCTTCGACATGAAGAGGCCACTGGGGTCGGGGACCTCGTGGATGCCGTCGCCGGCCATGTCGAAGCAGCCGACCTCGTCTGTGGGGCCGAATCGGTTCTTGAGCGCGCGGACGAACCGGAGCGCGGTCTGCCGGTCGCCCTCGAAGTGGCACACGACGTCGACGAGGTGTTCGAGCAGTCGGGGTCCGGCGATCGTGCCGTCCTTCGTCACGTGGCCGACGATGAGGACCGGGAGCGCGCGGTCCTTCGCGACGCGGATCAGCGTGGAGGCGACTTCGCGCACCTGCGACGTACCACCGGCGATGCCGTCGATCGAGCTCGACGAGATGGTCTGCACCGAGTCGGCGATGAGGAGGTCCGGCTTGACCTGGTCGATCTGGCCGAGGATGACGCCGAGGTCGACCTCGCTTGCCAGGTAGAGGTCGTCGTGCATCGCCCCGGTGCGTTCGGCGCGGAGCCGGACCTGGTCGACGGATTCCTCGGCGCTGACGTAGAGCACGCGCTTGCCGGTCGCTGCCGCTCGTGAAGCGACCTCGAGCAGGAGCGTGGACTTGCCGACGCCGGGCTCGCCGGACAGCAGGACCGCCGCACCCGGGACCACTCCGCCGCCGAGGACGCGGTCGAACTCGCCGATGCCGGTCTGCCACCGCTGGACCGTTGTTCCGCGGGATTCGGTGATGGGGCGGGCCACGCGGTTACCCGTGACCGCAACCGAGGCGGTTCCCCGGGTACTGGCCGTGGCCGCAGTGGAGTCCTCGACCGTGCCCCAGGACTGGCACTCACCGCAGCGGCCGACCCACTTGATGCTGGTCCAGCCGCACTCGGTGCAGCGGTAGAGGGACTGAGCGCGCGCCATGATCGCCAGGCTAGGCGGTGCCGCCGACATCAGCCGCGCGGTCGTCCGGACCGTCGGGGCGCGTGTCGGGTCCGACGTCGGGCAAGGTGACCGACCCGGTCATGCGCTGCCGAAGGCGGTCGATGCGGCCGGGGCGCTCGGCGTGGTCGAGAGCCTCGGCGCCCTCGGTGTCCTGCTCGGCCCGGGCGGTCGCCACCGCTCCGGCTCCGGCGCCGAGGTCCTCGGCTTCACGGGCGGACAGGTAGTGCCGGATCGCGGCGACGACGTCGACCCGAGCATCGACCGCGGGTTCGAACGCGCTCGCCCAGATCTCGTACCCACGGTCGTTCGGGTGGAACAGGTCGCCGTAGCTGTTGAAGAACGTCCGGCGCAGACCGACCCGCTTGGTGATGGTGTGCAGCGGCGCGACCGTGAGCCCGAACTCCTCGGCCACGCGGTGCACGATCTCGTTCGCCACGGCGACCTTGCGCTCACGGTCGGGGACGAACATGCACGGCAGCTCGGCGACGATCGCGTGCGACGGCACAGCGCCGTAGATGTCGCGGATGTTCCGCTCGAACTTGTCGGGGTGGAAGTCGGCGATGTCGTTCGCGCCGATCGACACCGTGCAGATGTCGGGTGTGTAGTTGCGGAGCTTCGGCAGCTGGTCCTTCCGCGCGCCCCACGTCGTCGAGCCGGACACGCTGAGGTTCACGACACGGACCGACGACCGGGAACGGTGCCGGATCCGACGGGCGAGGAGACCCACGTACCCGCGGTGTGGTTCGCTCGCACCGACGCCCTGCGCAGCCGAGTCACCGATCGCGAGGTACGTGATCTGCCCCTCGTGCTGCAAACGCTCGCGCCACCAGTCGGCGTGCACGGGCAGCAGTTCGCCGACCCGACGGGCGGCGGCGCGCTGACCACGGACGCCGGCCCGGGCGCCGAAGGCAGCGCCCCCCAGGACGGTGAGGCCACCGACGACCGACGACAGCAGTGCGATGAGCGTGCGAGATCTCATGCGGTGGACGTTACGCGGACTTCTTCGGGACGCGATCCGTCCCGACCTGGCCGTGGACTGGTGTTCCGGGCCTGCCGCCTGTGGAGGGCGAGCCGACGCGCGGTGGTGCGTCGCGCCTCCTGGATCGTGTAAACTCTTTCCCGGTACCGTGTCCGAGCGGCCGAAGGATCATGTCTCGAAAACATGTGTGGGGGCAACTCCACCGTGGGTTCAAATCCCACCGGTACCGCCAACATGAAGAGCCCCAGACCCCCGTCACGACAGGGGTCTGGGGCTCTTCACTTTTTGCTCAGCGGCCGTGCGGTAACCAGGCGGTGACAGAGCTTCTCGCAGCAGGTGTGCGCAACCGCAACACCGGGACGATCCCGAGCGTTGCCGGTCGTCCGTGACGTCCCGTCCGGACACGTCGCGCACAGCCGAGGTCGGGGGGGTATGCCGCTGGTCTTGCCGAGCTGAAGCAGCAAGTGGGCGGTACCTGATTTGCAGCGCATCGCCGCGTGAACACCGATCCGTGCCACTGACCACTTGCTCTGGCAGCTCTACGATCGCGGTGTGGGTACGAATGGGAATCTTTCTGCAACCAAGCCGTGAGCGCCTGCGGTTAGCCGTGCCCCAATGTCCGACCGTCCCATTAGGGTCGTCGAGCCGGCGGCCTAGGGCCGCGACAGCATGTCGCGGGGTGGGCGGCACCGAAGGGGGAACTATGAAGACACGACGCAGGATCGGCGCCTTCGCAGCGGCCGCACTGGCATCCGGGCTAATCGGTCTTGTCGCGAGTCCGAGCTACGCCGCAGACAGCAGCATGGATGAGCTCGGCCCTGGGCCAAGCAGGATCGACGTCGGGATCACCGCGGACGGCTACGCCGACACGCCTGAGGTTCAGAAGCTGAAGTCGTTGGTTGGCACGCAGACGCCAGCGGAGATCGAGCAGATCCAGCGGCAGGGGGCGCTCGGGAAGAGCGTCCAGCTGCTCTATGCGGAGGACGGCACTGTGACAGCGGCGTACATTGCCACCAGCCCGAAGGCCTCGGTGCGAGCCGTTTCGCCGGTAGGGCCTGGGTGCACCAGGACCAGCGCTTGCGTGAGGACCAAGCAGGGCGTGCCGTACGGCTTCACAGGCAAGGGGACGTTGTCAACAAAGATCCCGAACGCCATTTCCGGGTACGCGGGCTACGACGGGCTCAGCACCAACTTCTGGAACGGGAACACGGCCTACGTTGCTCGACCAGGCGTAACGGTGAATCTGCCCTCGGTCACGATGACCAAGATCAACCGGTACTAGTCTGCAGCGTCGTCGCGCAAAAGAGGGCGCCCCTCCTATATGGAGGGGCGCCCTCTGCTATGCCCCGCACGAAATGCGAGCCGTTCAGCCGACGTCGGGGAGTCGCACGTCGTGTCCGTCGTCGAGGTTGATGCGCTGCGTCGTCTCACCGGTGCGTGCGTCCACGAGGTCGATGTACTTGACGCCGCCAAGCGCCTCGAGCTGCTGGATTCCGCGGGTCACCGCGCTCCCGGTCGAGTCGACGATCTGCGCTGCGGAAGCCGCCGGCGCCGTCATCATCGCGACAGCTGCGATTCCGGCCGCGAGAGTCGCGCCAGTCATCGGCAACATCATCTTCTTCGTGGTCATTGGGCTGCCCCTTCCGCTCCGACGGTGACGTTAGGGCGTGAGCCTGACTACTCGCCGTACGTGCGCTCCCGCGGGCGCAAGGTGTTGCGCACCGAAGTACCGCCCAGTCGGTCTACCCCTTGTCGGGGGTGGACGGTACCGTCTAGGTATGGGGGGCCGGATCTGCCGGGGGAACCCTCCTGCAATGAAGGGGGAGCTGACGTGAAGACGTTCGCTCGTAGAAGCAAGACCATCCTCGCGACCAGCGCAGCGGCCGCAGCGCTCATCGCCGGGGGACTCGTTCAGGCGCCAGCGGCCATGGCGGCCACCGACGCGTCGTCGAACGCGCAGGTCGGGCAGGCGGTACCCGAGGCTGAGATCAACGCTCAGGTGAAGGCCGAGCTCGCGGCCGGCGCGACCAAGGTCGACGTCGTCAACCCGGTCACCGGCGAAGTAATCCGCACGGTGAAGCCGTCCGGCGTGCACACGCTCATCAGCCTCGTGACGCCTGGCTGCACCACGACCTCGGTCTGCATCCCGGGCAACCCGCCCTACGCGTACCAGGGCAAGGGCACCATCAACACCAACATCCAGGGCCGTAACAACTACCGGAGCGGCAGCTGGACCTCGCAGCTCAAGTACACGGTCTCGGGCGCCGAGTACCTCGGCACGATGACCGCTACCAAGCAGGGTCCTGGAGGCAGCGTCGTGTTCGGGCAGTACGTGAACATCAAGCAGGTGCGGATCTTCTAGATCTCACGGGGGAGTGCGAAGGGGCGTCGGCGCAGAGCTGGCGTCCCTTCGTTGTTCTCGTGACCTGGCACCTTGGGCATATCCCATGGGCGACGCTCAACTGGGTAATTGGGATATCAAGGTTGGCGCCAAGGGTGCGACTTCTCCCAACGGGTCGGTGGAGCTCCAGCTGCGCAGAAGCCTCACGGCCCAGGCTGCTCACTCGAGGCGTGGCGCCTTCAGGCACGACGCGGCATCCGCGAAAGGTGAACTGACGCAGAGCGCGACAGCTGCAGGAGGTGATGGTCCGCACCGATCGTTGCCATGATGGCGACATGACGCAGGAAGACTCGACGCCGAGTGAATCGCCAGAGCGCACCCAGCCGGATGAAGGCTAGGCGAAGGTGAGCGGGCTAGCAGCTCAAAAGGCCGCTTCCCGGCGATCATTCGCTGCATGTAACACACGCGAAGACCTGCATCTACGCACTACTCTTTCTAGTCGCGGAACTCCGCCTAGGTATCGATGATGTCGATGCCTTCGCTGCAAACGCTCTCACGGATCATTCGAACGACAAAAAATGCGACATGGTAGCCCTTACTGCCGATAGAAGCACGATCATCGTCGCTCAAGGATATGAAGCCCTTACCGAGAAACCTGCGGCCCCGCCAACAAGGCATCAGACATGGATGCGGAAGTGTCTTGGCTATTGACGGGACCTCTTGATGCTGTTCCGGAGAAGCTACGCAGCGCGGCGGCCGAAGTGTGATTCGCTCTCGAGGACGGCCAAGTCTCTGAATTGGAGACATGGCTTGTGCACAATTTGCCAAGTTCGACGAACGTGGAGAAAGAACTCAAGCAGGCGGAAAAAGCTGGCTCGTCCGCTATTGCACGATACTTCCCAGGCGCTACCGTCGATGTTCGGCATCTTGAGATAGGGCGGGATCAGATCGATAAAGACTACGAGCAGAGCAGCGCTGCGATTCTCGTATGCGAGGAGAGGGCGTTCGAGATTCCAGGCGGTTTCAGCGGAGGAGGGTGAGCATGCGGGAGCGGAATCCGATGGCCGCGGACGGTTACCCGTAGATCGGCTCGACGTACGAGAATGGCGACCGGATGTTCGGCACCACCGATCTCTCATCGCGGGTGCTCGTCGGGCGCCGAAACTGTCGAGCCTCACCACTCGACGGTCAGCGAGCACATCCGATCCGCTCGCGTCGGAGATGAGCGCGGAGTCGAGTGGAACGGAACGCGCTGGTGGGCGTCATCGCCGGCGGCGCCGGTCGGCCGCGGCCGCGGCAGTCGGGCCTCACGCCGGCCGGAACCGCCGCCCCACCGCTGCCGCGACCGCAGCCACGTCGACCTCCCCGTCGAGCGCAGCGAGCCGCTTCGCGAGCTTCCCCGGCCAGCAGACCTCGACCCCGCGCGCGGTGAACGACCCGCCGACGAGCGGCCAGTCCGCCCCGACGAAGCAGAGCACGCCGTGCACGGGCACCGGGTCGACGAGCTCCCGCACGAGAGCCACCTGGCGGAGGACACCGTCCACGAGCTTCGTCCGGTCGCCACCGACGACGAGCTTCTCCACGCGCGGACGGAACAGTCCGCCCTCGACCACCAGCCGCGGGCGCTTGCCTCGGTAGTGCTTGGCGTCGACGACCCAGACGCCAGCCCGGGTGACGACGATGTGGTCGATGTTCGCGCGGGAGCCGGGGATGCGCCGGTCGTGGAGTACCACGACGTGGTCGGACGCGATGGCGTCGAGTCTCCGTCCGACCTCAGCCTCACCGACGGCGCCGGACCTCCACGCCGCGGTGCTCTGCCGCTCGCTCGAGAGTGCGACGGCGATCGTGCCGATCCGCCCCTCGCCCCACATCGAGCGGATCGTCGCCTCGTCGCGCGCCCTGCGCCGGTCGTACTCGCGCTGCGCGGACGCGCCGGCGCCGGTCGTGTGCTTGGTCCCCATGGATCCATCCAGGCAGACGACGAGCTCCGTCTGCGAGCCCCAGTGCGAGGCGCGCGAACGACGAGACGCGACGATCGGACCACCGGACAGGAGGCGCGGTACCGGACGCCAGCCGCGCCTCCAGTCCGACAAGCGGTCACGCTGGTCCGCACGCGCCGGCGGGGCGCAGAGTGGAGCGATGCCGACATCCGCACCCGACCCAGCCGCACCGTCGCAGACCGTACGTCTCGTCGGCGACCCGTGGGGCGACACGTCCCGCCGCGGCCGCCCCTACGCGAAGGACCCCTCCGTCATCCGGTTCGGCGGCCGGTACCTGCTGTACTGCTCCCTCCCGTCGGCGAGCGACGACGAGCCGGAGGGCTGGTCGGTCGGCATCGCCGAGAGCGACGACCTCGTCACGTGGCGGACCGTGGCGGAGCTGCCGTCCTTCGGGGGGTACGACCGCAGCGGTGCGGCAGCGCCCGGCGCCGTGGTGATCGACGGACGCGTCCACCTGTTCTTCCAGACCTACGGCCGGGGCCGCGAAGGCTCGATCTGCCACGCGGTCAGCGACGACGGCCTGACCTTCACGCCGAACCCGGAGAACCCGGTGTTCCGCCCGACGGGGGAGTGGACCTGCGGCCGAGCGATCGACGCGGACCTGGTCGTCGCGGGTGATTGGCTGCTGCTCGGGTGGGTGACGCGCGACCCGACGATGACGACGCAGCTGCTCGGGACGGCACGAGCACCGCTGGGGAGCGCGTACGGCCGCGCCGACTGGGAGCAGCTGTCCGTCGACGGCCCGGCGCTGGCCCCGGAGCTGCCGTGGGAGCAGGACTGCATCGAGGCGCCGGCGCTGCGGTGGGACGGCGAGACGTTCACGGTGTTCTACGCGGGCGCGTACAACAACCAGCCGCAGCAGATCGGGTGGGCGACGAGCCCGGACGGCCGGACGTGGACGCGCGGCTCCGACGAGCCGCTCGTGCCGGCGGGGCCCGAGGGGGCGTGGAACCGCTCCGAGTCCGGCCACCCGGGCTTCTTCCGCGACGAGGACGGGCGCGAGTACCTGTTCTTCCAGGGCAACCCGGACGACGGACACACGTGGTGCATCGCGGCGACGGAACTGACGTTCGTCGACGGGGTGCCGGTCGTGCAGACGGACCCCGTGGGCTGACCCCGCCGGGTCGAGGCGGTCACGAACCGCGCCGTCGAGTGCGGGGCCGGCCCTCGCGCGTGGCAAGCTTGGACGTCCCCGACGCCCCCAACCAGGAAGGCCCCGGATGCTCGAGCTCCCGGCCGTGTTCGAAGTCGGCTCCCTGATCGCGATCGTCGCGATCCTGCTGGCCGACCTCCTCGTCGTCGCGCGGCGTCCGCACGTGCCGACGCTCAAGGAGTCCGGCCTGTGGGTGGGCCTCTACGTCGGCCTCGCGCTGCTGTTCGCCGTCGCGATGTTCGTCTTCGCCGGTGGGGAACCGGCCGGGCAGTTCCTCGCGGGCTGGCTGACCGAGTACAGCCTGAGCATCGACAACCTCTTCGTGTTCGTCATCCTCATGGCTCGGTTCTCCGTGCCGAAGGCGATCCAGCAGGAGGTGCTCATGCTCGGCATCATCATCGCGTTGGTCCTGCGCGGTGTGTTCATCCTGCTCGGCGCCCGCCTGATCGAGGACTTCTCGTGGATCTTCTACCTCTTCGGGGCGTGGCTGGTGTGGACGGCGATCCAGCAGCTCCGTGGCGAGGACGACGACGATGACAAGGACAGCCTCATCGTGCGGCTGCTCCGGCGTCGGATCCGCATCACCGACACCTACGACGGCATGAAGTTCCGCATCGTGCAGGACGGCGCACGGCACTTCACGCCGCTGCTGGTGGTCCTCATCGCGATCGGGACGACCGACCTGCTGTTCGCGCTCGACTCGATCCCGGCGATCTTCGGCATCACCGAGAGCGCGTTCATCGTGTTCACCGCGAACGTCTTCGCCCTGATGGGCCTGCGGCAGCTGTACTTCCTGCTCGGCGGGTTGCTCGAGCGGCTGGTCTACCTCAAGTACGGGATCGCGGCGATCCTCGCGTTCATCGGCGTGAAGCTCGTGCTGCACGCACTGCACGGCAACGAGCTGCCGTTCATCAACGGTGGGGAGCACGTCGAGTGGGCGCCGGAGATCGGCACCGGGGTGTCGTTGCTGGTCATCGTCGTGGCGATGGGTGTGGCGACCGGGGCGAGCCTGCTGCGGATGCGCCGCGAGGACGAGTCGCACGACGAGGTCTCCCGCGACGCCGGCACGGCGTAGCGCTCCCGCACCGCGCCCGTCGCGCGCGTCCGGCGGTGGACGCACCACGAGACGGACTGGAGGCGCGGGTCGGGCCGGCGACGTCCCTCCCGTCCGTCACCGGGTCGCGTTCGCAGTCCGCTAGCGTCGACACCGGACCCCGCCACCCCTTCACGAACCGGATCGAGCAACGATGCCTGACGTCCACCGCCCCGCCGACGACCGCTACGAGCGACTCCCGTACCAGCGCGTCGGGAGGAGCGGCCTGCTCCTGCCCCGCATCTCCCTCGGGCTGTGGAACAACTTCGGCGCCGACCGAGCGCTCACGACGCAGCGCGACATCGTGCTGCACGCGTTCGACCGCGGGATCACCCACTTCGACCTCGCGAACAACTACGGCCCGCCGCCCGGAGCCGCCGAGGAGCAGTTCGGTCGCATCCTCGAGTCGGACCTCCGACCGTTCCGCGACGAGATCGTGGTGTCGACGAAGGCCGGCTACGACATGTGGCCCGGTCCGTACGGCAACTGGGGCTCGCGCAAGTCCATGCTCGCCTCGCTCGACCAGTCGCTCGGACGCCTCGGGCTCGAGTACGTCGACGTCTTCTACTCGCACCGGCCGGACCCCGAGACCCCGATCGAGGAGACCGTCAGCGCGCTCGTGACCGCGGTCCGCTCGGGCAAGGCGCTCTACGCCGGCATCTCGAACTACGACCCGGCGCAGACGGCCGCCGCGGCCGAGGCGCTCGCCGCCGAGAACATCCACCTGCTCATCCACCAGCCGCGCTACAACATGTTCGACCGGGTCCCCGAGGACGGGCTCTTCGACGAGCTGCTCCGTCTGGGGACCGGCGCGATCGTGTTCTCCCCGCTGGCCGGCGGGCTGCTGACGGACCGCTACCTCGACGGCTCGGTGCCGGTCGGGTCGCGGGCGGCGGAGGGGCGCTGGTTCGGCGCGGACCGGATCGACGAAGAGTACCTGACGACCGCGCGGGCCCTGAACGACATCGCCGTGTCCCGTGGGCAGACGCTCGCGCAGCTCGCCATCACGTGGGTGCTCCGGCAGCCGGCGGTCACGTCCGCGCTCGTCGGGGCGTCGAGCGTCCGGCAGCTCGACGGGACGCTCGACGCCCTCGAGGGTGCGCCGCTGACCGACGAGGAGCTCGCGGCCATCGACGCGCTGGTGCCGCGCGGCTGAGTCCGGGCGGCGCGCTGGCCGGGGCTGCGTCCGGGCGGCGCGCTGGCCGCGGGGCTGCGTCCGGGCCAGGATGGTCCCATGACGGACCACGCCGAGATGATCCACCCCGACGTCGCACCGAGCGGACCCGGGTGCGTCGAGTGCGACGCCACCGGGTCCTGGTGGGTGCACCTGCGCCGGTGCGCCGCGTGCGGCCACGTCGGCTGCTGCGACGACTCGCTGGACACCCACGCCACCCGGCACTGGGAGGCGACCGGCCACGCGGTCATCCAGAGCTACGAGCCCGGCGAGACGTGGTCGTACGACTACCGCGACCACTCGACGTTCGAGGGCGTCGAGCTCGCGGCGCCGACGAGCCACCCCGTGGAACAGGCAGTCCCCGGGCCGGCGGATCGCCTGCCCGGGGAGTGGTTGGAACTGCTCGGCGGGTCGCGCTGACCCGCCGGTGTTGATCAGGACGCGCTAGCTCGCGCTGACGGCCTCGTCGCGGCGCGGGAGCGTCCAGCCCGGGCGCACGAAGTGGCACGTGTAGCCGTGCGGGTGCTTCTCGAGGTAGTCCTGGTGCTCCTCCTCGGCCTCCCAGAAGTCACCGGCGGGCTCGACCTCGGTGACGACCTTGCCCGGCCAGATGCCCGACGCGTCGACATCGGCGATCGTGTCGAGGGCGACCTCACGCTGCTCGTCGGTGGTGTAGAACACCGCGGAGCGGTAGCTGCGGCCGACGTCGTTGCCCTGGCGGTCCTTCGTCGACGGGTCGTGGATCTGGAAGAAGAACTCGAGCAGGTCACGGTAGGAGATCTGCGACGGGTCGAAGACGATCTCGACCGACTCGGCGTGGTCGCCGTGGTTCCGGTAGGTGGCGTTCGGGGTGTCGCCGCCGGAGTACCCGACGCGCGTGCTGATCACACCGGGACGGCGACGGAGGAGCTGCTGCGCTCCCCAGAAACACCCGCCGGCGAGGATGGCGGTTTCGGTGGTGGTCATGGTGGCCTCCTGGGTTCGGGAGTGCCGCTGGCTGCGGCACCGTGTGGTGCAACCGGCGGGGCCGGTCGTGTGTTCCCGCGCTGCCTCAGGCGGTCGTGTCCTCGAGCGCGTCGAGCGTCGCGACGTCCTCGGCCGACAGCACGAAGTCCACGTCGGCGTTCGCGGCGATGCGGGACGGCGTGGTCGACTTCGGCAGCGGCAGAACGTCCTTCTCGAGCAGGTAGCGGATCGCGACCTGGGCGACGCTCTTGTCGTACTTCGATGCGATCTCGGCGATCTGCTCGTTGTCGAGGAGCCCTCCGGTGGCGAGCGGGGAGTACCCCTCGGTGAGGATGTCGTGCTCGCGGTCGAAGGCCGTCGTCTCGTCCTGCGTGTTGCCGATGAACCAGCGGATCTGGTTGGCGTGCGGGACGACGTCGGTGCGGCCGAGCAGGTCCTCGAGGTCGGCGACGGCGAAGTTCGAGACACCGATGCTCTTCGTCCGGCCGGCGTCGTAGACCTCCTCGAGGACCTTCCACACCTCGACGTTGCCGTCCCGGTGGTCCGACCCCATGTCGCTCCAGGGCCACGGCGCGTGCACGAGGTACAGGTCCACGTGACCGAGGTCGAGGTTGCGGCTGGACTCGTCGAAGGCCTCGCGCGCGCCGGACGCGGTCTTGACCTCGGCCGGGAGCTTCGTGGTGATGAAGAGCTCGTCGCGCGGGATGCCGCTGTCGCGGACCGCCTCGCCGACGCTGGCCTCGTTGCCGTACGCCAGTGCGGTGTCGATGTGGCGGTAGCCGGCGTCGAGCGCGGCCTTGGTGGCGTCGTAGGCGTCGGCGCCGGACGGGATCTGCCAGGTGCCGAACCCGATCTTCGGGATGTGCAGGCCGTTGGACATGGTGAACGTGTCGATGAGAGCGGGCATGCACCGGACAGTACGCCGCGCGGACGTCGGTCGGGTCGTCTACCATTCGAACACACGTTCGAACGAGGAGGGCGAGATGATGCTCACGCAGGAGGTCGCCACGCTGTGGTGGGACCGCGGTGTGCCGGTCCGGATGGTCTGGCGCGAACGGCGGTGGCGGGTCTCCGACACCCCGACGCGGCTGACGGCGACGGCGGAGTACCTGCCGTCGGCGGTGACGCACGCGCCGGAGCACACGGTGGGCTGGCGGTTCCAGGTGAGTGCGGACGACGGCGAGGACGACGCGGTGGTGGTCGACGTCGCGCCGGACGGCACCGGGTGGGTGGTCGCCCGGACGTGGCGCTGACCGGCGCAGCGCGATCCGCGCGGGGGTGTCAGGCGCTGCCGCGCCAGACCACCTCGGTGGGCAGGACGAACCCGCGCGGGGTGTCGTCCGTCCCCGCGATCTGCTCGAGCACCTGCCGTGCCGCGTGCTCACCAAGGGTCCGGGCGGGCTGCCGGACGGTCGAGAGCGGCGGGTCGCACCGGAGTGCCCACGCGCTGTCGTCGAAGCCCACCACGCCGACGTCCCCCGGGACCGACCGACCGGCACGCTGCAGGACGTCCATCGCGCCGGCGGCGACGGCGTCCGACGCCGCGAAGACCCCGTCGACGTCCGGCGCTCGGTCGAGCAGCTCGCGCATGCCCTCGACTCCGGCGGTGTAGCTGAAGAGGGGGTTCCGCGCGACGAGCCCGGGGTCGAAGCGGTCGCCGAGCGCAGCGGTGAACCCCGCCAGACGGTCCTGGCCGGAGTCGCGGTCGAGGCCGGACGCGAGCATGCCGATGCGTCGGCGGCCGGTGTCCACGAGTCGCCGGGTGATCTGCTCGGCCGCGGCGCGGTTGTCGATGCCGATCCACGAGGTGTTCGGCGCGTCGGACGGGTGGCCGACGAAGCACGCCGGCAGCCCGATCTGCTCGATCGCCCGGGTGACCGGGTCACCGTCGCGGGCGGAGAGCACGATCGCGCCGTCGACGAAGCCGCCGCGCAGGTACTCCACGACGCGCTCGTTGTCGCGGGCGGAGTCGACCATGATCGTGACGAGCTGCTGGTCCGCCTCGGACAGGACGGCGTTCGTGCCGATGAGGATGTTGCCGATGTTCGGGTCGTCGAGCACCTGGACGCTCGGCTCGTGCACGATGAGCGCCACGGCGCCGGACCGCCGGGTGACGAGACTGCGTGCGGCGGCGCTCCGCACGTAGCCGACGCGGCGAACGGCGTCCTGCACGGCTTCGCGGGCCCTGGGTGACACGTACGGTTCGTCGTTGAGCACGCGGGAGACGGTCCCGCGGGAGAGTCCGGCCTCGTCGGCGACGTCCTGGATCGTGGCGCGGGAACGGGCGGACATGCGGCAACGATAGCGGCTGGCCACCCGCGGATCGGCGGTCGGACGGCGTCGAACCACGATCGCGACGTCGAACCGGGCGTCGGCGCTGGTTCGATGTCGGAAACCTGGTTCGGCACGGCCGTGTTGACACGGCAGGAATTGTGTCGTTTACTCTGGGAGCGCTCCCAGAACCCTCCGACCCCGTTCGGTCGGTGCGGACTGGGAGCGCTCCCAGAACCTGGGTGACCTTCGCCGTCGAAGGGGTCGTTCGCGACCGGACGGTGCAGCGCCGCCCCGATCAGCGAGGACCCGACGTGACCACCACCACCCTGCCGACGGCCGCCACCGGCGCGCTCGGGCTCGGCTCGACCGGCTTGGCGTTCGGGTGCGACTACAACCCCGAGCAGTGGGACCCCGAGGTCTGGGTCGAGGACGTCCGGCTCATGCGCGAGGCCGGCGTGAACCTCGTCGCGATCAACGTCTTCGGCTGGTCGCACGTCGAGCCGCGCCGGGGCGAGTACGACTTCGCCGCGCTCGACCGGGTCATCGAGCTCCTGCACGGCGCCGGCATCGGGGTCGACCTCGGCACGGGCACCGCCTCCACCCCGCCGTGGCTCACCACCGCCCACCCCGAGGTCCTGCCGGTCGTCGCCGACGGCACCACCCGCTGGCCGGGCGGACGCCAGGCGTTCTGCCCGAGTTCGCCGGTGTACCGCGAGCACGCCCTCGCACTGGTCCGCGCCACCGCCGAGCGCTACGGCGACCACCCCGCGGTCAAGCTCTGGCACGTCTCGAACGAGCTCGGCTGCCACAACGCGCACTGCTACTGCGACGTCTCGGCCGAGGCGTTCCGCACGTGGCTGCGCGCCCGCTACGGCACCGTCGACGAGCTCAACGCCGCGTGGGGCACCGCGTTCTGGAGCCAGCGCTACTCCGCGTGGGAGCAGGTCCTGCCGCCCCGGGCGACCCTGTCCTTCACGAACCCCGGCCAGACGCTCGACTTCGACCGGTTCTCGTCCGACGAGCTGCTCGCCCACCACCGCGCCGAGGCCGAGGTGCTCCGCAGTCTGAGCGACAAGCCGGTGACGACGAACTTCATGGTCGCGGCGCACATCACCGCGCTCGACTACTGGTCGTGGACAGCGGACATGGACGTCATCGCGAACGACCACTACCTCGACCACCGTCTGCCCCGACCGCACGTCGAGCTCGCCTTCGCCGCCGACACCACGCGCGGGCTCGCGGGCGGGACGCCCTGGCTGCTCATGGAGCACTCGACGGGCGCGGTGAACTGGCAGCCGCACAACGTCGCGAAGGCACCGGGGGAGATGCTCCGGAACACCGTGGCGCACATCGCCCGCGGTGCCGACGGGGTCTGCTTCTTCCAGTGGCGGGCGTCCGTCCAGGGCAGCGAGAAGTTCCACTCCGCGCTGCTCCCGCACGCCGGGACCGACTCCCGCAGCTGGCGTGACGTCGTCGAGCTCGGCGACCTGGTCGAGCGGCTCGGCGAACTGCGCGGTTCCCGCGTCGACGCGGACGTCGCGCTCGTCTTCAGCTGGGAGAACCAGTGGGCGGCCGACCTGGAGGCGCACCCCACCACCGCGCTCCGCTACCTGGAACAGGTCCACGCGTTCCACGGCGCGCTGTGGGACCTCGGTGTGACGGTGGACGTCGTGGCGCCGGGTGCCCCGCTCGACGGCTACGCCGTCGTGCTGGTCCCGGAGCTCTACCTGGTGCGCGACGAGCACGCCGCGGTCGTCGCCGACCACGTCGCCGCCGGGGGTCGGGCGGTCGTCACGTTCTTCAGCGGGATCGTCGACGAGCGTGACCGCGTGCGGACCGGCGGGTACCCCGGTGCCTTCCGTGACCTGCTCGGCGTGCGGGTCGACGAGTTCCTGCCGCTCGCCGCCGACGCGCACATCGCCCTGTCCGACAAATCCACCGGCACCGTCTGGAGCGAACCCGTCGAGCTCCGCGGCGCGACGAGCGTGCTCGACTACGCCGCCGGCCAGCTCGCCGGCTCGCCCGCGGTCACCCGCAACGCGCACGGTGCCGGAGCCGCCTGGTACGTCTCCACCGTCCTCGCCGCCGACACGCTCCGCGGCCTGCTCGGTGACGTCCTCGCCGAGGCGGGCGTCGCACCGGACGCCACCGCGCAGCCCGGCCTCGAGGTCGTCCGGCGCCGCGACGACCAGCACGAGTGGGTGTTCCTGCTCAACCACACCGACCAGCCCGTCGAGCACCACGTGACGGGCCACGACCTCGTCGCCGACCGACCCCGGACCGGCACCACGACCATCGCCCCCGGTGGCACCCAGATCATCCGCACGGACAGGAAGCGCCCATGACCACCACAGCCCAGCGACCCCGGGTCGCCCGACGTCGACGCGGCGGGGGCTTCCGGTACCGCCGCGCGATCGCCGTCTTCGTCACGCCGTTCGCCGTGCTCTTCACCGCGTTCTACCTCGTCCCGATCCTCTACGCCGTGTGGCAGTCGCTGCAGAAGATCGAGCGCCAGGGGACCTTCGGTGCGCCGACGCAGGTGTTCGGCGGACTGAGCCAGTACGTGCTCGTGTTCCAGAACAGCGAGTTCTGGGGCTCGATCCTCCGCGTGCTGCTCTTCGGCGTCGTACAGGTGCCGGTCATGCTCGCCCTCGCACTGGTGTTCGCGCTCCTGCTCGACTCGCCCCTGCTGCGCGGCAAGCGGTTCTTCCGCCTGGCGTTCTTCGCGCCGTACGCGGTGCCCGGCGTCATCGCCGCGATCATGTGGGGCTACCTCTACGCGCCGAACCTCTCGCCGTTCTCCGCCGTCACCTCGAAGGTCGACCTGCTCGGCTCCGGCACCGTGCTCTGGGCCGTCGCGAACGTCGTGACCTGGGTCTACGTCGGCTACAACATGCTCATCATCTACTCGTCGCTCCTGGCGATCCCGACCGAGATCTACGAGGCGGCGAAGCTCGACGGGGCGTCGCAGTTCCGGATCGCCTGGTCGATCAAGATCCCGATGGTGGTGCCGGCGATCGTGCTCACCGCGGTCTTCTCCGTCATCGGCACCCTGCAGCTGCTCACCGAACCGACCGTGTTCCGGCAGTTCACCTCGACGATCTCGTCGACCTTCACGCCGAACATGCTCGTCTACTCGACCTCGTCGGTGCCCAACTTCAACCTCGCCGCCGCGTTCTCCGTCGTCCTCGCGGTCGCGACCTTCGTCCTGTCGATCGGGTTCCTCCGACTGACCCAGCGGAAGGCTGACCAGTGACCGTCAACGCACCGAGCCGACGCGACGCCGTGCGGACCGCCGGCCGACCGCTCGAGCCGAACCGCGCCTCCAGGCCCCTGCAGCACGGTGCGCGGGGACCGCGCGAGAGCGTCATCTCGCGCAGCGCCGCGATGCTCGTGATGGGCGTCTTCACGATCTACTTCCTGCTGCCGATCTTCTGGCTGTTCGTGTCGTCGACCAAGACGACCGCGAACTTCAACACGACGTTCTCGCTGTGGTTCAGTGCCTCGTCGGTGCAGGACTTCGTCGCGAACCTGGGCGAGCTGTTCACCCGGCAGGACGGCGTGTACGTGCGCTGGATGCTCAACAGCATCGCCTACGCCGGTGTCGCCGGACTCATCGGCACCGTCCTGTCGGCGATGTGCGGCTACGCGCTGGCGAAGTACCGGTTCCGCGGACGCGAGGCCCTCTTCAACGTGTTCCTCGGCGGCGTCCTCGTGCCGGCGACCGCGCTGGCCCTGCCGCTGTTCCTCATCTTCAGCCAGGTCGACCTGACGGACACGTTCTGGTCGGTCTTCCTGCCGAGCATCGTCAGCCCGTTCGGCGTGTACCTGTCGCGGCTGTTCGCGGCGTCGAGTGTCCCGGACGAGATCATCGAGGCCGCCCGCATCGACGGCTCCGGCGAGGTCCGCACGTTCTTCACCGTCGCCGTCCGGCTCATGTCGCCGGCGCTCGTGACGATCTTCCTGTTCCAGTTCGTCGCCATCTGGAACAACTTCTTCCTGCCGCTGGTGATGCTCCGCGACTCGTCGCTGTTCCCCGTCACCCTCGGCCTCTACACGTGGAACTCGAGCGTGAACCAGTACCCGGACCTCCGCACCCTCGTGCTCATCGGGTCGTTCGTCTCGATCATCCCGCTCCTCGTCGCCTTCCTCTCCCTGCAGCGCTTCTGGCGGTCCGGCCTCGGCGCCGGCGGCCTGAAGTAACGCCTGACCAGCACCACCGACCCCACTCACATCCCGAACGGAAACAGCATGAAGACAACGAAGTTCCTCAGCGTCGCCGCCGTCGCGGTCGCCGCGACCGTCGCCCTCGCCGGCTGCAGCACCGGCGGCAGCGGCTCAGGCTCCGGATCCGACACGGCCGCCGCGAGCTGCAAGCCGTCCAGCGGCAAGGTCACCCTCGACTTCACGACCTGGGTGCCCAACATGGACAAGGTCGTGGACATCTGGAACGAGGAGCACCCGGACATCCAGGTCAAGGTCTCCATCGTCGCGAACGGCAACAGCGGCACGTACCAGAACTTCTTCAACCAGCTCAAGGCGAAGCAGGCGCCGGACATCGGTCAGGTCGAGTACGACACCCTGCCGGCCTTCCGCGTGCAGGGCGGCCTCGAGGACATCGGCGCGTGCTCCGGCATCAGCGCCGCGAAGAAGGACTTCTCGGACGGCCTCTGGAACCAGGTCACGTTCGGTGAGTCGAAGTCGGTCTACGCCGTGCCGCAGGACTCCGGTCCGATGGCCCTGTACTACCGCAAGGACCTGTTCGAGAAGGCCGGCCTCGACGTCCCGAAGACGTGGGAGGAGTACGCCCAGGACGCCGTGAAGATCAAGGCGCTCGGTGGCAACATCACCAACTTCGCCAAGGGCGACGTCAACCAGTTCGCCGGGCTCGTCTCGCAGGCCGGTGGCCAGTGGTTCTCGAACTCCGGTTCGGACTGGACGGTGGACCTGACCGACAGTGCGTCGAAGAAGGTCGCCGACTACTGGCAGGACCTCATCGACAAGAAGCTCGTGAACACCCTGCCGAGCTTCACCGACCAGTGGAACAGCGCCTACGACAAGGGGCAGGACTGGACCTGGGTCTCGGCCGTCTGGGGTGCGAACACCATCTCGAGCGGTGCGCCCTCGACCTCCGGCAAGTGGGCCGTCGCGCCGATGCCGCAGTGGACCGCGGGTGAGTCGAAGTCCGCTGCCTGGGGCGGTTCGTCGAACGTCGTCTTCGCGGGGAGCAAGCACCCGGCCGAGGCGTCGGAGTTCCTGGTCTGGCTGAACACCTCGAAGGAAGCACTCGCGGCGCTGAACAAGGAGGCCAACCTCTACCCCGCCTCGTCGACCGGCGCCGAGCTGCCGGCGCTGACCGAGGGGCTGCCGTTCTACGGGAACCAGAAGATCTACGAGGAGTTCGCGACCGCGGCGAAGGACATCCAGCCCTTCACCTGGGGTCCGACGATGACGCAGACCTACTCCGACGTGTCGGACGGCTTCGGGCAGGCGGCGTCCGGGCAGGGCACGCTCCTCGACGCGCTCGAGTCGGGGCAGTCGAAGACCGTGGCGGCGCTGAAGGCGCAGTCGATCCCGGTGAAGGGATGACGCGCGGGTCCTGACGCGCGCCCACGACGGACGGGAGGCACGGTGCCAGCTGGCACCGTGCCTCCCGTCGTGTGGTGGGTGCGGTGTCAGCGCATCGCCTCGCCGGCCGACCCGTACAGGCCCGTCGCGAGGTCGGTGAGCACCGCGAGCAGGCCGCCCGCGTGCGTCCGGTCGACCTCGGCGAGCACCTGGGCGTACCGCTCCCGGTGCTCGCGGACGACCCGCTCGCCCTCGGGCAGGAGCCGCAGCAGCGAACCGCGGCGGTCGTTCGGGTTCGGCGCGCGCTCGAGCAGGTCGGCGGCCGTCATGCGGTCGATCATGTTCGTCACGGCACCCGAGGTCAGCCCGAGGTACCCGGCCACCTCGGTGGGGGTGGAGTAGCCGGTGTCGCTCACGAGCACCAGCGCGCGCAGGGCGTTCTCGTGCACGCCGGCCCGCGCGCTGAGCTGTCCGACGAGGCTCGCGTTCGCGCGCACGACCGCGTCGAACGCCGCGATGAGGTCGGCCGCGTCGGTCGGGTCGGTCGGCGGCGCAGGGGTCACGGGTTCCTCGCTTCGGGTCGGGTGCGGTGGCGTCCCTCGCACTGGGGTCAGTATACGAGTGGTCAATTTGATGAATGACTGACTATCTTGATGATCGAAGCAAACGAGCCCGAGCCGATTGCTCCTCCACTTCCCTGAACGCCCGACCGAAGAGGTTCCCGTGTCCGACAAGCTCCGCACCTCCGCCCTGAAGCGGATCCGATTCGCCCCCGTCGCACTCCTCGCGGGCATCTTCGCCGCCGTGCTGCTCTCCCTCTCGCTCACCGGCACCCTCTCCGGGTTCGCCGCGAGCATCACCAACAGCAGCAACACCGCAGCCAGCGGCACGCTCACGATGCAGGAGCAGAACGCCGGCGGCACCGTCACCTGCACGAGCACCGACGGTGGCTCGGTCTCGACGAACTCCGCCACGTGCTCGACGATCAACAAGTTCGGCGGCAGCACCACGATGACGCCCGGCAACACCGTCACGACCGCGATCTCGATCAAGAACACCGGCACCGCGAACGCCTCGACGTTCACGCTGACCCCGGGTGCCACGTGCACCCAGTCGGCGAACGGTTCGGTGAACGGCACCGCGACCGACCTCTGCGCGAAGATGAACCTCGTCATCTCCTCCGGCTCGACCACGGTGTTCAGCGGCACGCTCGCCAGCTTCAAGGGCGCGGCCGCCTCGGCGTTCACGATGCCCGCCGCACCGGCCGCCGGCGCCTCCGTGCCGTTCACCTTCGCCGTCACGCTCGACTCCTCGGCCGGCAACACCTACCAGGGCCTCGCCGCCTCCGTGCCGATGACCTGGACCTTCACGGCCTAGCCACCCCGACCGGCGACGCTCGACCGACCCCCCTCCGGTCGAGCGTCGCCACCCATCACCCCACCCCGTCCCACCCCCCCCCCACCGCCCAGCCGCACACGACCGGAGCAGCAGATGAGCCAGACCGCCGCCATCCCGCTCAGCGGCACGCTCGACCGTCCGCTCCTCGGCGGCCACACCGCCACCCGCTTCGAGACGGTCCTCGCCTGGACGGTCGCCGCGGTCGCCGCCGTCCTCCTCACCGCCGCCGTGCTGTTCCTGTCCGCCGGCGGGCGGTGGTTCGTCGTCGAGACGCCGTCGATGGGCGAGGCCGCCCCGGTCGGCACGCTCGTCCTCGACCTGCCCGTGGACGTCGCCACCCTGCGCGTCGGCGACGTCGTCTCCTTCGAGACCGCGGCGAACCCGGGCGTCGTCTACACCCACCGCATCATCGACGTCGACGCCGCCGGACTGCACACCCGCGGTGACATCAACGGCGCGACCGACCCGTGGACGCTCACGCAGGAGAACGTCATCGGTTCCCCGGTGCTCCTCGTCCCGAACCTCGGGTGGCTGTTCCGGGCGGCGCCGCTCCTGCTCATCGGCACGCTGGTGATCTGGACGCTCACGAGCGTGTTCACCGACCGGGTCACCCGCACCTGCCTCCGCATCGCCGGCGGTGCACTCACGCTGTCGTACGCGGCCTTCATCCTCAAGCCGTTCGTCAACGTCACGACCATCACGAACTCGGCCACCCACCGCGGCGTCGAGGCCACCATCGTGTCCTCCGGCATGTTCCCGGTCCGGGTCGAGGCCCGTGGTGCCGAGAGCGTCCACCTCGTCGACGGGCAGGTCGGGCACATGGTCATCCGCGAGCTCACGAGGAACGGGCACTACCAGCTCACCTCGAACATCGACCTCGGGCCGGTCGGGTGGGCACTCCTCGTCGTCGCCTGCCTCGTCCCGCTCGTGCTCTGCCTGGCCGTCGGTCGGGTCGAGGCGGTGCGTCCCTCGTGAGACTCCGCCGCCTCCGTGACGGTCGCGTCGTCGCCCTCGTCCTGGTCCTCGCCGTCGCCGTCGTCGGCCTCGCCAACGCGTTCGCACCGACGCGGTCCGCCTTCAGCGCCGTGGTCGCGAACACCGGCAACAGCGCCGCGACCGCGCCCTACTTCACCTGCGCCGCAGCGGTCGGTGCCGACACCTCGACCGCCCTCTTCGCCTACCGCCTCGGCGAGGCCTCCGGTTCGACGACCGCCACGGACTGGTCCGGCAAGGGCCTGAACGGCACCTACCAGGGCTCGATGACGGCGACCACGCCGAGCCCGAACGCCTGCCCGCGTGACGCCGGGAGCTCGTACGCGCTGAACGGCTCGACGAGCTTCGTCTCGACGCCCCGGTCGTACGCCAACCCGACCACCTTCAGCGAGGAGGTCTGGTTCCGCACGACGGTCGCCGGCGGCATGCTCGTCGGGTTCGGCAGCAACCAGGTCGCCGCCTCCGGGCAGCACGACCGCCAGGTCTACCTCAACACCGCCGGGCAGCTCGTCTTCGGCACCTACAACGGGACGACCCAGGTGGTGACGTCATCGAAGGCGTACACGGACGGCGCGTGGCACCACGTGGTGGCGACGATGTCCGCCGGCACCGGGATGCGGCTCTACGCGGACGGTGCCCTCGTCGCGTCGAACGCGGCCTTCACGACGCCGGAGAACTTCACCGGGTACTTCCGGGTCGGGTACGACACCGTGTCCGGGTGGCCCGGGCAGCCGTCGAACTTCGCCTTCACGGGGTCGATGCGGTACGCGGCGGTCTACGGCTCCGTCCTGTCCGCGACTCAGGTCGCGAACCACGCGGCGGCCGGTCGCTGAGACGACGACGGACGGGAGGCGCGGTGCCAGCTGGCACCGCGCCTCCCGTCCGCCTGTCCGTTCGTCGGGTCCGCGTCGTTACGCGATCGCCATCTCGTTGGGCACGCCGGGCAGCACGTCGCTCGAGGCGATGGTCTCGCCGGTCGTGAGGTCGACCGCGTGGACCCGCCGCTCGGCAGGGTCGGTGACGTAGGCGACGTCGCCGGCGACCTTCAGTGCCGGGTGGGCGTCCTGCCACTCGGCCGGTCCCTCCCACGGGTCGATCACCGGGAAGGAGTCGAGCAGCTCGCCGGACGTCGTGTCGAAGGTGTGCAGCGCGCCGTCGTTCCCGAGCACGACGGCCTCGTCCTCGGGACCACGGGCGAGGTCCCGGAACGTGTAGCCGACGCCGTTCGGCACGTCGGCGACCCGGTAGGACCCGGATGCCGCGTCGATCAGGGCGATCTGGTGGAGGAGGTACCCCTCGCTGTCCGGGTCGTCGTTGTAGTCGCCGAGCGCGATCGAGGACGTGTCGGTCGTGAACAGGTTGCCGGTCCGGCCGTACTCGGTCGGGGCGTCGAGCTTCGTGAACGCGCCGTCGTCGTACACGAGTGCCCCGTCGGTGCACCCGAAGACCGCGACGTCGCCCTGGACCGCGCCCTCGCCGTGCACGTTCGGGCACTCCTCGGAGCGGGTGGTCTCCTTCCCGTCCGCGTCGAGCGCACGGACCCCGCTGCGGGACTCCTCGTCGCCGATGGTGGTGAGCAGCGTGCCGTCCTCCAGCACGATCGCGACGCCGTGGTGCGCGGCCTCGGACTCGGTCGTCTCGGTGTCGGGCAGTTCGGCGCCGTCGAGTTCGGTGTTGTCGAACGTCGTCACCTGGCCGGTGCCGTCGGCGAAGAGCGCCGTCCGGTCGCCGTGGACGACCGCGTGGCCCCCGGTGTCGGCGGGGAAGACCGCGTCGGTGAGGGCCGGATCAGCCGCGGTGTCGAGCACCCGGAAGCCGCTCGGCACCGTGACGAGCACGTGCCGTCCGTCACCTGCCGGGTTGACGCGGGTGAACCCGTCGACGGCGTCGTCGGTCAGGACGCGCAGGTCGTCGTCGAGCACGAGGAGGCCGCCGTCGTACGTGAGCGTGATCCGAGTGCCGTCGGCGCGCTCGGTCGCGGTGCTCGTCGGCTCGGAGGGGGAGGGGTCGGCGGCGCAGCCGGTGAGGGCAAGGGCGGCCGCGCTGAGCAGGGCGACCGGCAGGGCCGCGGTGCGCAGGGACTTGGTCGTCGTCATGCTGAACACTGTACTGATTCTCATTCTCAATTACGAACCGACAGTCCGTCGACGATCGCCTCGGTGTTCGACCGCATCATCCCGAGGTAGGTGGACGCGGGTCCGTCGGCCGTGAGCGACTCGGTGGCCAGCGGGCGGATCTCGACGTGCACGTCGACCTCGTCCGCGAGGACCTGGGCCAACCGGGCCGGCTGCGAGGCATCCGCGAAGACGGTCGGCACGCCAGCGTCCGCGATCGCGTCGGCGAGGTCCCGCAGGTCCGCCGCGCTCGGGGAGGCGAGCGTCGTCCCGCTCGGGATGACGGCTCCGACGACCCGGAACCCGTACCGGTCGGCGAGGTACCCGAAGACGTGGTGGTTCGTCACGAGGGCCCGCTGCCCGGGGCTGAGCGCGCCGAAGGCCTGCTCCATCTCCCCGTCGAGCGCGTGGAGGGCGTCGAGGTAGTCCGCGGTGCCCGTCGCCCGGACGCCCACGTCGCGGAGGTCGTCGTCGAGCGCCTCGACGACGTCGACCATCCGTGCGGGGTCGGTCCAGATGTGCGGGTCCGGGCCGCTGTCGTCCTCGGTCGTCCACTCCAGGGCGTCGACCGCGTCGCCGGCGGTGAAGACCGGGACGCCGTCGTCGGCCGCGGCCCGGACGTGCCGGGACACGCCCTCCTCGAGGCCCAGCCCGTTCTCCACCACGAGGTCGGCGGTGCGGAGTCGCGCGGCCTCCTGCGCGGAGACCTCGAACGAGTGCGGGTCCGCTCCGGCGGGCATGAGCACCATCACCTCGGCCGCGTCGCCGACGACCTCCGAGACGACGTCGCCGAGGATGTTCGTGGTGACGGCGACGAGTGGCCGGTCCTGCCCGGGAGCAGCGGTGCACCCGCTCGCGCCGAACGCGACACCCACCACGGCGAGGACCGTGACGACGACGGCCCGTGTGCGTGCCCGCGTCACAGTCCGACCTCCGCGAACGCGGCCGGGGCCACGCCGAGGTCGATGGTCCGGGCGACCCGCGCGCCGTCGGCGAAGTCGATCTCGCGCACGGTCCCCGTCCCGCGGTCGGCCAGGTAGGCGCGGTTCGCGTCGAGCTGCAGCAGGGGCGGGGCGTCGTCGGCGACGAGCGGATCGGTCGCGACGATCGCTCCGGTGGCGAGCGTGTGCACCACCACCCGCCCGGTGTCGTCGACGCCGACCACGTGCTCGTCGGCGTCGTCGACCGCGGCGACGGCGCGGAGCGGGCGCTCGGTCGGCACCAGGCGCCACGAGTGTTCGCGGCTGTCGAGCAGCCAGAAGCCGGCGTCACCGGCCAGGCCCGCGACCGTCGGTCGTCCGGCGCGGGCTGCGAACGAGGTCGGCCGTTCGGCGCCGCCGGGCAACGGCACCGCCGTCGTGCCGTCGTCGTCCACGACCACCGCGCCGTCGGAACAGCCGACGACCGAGCCGGCCCGGGTGACGATGCCTCCGGCCGGGTCGGTGCACGCCGCCTCGGTGCCGGTCGGCGAGCCGTCGGCGTCGAGCACCCGGACGACGTCGTCGGTCGCGGCGACGAGGCGGTCTCCGTCGGGGAGCAGGACCCGTGCGTCGATCCGGGTCCGTTCCTCGACGGTCCCCTGGCCGAGCGCGGCCCGGTCGAGGACGACCGCCTCGTCCCGCTCCGGCCAGGTGATCGTCGTGGTCGTCTCGGAGGAGTGCACCTCGACCGGACCGCCCCCCGCCATCGTGCCGACGACCCGCGGCTCCGCCGCGTAGTAGTGGGTGTGGTCGCCGTGGTCGACCGTCCAGGCGCCGCCGTCCACGATCGTGGTGCGGCTGTCGGAGCTCGTCACGAGGAACCGGCCGTCGGTGGCGGAGTGCGTGGGCACGTCGACGTCGTCGAGCGCGGTCGTCTCGCTGCTGAGCAGGTCGTGCAGCGCGGTCTCGCCCGTCCCGGAGACGGCCAGGAGGCGCAGCTGCGGTTCCCGGGATTCGCTCGCCCCCTCGACGAAGCCGTGTGGCCGGGCGGTCGCGCCGGGGTCGCCGGGGGTCGTGCCCGACGAGCAGCCCGCCGTCGCGACGGTGAGTCCGACGACGAGGCTCGTGGTGAGCAGGGTGCGCGTGGGAGCGCGCCGGGTGGAGTGGGTCATGCTGCCTCTCGAGGTGCTGGTACTGCTGTCGGTGGTTCTGTCCCGGGGGTCCGGTCGCGGACCCGGGTGCTGAGCGACGCGGCCGTGCGCGAGAGGCCGACCCCGGCGACGGCGACGGCGGCGATGCTCGCTCCCGCGGCGGTGCCGAGGTGCCACGAGACGAGCAGCCCGACGAGGACGGCCGCGACGCCGATCCCGGCGGCGAGCACCATCGTCGAGCCGACGTGCCGGGTCCACGCACGGGCGGCGGCCGCCGGGGCGAGGAGCAGTCCCACGACGAGCAGCGTGCCCACCGCCCGGTACGAGGCGACGACCGCGAGCGTGACGAGCCCGACCAGCACGATCTCGGCGGCCCGTGGGCGGAGGCCGAGGGTCGCGGCCTTCCGGACGTCGAACGCCGCTGCCGTGAACGGACGGTGGAAGAACAACGCGGTCCCGAGCGCCACCGCGACGGCGATCGCCAGGCCGGTGAGGTCCGCACGGGTGACGGCGAGGACGTCACCGAACAGGATCGCGGTGACGTCGGTCGCGAAGGACCTCGAGGAGGAGACGATGATCACCCCGAGAGCGAGCATGCCGACGAACAGGAGCCCGATCGACGTGTCGTACGAGAGCCGGGCCCGACGGCGGAGTGCGCCGACCCCGAGCACCATCACCGCGGCGCTGGCGGCGGCGCCCAGCGCGACGGGGAACCCGGTCAGCGAGGCGATCGCGACGCCGGGGAGCATGCCGTGCGACAGCGCTTCGCCGAGGAAGGCCATGCCGCGGACGAGGACCCACGTGCCGACGACCGCGCAGAGCACCGCCGCCAGTCCGCCGCCCACGAGGGCACGGACCATGAAGTCGACGGAGAGGGGATCGGTCAGCCAGGTCACGGTCGGAGACGCTACATGAAAATGACTATCGATACTGATAGTGTCCTCAGGTGCCCACGACGACCGACGCTGCCACCCTCGACGTCGCCGGACTCGTCGTCCGACGCGGCGACCGGACCGTCCTCGACGGGGTCGATGCGACCTTCCCCGCCGGTTCGGTCACCGCGCTGACCGGGCCGAACGGCTCCGGCAAGTCGACGCTGCTCGACGCGCTCGCCGGGGTCGTGACGCCGGATGCCGGCGCGGTGACGCGCCGCACCTCCGTCGGCGTCGCCTACGTGACCCAGTCGGTTCCGCCGAGCGCGCTCCCGCTCACCGTCCGTGCCACGGTCCGCATGGGCCGGTGGTCCGGCCGTCCGTGGTGGCGACCGCTCGTGCGTGCCGACCGCGACGTGGTCGACGAGCAGCTCGACCGGATGGGGATCGCTTCCCTGTCGGACCGGCCGCTCGACGAGCTGTCCGGTGGGCAGCGTCAGCGGACCCTCGTCGCGCTCGGACTCGCGCAGCGGGCGGGGGTGCTCCTCGTCGACGAGCCCACGGCCGGGGTGGACGCCGAGTCGGGTCGGCTCGTGGTCCGCGCGCTCGCCGACGAGGCAGCGTCCGGGGTCGTGGTCGTGCACGCCACGCACGACCCGACGGTCATCGCCGGAGCGGACCGGGTCGTCCGGCTCGGCTGACCGTGGCGGCGCCGTCCGTCGGGACCGTCAGGGGCAGGCGACGGCGACGGAACCGGTCGCGGTCGTCTCCGCCGGAGCGGCGGCACTTTCCGGAGCGGGGGCCGCGGGAGCGGCGACCTGCGCCGGGGCGGCACTCGAGCGGCGCGCACCGAGCGTGACGAGCACGATCGCCCCGACGACCGCGACCCCGCCGGCGAGCCAGAAGTCGACGGCCAACCCGAACGACGACACCGCGGCGCCGCCGAGCACCGACCCGGCCGCGATCGCCAGCTGGATCGTCGTCACGAACAACGCGAGCCCGGTCTCCGACCCCGCGGGCGACGACGTGGACATCCAGGTCTGCATGCCGAGCGGCAGTGCTCCCCACACGAGGCCCCACACGACCAGCAGGACGAACACCCCGACGACCGAGTGTGCGAGCAGCGGGAGCAGGACGACCGCGCCGGCGAGGACGAACTTCGCGGAGCCGATCGTGCCGAGGACGCTCCGGCCGAGCGTGAACCCGGCGACGAAGTTCCCGACGATGCCCGCGATGCCGAAGACCAGCAGCGCGATCGTCACGGTGTCCGCGCCGACCCCGACGAGGTCCTGCAGGTACGGCGCGATGTAGGTGTAGGCGGCGAACTGCGCGGTGAAGAGGAACGCGGCACCGATGAGGCCGACCCGGGCCCTGCGCACACCGAGCAGCGACGCGAGCGTGCCGAACCGGACGCGCTGCTGGGCGGGGATCCGCGGGAGCATCGCGAGCTGCAGGCCGAGCGCGACGAGCCCGAGCACGCCGCCGATCACGAACGCCAGCCGCCACGTGGCGAGGGACGACACGAGTGCGCCGAGGGGCAGGCTGACGACGGTCGCGACCGAGACGCCCGCGGTGATGAGGGACGTGGCGCGGATCACGGACTCGGGGCGGACGAGGCGTCCGGCGATCCCGGCGCCGATCGCCCAGAAGCCGCCGATGCCGACGCCGAGGAGCATCCGGGCCACGAGCAGTACCCAGAACGAGGGCGCCACCGCAGCGAGTGCGTCCGCGACGACGAGCAGCACCGTCAGGCCGACCAGGACGACCCGGCGGTCGATCGCGGACGTCCACACGGTGACGACCGGTGCGGCGACCGCTCCGAGGAGGCCGGTCGCGACGACCATGAGCCCCGCGGTGCCGACACCGACGTCGAGGTCGGCGGCGATGGCCGGCAGCAGGCCGATCGGGAGGAACTCGGACAGGACGAGGACGAACGATCCGAGTGCGACGGATGCGACGCTGAGCCACCCACGGCGCGTTGCTGACGAGGTCATGCGGGCGTCAAGCACGCGCCCACGCGGTCCATTCCCGCGTGACGGGTCGGGTCAGGCGTCGAGGGCCCGGCGCGCGGCGGCGACCACCTCGGCGTCGGTGACGAAGTGCGCCGAACCGTCGTCCGCGCCGCCCATCGGCACGCCCGCGTGGGCGCTGTCGGCGGCGGGTCGCTTCGCCGAGAGGTGCACGGCGGCGGCCCCCGTCGCGACCAGGGCGGGGACGTCGGCCGGGGTGACACCGGCGCCCGCCATGACCTGCACGGGCCCGGCGGAGTCGACCATGCGCGTGATGGTCGCCGCACCGCCCACCGCGGTGGGCGCGGCCCCCGAGGTCAGCACCCGGGTGAACCCGAGGTCGGCGAGGGTGGCCGCGGCGGCGACGGGGTCGGCCGCGTGGTCGATCGCCCGGTGCAGGGTGACCTCGGCGGTCGCGCTGACCGAGCGTGCGGCGTCGACGAAGCGCCGGAGGGCGTCCTCGTCGAGCGTGCCGTCCGGACGCAGGGCACCGACCACGACGCCCGCTGCCCCGGAGCGCAGGACCGTGCGGACCTCGCGCACCATGAGCTCGACCTCGTCGGGGGTGTGCACGAAGCCGCCGGGACGACAGCGGACGAGGGCATGCGCGGGGATGCCGGTCTCGTGGGTCGTCTCGACGAGCGCCTGGGACGGCGTGAGACCACCGAGCTCGAGCCCGACGCAGAGCTCGACACGGTCGGCGCCGCCGTCCCGTGCGACGATCGCGCCGGCGGGTGAGGTGACGGCGATCTCGAGGGCGACGGGGGCGGCGGTGGTCACGCGATGGCTCCGAGCGGTTCGTTCGACGGCGGGATGATCCGGGCGCCGAGGTCCGGCGCCGACGGGAACACTCGATCGTAGGGGAACATCGGCCGGACGATCCTGTGGTGTCCGAGCCGCTCGAGGTCCTGGTCGACCCCGCCCGGCGTCAGCGCGAGCATCCAGTCGGCAGCCATGTCGAAGAGTTCCGGCTCGAGGTACCCGATCTTCACGATCACCACGTCGGCGTCCCGCGGGGCGAGGTCGAGGTCGGTGAAGTCGTGCTCGTGGTGGTACGGCTTGCGGAGCTTCGTCAGGATCGCGAACACACTGCCGACCTGCAGCACCACCTCGGTCTCGGCGTCGCGGTCGCCGTGCTTGATCGCGTGCACGCGGCCGGTCATCGTGATCGGCCCGGCGTGGACGGCGTCGACCGATGCCCCCGCCGTCACGGTGACCGTCGCACCGACGCCGGCCTCCACCGCCGCCGCGACGGCCGCGGGGCCGGGAACGCTCGCGTAGACCACCGTCGGGCCGTCGGGCTCCGCGAAGGCCGGGTTCGCCAGCACCTGCGTGAGCCCCCACGTCATGTCGCCCGAGCCGCCGGCGGTCGGGTTGTCGCCGGAGTCGGACACGAAGAACGGCCTCGCGGCGCCCGGTGCGAGCGCAGCGGCGAGACACTCGTCGAACGTGCCGGTCGGTGCGACGAACACGAAGTCCTCACGCACGTCCCAGAAGGCCCGAGCGAGTCGTTCGGCACCCGCGGCGACGGCGTCGGCGTCCCAGCCCGTGACCACGGTGACCGCGCGGTCGCGGGGCTGGTCCGCCCAGGCGTACCCGACCCAGATCGCCGCGTCGAGCACGCCCTCGGTCTGTTCGACGAGCGGCACCTGCGCGTACAGCGACGCCGCGGGCTCGAGGCGCGTCGAGGTCTGCTCGCCGGGCAGGAGCACGGGGATCGGCACCCAGGCCTTCACCGGGCGCTGCTGCCCGACCGGTCGGGTGGTCAGCACGTCGACCAGGTTCCGGACGGCGCGCTCCTTGGTCTCGAGGGCGTCCTCGTGCGGGGCCATCCGGTAGCAGGTGACGAGGTCCACCTGGTGCGCGAGCTCCGCCGTGACGTTGCCGTGCAGGTCCATCGACGCCGACACGATGACATCGGGACCGATCACCGCGCGGATGCGGCCGAGCAGGTCGGCCTCGGCGTCGTCCAGGCCCTCGACCACCATCGCGCCGTGGATGTCGTACCAGAGCCCGTCGACGTGCTCGGCCTCGACGATCGCTTCCAGCCGCGAGACGATCTCCGCCGCGAGCGACTCGTACGAGTCACGGTCCACGATCCCGCCCGGCAACGCGTGCCCGATGAGCGCCCCGCGGAAGTCGGCGTGCGCCGACAGCGGCCCGAGGAAGTCGTAGCGGGCCACGACCTCGTCCCCGCGGTCCGGGTGGAACGCCGGTGCGTGGGTGCGCGTCGGCGTGAACGTCGAGGTCTCGATGGCGAGACCGGCGATCGCGATGACCGGGCGGTGGGTGGCGGGTGCGGTGGACACGGGCTCAGACACGGACGTTCCTGTTCCTGGTGGTGGACTGGGGGATGGGCGCGGACAGTTCCTCGAGCGACGCGGCGAGACCTCGCTGCAGGGCGAACTGACCCGCCCCGACGAGCCCTGCGTCCGCGCCGAGCGAGACCGGCTCGATGACGAGGTGCTGCGTCATGAGCGGGTGGCAGCTCTCGTACAGCTGGCTCCGCACGGCGGCGATGAACGGGTCGAGGGTGGAGAGGATGCCGCCGAGGTACACGGCGTCCGGGTTGAAGAAGTTGACGTTCGCGGCGAGCACCTCGCCGAGGTACCGGCCCGCGAGCCGCACGGCCCGGGTCGCCTCGGGGTGGGCGTCCGAGGCCAGGCGGACCACGTCGGCGGTCGAGGAGACGTCGACCCCGGCGTCCGACAGGATCCGCACCAGAGCGGCTCCGGACGCGACGGTCTCGAGGCACCCGGTGTTCCCGCACGAGCACGGGGTGTCCCCGGCGGCGTCGATCCGGACGTGCGTGATGTCCCCGGCCGAGCCCGTCGCCCCGCGGTACAGCCGTCCGTCGATGACGATCCCGGCCCCGATCGCCGAGCCGGCCTTGATCGTGATGGTCTGCCGCCGGCCCGGGTCCTGCACGGTCTGCTCGCCCGCCGCCATGCAGTTCGCGTCGTTGTCGACGACCGCCGGCAACCCGAACCGCTCGGTCAGCCACGACGCCACCGGGAACCCGTTCCACCCCGGCATCCGGCTCGGCAGGTCGACCACGCCGGCCTCGACGTCGACCGGCCCCGGCAGGCTGAGGCCGACGCCCCGCAGCCCGTCGCGACCGCGCTCGTCGGCGAGCCGCTCGAGCAGGGCGGCCAGCCGCTGGAGTCCCGCGGTCGGACCGTCGGAGAGCGCGAACGGGACGTTCGCGACCGACTCGAGCGCGCCTCCTGGCAGGACGATGCCGATGCGCGCGTGCCCGCCGCCGACGTCCGCGGCGACCGCGTACTCGTCGACGCCGCCGATGCGGAGCACCTTGCGGGGGCGGCCGCCGGTCGAGACGTCGGTGCCCTCCTCGGCGAGCAGCCCGTGCGACAGGAGCTGCGCGACCACGTGGGACACGGTCGAGGGGGCGGCGCCGAGCAGCGCGGCGATCTCCGTCCGACTGGAGGCCTGCCCGGACGCGACGAGCTCCAGGACGCGGGCGCTGAGGTCCGGCACGACTTTCTCCAATCCGGGCGGAACGCGGCGGGTGACCACCGACTGCCGCGAGCCTAACCGGCAGATCGACCGGTCCACCCTTTCGCCCGAACGGCAGAAACGAACTATTTACACGGAGATGTTTGTTTTTCCAACGGCTTTGGACATTGACTGTCCCCGTGCCGCTCGGCACGCGTGCTCCACACCCCGAACCTCCCACGCACCAGGAGACACACATGACCAAGCCCCGTCGCTGGGCGCTCCTCACCGGAGCCGCGATCGCCGTGAGCGCGCTGCTCGCCGGCTGCTCCGGGGGCGGCAACGCCTCGTCCGGCAGCAGCTCCGACACGATCGACTACGCACTGCCGGCCAACTTCACGCCGAACTGGATCCTCCCGATCGGCACCGCCGCGCACCTCAACACGAACAACGGCTCGATCGCGCAGTCGCTGTACGAGCCGCTCGTCGCCTACGACGGCTCCACCGGCAAGATCGCGTGGAACAAGGCCGGTTCGGTCGCGACGGACGCGACGTTCGCGAGCGACTCGAAGAGCGTCACGGTCACCCTCGGTGACCGGCACTGGTCCGACGGCAAGCCGATCACGAGCCGGGACGTCGAGTTCTGGTTCAACCTGATCAAGGCGAACAAGGACGAGTGGGGCTCCTACTCGAAGGGCAAGGCGCCGGACAACTGGACCTCCTTCACGGCCGACGACGACACGCACTTCACGATCACGTTCGACAAGGCGTACAACCCGGACTGGATGCTCGCCAACCAGCTGAGCCACATCATCCCGCTGCCGCAGCACGCCTGGGACAAGACGAGTGCGAGCGCGAAGGTCTCCGACGCCGACGAGACCACGTCCGGTGCGAAGCAGGTGTGGAAGTACCTCAACACCGCCGCAGGCAAGATCTCCGACTACGCCAGCGACGACCTGTGGAAGACCATCTCCGGGCCCTACGGCGTGAAGACGTTCACCACGGCGGGCAAGGTCACCCTGACGGCGAACACGAAGTACGACGGCGGCGAGAAGCCCTCGATCACGACGGTCAACCTGCTGCCGTTCACCACGACGGACGCCGAGGTGAACGCGGTCCGCTCGGGCGAGGTCGACTACGGCTACATCAACGCCACCGACATGGACCAGAAGTCGTCCTTCACGTCGAAGGGCTACGACGTGCAGCCCTGGACCGGCTGGGCGATCACGTACATGCCGTACAACTTCAACAACCCGGACATGGGCGCCGTCTTCAAGCAGCTGTACGCCCGCCAGGCCGTGCAGATGTCGATCGACCAGACCTCGCTGTCCAAGGTCGTCTTCAACGGCACCGCCACCTCGACCTACGGGCCGATCCCGCAGGCGCAGGAGTCCGACTACGTGTCGAGCACGCAGAAGGACAACCCGTACCCGTTCAGCACGAAGAAGGCCAAGGCGCTGCTCGAGTCCCACGGGTGGGCGGAGCAGGGCGGCACGATGGTCTGCACCGACCCCGGCACGTCCGACAGCCAGTGCGGCGAGGGCGTCAAGCAGGGCACGAAGTTCACCATGAACGTCCTCTCGCAGTCCGGCTCGACCGTCACCGACAACATGATGAGCGCGATCCAGTCCTCGCTCGCGAAGACCGGCATCGGCTTCACCATCAAGACCGCGCCGGTGTCGAGCGTCCTGTCGCAGACCCCGACCTGCACGAGCGACGAGGCCAGCTGCGACTGGGACCTGTCCTTCTTCGGCACCGCGGGCAGCTGGTACTTCCCGGCCTACCCGACCGGTGAGTCGCTCTTCCAGACCGGCGGTTCGGCGAACTTCGGCTCGTACTCCAACGCCGACGTGGACAAGCTCATCGACGCGACGACCACGTCGCCCGACGCCACCGCCGTGCAGGACTACAGCGCCGCGGTCGCGAAGGACCTGCCGGTGATCTGGCTGCCGAGCCCGGACTACCAGATCTCGGTCGTCAAGCAGGGGCTGACCGGGTTCGACCAGGACTCGCTCGCCAACTTCCACCCGGCCCAGTGGAAGTGGTCGAAGTAACCACCTGACACCCTCTGGAGGCGCGGCGCGGGTCCGACCCGCACCGCGCCTCCCGGGGCCCACCGCACCAACCCAGACGACGGAAGCCGCATGACCACAGCTCTCTACCTCACCAGGCGCGTCCTGCAGGCGCTCGCGGTGATCCTCATCGTCACGATCGTCGTGTTCTGCCTGCTGCACGCCCTGCCGGGCGGGCCCGCCCGCGGCGTGCTCGGCGTCTCCGCGACGCCCGCGCAGATCGCCGCGTTCAACACGGCGCAGGGGCTCGACCAGCCGCTGCCCGTGCAGTACCTCCGGTTCCTCGGCCGCCTCCTCACCGGCGACCTCGGCACGTCGTACACGCTCAACGAGCCGGTCTCGCAGCTCATCACGGAGCGGCTGCCGAAGACCCTCGTCCTCACCGGGATGTCCGCGGTGCTCGGCATCGTCCTCGCGATCCCGGTCGGCATGTGGCAAGCGGTCCGGCGCAACGGCGCGGTCGACTACGCGGCCACCGCCCTGGCCTTCGTCTTCTACTCGACGCCCGCGTTCTTCCTCGGGCTCGTCCTGATCATCGTCTTCAGCCAGCAGCTGCCCTGGCTGCCGTCCCAGGCACCGAGCGGGAACACCCTCGCCGAGGTCTTCCAGGACCCGGCCGGGCTCGTGCTCCCCGTCGTCACCGGTGCCCTCGCCATGATCGCCGTCTTCAGCCGGTACATGCGGGCCTCGACGCTCGAGAACCTGCAGGAGGACTACGTCCGCACCGCCCGCGCCGGCGGTGCCTCGACCGCGGCGATCCTGCGCCGACACGTGTTCCGGAACTCGCTCACCCCGGTGGTGGCGATGCTCGGGTACTACCTGCCGGTGCTGTTCGGCGGGGCGCTCGTCACGGAGCAGCTGTTCAACTACCCCGGCATGGGGCTCCTCTTCTGGAACGCCGCGCAGACCTCGGACTACCCGACGCTGCTCGGCTGCGTCCTCGTCATCTCGATCGCGACCGTGGTGGGCACGCTGCTCGCCGACGTCGCGCAGTCCTTGATCGACCCCCGAGTGAAGGCAGGCCGCGCATGACCGCACAGCTGGCACCCGAAGCCCCCGGAGCGGCGTCGCTCGTACAGCCCGTCGCCGCCACCGGCTGGCGCCTCGCCGTCCGCCGCTTCCGCCACAACACCCTCGCGGTGATCGGCCTCGTCGTCATCGTCGTCATCGTGCTCTTCTGCTTCGTCGGTCCGTTCCTGTACCCGACCGACCAGACGCACACCCAGCTCTCCCAGGCGAACCTCGCCCCCGGCGCCGCGCACCTGCTCGGCACCGACGCCGTCGGGCACGACGTGCTCGGCCGGCTGATGTTCGGCGGCAAGGTGTCGCTCATGGTGGGCATCGCCGCCGGCGTCCTCGCCACGGTCGTCGGCACCCTCTGGGGCTCGATCGCCGGGTACGTCGGCGGCTGGGTCGACGCGGTGATGATGCGCGTGGTCGACGCCGGCATCGCGATCCCGGCACTCTTCATCCTGCTCGTCATCTCGGCGATCACGACGCCCGGTGTGTGGGGACTCATCGTGATCCTCGGCTTCGTGTCGTGGCTCGTGCCCTCCCGACTCATCCGCGCCGAGACGCTGACGCTGAAGAACCGCGACTACGTGCTGACCCTCCGCGCGATCGGCGGGTCGCACGCCCGCGCGATCGGCCGCCACCTGCTGCCGAACTCGGTGTCCACGATCGTTGTCGCCGCCACGTTCCAGGTCGCCGACGCGATCCTCCTCGTCGCCTACGTCTCGTACCTCGGGCTGGGCGTGCAGGCACCCGCGACGGACTGGGGTGGCATGCTCTCGGCAGGACTCACCGCCGCCTACTCGGGGCGGTGGTGGCTCATCGTGCCACCGGGTCTCGCCGTGATCCTGGTCGTCTGCGCGTTCAACGCCGTGGGCGACGGGCTCCGGGACGCCTTCGACGTGAGGGGCCGTTGATGTCCATCCTGACCACCACCGACCTCGGGGTCTCCTTCAGCACGGAGTCCGGCACGGTCGACGCCGTCCGCGGGGTCTCCCTGCACGTCGAACCCGGTGAGACGCTCGCGCTCGTCGGGGAGTCCGGTTCCGGCAAGTCCACCGTCGCCCTCGCCGCGATGGGGCTGCTGTCCGGCAACGCCGCCGCCACCGGCAGCGCGGTCGTCGACGGGCACGAGATCGTCGGCGCCGCCGAGCCCGCCCTGCGTTCGCTCCGCGGCAGCACCGTCTCGATGGTCTTCCAGGAGCCCGCGACCGCCCTCGACCCCCTCACCCGCGTCGGGGCGCAGATCGCCGAGGTCATCCGGAACCACGGCGACGTCTCGGCAGCGGACGCCGCGGCACGAGCCGTCGACCTGCTCGACCGGGTCGGCATCCCCTCTCCCGCGCAGCGCGCCAGGGCGTTCCCGTTCCAGCTGTCCGGCGGCCAGCGGCAGCGCGTCGTCATCGCGATGGCGATCGCGAACTCGCCGAAGCTCCTCATCGCCGACGAGCCGACGACGGCCCTCGACGTCACCGTGCAGGCGGAGATCCTCGAGCTGCTGCGTCGCCTGGCGGCCGACACCGGCACGGGAGTCCTGCTCGTCACCCACAACATGGGCGTCGTCGCGGACTTCGCGGACCGGGTCGCGGTCATGCTGCAGGGGTCGATCGTCGAGACGGGCTCCGTCGAGGACGTCCTGCTCCGGCCGCAGCACGAGTACACGAAGCGGTTGCTCGCGGCGGTGCCGCGGCTGGCCGTGGCCGAGGCCGGTGCGGCCGTCACGTCCGGTGCGTCCGGCGTGGCCGTCACGTCCGGCGCGGCCGTCGCGTCGGGTGCGTCCGGCGTCGCCGTCGCGTCCGGTGCGTCCGGTGCGGACGGTTCGGACGGGAGGCGCGGCGCGGCCCCGGTGGTCGACCTGCGGGACGTCTCGGTGACGTTCGGGCGCGGGGCGCGCGCCGTCCACGCGCTGCAGGGCATCGACATCGCCGTGCACGCCGGCGAGACCGTCGGCCTGGTCGGGGAGTCCGGTTCCGGCAAGTCCACCGCGGCCCGGGTCGCGCTCGGCCTCGTCAAGCCGACGTCCGGCAGCGTGCACCTGTTCGGCTCCGACCTGCGGACGGCGCGTGGTCGCGACCGCCGAGCGCTCCGGTCGGGCATCGGCGTCGTGCTGCAGGACCCGGTGGCGTCGCTCGACGCCCGGATGTCGGTCGCCGAGTGCATCGCCGAACCGCTCGCCGTGCACCGTCGCGGCATGTCCTCCGCCGACCGTCGGAAGCGCATCGACGAGGTCCTCGACGCCGTCCGGCTGCCCCGGGCCCTGGCGTCGCGTGCACCCCGGGAGCTCTCGGGCGGGCAGCGGCAGCGCGTGTCCCTCGCCCGGGCGCTCGTGCTCTCGCCGCGGTTGCTCGTCGCCGACGAGCCGACCAGTGCGCTCGACGTCAGCGTGCAGGAGACGGTGCTCGAGGTGCTCCGCGAGCTGCAGGACGACCTCGGGTTCGCGTGCCTGTTCGTCTCGCACGACCTCGCCGTCGTGCAGCAGTTCGCCGAGCGGGTCGTCGTGATGCGCCAGGGCGTCGTCGAGGAGCAGGGCACGACCGGTGCCACCCTCATGCACCCGACCACCGACTACACCCGACGGCTGCTCGCCGCCGTGCCCGTCCCCGACCCGGTGGTGCAGCGGCAACGCCGGGTCGAGCGACTCGCCACCCTCGGGGCGGTGACCGCGTGAGCGAGGTCGTCGCCGGCGTCGACGTCGGCGGGACGAACACGAAGGTGGTCCTCGCGACCCCGGCGCTCGAGGTGATCGACCGCATCGACCTGCCGACGCCCGCCCACGCGGGTGGCGCCGCGATCGTGACGGCCGCCCTCGGTGCCGTGACGGACCTGCTCGACCGGCACCGCGCCTCCGTGACCGGTGTCGGGGTGGGCGCTGCCGGCGTCGTCGACGCGAGCACGGGGACGGTGCTCGTGACGGGCAACTCGTTCACCGGCTGGGCTGGTTACGGCGTGACGGACGCGGTCACGTCGGCCCTCGGCGTCCCCGCGACGCTCGACAACGATGTGAACGCGTTCCTGCTCGGCGAGGTCGCCGCCGGTGCCGTGGCGGGGGAGCCGGACGTGCTCGGCATGACGCTCGGGACCGGGGTCGGCGGCGCGCTCGTGCTCGGCGGCTCGCTGTTCGCCGGGCCCCGCGGTGCGGCGGGCGAGATCGGCCACGTCCCGGGCTTCGGCGACGCGGTGTGCACCTGCGGGCAGGTCGGCCACCTCGAGACCATCGCCGGAGCACGCGGGATCGCCGACCGCTACGCCGAACGGACCGGGCGCCGGGTCACCGTCCGCGAGGTCGCCGACGCCGCACGCGCCGGGGACCCCGACGCCGCCGCGGTGTTCGAGACCGCCGGCTGGGGGCTGGCGCGTGCTGCCCTGCTGACGGCGGGGATCCTCGACGTGACGACCATCGTCATCGGCGGCGGGATCGCGCGGTCCTGGGACCTGCTCGAGCCGGCCATCAGCGCTGCCATCGCCCTGGAGCCCCCGGTGAGCGGGGCGCCGATCCGGCTGGCCCTGTCGTCGCTGGGGTCCGACGCCGTGGCGCTCGGTGCCGCTGCGCAGGTACGGGACCTGGTGCTCGGGAGCGCGCCCGCGCGCTGAGGCGACCGCTTCCCGGAACGACGAGGAGCCGGCCTGGACCACCTGATCGCGTGGCCCAGACCGGCTCCGGTCGTGGATGCTGTCGGCGGGAGGACCGCCGACGGTCGGGTCAGACCCGACGGGCCCCGACGCGGGGGAGCAGCAGCCCGAGGACGATCATCGCGACGGCGAGCACCAGGTGCAGGACGTTGTCGGCGCTGTTGAGCGGCACGAAGTTCGCCGGGTCGGCCATGCCGGCGGTGAACAGTCCGTAGACGAACAGGACCGCGTAGACGATCCCGCCGACGAGCAGGTAGAGCCGGGCGCCGCGAGCGCTGCGGGCCGCGAGGAGCCCGACGACGCCGAACAGCAGGTGGACGATGTTGTGGAGCACGGACACCTGGAACGTGCCGAGCAGGAGTGCCATCGAGCCGTGGCCGGCGACCGACATCGTGCCCATGTCCATCGTGAGACCTGGGATGAACCCAGCGATGCCGACGATGAGGAAGACGATCCCGAAAACCAGGGCGCCCTTCTGCGTCCAGGTGGAGCCGTTGGCGGTGCGGTTCGTTGCTGCGTTGCTGGTCATGATGCGACCTCTCTCTCAACGAGGGCCGGAACGCCGGTGCGCCGGTCCGGGCGCTCATGACGCCCACAGTGCATTCGGAGCATGTGCCCGGTCGGTTTGCAGCCGGCGGGATCATGCGCTCTCGGCCGCGACCGGAGGGTCAGAAGTCCGGGATGTACCGCAGCATGAACTTGTCGAACTGCGGCACCGTGAACTCGGCGAAGCCGAACTTGGGTGTGTAGAGGAGCCCCTTCGCGATGAGCCGTGCCCGGAGCGGCGCGACCTGTTCGGACGTCTTCCCGAGCTGTTCAGCGACGTCCGAGGCCTTCTGGGGTTCCGGGCCCAGGGCAGCCATCGCGCGCAGGTAGCGGAGTTCCTCCTTCGTGCTCCGCTGCACCCTCGTCTTGAAGAAGCTCTCGTCGAGTTCTGCTTCGACGAGGTACCGCGCATCGGCGACCTCCGCCGCGGTGATGACCGGTCCCTCCGCGAGATCCCACACCCACCGTCCGAACTCCTGCAGGAAGTAGGGGTAGCCGTCCGTGTACGCGATGATCGCCTCGACCGCTGCGTCCTCGAACTGGACACCCTCCTCGGCTGCCGGTGCGACGATGGCCTGTCTCGCGTCGGCGGGTTCGAGCTCGATCACCTGGATGTAGTGGAACAGCCGCTCCGCGTAGGACTTCGCGTCTCCCGCGACGCCGGGGAGCTGCGGGAGGCCAGCGCAGGCAACGGTGATCGGGAGCCGTCGCTGGATGCAGCGGTGGATGGCGCCGATCAAGGCCTCGAGCTCGTCCTTCGAGAGGAACTGGATCTCGTCGAGCAGGAACACCACTCCGCGCCCGACGTCGCGAGCGGTCTCGCCGAGCGACTCGAGCACGTCAGCGAGGTCTTCGTCGAACTGACCCGAGTCGGCCGTGCCGTCGACCTTCTCGACGTCGAGGCCCGCTGTCAGCGCCCCGTCGGGCTGCACGGTCATCGAGAACGACCGGATCACGCCGGCAGCCCGCTTCGCGACGTCGTTCCACCGCGCCTTCGGTGACAGCTGGAACAGCGCCTTGCGTACGAGGTTCGCGAGCTGCGGGCCGAACTCCTTCGTCTTCGAGATCTCGGCGGGCACCGCCACCCAGTTGTGTTCGCGTGCGATCCGCTCGAACTCGCCGAGGAGAACGGTCTTGCCGACACCCCGGAGGCCGATCGCAGCGACCGCCTTGTCGGTCTTGCCGCTGGCGAGGCGCTCGAGCACGCTCTCGAAGTCCTCCAGCTCGGCATCGCGTCCGGCCAGGACCGGTGGAGCGGAACCGGCATTCGGCGTGTAGGGGTTGCGTACTCGATCCACGAGTCCTCCTTATCGACCTTTCCGACCTTATCGGTTCTCGTTAAGCCTGATAAGGCTGTCAAGGATCGCGCCTCGATTGAGTGCGCCGGTGATGAGCGGCGGCCTGAGCCGTTGCGGAGGGGACGCCGGGCATCGTGGAGCGCATGAGCCAGTACGACAAGCGCGATCCGAAGACCCTCTACCCCGCCCCGCCGTACCCGGAGCAGGAGCAGTCGCTCCCCGGGGCCGCGTGGAAGATGGACCCGAAGCCCGACCACGGCGAGGAGAGCTACGTCGGGCTCGGTCGCCTGAAGGGCTTCCGGGGCATCGTCACCGGCGCCGACTCGGGCATCGGCCGCGCCGCCGCCATCGCACTCTCCCGCGAGGGCGCCGACCTCGTCCTCTCCTACCTGCCCGACGAGCAGGAGGACGCCGAACAGGTGCGCGACCTGCTCGAGGGCGAAGGGCGTCGTGCGGTGCTCTTCCCCGGCGACATCTCCGACGAGCAGTACTGCACCGACCTCGTCCAGAAGGCCGTCGACGAGTTCGGTGGCCTCGACACCCTCGTCATGGTCGCCGGGCGGATGGACAGCAACGACGACATCCTCACGCTCACGACCGAGCACTTCGACTCGACCTTCAAGACGAACATCTACTCGCTCTTCTGGCTGACCAAGGCCGCCGTGCCGCACCTCGAGCCGGGATCCACGATCGTCACCACCGGGTCGATCCAGGCGAGCACGCCGTCGCCGGACAAGATCGACTACGCGGTGTCGAAGGGCGCGATCAAGCTCTTCACCGAGGCCGTCGCGCAGCAGCTCGCACCGAAGGGCATCCGCGTGAACTCGGTCGCTCCGGGACCGGTGTGGACGCCCCTCCAGCCGGGGTCCGACGACGCCGAGACCGTGGCGCACTTCGGCGAGCAGTCGCCGTTCGGCCGCCCCGGTCAGCCCGCCGAACTCGCTGCCGCGTACGTGCACCTCGTCAGCCCCGAGTCCAGCTACCAGTCCGGGTCGACGATCACCGTCGCCGGTGGCACCCCGGCCTTCTAGGAGGACACGATGAGCGGGACGACACACGTGGTCCTCGTCGCCTGGGACGGCGACGCAGCCGACCGGTCGGCGCAGGCCGATGCCATCGCGCGCGAGCACCTGCCGCGGATCGACGGCGTCGAGTCCGTGCGGTCAGGCGAGAGCATCAGCACCGAGGGGCTCGAGGGCGGTTTCGACTGGATGCTCGTCGTCCGGTTCCGGGACCGCGCGGCGCTCGCCGGGTACCTGCCGCACGAGGAGCACCAGCCCGTCGCCGCGTACATCCAGGGCGCGAGCGAACGCGTCGTGGTCTTCGACGTCGAGGACTGACGTCGGGGTGGTCGTCGGACGTGCCGATCAGCGCGACCCGACGACCGCCGTCCGCCGGACCATGGCGTTGCCCGATGCGCGCACGAGCACGGCGATCACGAGGAAGCCGACGAGCAGCGCCGCGCAGTACAGCGCGACGCCGCCGTACCCGCCGACGCGGGCCGGGTTGAAGAACGGGTAGGGGTAGAACCCGACGACCGCGCCGCGCACCAGCGTGTAGGCGGTGTAGACGGCGGGCACGATCGCGGCCGCCCAGACCATGGTGAACGGCTGCCGGTGGCGGGGACGGTCCACGAACCAGTCGACCACGACGGCCGCCGGGATCACCATGTGGTGCACGACGTTCACCCACGGCAGGAGCTCGCCGAGGTCGGCACCGGCCAGCAGCGTGTTGAACACGATGCCGACGAACGCCAGGTAGACGACCGCGGCGCCGCGCGCGACCTCCCACCCGCGCGACGACGGGACACCCCGCAGGAGCCGGACGGCGCCGATCACGAACACGGTGCTGGCGTAGAGGTTGCCGAGGATCGTGAAGTAGCTGAAGACGCTCACGAGGCTGAAGTCCACCCGCACGCTCAGCACGACCTGGGTGACGACCCCGGCGACGGACGCGGCCGCGAGCGCGAGGCGGACGGCAGCCAGGACGGTCGTCTTCATGGCGCCACCCTACCGATCGCCGGTACTCCCGGACGGATCGGTCACCCGACGAGCGACTGCGTCCCGAGCACGACCGCCAGCGCCAGCCGCTCGGCATCGGCGCTCCCCGGCTCCGCGGTGTACGCGAGCACCGTCAGGTCATCGGTCGCGATCCGCAGGGTGTCGCAGTCGAGGGCGATCCGGCCCACCGCCGGGTGCTCCACGACCTTGCGTCGACCGGAGCTCTGCGGTGGTGCGGTGTCGCCGGTGTCCCACAGCTCGACGAACCGCTCGCTCGCGGCACGGAGGTCCCGCACGAGCTGCCGCAGCCCGCGGTCGAGCGGGTACCGGGCGACCGTGAGCCGGAGCTCGGCGACGACCGAGGCCTCGAACGCCCGCTGCTCGGCGTCCGAGTGCACCGCCCGGCTGCCCGGACCGACGAGGTGGCGCCACGCGGTGTTCCGCTCGTGCCCGCGGAGCGCACCGATCGGGCCCATCAGCGCGTCGTACGGCCCGTTCGCGGTGAGGATCGTGCCGGCGGCGTCGAGCACCGCGACCGGGGTGTCCGACAGCCGGTCGAGCAGCCGCTGCACGCTCGGCGGGATCCGCGAGGGCACGACGTCGGCGCCCGGGGCGGCGTGCCCGGCGAGCCGGAACAGCAGCTCGCGCTCCGCGTCCGCGACCCGGAGCGAGCGGGCCAGCGCCTCGACCACCTGGGCGGACGGCGAGGTCGCCCGTCCCTGTTCGAGCCGGGTGAGGTAGTCGGCCGAGATCCCGGCGAGGGCGGCGAGCTCCTCGCGACGGAGGCCGGCCGCGCGCCGGCGGTTCCCCGCGACGACTCCGACCGTGTCCGGCGCGACGTGGTCGCGCAGCCGACGGAGGGTACGGCCGAACTCGGTGTGTTCCACGGCTCCAGTCTGCGACCCGGCGCGACCGCTGTCCTGGGTCCAGCAGTCCTACGACAGCGGGACGGCTCCCCGAGGGCGCTCGTCGGAGCGACGCTGGGGCCATGACAACGACATTCGTCACCGGCGCCACACGTGGCCTCGGCAAGGAGACCGCCCGCCAGCTCGCCGCCGCCGGCCACACCGTGTGGATCGGCGCCCGCGACCTCGACACCGGCCACGCGGTGGCCCACGAGATCAGCACGGGACCGAACGCGGTCCGTGCCGTGCAGCTCGACGTCACGGACGACGCCTCGGTCGCCTCGGCGTTCGCGACCATCGGTGCTGCCGGCGGTCTCGACGTGCTGGTGAACAACGCCGGCATCGGCAAGCTCGGGCTGGACGGGCCGGAGGCACTCGAGGTGTTCGACACGAACGCCGTGAGCGTCGTCCGCACGACCGAGGCCGCGCTGCCGCTGCTGCGGTCCTCGGCCGCCCCGATCGTCGTGAACATCTCGAGCGCGCTCGGTTCGTTCGCGGCCAACCACGACCCGGAGAAGCCGGCGTCGCAGTACCAGGCGATCGTCTACGGCGCGAGCAAGGCGGCGGTGTCGATGCTCACCGTGCAGTACGCCCGTGCCGTGCCGGAGGTCCACTTCGTCGCGGTCGAGCCCGGGTACACCGCGACCGAGTTCGGGGGTGTGCCGAACCCGCACGGCCGTCCGGTCAAGGTCAGTGCGGCGACGGTCGCCGCGGCGGCCGCCGCGGGCCCGGACGGTCCGACGGGTGTCTTCCTGGAGGACGGTGCGCCGCTCGGATGGTGACCATCCGACGAACGGGAGGCGCGGGTCGGGCCCGCACCGCGCCTCCCGGCCCGCAGGTCCCTACGATGAGGACGTGGCTGACGCGACCGAACCGACCGTCCTGCTGACCGCTTTCGAACCGTTCGGCGGCGACGCCGTGAACCCCTCGTGGGAAGCCGCGCAGCGGCTCGCGGCCACGTGGGACGGACCGGCGACGCTCGTCGTCGAGCAGCTGCCGGTGGTCTTCGCCGAGGAACGGTCGCGGCTCGCGGCGGCGATCGCGAAGCACCGTCCCGCCGTCGTCATCGCGACCGGGCTCGCTGCCGGACGGGCCGCGGTGACACCGGAGCGCGTCGCGATCAACGTCATGGACGCCCGGATCCCGGACAACGCCGGCGCGCAACCGGTGGACGAGCCGATCGACCCGTTCGGTGCCCCGGCAGCGTTCAGCGGACTGCCGATCAAGCGGATCGTCCGGGACGTCCGGGCAGCCGGAGTCCCCGCTGCGGTGTCCAACTCGGCGGGGACGTTCACCTGCAACCAGCTGTTCTACGAGCTCATGTCCTTCGCCGACCGCGAGGGCTTCCGCGCCGGCTTCGTGCACGTCCCGGCGACCCCGGACATCGCCGGGGAAGGCCCCTCGCTCGACCTCGACCGGATCGTCACCGCGCTCGACGCCGTGGTCCGCGCCTCGCTCGACCCGGCGCCGGACATCGTCGCCGAGGGCGGCGCGGAGTCCTGACCCGCGCCGCCCTCGTCGTCGGTCAGATGAACTGGCGGAAGTTCGTCGACGCGAGGTCGAGCAACTCGTCGCCGCGACCGGACAGCACGGTGCGGATCGCGTAGAGCGTGAAGCCCTTCGCCTGCTCGAGGGTCACCGCCGGCGGCATCGAGAGCTCCTGACGGTCGGCCTTGACCGACACGAGCGCGGGGCCGTCGTGTGCGAGGGCGGCGGCGAGCGCGTCCTCGAGCTGGTCGGACTCGTCGACGCGGAAGCCGGTGATGCCGATCGCCTCGGCGACCTTCGCGAAGTCGGGGTTCTGCAGCTCGGTGCCGTAGGTGACGAACCCGGCCGCCTTCATCTCGAGCTCGACGAAGTTCAGGGACGAGTTGTCGAACACGACGATCTTCACGGGCAGCTTGTTCTGCACGATCGTGATGAGCTCGCCGAGCAGCATCGCGAGGCCGCCGTCGCCGGCCATGGCTATGACCTGCCGGTCGGGGAACGCCGCCTGCGCACCGATCGCCTGCGGCACCGCGTTCGCCATCGTGCCGTGCACGAACGACCCGATCAGTCGTCGATCGCCGTTCATGGTGAGGTACCGCGACGCCCACACGACGGGGGAGCCGACGTCGGGGATGAACACGGCGTCCTGGTCGGCGAGCCGGTCGAGCGCGCGCGCGACGTACTGCGGGTGCAGCGGCTTGTGCTTGCCGGCCGGCACGGCCAGGTCGTCGAGCTTCGCGCGGGTCTTCGCGTAGTGCTTGCGCGCGTCCTCGAGGTGCTTCGTGGGGTGCGACCCGGTGAGCAGCGGGATGAGGGCGAGCGCCGTGTCCTTGACGGTGCCGACCAGGCCGATGTCGACCGGGTGCCGCTTGCCGAGTTGTTCGCCGCGGATGTCGACCTGCACGTGCTTCGCCTTCGCGGGGAAGAACTGCTGGTACGGGAAGTCGGTGCCGAGCATGAGGACCACGTCGGCGTCCTCCATCGCGCGGTACCCGGAGGCGAAGCCGAGGAGCCCGGTCATGCCGACGTCGTACGGGTTGTCCCACTCGATGTGCTCCTTGCCGCGCAGGGCGTGCACGATCGGGGCCTGCAGGCGTTCGGCGAGGGCGATGACCTCGTCGTGGGCGCCCGCGACGCCGGCGCCGGCGAGGATGGTGACCTTGTCGGCGCCGTTGAGCAGCTGCGCGGTGCGCTCCAGCTCGGCCTGTGCGGGGATGATCCGCGGCTCGGCGCGCTCGATGGTCGTGACGCGTGGCGCGACGGCCTCGGCGAGGAGCACGTCGCCCGGGATGACGAGCACGGCGACACCGCGCTTCTCGACCGCGGCGCGCATCGCGATCTCGAGCAGGCGCGGCATCTGGGACGGGTCGGCGACGTACTCGACGTAGACCGAGCACTCGCGGAAGAGCTCCTGCGGATGGGTCTCCTGGAAGTAGCCGGAACCGATCTCCGCCGTGGGGATGTGCGCCGCGATCGCGAGGACCGGCACGCGGGAGCGGTTCGCGTCGTAGAGGCCGTTGATCAGGTGCAGGTTGCCGGGACCGCAGCTGCCCGCACACACGGCGAGGTTCCCGGTCAGCTCGGCCTCGGCCGAGGCGGCGAACGCGGCCGCCTCCTCGTGGCGGACGTGCTCCCACCGGATCGTGCCGTCCTTGCGCAGCGCGTCGGTGAAGCCGTTGAGGGAGTCCCCGGGGAGACCGTAGACCCGTTCGACGTCGTTCTGACGGAGGGTGGCGACGATGTTCTCGGCAACGGTTGTCATGCCTTCGTGTCTAGTCCTGGCGGCTGATCCCCGCCGTTCGCTGAGCGACCTCTGATCGTCCGACACCGAACTCGGGGCCGCCCGGACGCCGCACCTGCGACGATGGGCGGATGTCCGACCACGATCTCCGCCCCCGCCGACGAGCGTCCGACGAGTACGGGATCCTCGACCGGAGCCGCTACCCGCTCGCGTCGGTGGCGATCGCCGTCGTCGCCGTCGTCCTCATCACGATCGTCGGGTTCACCCTCGGCACGGTCGACCTCGGGCTCTCGAAGGCGCTCAACGGGCTGCACACCGGCGCCCTCGGGGCGTTCACGACGGCGGTCTACCACGTCATCAGTCCCGCCCCGGCGATCGGGATCACGGTCGTGGTCGTCGCGGTGATCTGGTGGCGGACCCGCGACCTCCGCCCGGCGCTGGCGTTCGGGGGCGCGATCGCGATCACGTGGGTGCCGTCCGCCGTCGTCAAGGAGATCGTGCACCGGGCCCGTCCGGACGTCGCCGTGCTGCCGCACCCGTTCCCGGTGCAGCCGGACCCCGGCTACCCGAGCGGGCACACGGTCTACATCACCGCGTTCGTCATCGCGCTCATCTGGCTGCTCCGCGACACCCGGTGGCACCGCCTCGCGCTGGGGCTCGGGGTCGTGGCGATCGTCGTCGTGTTCTTCGCGGTGTCGATCGACGCCGTGCACTACCCGACGGACGCCGCCGCGTCGATCCTGTGGGCGCTCGCCGTCGCGCCGGGCGTGCGGGTGGTGTGGGTCGACTGGCTCATGCCGAAGATCCCGTTCCTGCGGCCCCGGGGCCCTGCGGCGCAGCGCGAGGTCACGCGCTGACGCCGCGCCGACCGCGCGCGGCCAGGAGCGCCACCACGGCGACCACCGCGGCCGCGAGCATCACGACCGCGAGCGGCGCCGCCGTGCCCTCGCCGCCGATGCTCACGAGCGGCGACACGAGCGCCGCGAGCCCGAACTGCAGGGCACCCAGCACCGCCGAGGCGCTCCCGGCAGCCTGCGGCACCGCCCCGAGCGCGAGCGCGGTCGCGTTGCCGAGCACGAGGCCGAGCGACCCCACGGCGGTGAACAGCGGGACGGCGAGCCAGAACACCGGTGCGGACGTGACGACGAGCAGCGCGAACGCGACGGTCGAGGCCAGCACGAGGACGATGCCGAGCGCGAGCACCCCGGTGACCGATCGGGTCGCCGTGAGCTTCGCCGAGAGGATGCTCACGCCCATCAGTGCGAGGGCGTTGCAGCCGAACGCGAGACCGTAGCCCACCGTGCCGAGTCCGAGCATGTCCTGGTACATGAACGGTGACGCGGAGATGTACGCCATCATCACGGCGAACGCGAAGCCGAACACCGCGGTGTACCCGACGAACGTCCGGGAGCGGAGTGCCCGCAGGGGCGAGCCCGTCGCGCCGGACGCCCGTCGCTCGGCGCGCAGGGCATCGCGGCGCGAACGCAGGTGCGTCTCGCGGACCACGGCGAGCACCGCCACGAGCATGAGGACCGACAGGCCGAGCACGATGGTGAGGAGCCCGCGCCAGCCGATCGGCCCGGTGAGGAGCCCACCGAGCAGCGGCGCGACCACCGGGGCGACCCCGCCGACGATCATCATGAGCGAGAACGCCCGCGCCGCCGGCTTGCCCGTCGCGAGGTCGGAGATCACCGCGCGACCGATCACCATGCCGGCCGCGCCGCCGAGGCCCTGCAGCAGCCGGGCGACGACGAGCACACCGACGTTCGGCGCGAGCACGGCCGCGGCGCTCGCGAGCACGCACAGTGCGGCACCGGCGAGGAGCGGCGGCACCCGGCCGAACCGGTCGGACAGCGGCCCGAAGACGAGCTGTCCCGCGGTCACGCCGACGAGGAACGCGGTGAGGGTGAGCTGCACGGTCGTCGCCGACGCCTGCAGTTCGGTGGTCATCTGCGGGAAGGCCGGCAGGTAGAGGTCGGTCGCGAAGGGCGCGACGGCGCTCAGCAGGCCGAGCACGAGCAGCAGGCCGGTGGTGATGCCCTGCTGCCGGGTCGTGGGTGTCGCGGCGTGCGCGCGGATGGAGCCGGTGTCCGTGGTCATGATTATGAAAGCATAACTGATGCGCGACGTCGGTAGGGTGACGGCATGGGATCCGCGCCGTCCGACGACCTCCTCGCCGAGCTCGCCGACGTCGTGCTCCGGATCTCGCGCGAGATCGACCCGCACGGTGCGAGGTCGCTCGACATCGTGCCGCTCACCGGCACCGAGGCCCTCGTGATGCGCTGGGTCGACCGGAACCCCGGGTCGACGCCGAGCGCGGTGGCCGAGGCGACGGCCCTCAAGCGCAGCAACCTCAGCGTCGCGGTCGGGTCGCTCGTGGCGAAGGGGATGGTCGAGCGCCGGCCCGACCCGGACGACGCCCGGACCGTGCAGCTGTACTCGACCGAGCTCGCCGCGGGCAGCATCGAACGGCTGCACGCGCACTGGGCCGGCATGCTCCGGCAGGCGCTCGGGGGCGACGACGAGGGTGTGGCGGCGACGTTCGCGACGCTCACGCGCATCGACGACCACCTGCGCGACGCGACGCGCTGACCGCGACGCGACCGGTCGACGGCCTGGAGGCGCGGGTCGGGCCCGCACCGTCCCTCCAGGCCGTCAGGCGGTCCGGTCCGGCACCTCGTCCGCGATCGGCAGCAACCGCCGGGCTCCGTGCCCCTCGGCACCGAGCTCGTCGCCCGGATTCATCACGAGGCAGGCGTTCAGCGACACGCAGCCGCAGCCGATGCACTGCGTCATCTCCTCCTGCAGGCGCTCGAGTTCGAGCTGTCGGGCGCGGAGTCGTGCCCGCCACCGCTCGTTCAGGCGGTTCCAGTCCCGCAGCGACGGCATGCGGTCGGACGGCAGTGTCTCGAACTGCTCCGCGACCTCGCTGAGCGGGATCCCGAGCCGCTTGGCGACCTGGATGATCGCGATGCGCCGCTCGACGTGCCGTGGGTAGAGGCGGGTGCCGCCGGCGGTGCGCTCGGGGTGGATGAGGCCCTTGCGCTCGTAGAAGTGCAGGGCCGACGCCGCGACCCCGGTCCGGGCGACGACCTCGCCGATCGTGAGGAGGTCGGTCGGGCTCGGACGCGGCATCTCCACCATGGTCGAGATCCTACGACGCGGGAGTCGTCGAGACCGCGTGACATAGCAGTTGACATGAGAACTGATGTCCAATATGTTGTGTACCACGAGCCGCGAGGGGCGGCTCCCGACCCGGAGGTCCGACCATGACCACGATCCTGCAGCCCCGCACCGCCCGCACCACGACCGCCCGTCCGGTCGCTCCCGCACGGACCACCGGCACTGCCGACGCGACCGGCGTCACCGGCGCCACCCGCCAGCCGCTCGCCCTCGACGGCCTTCTCGGCCGACTCGAGCGCGCCGCCGCTCGGCTCCCGCACGCACTGGCGCTGCCGGTCATGGTCGCGCACGCCGCGGTCAGCACAGTCGCGTACCGCTGATCGCCTCCCGCTGACGGGGACCTCGTGTCAGTGGGCGAGGACGCGACCGCGGAGCCGCTCCCGGCTGAGCCCCGGCAGCTCCACCCCCGTGTCGCGTTCCAGCACGTGCGTCCCCGGCGGCACGACCCGGTCGATCGCGTCGAGCACCTCGTCGTCGAGCACCACCTCGGCCGCCTGCACGTACGCGTCCACGTGCGAGAGCGTCCGCGGACCGATCACCACGCTCGACACGTCCGGGTGGGTCAGCGCGAAGCCCACCGCGAGCTCGAGCAGGGTGAGCCCGGACTCGTCCGCGAGGTGCCCCAGGCGGTCGGCGACGTCGAGCTTCCGGCGGTTCGTCGGGGCGCCGATGTCGTACGCGTGCGGCTGCTCGACCACCCGCGGCGACCGGGGCTGCACGGTGCCGTTCCGGTACGCGCCCGCGAGCCAGCCACCCGCGAGGGGCGCGGCCGCGAGCACACCGAGCCCGAACCGTCGGGCGACCGGGAAGGTCGTCCGCTCCGCCGTCCGGGTGAGGATCGAGTACGGGGCGTGCGTCGCGCTGGCACTCTTCCCGCCCGACCGGAGCCACTGCGCCTCGACGAGCTCCTCGGCCGGGAAGCCCGGGATCCCGAAGGCGCGGATCTTGCCCTGCGTGACGAGGTCGGCGAGCGCGTCGAGGGTCTCGTCGAGCGAGGTCGCGGGGTCCGGGTGCGCCGGCTGGTAGAGGTCGATGACGTCGGTACCGAGCCGTTCGAGACTCCGTTCGACCGCGCGGAACATCCACCGCCGTCCGTTGCCGTGGTGCGACGGGTCCCGGTCGACCGGGTCCCCGAACCGTACCGCCAGGAACACGTCGTCGCGGCGGTCGCCGAGTGCGGCACCGAGGACGGTCTCGGCGAGGCCCGCCCCCTCGGCGTCGGACACGTCCACCGCGGTGACCCCGCGCCCGAGCGCTTCGTGGACGAGTCGGACGGCGTCGTCCACGTCCCGCTCGGCGACCGTCGACACGGCACGGCTCCCCAGGGTCAGCGCGCTGACGGGAGCCCCCGTCCGCCCCATGCGTCGCTGTTCCATGGCGGCCACGATAGGAGGACGCCCGTGGCACCGGGCCCCGGGTGACGAACCGTTACCGCTGGTACCCTGGGGCCGCTCCACCAACACGCAGTGTGTATCTACCGGCCGTCGGCACCCCGACGGACAACGGCGGCACCCGATGGGTCCGCCCCAGGAGATCCCCGGCCGGGCCGAGAAGGCACACCTCCATGCTCCACACCAGTTCCACCGCGCCCGCGCCCGCCACCACCGACGACCGCTCGCTCGTCGCCCACGCCGGACGCTGGTACTTCCCCGTCGCGTTCGTCGCCCGGCTCCCCTTCGCGATGATGGTCGTCGGCGTGCTGACGCTCGTCGTCTCCGCGCGTGACTCCGTGGCGCTCGGCGGCGTCAACTCCGCGTCGGTCGGCATCGGCGCCGCGGTCTTCGGCCCGCTGGTCGGTGCCGCCGCGGACCGCTTCGGCCAGCGGAACGTGCTCGTCCCCGTCGGCCTGGTGAACGCCGTGCTGCTCGGGGTGTTCCCGTTCGTGGTGGACGGCACCGCGCCGGACGTCGCCGTGCTCGCACTCGCGTTCTGCATCGGGGCCTCGGCGCCCCAGGTCGCCCCGATGTCCCGGACCCGGCTCGTCGCGATCATCGGGCAGCGGATGGCCCCGGCTCGTCGCGGCAAGGTCCTCAGCGGCACGATGGCGTACGAGTCCGCGGCCGACGAGACCGTGTTCATCATCGGCCCGTTCCTCGTCGGTATCCTCGCGAGTGCGATCGCCCCGTGGGTCGCCGTCGCCGGTGCCTCCGCGCTGACGTTCGTCTTCGTCACGGCGTTCGCGCTGCACCCGACCGGCAAGCTCGTCGTCGGTCGCCACGAGGAGCTCGAGCAGGCACCGGCCCGTCAGCTCCTGCGGCCCCGGCTCGTCGTGGTGGTCCTCGGGATCCTCGGCGTCGGCCTGTTCTTCGGCTCGACGCTCACCGCGCTGACCGCCTTCATGGAGACCCACGGCGAGCCCTCGCAGGCGGGGCTGCTCTACGGCCTGATGGGCATCGGCTCCGCGGGGCTCGCCCTCGGCTCGGCCGCGTTCCCGCGCGGGTTCGCCCTCGGGTGGCGGTGGCTCGTGTTCGGTGTGGTGCTGCTCGGCGGTGCGGTCTGGTTCTCGCAGGCCGGTTCCGTCGTCGCCGTGGGGGTCGTGCTCGCGGTGATGGGGATCGGGATCGGTCCGACCCTGGTCGCGCAGTACAGTCTCGGTTCCGACCGCTCGCCCGTCGGGCGCTCGGCGACCACCATGACGATCCTCGGCTCCGCCGTGATCGTGGGGCAGTCCATCGCGTCGGCGATCACGGGCGACGTCGCCCAGCAGCACGGGGCCGACGCCGCGATGCTGCTGCCGGCCGCGTCCGCGGCGGTCGTCGTGCTCGCCGCGGTGGCGAACCTCGTGCTGTCGCGTCGCGCACACGCGTGACCGCCTGCCGGCCGGGAGGGACGGTGCGGGCCCGCACCGCGCCTCCAGGCCCGTGGTCCGCGCGTCAGCGCGCGTGCGGACTCAGCTCACGTCGCGCAGCGTGTGGTCCACGCTCGAGAAGCCGTCGGCGATCCGGAGCGTGTAGTCGCCGCCGATGTCGCTGGCGTCGAACACCCAGCTCCACGCTCCCTCGTCGTCGGCCACGACGCGGTCGAGGAGGAAGTCCCCGACGGTCGAGATCTCGAGGGTCCGGCCGGGTTCGGCGTGCCCGGTGACGAGCACGTGCTCGTCACCGGGGCGGTAGGTGTCCGCGCTCGTGACGGTGATCTGCGAGACGGGGACGGGCACGCTGACGTCGCGGAGGGTGTGCTCGACGGTGTTCCACCCGTCGCGGATCCGCAGGGCGATGTCGCCGCTGTACCCGGACGTGTCGAACTCCCAGCGCCAGTCGCCCTGGTCGTCGGCCTCGGTCTCGCCGAGCCGCCAGCCGTACGCCGACTCGATGACGATCCGCCGGCCCGGTTCCGCGGTGCCGGCGACGACCGTGTCGGGTCCGGGGTCGTACGTGTCACCACTGGTGACGACGAGGCCGGCCGTGGGCGGGCTGACGTCACGCAGGGTGTGGTCGACCGAGGTGCGGCCGTCGCTGATCCGGAGCGTGTAGTCGCCGCCGATGTCGCTCGCGTCGAACGTCCACTGCCAGTCGCCGCGGTCGTCGGCGGTGGTCTCGCCGAGCAGGAAGTCGCCGGTCGACGAGAAGGTGATGTCGCTGCCGGCCTCTGCGGTGCCCGTGATCAGCACGTCGCCGCCGGGCAGGTACTCGGCGGGGCTGGTCACGACGAGCTGCGCTGCGGCGGGCTGGACCGCCGCGGCGGGTGCTGCGGTCGACGCGGCGAACGCGGCGGGTGCGACGAGCGCGCCGGCTCCGACGCTGATGGCGGAGGCGACGCAGGTCGCCAGGATGACGGACGGGATCCGCATGGTGGTCTCCGATCTCTGTGAGGTGGAGACTCAAATGTCACATGCGCGATCTGAACGGCTCACACTCGTCAGGCGTACGGACGACGGGCGAGCGCGGTGGTCACGACTCCGTGTCGTCGACCAGCAGGTCCTCGTGGCGGTAGTCGTCCGCCCGCAGCCCCGCGCGGGCGATCATGTGTGTCGACACCGGCACGAGGAACAGCTGGAACACCATGATCGGCAGGACGACCCACAGCGCCGTCCACGTCCAGACGGCGACGACGATCGCGGCGAGGGCGAACGCCAGCCCGAGCACCTGCGGCTTCGCCATCGCGTGCAGCCGGACGAGCGGGTCGGGGAACCGGACGATCCCGACGCCGGCGCCGAGCGACAGCACCGCCCCGACGAGCAGCAGCCCGACGGCGATCCACGCGCGGACCCCGGCGCCGTCGATGAACCCCTGGATGATGTCGATCACTGGGGACGCTCCTGGTCGTCGGCGTGCTCGGGCGTGGTCACGGTCAGCCCCTCGTCGGACGGATCGGAGGACGGGGTGACCGCACGGGCGACGGCGATCGTGGCGAAGACGCTCGTCGCGGCGATCACCACCAGGACGGGCACGGCGGTCAGGTCCCGCCGGATCACCATCGCGGCGCCGATCACCACGAGCGCGGTCGTCAGCACCATGTCCGAGCCGATCATCCGGTCGAGGATGGTCGGGCCCCGCACGATGCGGAGGACGGCGAGCACGAGGGTGGCCCCGAGCAGCGCGAGCACCAGGGCGATCGCGATCCCCATGACGACGACTGCGGCGCTCATCGCGTGACCTCCGGCAGGGGTTCGGACAGTTCGGAGAGGTCCTGCTTCGACCCGAGCGCCCGGATGACGAGCGTCTCGATGCCGAGGGCCTCACGGCGGGCCGCGTCGACCTGCTCGACCCGCTCGGTGTCGAGGACGTGCAGGAGCAGCCGGCGGCGTCGCAGGTCGACGTCGGCGACGTAGGACCCCGGTACGAGGGAGATCGCGAGCGTCGCCAGGGTGAACGTCATCTCGGAGGTGGTGTGGAGCTGGACGAGCGTGATCGAACTCCGCCGGACCCCGCGGGGGCGGAGCGCGACCCAGGCGACCCGGAACGAGGCGAGCACGACCAGCCCGGACCACACCACCAGGAACCACGCGGCGTGCGGGATCGAGAACCGGGCGGACAGCGGCACCGGCGGCAGCGGGAGCAACTGCGTCACGAGCAGCGCGACGACGATCCCGCAGAGCAGGGTCAGCGGCGTCCACGAACCCCAGAGCAGCGCCCAGAGCACGGTCAACCCGGCGACGAGCGGGACGTCGTAGCGCCACGCGACGGCGATGCGCCGCGCGTTCGTGATCCGCCGGGTGCTGTCCGCGCTCATCGCGTCCCCCCGAGCACGGCCTGCACGTAGCGGTCCGGGGACTCGAGCGACTCCGCCGCGCGGGTCGCGTAGCCGTACAGCGGGCCGGCCACGACGGTCAGGGCGACCGACCCGAGGACGGCCACGGTCGTCACGCCGACGAGCATGCGCGGCAGCTTCACGCGCGTGGGGGCTTCGCCGACGCCGTCCTGCGTGGCCGTCGGTGCGGTCTCCGGACTGGAGGCGCGACTCGCGTGCGGTGCGTCGGTGACCGTCACCGAGCCTCCTGGGTGGAACGCCTTGCCCGTGTCCTCGGACACGGTCAGCGGCGCCGGTTCCGGCGACCGCAGGTGGGCGTGCGGCTCTGCGGTGCTCGCGTGCGGGGCAGCTGCCTCGGCCGCGGGCTTCGGACGCCAGAACGCGGCGTCCCAGACGCGCATGAGCGCGTACAGGGTCAGGAGGCTCGTCACGACACCGGCGGCGATCGTCGCGTAGGCGAGGGGCGAGCCGTCGATCGCTGCGGCACGGAAGAGGCCGAGCTTGCCGATGAAGCCGGAGAACGGCGGGATGCCACCGAGGTTGAACGCCGGCACGAGGTAGAGCGCGGCGAGCAGCGGGGCGGCCTTGAGCAGCCCGCCGAGCGATCGGGTCGAGGTCGTGCCGCCGACGCGTTCCATCAGCCCGGAGACCAGGAAGAGCGTCGTCTGCACGACGATGTGGTGGACCGTGTAGAACACCGCGGCGGCCGTCCCGGCGACCGAACCGAGGCCGACACCCATGACCATGAACCCGATGTGGCTGATGAGCGTGAAGGACAGCAGTCGTTTCACGTCGGTCTGCGACACCGCACCGAGCACGCCCACCACCATCGTCAGGATCGCCACGATGAGGAGCACGGTGTTGAGCTGTGGTCTCGGGAAGATGATCGTCTCGAGCCGGATGATCGCGTAGATGCCGACCTTCGTGAGCAGGCCCGCGAACACCGCCGTCACCGGGGCCGGCGCGGTCGGGTAGGAGTCCGGCAGCCAGAACGCCAGCGGGAACACGGCGGCCTTGATGCCGAACCCGATGAGCAGCATCGTGTGGAGGAGCAGCTGCACGTGCTCGGGCAGGGCGGCCATCCGCTCGCTGATCTGGGCGATGTTGACCGTGCCGGTGGCGCCGTACACGAGGCCGATCGCCGCGAGGAAGATCGCCGACGCGATGAGGCTCGTCACGATGTACGTGGTGCCCGCCCGGACGCGCTGCTCGCTGCCACCGAGGGTGATGAGCACGTAGCTCGCCACCAGCAGCATCTCGAACGCGACGTACAGGTTGAAGAGGTCCCCGGCGATGAATGAGTCGAGCACGCCGGCGGCGAGCACGAGGTACGTCGGGTAGAAGATCGTGACCGGCGCCTCGCCGTCGTCGGCCGCGAGCCCCTGTCCGATCGAGAAGAGCAGGACGACGAGGAGCACGCTCGCGCTCACGGTGAGGAGCAGTGCGCTCAGCCGGTCGACCACGAGCGAGATGCCGTACGGCGCGTCCCACCCGCCGACCTGCACCACGATCGTGCCGTGCTGGTCGACGAGCACCATGAGGGTCGCGGCGACGGCCAGGGCGACGACGAGCACCACGACGGTGATCGCGCGCTGCAGCTTCTGGTGGTTGAGGAGTCCGAGCGCGACCGCGGCGCCGAGCAGCGGGACGAGGACGAGGAGCGGGACGAGCCAGGTCATCGGGTCGCCTCCTGTTCTGCGTCGGTGGTGGTCTCGGGGTCTTCGTCCGCGGGCTCGTCGCGTTCCCGACCGATCGCGACGTCGGCCTCGTCGACCTCGACCTCGTCGGCGCGGGAGAGCTTCCACGAGCGGTGGATGAGGGCCAACAGGAACGCGCTCACGGCGAAGGTGATGACGATCGCGGTCAGGGCGAACGCCTGGGGGAGCGGGTCCGTGATGCCCTCGGAGCTCTTGCCGATCGGCGGGTTGCCGGCAGCACCGGACATCACGAGGAGCAGCAGGTTGAGGGCGTTGCCGAGCAGGAGGAAGCCGAGCAGCATCCGGGTCAGCGAGCGTTCGAGGAGCAGGTAGACCCCGCAGGAGAACAGCACCGCCATCGCGATGACGAGCACGAGGGTGACGGTCACGTGGCGCTCCCTTCCGGGGTGGGGGCTTCGGTCATGTCCTGCACGGGCGTCGAGGCGTCCTCGAGCCGCTGCCGGTCGACCTCGGCGCCGAGGCTGCGGAGGACGTCGAGCACGAGGCCGACGACCACGAGGTACACGCCGATGTCGAAGAACGTGGCGGTGACGAACTCGACGTGGCCGAGCACCGGGACGGTGGCCTCGAAGAACTCGGAGTACAGGGCTTCCCTGCCGAAGAACATCGGCACGAGCGCGGTGATCGCGGCCGTGGCGACGCCGAGCCCGAGCAGGCGTCCGGCCCGGACCGGGGCCGCAGCGCCGAGCTCGGCCGGGCCACCCGCGAGGTACCGGGCCGCGAGGGCGATGCCCGCGACGAGACCGCCGGCGAACCCGCCGCCCGCCGCGTTGTGCCCGGCGAAGAGCAGGTAGACCGACAGGACGATCAGGCCGTGGAACAGCAGGCGGACGACGACGTCGAGCAGCGCCGAGCGGCCGGTCGGGATCGCGGCGCTCGTCGGCAGCCAGGCGCGGGGCTCGCCGTCCGTGCGCTCGTCGCGGTCGGCGGTCAGCCGGGCCGGCAGGTCGCGGAGGCGGGGGAGCGTGTCCTCGCGGGAGTTCACGAAGATCAGGCTCGCGACGCCCGTCGCGGCGGCGACCACGACGGTCAGCTCGCCGAGGGTGTCCCAGCCTCGGAGGTCGACGAGGGCCACGTTCACGACGTTCAGGCCGTGCCCGAACGAGCTCGTCAACGCCGGCAGGTCCGGCCAGAGCGGCTCGGCCGTCCGTGCCGATGCGGCGACGACGACCACGATCGCGAGGGTCAGCCCGGCGAGGCCCGCGAAGAGCGCCCGCACGACGCGGAAGCGGGACGGGTTCGCGGTGGCGATCCGCGGGGGGAGCCGGCGCAGCACGAGCACGAACGCGATGAGCGTCACCGTCTCGACCACGAGCTGGGTCAGGGCGAGGTCGACCGCCCCGTGCAGCACGAACAGGACGGACATGCCGTACCCGGTCACGCCGACCAGCACCGCTGCGGCGAACCGGGTCTTGGCGGTGAGGACGGCGATCGCGGCGATCGACATGACGAGGACGACGGGGATCTGCCCCCACGAGTCGGCGAACCGGACGTGGAACGCCCACGGCCCGCCGATGGCCAGGTTGACGAGCGCCCCGGCGACGAACACCGACAGGATGACGGTCAGGTAGTAGGGGAGCGAACCGCGCTGGACCCCGGCGGTGAGGCCCGTCGCCACCCGGTCGAGCCCGCGCATGAGGTGGCGGTAGAAGCTCGACGCGCTGGGGGAACCCGCGAGGCGGTGCTGGAGCGCCTCGACCGGGCGGCGCAGGGCGAACAGCGCGAGACCGCCGACGAGCGTCACCGCGGAGAGGCCGAGCGCCGGCTCGAGACCGTGCCAGAGCGCGAGGTGCGGGACCTCGCCGGGGAGGGCGGCGGCGTGCGCGGCCGGCTCGATGCCGTGCGCCACGAGGGGCGTCGCGAGCCCGAGTGCGAGACCCGTGAGCGCGAGGACCGACGGGACGACGCCGAGGCCGTGCAGGCCGTGCGGTTCGGTGTCGGGCACGCCGGGCTTCCGGGCGAAGGCGCCCCACAGGAACCGCAGCGAGTAGGCCACGGTGAGCACCGAGCCGATCGTCACGCCGACGAGCGCGAACCACGCCCACCCGGCGTCGGGGCCGTGCAGCGCGTCGATGAAGCCGGTGAGCACGGCCTCCTTCGCGACGAAGCCGATCGTCGGCGGGATGCCCGCCATCGACAGCAGTGCGAGGACGGCCACGACCGTCAGCCAGGGCATCCGGCGTCCGAGACCGCTCAGGCGCGCGAGGTCGCGGGTGCCCGTGACGTGGTCGATCGCCCCGACGACGAGGAACAGGGTCGACTTGAACGCCGCGTGGGCCACCAGCAGCGCCACCCCGCCGAGGGCGACCTCGGGCGCACCCCACCCGGCCGCGAGCACGAGGAACCCGAGCTGGGCGACCGTGCCGTAGGCGAGCAGGAGCTTGATGTCGGTCTGCCGGAGCGCACGGTACCCACCGATGAGCATGCCGAGCACCCCGAGCACGGTGATGGTCTCGCGCCACCCGCCGAGGAGCGCGAACGCGGGGGCGAGCCGGGCGACGAGGTAGATGCCGGCCTTGACCATCGCCGCGGCGTGCAGGTACGCGCTGACCGGGGTCGGGGCGGCCATCGCGGCGGGGAGCCAGAAGTGGAACGGCACGATGGCGGACTTCGTCAGCGCGCCGAGCAGGACGAGCACGACGGACACCGAGACGATCGTCCCCGACGGAGGGTCCTGGACGATCCCGGAGAGCGACGTCGTCCCGGCGGTCACCGACAGCACCACGAGACCGGCGAGCATCGCCAGACCACCGGCGGTGGTGACCACGAGCGCCTGCATCGCCGCCGCGCGACTGGCACGCTTCACCGAGTCGTGGCCGATCAGCAGGTACGAGAAGACCGTCGTCGCTTCCCAGAGCACGAACAGCACGATGACGTCGTCGGCGACCACGAGCCCGTACATCGACCCGGCGAAGGCGGTGAGGACCCCGGCGAACCGACCGAGTCCGGGTTCGTCCGGCCCGAAGTACGTGGCGCAGTACACGAGCACGAGGGCACCGACCACGCTCACCACGAGGGCGAGGACCCACGAGAGGGCGTCCATCCGCAGGGCGATCGCGAGGTCGAGCTGCGGCACCCACTCGAACCGTTCCGTGACCGCGCCGTGCAACGCCGGACCGGTCTGCGCGACGGTCAGGACCGCGGCTGCTGCCGGTGCGAGGGCCGCCACGTAGAACACGCGGCGGCCGAGGACGGGGGTCAGGGCGGGGACGATCAGGGCGACGATCGCGAACGCGACGAGGACGATGACCATCGGGCACCTCCTCGGGGTCGGGCTGCAGTCCGGCTCACTGGGCCCTCACAGCCTACGGAGAAGGGGATGTGGAGTTCCTGAGTGGGCGGACAGGGAGGCCGATCGAGGATCAGGCTTCCAGCACCACTCTGCCCGTCGACCCACCGACCTGTCCGGCCCAGGCCGCCTCGACCTCCGCCATGCGCACCGCCGTCGCGTCCACCCGGATCGTGCCGTCGGCGATCGCCGCCACGATCCCCGGGAGCTCCGCGACGAACGCCGCCCGACCGACGGAACCCTGGCCGCTCCCGACGATGGTCAGGCCGGACGCACGGAGCGCTGCGGAGGGGATCCGCGCCTCCTGGCCCGCCGTGGAGCCGATCGCCACCCAGTCGAGCCGGCGTCCGCGCTCCTGCCGCGCCGTGACGAGTGCGCGCATGACGTCCGCGGCGGGCTGGCCCCACACGTAGTCGATCACGACGTCGACGTCCGCGGCTGCCGCACCGACGGCGTCGACGTCGTCGAGCGGGACCACGACGTCCGCGCCGAGTGCCGGCAGCGCTCCGAGTCGTGTCGCGTCCCGTCCGCTCGCGACGACGTGCTCGGCGCCGAGGTGCTTCGCGACCTGCACCGCCGCGGAGCCGGAGGCGCCCGTCGCGCCGAGCACGAGGACACGGCTGCCGGCGGCGAAGTCGATGCGGCGTCGGAGCGCTACCCACGAGGACATCACGGGGTTCGCGCCGGCGGCGACCGCGACCGGGTCGGCACCCTCGGGCAGGACGACGCTCGCCCGCGGGTCCACGGCGACCCGTTCGGCCATCGTGCCGCGGGTGTCGCTCGCGACGGCGAAGTAGCGGAGCGTCCCGTCGGCCTGGGACCGCACCCGTGGGTGGAGTCCGGCGGCGACGACGTCGACGACCACCTCGTCGGCGGTGGGGACGGGGTCGGTGAACTCCTGCCAGACCGGGGACCGGCCGAACTCGGTGACGACGGCTGCGTGCATGACTGCCTCCTGAAAGGTTCGTGTTACGAACAAAGTAGTTCGTAACACGAAGTGAGTCAAGTAGGCTGTCGGTATGCAGGAGATGACGGAGGACGAGCGGCTCGTCGACGCCCTCGGCGAGAGTGCGTTCCGGACGATGGGTGCCCTGACCGGCATCGCGGCGGATGCCGGGCTGTCGCTGACGCAGCTGCGTGTCCTCGCGATCCTGCGTGACCGGCGGATGCGGATCGGCGACCTGGCGCAGCACCTCGGCCTCGAGAAGTCGACGATGACCGGGCTGGTGGCGCGCGCGTCGGCCAAGGGGCTGCTCAGGCGGGTGCCGAACGCCGAGGACGCCCGGGCGGTGGACGTCGTCATCACCGATGCCGGGCTCGACGTCGCCCGATCGCTCGAGGCGGCGATCCGGGAGTCGCTGCTGCCCCTGACCACCCGGTTGTCCGTGGGGGAGCGGGGGGAGCTGCGGGTGTTGCTGGAGCGGATGCTGCGCTGAGTCTTCGAATATGAAATGCTTGCGTGTGATATTTCGACAAGGTAGCATGGTTCCGCACCCACCTCCGGTGCGCGAACGAGAGGCAGCCCGATGCGCAGCATGGAACGAATCTTCCGCGACACCATCGCAGTGAAGGAGCGAGTGCTCCAGGATCGAACGCTGCTCGACGCGGCCGATGCAGTGGCGGACGCCATGATCGCCACCTACCGCAGCGGCGGCCGCGTCTACTTCTGTGGCAACGGTGGCAGCGCCGCCGACGCGCAGCACTTCGCGGCCGAACTGAGCGGTCACTTCATCTTCGACCGACCGCCCCTCGCAGCCGAAGCGCTGCACGGCAACGCCTCTCACATGACCGCGGTCGCCAACGACTACGACTACGAGAGCGTCTTCGCCCGGGCGCTGACCGGCTCCGCACGTCGAGGCGACCTGCTGGTGGCCATCAGCACCTCGGGTGACTCCGCGAGCATCGTCCGCGCAGCCGAGGCCGCACGGGTCCACGGGGTCTCCGTCGTCGCCATGACCGGTGCCGGTGGCGGCGCACTCGCAGCCCTGGCCGACATCGCGCTCCGCATCCCGTCGAACGAGACCGGCCGGATCCAGGAGTCGCACATCGTCTTCGTCCACGCGATCTCGGAGCGTGTCGAGCACGTGCTCTTCGCCGACGAGTACAAGCTCCCCGCCGAGCGCCCCTGCGCCTTCGAGTCCGCCGATGTGGCCGCTCTTCCTCGACCGTGACGGCGTGGTCAACCGGCGGACCGCCGGTGACTACGTCCGGAGCGTCGAGGAGTTCGAGTTCCTCCCGGGGGCGCTCGACGCGCTCGTGTCCCTCGCGTCCTGGGCACCTCGGATCGTCATCGTCACGAACCAGCAGGGCGTCGGGCGCGGGATCATGTCGGCCCGTGCCGTCGACGAGGTGCATGCCGAGATGACCGCTCGGGTCGCCGCCGCGGGTGGGCGCATCGACGACGTGCTCGTCTGCCCGCACCTCGCCGGTACCTGCCGGTGCCGCAAGCCGCTCCCCGGGATGCCGCTCGGCTGGCTCGCCGACCACCCTGAGGTGGACCCCAGCCGGTCGACCATGGTCGGTGACTCCGACTCCGACATCGCGATGGGACGAGCCCTCGCACACCATACCGGCGGGTGCCGCACCGTCCGCATCGGGGTCGGGGACCCCATGGCAGACCAGTCCTTCCCCTCCCTCGCCGCGTTCGCCGCGTCGATCGCCTGACACCCGCCCGAACGGAGACCAGCCATGCACACCATCCGCAGTCGCGCACCCCTCCGCCTCGGTCTCGGCGGTGGCGGCACCGATGTGTCGCCCTACTCCGAGGACTTCGGCGGGCGTGTCCTCAGCGTCACCATCGACCGCTACGCCTACGCGACGGTCTCCCCGGCAGCGTCCGGTGTCGAGTTCCACTCGCCGGATCGACAGTGCACCGGCCGTGCCGCGCACGCGGACCTCGACGCGCTGCTCTCCGACTTCGGGCTCCACGTCGCCGTGTACCGCCGCATGGTCCGCGACCACAACGGCGGCCACGACGTCGCGCTTCGCCTCGCCACCGAGGTCGATGCGCCACCGGGGTCCGGGCTCGGGTCGTCCTCGGCGCTCGTCGTCGCGATGGTGCAGGCGATGGCAGAGTTCCTCGGCGTGAGCCTCGGCCAGTACGAACTCGCCCGCACGGCCTGGGAGATCGAGCGCGTGGACCTGGGGCTCGCCGGCGGTTGGCAAGACCAGTACAGCGCAGTGTTCGGCGGTTTCAACTACATGGAGGCCGACCGTGAGCGCGTCGTGGTGAACCCCTTGCGGATCCCGCGTGAGGTGCACGCGGAGCTCGAGGCGTCGCTCCTTCTGTACTTCGGTGGAGTGTCCCGAGACTCCGCCGTGGTCATCGAGCAACAGCAGGGGAACGTCGTCGCCGGTCGCGAAGACGCCCTCGCCGCGACCCACACCGTCCGGGCCGAGGCTGAGCGGATGAAGAACGCGCTCCTCGTCGGCGATGTCCCGGAGTTCGCCGCGAGCCTGAACGACGGCTGGCTCGCGAAGAAGCGGACGGCGGCGAGCATCAGCAACGCCGCCATCGAGCGAGCCCACGAGGTCGCCTCACGGCACGGGATGATCGCCGGCAAGGTCTCGGGAGCCGGAGGAGGTGGCTTCATGATGCTCGTCGTCGATCCGGAACGCCGGCTCGAGGTGGCTCGTGCGCTCGAATCAGAGTGCGGCGGCACCGTGACGGGAGCCCACGTGACACACCACGGCGTCGAGTCGTGGCCCGTCACGAAGGCGGTGCGCTGATGCAGGTGGTGGTGCTCGCCGGGGGCCTCGGGACCCGGCTCCGCGGAGTGATCCCGGACAGCACCCCGAAACCGATGGCGACCGTTGCCGGTCGGCCGTTCCTCGAGTGGCTGCTCGAGGACTGTGCGCGAGCGGGCGCGACCGAGTTCGTCCTGCTCGTCGGGCACCACGCGGACGTCATCCGTGACCACTTCGGCTCCGCGTTCGCCGGCGTCCCGGTCCGGTACTCGACGGAGACCGGCCCTCGGGGGACCGGCGGAGCGGTCCGGGACGCCCTCCCCCTGCTCCGCGATCGCTTCGTCGTGATGAACGGCGACACGTACGGCGCCGCCGAACTCCCGATGCTCGTCGCCGCCCTTGACGACGCCGACTTCGCGATGACCCTCGCCACCGTCCCCGACGTCGGGCGTTTCGGCGGGGTCGACACGGACGGCGCGCGCGTCGTGGCGCTCCGCGAGAAGGGATCGACGGGGCGGGGGCGGATCAACGCGGGTGTCTACGGCATGCGCAAGCGGTTCGTCGAGACGTTCCCGGCCGACCCGTTCGTCTCGTTCGAGCGCGACGTGATGGAGGTCAGGATCCCGGAACTCCGGCCGCCCTTCGTCGTCGGGGGTGCGACCTTCTTCGACATCGGGGTCCCGGACGACCTGCGCGCGGCCGACGCCTGGTTCCGCGAGCGCTGACGGACGAACGGGCCGTGGGACAGCGCCCTCAGCGCCCGTGCGCCCGCGCCGGGATCTGGGTGGCCAACTTGCCGCCGGACACGTCCAGCAGCGTCCCCGTGATGTACCCGGCGGCGTCGCTCGCCACGAACACGAGCAGGTCGGCCACGTCGTCGGCCGTCTCCCACCGACGGAGCGACAGGGTGTCGAGCAGGCGGTCCTGTGCCTCGGCGGGCATCGTCGCGAAGCCGTTCATCGCCGTCGGCACCATCCCCGGGGCGTACGCGTTCACGGTGATGTCCCACGGGCCGAGCTCCGATGCGAGCACCCGGGTGAACGCGACGACCGCCGACTTCGACGCGGCGTAGGCAGCGCTCCCGACACTCGGTACGATCGCCGCGAACGACGCCGCGTTGATGATCCGTCCGCGCCCGGCGGCCTGCATCACGGGTGCCACGGCCTGGCTCATCAGGAAGGTCCCGCCGAGGTTCACGTCCATGCAGCGGCGCCAGTCGTCCCACTGCAGGTCGGCGACGACACCCTCGACGTTGATGCCGGCGTTGTTCACGAGCACGTCGATCGTGCCGTGCCGGGCGACGACCTCGTCCACGGCGGCGCGGACGGAGTCGGCGTCGGCGACGTTGCAGCGCACCCGGTCGACCGGCAGCGCGGCGCCGGCGGCGGCCTCGTCCCCGGAGGCGGGCGCGTCCGCGGCAGCGGGTTCGTCGAACGCCAGGTCGAGCGCGACGACCCGGCACCCCTCAGCGTGGAACCGCGCGGCGATCGTGGCACCGATGCCGCGCGCGGCTCCGGTCACGACGACCACGCGGTCGGTCAGGTCGAGGTGCATCGTCGCTCCCGTCGTCGGTGCGGCCGTGGTCCGGTCGCAGCAATAGGCATACTATTCCCCCATGAACGACGCACGCGTGCTCTGGATCACCGGCGGCGGCAGCGGCATGGGAGCGGCGAGCGCTCGTGCGGCGGCCCGCGACGGCTGGACGGTGGTGCTCAGCGGACGCCGGGCGGACCGGCTCGCCGCGGTCGCGACCGAGATCCGCGACGAGGGTGGGACGGCGGACGTGCTCCCCCTCGACGCGAACGACCCGGAGGCCGTCGCCGCTGCCCGCGACACCCTGCTCGCGCAGTACGGGCGGCTCGACGGACTCGTCCTCGCCGCCGGGCTCAACAGCCCCGAGCGTCGGTGGGACGACCAGTCGCTGCCGGACTTCCGCGCCATCGTCGACACCAACCTCACCGCCGTCGTCACGGTCGTCGACGCGGCGCTGCCCGCGCTGCGCGAGTCCGGCGGGATCGTCGTCGTCGTGTCCTCGTACGCGGGCTGGTCGTTCCAACCCGGGGCCGGGGTCGCCTACTCGGCGTCGAAGACCGCGCTCGGCTCCGTCGTCCGGACGCTCAACCAGCAGGAGGCCGGGCACGGCGTCCGAGCGACCCACCTGTGCCCCGGCGACGTCGCCACCGACTTCCTCGACCAGCGCCCCTCGGTGCCGGACGCGGCCGCACGCGCGGTCATGCTCCAGCCGGAGGACATCGCCCGCTCGGTCTCGTTCGTGCTCGAGGCCCCGTCGTACATGCGCGTCGACGAGCTCGTGGTCAGCCCGGTCTCCCAGCGGTGATCTTCGACCGGGTGCTCGACGGGCTCGGCGCCGCGATCGTCGACGGATCGCTGCCGACGGGGCACCGCGACAGCATCGACGGGTTCGTCACCCGCACGGGCTCGAGCCGCAGCATCGTCCGCGAGACCGTCCGCGTCCTCGTCGGTCTCGGCCTCCTCAGCGCCGGTCGTCGCGTCGGGCTCCGGGTCCTGCCCGCGTCGGAGTGGGACGTCCTCGACCCGCGCGTCATCGGCTGGCGGCTCGCCGGTCCGGAGCGTGGGGTCGTCCTCGGGGAGTTGCGCGCGCTGCGCCGCGCGGTCGAGCCGGTGGCCGCTGCGGCAGCCGCCGGGCGCGCGTCCGACGCGTCGCACTGTGCCGACCTGGAGGCGCTGCTCGCCGCCGCCGACCGCCTCGCCGCCGCCACGGGTCCGGACGACGCGGCCACGTTCCTCCAGGCAGACCGCGAGGTCCACCGACTGGTGCTGGAGCTGTCCGGGAACGCGATGTACGGACGGCTGCACCGCGTGGTCGCGCGCGCACTCGACGAACGTGCGGGCATCCGCCCCGACGCGCACGACGTGGGCCTCCACGCGGCCGTCGCACGCGCGGTCGCAAGCGGCGACGAGAGCGGTGCGTCTCGCGCCATGCAACAGATCGTCGACCGAGCGTGAGCGTCAGCGAACCACGCGCCAGCTCTCCGTGCACCGGGCGAAGTAGTCGCTCTGTACGGTTTCGAGTGACGGGCCTTCGCCGTCGATGACGGCCTCGATCGCACGTTCGTACGCGGCGGCGTCTCCGTCCGTCGCGACGAGACCGGGGTGCCCGGCACCGAACAGCCCGCGGAGGAAGTCGGTGTCTTCGCCGACCGTCGGCGTCCCCATCTCGACGGCTCGCAGTGAGACGCCGGACTGGAAGTACTGCCGGTACGTCAGCAGGTGCACCCACGAGCGGCCCAGGAGGTGCTCGAGCTCGTGCTCCGCGACGAACCGGTTCTCGACGGTCCAGCCCTCGATCTCCGGCCAGCCTCTCCCGACGATCGTCGTCTCCCACCCCCGCGCTCGGAGCCGCGGACCGAGAGCGGCGAGCAATTCGACGTTCCGGGCCGGCTTGTACTGACCGGCGACGAGGATCGACGGTCGGGCTGTCTTGTCGACGTGGCGTCGCGTGCTCAGCATCGGGTGCAGGACACTCTCGATCCGGTGGTGCGGAAGTGCCTGGCGCGCGATGGCGAACGCGTGGTCGTTGGAGACGAGGACGGTCGGGCGGTGCTCCGCGGGGGCGGCGGCTGCCCAGCGACGTGAGCGCTCGGAGTGCCCGTACTGGCGTCGGAGCGGAGCCGGGTCGTGCAGCATGACGTAGCGAGGGCCGTTCGGCGACGACCAGAGCCGGGTCTCGAGGAGACCGAGGCTCGGCCACGCCTGGAGGACCGGTCGCCGCTCGGCGCGCTGGCGCCGGAGGTTGTGGACCGCGTTCGCCAACATCCGCGCCTTGCCGAGGGCTCCGGGGAAGCCCTCGACCGGACGAGACCAGTGGGCCTGCGTCGCTGAGCCCCCGCCGCTCGCGAAGACGTCGTGGAGCTGTCGCTGGTAGTGGTGCTGCACGACCGGGATCGGGTCGGAGAACAGGAGGTCGATCACCGCGCACCTCGGGCGTACTGGACCTGCTCGAACGCGAGGACGTCTGCGATCGTCGTTTCGAGGCCGATCTCCGGACGCCAGGCCGTGTGCGACCGGATCTTCGACGTGTCACCGAAGATGATCGCCTCGTCCGACGGGCGGAGGAGGAGCGGGTCGACCTCCGTCGGCAGGCGACGTCCGGCCGCACGGAAGTACATCTCCAGTACCTCCGAGATGCGGTAGGCGCGGTCTGCGCAGATGTTGTACACCTCGCCGGGGCGGCCGGTCAGCGAGAGGTCACGGAGCGCCCGGACCATGTCGCGCACATCGATGATCGCGCGCTGGGTCTCGAGGTTGCCGTGGCGGACCGGTGTCCCCTCGTGCAGCGCTCGGACGACTGCACGGCCGAAGTCCGAGACCACGTCGTTGCGCTTCCGGGTGCCCGTGCAGTTGAAGATGCGCGCACGGACGGCTCGGATGCCGTGGTTCGCGTGGTACTGGTACGCGAGGAGGTCTTGGCTGACCTTGCTGACGCCGTAGGGGTGCAGCGGGAGCAACGGGGTCTCCTCGGTCACCGGGACGTTCGCGGGTGTGAGGCTCGCCCCGTACTCCGCCGACGAGCACGCCACCACGACGGTCGGGTCGTACTCGGGATCCAGACGGCGGACGTCGAGGACCGCTTCGAACACGTTGATCGTGCCCTCGGAGTTGACCCGCATCGTGGTCCACGGGTCCGTCCACGACACCGTTGGCAGGCTCTGCGCAGCGAGGTGGTGGATGACGGAGGGCCGGTGCGCCGCGATGGACCCCGTCACGGCATCGCGATCGAGGACGTCGAGTTCCCGGAACCGCACGGAGGGGTCGACGGTCGAGAGGTCGATGGTCGGGTGGAGCGAGGTCGCGACCACGTCGTCCCCGGCACTCATGAGGAGTTCGGCGAGGTGGGAACCCATCATGCCGCCGGCTCCGGTGATCAACACAGTCATCTCTGCTCCTTCGTTCCGTTCCAGTGTATTGTATATCAGTAGATATGTCATCAGCCGGTATCGCGACAGGGAGACGAAGTGATGGTCGACAAGGAACCGCGGGTCCGAACCACTCCGGCCGCGAGCATGCGGATCGTCCCGGAACTCCGGGCCGCGCACATCGAGCGACACCGACTCGGGACCCCTGCCGAGCTGCTCTACCTCGACACGAACTACGACCTCGCGGGCACGCCGCTCGTCGCGGGCATCCGACGCGTCACGATGCCGGGCGCGCTGCGGCGGTTCCTGCGCACCGGCGCCACCACGCTCGAGGTCCCCGAGCCGTACTGGATGCGCTTCTGGCCGAAGCACCTCGGGCTCGTGCTCGGCTTCAAGGCCGCGGGCGTGCTCCGGCGCCGCCGGCACCGCGTCGTCACCTACGCGATGGAGAACAACGCCCTCGCGACCCTGGTCGGCGGGCGGCGTCGGGTCCCCGGGTGGGCCGTCCGGGCCGTCGCACTCCTCATCGGCGGTGTCGCGCGCCTCACCCTGGACCGCATCTGCTTCGCGAGCGACGCCGCCCGGGTCGCGTACGCACGACTCCCGTTCCTGTCGGGGGTCGACCAGCGCACGACGCTCGAACTCCCGCGGGCGAACGACACGTCGGTGTCCGCCGAGCCGCTCTCGTGCGTGTTCCTCGGGGTGCTCGAGGAACGCAAGGGGCTGCGCGGGCTGACGGTGGCGTGGAGTGCCGTCGAGGAGGCGCTCCCGGACGCGCGGCTCTCGATCGTCGGTCCCGGGCCGCTGCAGGCCGAGCTCGAGGCGTGGGCAGCGCGCCGTCCGGACAGCCGGACGGTGCTCGGACGGTTGCCCCACGGCGAGGCCGGCGCGCTGCTCGCGTCGAGTTCCGTGCTGGTGGCCCCGTCCGTGCCCGACGGTCGGTGGATCGAGCAGATCGGCCTCCCGATCAAGGAGGCCCTCGCCGCTGGGCTGACGGTGGTCACGACGGACCAGACCGGTCTGGCGCCCTGGCTCGTCGCACACGGGCACGAGGTCGTCGACGTCGACCCGTCCGGGCTCCCGGAGCGGCTCGCAACGGCGCTCGTCCGGGCGCTGCGGAACCCGCTCGATCGTGACGAGGTCCGCGCCGCCCTCCCGGACCGTGACGGACGACTCGTGGCCGACGCGTGGTTGCACGAGCCCGTCGGTGGCACCTCGTCGGCAGCCGGTGCACCCGAGGCCGACGGGTAGGGTCGATCCGCGGCCGAACTCCGACCGCGCCGCACCGCGGATCGTGTTCGAAGGAGAGCACATGTCGTTCACCGATCTCGTCCCCGACCCCGGCGCCGTCGAGCGCATCGCGACGGGCAGTACCTGGGCCGAGGGGCCGTGCTGGATCCCCGCGAGCCGGACCCTGCGGTGGTCGGACATCCCGGGCGACCGGATCCTGCAGTGGCACGCCGACTCCGGCGAGACGTCGGTGTACGCGGAGGGGGTCGAGTTCACGAACGGCCGCACCCTCGACCGCGACGGCAGCGTCGTGCAGTGCTCGCACGGGTACCGACGGGTCGAGCGCGACCGGGACGGGGTCGTCACGCCGATCGTGGACGCGTGGGACGGCGTCCGGTTGAACTCCCCGAACGACGTCGTGGTCGCGCGGGACGGCAGCGTGTGGTTCACCGACCCGGCGTACGGCATCACCCAGCCGCGCGAGGGGCACCCGGGCGAGCGCGAGTACGGCGACCACTGGGTGTTCCGGTGCGGCCCGGACGGTGCGGACCTGCGGCCGGTCGCCACCGACCTCGACGAACCGAACGGGTTGGCGTTCGACCCGACCGAGCAGGTGCTCTACGTCGCGAGCTCGTCCGGCGACGACCCGGTCATCCGGGCGTACGACCGGCGGGGCGACCGGGGTGACCTGCTCAAGAACGGTCGGGTGTTCGCGCGGTTGGAGCCCGGCGAGGGCGCCCCGGACGGCATCCGCGTCGACGTCCACGGCAACGTGTGGTCCTCGTCGCACCGGGGCGTGGTCGTGTTCGACCCGGACGGCACCCGGCTCGGCGACATCGCCGTCCCCGAGGTCACCGCGAACCTGTGCTTCGGCGGTGACGACGGCACGACGCTGTTCCTCGCCGCGACGACGTCCGTGTACCGGATCGCGACCACGACCCGGGACGCCGCCGCCGAGTAACCCGCTCTTCCGTCACCTGGAACTGCAATGTAGAATATCATTGCAGTCATTAGGTGAACGAGGGAGCGGGTATGTCCAAGCGTGTGGCGATCATCGGGACGCGCGGGTACCCGTCCTACTACGGCGGGTTCGAGACGGCCGTGCGGCACATCGCACCGCACCTGGCCGACGCCGGCTGGGACGTCACGGTCTACGGCCGTCCCGGACAGGAACGGGTGGACGACCCGTCGCTCGACCACCGGGTGACACGGCGCACGACCCGTGGCCTCGAGTCGAGGTCGCTCTCGACCCTCACGTACGGCCTGACCGCCGTCCTCGACACGATCCGACGACGGCCGGACGTCGCGCTCGTGATGAACTGCGCGAACGGGTACTGGCTCCCGCTCCTGCGGCTCGCCGGCATCCCCACCGTGGTCAACGTCGACGGGATCGAGTGGGAGCGCGCGAAGTGGGGGCGGCTCGCCAAGGCGGTGTTCAAGACCGGTGCCCGGGCCACCGCACGGTTCGCCGACCGGCTCGTCTTCGACGCCGACGCCATCGGGGACTACTGGCGTCGCGAGTTCGGTCGCTCCGGCGTGATGATCCCCTACGGCGGCACGGAGTCCGACGTCCTGCCGCTGCACCCCGACGACGCGCACCTCGCCGGGCGACCGTTCGCCCTCGTGGTGGCGCGGTTCGTGCCGGAGAACACGGTGGCCGAGTTCCTCGTCGCCGCGGAGCGCATCGCCGAGCGCCACCCGGTCGTCATCGTCGGGTCGACGGGCTACGGCGGGGAGCTCGACGCGGCCGCGCGGGACCTCGCCGACCGGAACCCGGGCGTGACCTGGCTCGGCCACGTGTCCGACGACGACCGGCTCTTCGCACTGTGGCAGCACGCTGGCGCCTACTTCCACGGGCACAGTGTCGGCGGCACGAACCCGGCCCTCGTGCAGGCGATGCACTGCGGGGCGCCCACCGTGGCCCGCGACACCGTGTACAACCGCGAGGTCCTCGCCGGCACCGGCGTCCGGTTCGTCCAGCCCGACCCCGGCGCGATCGCCGATGCCGTCCTCGACCTGCTCGCCGACCCCGTCGAGCAGGAGCTGCTCCGGGGCAGCGTGCGTGACCGGGCCCGCTCGGCGTACACGTGGTCGGGCGTCTGTGGCGCGTACGAGCACGCCCTCGAGCAGCAGACCCGCGGCGTCACCGTCCGGAAGGCGGCCGCTGCCGTATCCTGACTCGGCCATGCAGTGCGACTACTTCGACCGCGGGGTGTGCCGCTCGTGCACGCTCATGGGGCAGCCGTACGCCGAGCAGGTCCTCGACAAGGAACTCCGCACGCGCGAACTCCTGCACGACGCGGTCGAGGCCGCCGGGGGTCCGGGCTCGGTCGAGTGGCTGCCCGCGATCACCAGCCCCGAGTCCGCGTACCGCAACAAGGCGAAGATGGTGGTCGGCGGGACCGTCCAGCACCCGACGGTCGGCATCCTCGACCACCGGCAGCGCGGGGTGGACCTGCGGCACTGCGGCATCTGCACGCCCGGGATCCAGCACGCGCTCCCGATCCTCGCCGGGTTCATCGCGGACGCCGGGCTCATCCCGTACGACGTCGCCAGCCGTCGGGGCGAGCTGAAGTTCGTGCTCGTGACGGAGTCGCCGGACGGGGAACTCATGGTGCGGTTCGTCCTGCGCTCCGAGGGACAGCTGGCGCGCCTCCGGCAGCACCTCGACGCGCTCCACCGGGTGCTGCCGAACGCCGTCGTCGTCACCGTGAACCTGCTCCCGGAGCACAAGGCCGTCACCGAGGGGGAGCGGGAGATCGTGCTCACCGAGCGGGAGACGCTCTCGATGCGACTCGGTGACGTCACGATGCACCTCCGCCCGCAGAGCTTCTTCCAGACGAACACGCACGTGGCCACCGAGCTGTACGCCCAGGCCTCGGCGTGGATCGACGAGGTGGCGCCGGCGTCGATGTGGGACCTCTACTGCGGCGTCGGCGGCTTCGCCCTGCACGCCGCCCGCCCCGGTCGCGCGGTGACGGGCATCGAGACCAGCCGCGAGGCCGTCCGGTCGGCGGGGCAGTCGGCGCGCGAGGTCGGCCTCGAGGGCGTCCGCTTCGCCGCGGACGACGCGACCGAGCACGCGCTCCGTGCCCGTCCCGACGCCGTCCCCGAGCTCGTCGTCGTCAACCCGCCGCGGCGCGGGATCGGGGAGACGCTGTCGACCTGGCTCGAGGAGTCGGACGTCCGGCACGTCGTCTACTCGAGCTGCAACCCGGTGACCCTGGCGAAGGACCTCGCGCGGATGCCGTCGCTGCGCCTGCGGCGCGCGCGGGTGCTCGACATGTTCCCGCAGACCGGCCACCTGGAAGCGGTGACGCTGCTGTCCCGAGGGTGACCGACCGGCGGACGGGAGGCGCGGGTCGGCGCCGCCACGTGCCTCCTGGCCGTCATTGCCAGGGAATTGCCAAGGTGACGTACCCGGGTCCGCCGCGATGACCATGCCCATGGGGATCCACGCGTACAGGTTCCGTCGCGGGAGACATAGCACCAACGGGTAGAACCGTTTGTCTCGGTTTGATAACGGTGAAGAGTTTCCTATGGTGGCCGACCGAGGCGCCACCGGCACGAGACCACTGCCCCCGGCGGCGCACCCCACGACACGACCGCGATCGGTCGGGACGGGCAGTGGCGATCGGCTCTCGATCCGTGGTCCCGGTGGAGCAATCAACCATGAAGAAGCTTTCTCGTACCCGCACCATCGTCGGTGGCCTCGCCTTCGCAGGCATCGCCGCGACGGGTGTCGGCCTCGCGGCGGCGCCCGCGAACGCAGCATCCGGCTCGACCTGGGACGCCCTCGCGCAGTGCGAGTCCGGCGGCAACTGGGCGATCAACACCGGCAACGGCTACTACGGCGGCCTCCAGTTCAACCTCGGCACCTGGCAGGCGAACGGCGGCACGGGCAACCCGGCCTCCGCGAGCCGTGCGACCCAGATCGCCGTCGCCGAGCGTGTCCTCGCCTCGCAGGGCTGGGGCGCATGGCCGGCCTGCTCCGCCCAGCTCGGGCTGAGCGGCACGACCGGCGCCGCCCCGCAGGCCGCCGCTCCGGCTCCGGCTCCCGCCGCCCCGACCCAGCAGGCTGCCCCGCAGCAGCAGGCGCCGGTGCAGCAGGCCGCCCCGCAGCAGGCCGCGCCGTCGACCCCGGCTCCCGCGACCGAGGCGGCTCCGGCTGCCCCGAGCAAGCCCGCGGCCGTCAAGACGAGCGGCAAGACCTACACGGTCGTGTCGGGCGAGACCCTCGACAGCATCGCGACGAAGCTGCACATCGACGGCGGCTGGAACAAGCTCTGGGCCGCGAACACGTCGACCATCGACGACGCGAACCTGATCTACGCCGGCCAGGAGCTCCAGCTCCCCGCCTGATCGTTCCTCCGATCGACAGGACGCCCGGTGACCGTGTGGTCACCGGGCGTCCTGCTGTGTCCGGCTACTGCGGGTTGTCGGCCAACCACCCGGCGACGTCGTTCGACCGGAGCGCCTGGGACAGCGACTGCACGGCGATGGTGTTCACCGCGACGTAGGACTGTCCGTCCGCCGAGGTCCCGCCGCCCGCGGTCGGCATCGTGAACGTCCGCAGGTCCGACGGCCGGACGTCACGCAGGGACCAGCCGAGGTCGACCATCGTGCGGACGGTCAGGCCGGCGTCCACCGACAGGTACTCGCTCGTCGCCCGGACGAAGTCCTGCACGCGCCCGGGGTTCGTGAGGGTGTCGCGCGAGAGGAGTCCGTCGACGATCCCGCGCATGAACGCCTGCTGGTTCCGCACACGGGTGTGGTCGGCGTCGGCGAAGGCGTACCGCTCGCGGACGAACGCCAGGGCGGCGTCGCCGTCGAGGTGGTTCGCGCCGGCGGTGAACTCGTGCCCGCGGGCCGAGAACGCCGTCCGTGACTGCACCGTCACCCCGCCGAGCGCGTCGGTCATGCCCGAGAAGCCGGCGAAGTCGATCTCGGCGACGTGGTCGATGCGCACGTCGAGCAGGCGTTCGACCGTCTGGACCGTCAGCGGGACCCCGCCCCAGGAGTACGCCGCGTTGATCTTCGCGGTGCCGTGGCCGGGGACCTCGACCCACGAGTCGCGCATGATCGACATGAGGTACACGGCCCGCTTGTCGGCCGGGACGTGGGCGAGCATCAGGGTGTCCGACCGACCGCCGGCAGCGCGGTCGCCGTCGGGGTCGGCGCCCTGGCGGGAGTCCGATCCGATGAGCAGGATGTTCTGCGCGCCCTCGGCCGGAGCGGGGCGCGCGCCGGTCGGGAACGGGTCGGCGAGGATGTCGGCGTCGTAGCTGCGGACGAGGCCGGCGATGAAGAGGCCGGCGACGACGGCGAGCACCGTGGCGACGGCGACGAGCGAGCCGGCGGTGCCGAGGACGGCGACGAGGAACGGGCGCTTCCGGCGGCGTCGGCGCCGCTTCCGGCCGTTGCTGCCCCGGCTCCCGCTCCGGCTCGAGCCGCTGCTGTGGGGCCTGCGGGCGCTCGATCCGCTCCGGGGTGCCCGCGGTGCGGGGGCGTCGATGCCCGCGTCGGTGCCGGCGTCGGCGGCGGCGTCGGCGGCGGCGATCGATGCTGCCTGCGCTGCCGCCTCGGCCAGTTCGGCCGCATCGGCTGCTTCGGCTCGTTCGGCGGCCTGACGGGCTGCTCGGCGCTCGGACATCGGGTCTCCTGCGGGTCGGGTCGGTCGTGCTACCGACTCCGCGAGTCTACCGTATGTGGTATATCAACCGCTAGGTGTTCGGTTCGGCCGGTGCTTCTCGAGCAGCAGGGTCAGGGCGCCGCGCAGTGCGGCATCGTCCGGCAGGACGTCACGCTCGATGTGCCGGGCGGTCTCCCACGCCTCGCGCCCGTGCTCCGTCACGGTGACGATCCGCCGTCGCCGGTCGTCCGGGTGCGGCGAGCGTTCGACGAGGCCGTCGCGCTCCATCCGCTCGAGCGTGCGGGACATCGTCTGCGGCTGCACGCGTGCCGTCCGGGCCAGGGTGTCCGCGCCCGTCGGGCCGGTCCGCACGAGGATGTCGATCGCGATGAGCGCCGCGTGCGGGAGGCCGATCGCACGCAGACGCTCGTCCCAGTCCCGTTCGATCGCCCGGGCAGCGGCGGAGAGGAGGCGCCCCAGCGGCCATGCGTCGGGGGTGTCGTCCATGCTCCGAGTCTACGGATCCCGTTCCTTCGACCTCTCTAGTAATCAGCATGCTGACGATTGGAGTACGCTCACGGACGTGTCCCGCTTCCTCCGCATCGTCCTCCCCGCGCTCGTCATCGTGGTCTGGCTCGCGATCGCCTCCGTCGGCGGTCCCTTCTTCGGCAAGATCTCCGAGGTCTCCACGAATGACCAGACGTCGTTCCTGCCGGCATCGGCGGACGCCACCAAGGTGCAGGAACGCGCGTCCGAGTTCCGGCAGGCGTCGGGCGCCCCGGCGATCATCGTGCTCGAGCGCGACGGCGGCCTGACGGCTGCGGACCAGCGCGCCGCGACCACCCTGGCAGACCGGCTCGGGGACCGCGACGACGTGCAGGGCGTCAGCCCGGTGATCCCGAGCGAGGACGGCGACGCGGTCGAGATCGTCGCCACGCTGACCCAGAGCGCGGACACCGGTGACGCCGTCGAGGCCGTCCGCGCCGACGTCGAGGACGCGCTGCCGTCGGGGGTGCAGGGCTACGTCACGGGTCCGGCGGGCTTCACCGCCGACCTCACCGAGGCCTTCGCGGGCATCGACGGGCTGCTGCTCGGTGTGGCGCTCGCCGCGGTCTTCGTGATCCTCATCATCGTCTACCGCTCACCGCTCCTGCCGATCCTCGTGCTCGGTACCGCGACGTTCGCCCTGTGCGCGTCGATCCTCGTCGTGTGGTGGCTCGCCAAGGCCGACATCGTGACCGTGAACGGCCAGGTGCAGGGGATCCTGTCGATCCTCGTCATCGGTGCCGCGACCGACTACGCGCTCCTCTACACCGCACGCTTCCGCGAGGCACTGCGCGACCACCGCACCGGGTGGGACGCGACGAAGGCTGCCCTGCGGGGGAGCCTCGAGCCGATCCTCGCCTCGGGCGGGACCGTGATCGTCGGTGTGCTCTGCCTGCTGCTCTCCGACCTCAACTCGAACAAGGCACTCGGTCCCGTCGCGGCCATCGGCATCGCGTTCAGCCTCCTCGCCGCGCTCACCCTGCTGCCCGCGCTCCTGCTGGCGTTCCGGCGCGCGGCGTTCTGGCCGCTCCGCCCGAAGTACGGCAGCGCGCACCCCGTCCTCACCGGGCCCGACGCCCGCGGGCTCTGGGCACGGGTGGGCCGGCTCGTGGCGCGCCGCTCCCGTGTGGTCTGGATCGTGTGCACCGTCGGGCTCCTCGCGATGGGCACCGGCCTCGTCGGACTCAAGGCGGACGGGGTCCCGCAGAGCGACCTGGTCATCGGGAGTTCGCAGGCGCGCGACGGTCAGGACGTGCTCGCGGACCACTTCCCGGGCGGGTCCGGCAGCCCGGCACAGGTCATCGGCGCCGCGGCGGAGATCGACGAGCTCGCCGCCGCGATCACCGGTGTGGACGGCGTGGACAGCGTCGTGGCGGCCGCGAAGGACGCGCCGTCCGGCACCGTCCCCGTGACGACGAGCGGCAACCCGGGTGGCGCCGCCGGTGGGACCCCGACCGTCTCCCGCGGCGACGTCCTCCTCGAGGCCACCCTGTCCGACCCGGCCGACTCCGACGCCGCCGAGCAGACCGTGCGTGCCCTCCGCACGGCGGTCGAGCGGGTGGACCCCGGCGCGATCGTCGGTGGCGCGACCGCGACCGCCGTCGACACGAACGACACCGGCATCCGGGACCGCACGCTGATCATCCCCGTGGTGCTCGCGGTCATCCTGCTCATCCTGATGCTGCTGCTCCGGAGCATCGTGGCGCCGCTCGTGCTCATCGGCAGCGTCATCGTGTCCTTCGCCGCGGCGCTCGGCGTCGGTGCCCTCGTGTTCGACCACGTGTTCCACTTCCCCGGGGCCGACCCGAGCGTCCCGCTGTACTCGTTCGTGTTCCTCGTGGCGCTCGGCGTGGACTACAACATCTTCCTCATGACCCGGGTGCGCGAGGAGGCCCTGCAGCACGGTCCGCACGAGGGCGTCCTGCGCGGGCTCGGGGTCACGGGCGGCGTGATCACCTCGGCCGGGGTCGTCCTCGCGGCGACGTTCGCGGCGCTCGGCGTGATCCCGATCCTGTTCCTCGTGCAGATCGCGTTCGTGGTCGCCTTCGGCGTGCTGCTCGACACGATCGTCGTCCGGTCGCTGCTCGTCCCCGCGCTGGCGTACGACCTCGGGCACCGGGCCTGGTGGCCGTCGCGCCTGTCGCGTCCGGCCCATCACATGTGACACGCTGGGCGCATGCCAGTTCCTTCGACGCAGCCCGCCGCCGAGCGGAAGCTCCTCCGTGACACCGTGCAGGACAAGATCCGGGACGCGATCATGGACGGCACCCTGGAACCGGGCGAACGGCTCAACGACGACGACCTCATCGCCTGGCTCGGTGTCTCCCGCACCCCCATCCGTGAAGCCCTCGCCGAGCTCGCCCGTGCCGGACTCATCGAGATGGCGCCGAACCGGTACACCCGCGTCGCTGCCCCGACCAAGGACGAGCTCCTCGACGCCTACCGCACGCTCGGCGTGATCTACGGCGGTGTCGCCCGCCTCGCGACGCCGCGCTTCACGGACGCGCAGCGCAAGAAGGTCGTGAAGACCCTCGACGACGTCACGGCGCAGGTCGAGGCCCGGCACCAGGGCGAGGTCGCCCAGCACGGCGCGGACATCTACGCGATGTGGGCCGACCACTGCGGCAACCCGTCGCTCGAGCAGCTCTGCAAGGCGACGACGGACGGGCTCGCGTTCAAGCTGCGGGTGCCGGAGCTGGCCGAGCTGGTGCCGGCCGAGGTCGTGCTGCCGGAGCTCGAGAAGCTCAAGGCCGCCGTCGTCGCGAAGGACCCGATCGCCGCCGAGCTCGCCATGGAGGCGATCCACCTGCTGCCGTCGCGCGACTGACGCGACGAGCGCGACCGGCGCGTCCGGCGCGACCACCTGACGGCCAGGAGGCGCGGTGCGGGCCCGCACCGTCCCTCCCGTCCGTCAGTGCGCGACCGCGCTGATCATGCCGAGGCCGACGCTGATGCGGTCGGCCACCTCGATGAGGTCCTCGGCGAGCGACGCGGTGTCGCGGTCCCGCAGCTGCGTCACCCGCCCGGAGATCGACAGCGCCGCGACGATGCGCCCCGACGCGTTCCGGATCGGAGCCGCGATGCAGAACCGGCCGAGTGCGACCTCCTGGTTCTCGACGCACCAGCCGCGCTTCGCCGAGGCCTCGAGGTCCGCCGTGAGTGCGTCGTGCGACGTGATCGTGTGGTCCGTGTAGCGCGCGAGGTCCGCGCCGAGCAGCGCCTCCCGCTCGGCCTGTGACAGGTCGAGCATGAGCGCCTTGCCGAGCGCCGAGGCGTGCAGCGGCTGCCGCATGCCGATCATGGTGTGTGACTTCGGAGCGAGTGAGCCCTCGAAGTGGCAGAGGTAGATGCAGGCCGCGTCGTCCTGCACCCCGACGTTCGCGGTGAGGCCGATGCGGTGCGCGAGCTCCTGCGCGGCGGCCCGGCTCTCGCGGTGGACGGGGTTGTGGTTGAGCCCCTGGCTGGCGAGCTCGAGGACGGCCCGCCCGACGGAGTACCCCTGCGACTCGGGGTCGCGTCGCACGTACTCGAGCGACTCGAGCGTGGCGAGGAGCCGCCCGGTCGTCGACGTGCCGAGGCCGATCGCCCGTGCGATGTCGGAGGCGCGCATCGCCCCGTCGGCGGCACCGAGCGCGCCGAGGACCGCCGCGGCGCGCTCGATGCTCTGGTTCGGAGGGGTGGTGGCCATCCGCCCATTCTGTCCCGTGGAGTCGATCAGGACACCGTGACACCGCTGACGAACTGGTTCGTCCGCACCTGTGCCGTGGTGAGGGGTGCGCCGCCGAGCACGACGTCCTCGAGGGCGACGTCCGACACCCCGTGCGTCGCGTCCCACCCGGACAGCGTCACCGTGTCGGCCGTGACGTCGGTGAAGTCGCGGATCGTGATGCCCGTGATCCTGCCCCGCTCGTCGCGGTACCCGGTGTCGTTCGAGTACTGGCCCTTGAGCACCTGCAGCACGATGGCTTGTTTGCCGACGGGCTGCGACTCCACGTGGAAACCGTCCACGGTGACGTCGGAGACCGTCGCCCAGTCCTGGACGTCGAACTTCAGGGCGACCTCCTTCGCGCGGAGGACGTACGACTGCGTGATGGAGACGTCGGTGAAGACCTCGGTCTCCATGGACGAGCCGAACCGGACGGGGTTGCCGCCGGTGACGTTCCAGAACGTGGTGTCGGTCGCGTGCAGCCCACGGGTCTCCGGCTCGCCGTTCGTGGCCGCGTCGAGGGCGTGCCAGCCGAAGCCGTCGTCACCGCTCATCACGAAGTTGTGCTCGACGGTCATGTCCTGCACGCCGTCGGTGTCGATGCCGTCGTTGTTGATGAGCGTGCCCATCAGGTTCAGCCAGGACACGTGGATGCCCGAGGAGTGGATGTACAGCGTCTGCCACCACTGGGCGTTGCGGACGCCGATGCCGGACACCGTGACGTCCGAGCTGTCGTGGAAGCGGATCGCCATCGTCTTGTCGGTCCGCGACGTGTCCGAGCCGGCGTCGAGGATCCCGCGCCCGAGCACGTGCACGCCGGTGACGCCGTCGCCGTCGATGCGCCCGTGCACGAGGGCACCCGGCGCGAGGTAGACCGTCTGGCCCGACACCGGGCGGATCACGCCGGCGTCGTGCTCGCCGGGCCCGAAGTACAGCACGTCGGGGTCCGACGCGGACGGCACCTCTGTCTCCGACGGCGTGACGAAGAGGAACAGTGCGCGGACGCCCGGGGTCTCGATGACGAGCGGGTGCGCGTCGCGGATCGTGAAGGTCGCGGTGTCGCCGGCCCGGGTCGTGGCGATCCCGAGCGTCCGGGGCGTGACGACCGGGGTGGCCGACGCGGCGAGGCCGGGCATCGTGACGCTGATCGTCGCGGTGCCCGTCCCTTTCGCGAACATCGCGACGTCGTGCGAGGTGCCGCTCACGGACTCGGCCCTGACCGGCACGGCGGTCCCGTTCACCGACACCGTGTGCGCGGTGGCGGTGGGCGACGTCGGGTTCCCCGGGTTCGCCTGGATGCTCGCGGTGGCGGTGGCGGTGGCGGTGGCGGTGGCGGTGGCGGTGGCGGTGGCGGTGGCGGCGGCGACCGCGGTGCCGGACGCGACGGCCGGCGGCCCGACGACCCCGACGGTGGTGAGCGACAGTGCGACGGCCGTCGCGATGGTCAGTGCGCGCAGGCGCATGGCGATCTCCCTTGATCGTGGTGGTGCTGCGGGTGGTGCGGTGGGTCAGTAGACCTTCACGGCGCTCGCCGACACGAACGGTGAACCGTTCGTCGCGGTCACGACGACGCGGAGCGAGGCGGTCCGCGTCGGCGCGACGTCGTGCACGCGGTGCCGGTGCCGGTTGTCGGTGACGGTCGCGAGTCCCTGCCACGATCCGTCGACGCACGCCTCGATCCGGTAGTCGCGGGCCAGGGTCGGGACCGCGTCCCACGGCGTGCGGTGGTGGTGCAGGTTGATGAGGTCGGCGTCGACGTCGTCGTTCCAGACGATGCGGACCTCGCGGACGTCGACGGGCTCCGCCCAGTCGAGGATGAGGGTCGCCGCGCCGTCGTCCGGCTCCGACGACCACAGGTGCGGTCCGCCGAAGGGGCGCTGGTAGCCGTCGGCGACCCGGGAGGCGCGCCACGCGTCCGACGCGTCGGCTGCGGTGAACGCGAAGGAGCGTCCGCGCAGGGCCCGCGCCTCCCAGTCGGTGACCGGCTGGTCGGCCTCCTCGGGGATGTGGTCGTCGAACTGCTCGTCGTCGGCCGTGCGGGCGCGGAGCGCGAGGACGCCGTACGGGTGCCCGTCGGTGAGGACCAGGCGCACGCCGGGGGTCCGGCGGACCACGACCACGGCGTTGCACGGCTCGTCCGGCCGGAACCCGAGGTCGACGACCGCCTCGCCCGCCCCGGCGGGGACGCGCGCGGTGTGCGTCGACACGTGCGCGATCGGGGCGTAGTTCTGCGGCCGGCCCGTGGTCCAGAGCTCGATCGTGACGTCGGTGTCGTGGTCGGCGACGGTCCGGAACGCGACGGAACCGAGCACGGGGTCGACCGGCACGACCAGCGCCGCGTCGCGATCGAGCGCGAAGGTGTCCTCGGTCGCCCACGGGGTGGTGTCGAGCCGGACGAGTTCGCTGCTCGCGCTGATCCGGGCGCGCTGGGCGAGGTCCGCCCCGTCGTGGACCCGGACGCCGATGAGCGGCGCGTCCTCGCGGAGGAGCGTCTGCTGCAGCATCGCGACGTGGTCGGCGCCGAGCTCGCGCGGCGTGAAGCCGTGGCGGGCGGCGAGGTGCGCGGCGGTCCCGGCGGCCTGGCCCTGGGTGGCGCAGGTGGCCATCACGCGGGTCGACCCGAACGCGACGTGCGACGCGGAGATGTTCCTGCCGGCGAAGAGCAGGTTGGCGACGTCCGCCGAGTAGAGGGAGCGGAACGGGATGTCGTACGTGCCGTCCGTGTACCGCTGCTGCGCCCCGGCCGTCTCGGCGTAGACGCCCTCGACCGGGTGCAGGTCGATCGACCACCCGCCGAACGCGACCGTGTCCGGGAAGATCCGCTGCGAGAGGAGGTCCTGCTGGGTGAGGGTGTGGTCGCCCACGAACCGTCGGTACTCCCGCTTGCCCGGGATCGCGCCGACCCAGTCGAGGGTGAGCGAGTCGGCGTCGAACGCGCCGGAGTTCTTGATGTGGTCCCAGATGCCGTAGACGACGCCCCACAGCTCGTCGCGGATCCGTTCGTTCTCGGTGACGGTGTCGAGCTCGCCGCCCCACTCGATCCACCAGTAGTTGCAGCCGTTGTCCCCGGTCTTGATCGCCCGGTTCGCCAGGATCGGCGTCGTGCTGAGGTCCTTCGCGATCGACGGCGGCACGAACTTCTCCGGGCGGCCGGTGTCGTGCGTGGAGAAGAAGATCGAGCTGCCGAGCAGTTCGTCGTCCGGCTGTTCGGGCGCCCACTCCTCGCCGTGTTCGTCGCGGCCCTCGCGCCCGATCCGGTACGACGCCCCGGCGAGGGCGCCGACGAGCCCGTCTCCCGTGCAGTCGAGGAACACCGGGGCGGTGAACGTCGTCTCGATCTCGGAGCCCATCGTCCAGCCGGTGACGGACGCGATGCGCGGTGCGCCGGTCTCGTCGTCCACCGTCGTCACGGTCCGCACGTCGGTGTTGAGGTGCAGGTGGACGTTCGGCTCGGCGCGCACGAGGTCGAGCACGACCTGGTCCCAGTAGATCGCGTTGCCCTGCGGGTTCCGGTACTGGTTCTCGAGGAACAGCTCGCCCATGATCCCGGTCTCGCGGGCGAACCGCTGCGTGCCGTGGGCGGTGGCGCCGACGACCCACACGCGGATCTCGCTCGAGGAGTTCCCGCCGAGGACCGGGCGGTTGGTGACGAGGGCGACGCTGGAGCCGAGGCGGGCGGCGGCGACGGCGGCGCTCACACCGGCGAGGCCACCTCCGACGACCACGACGTCGTGGTGCTGTTCACGGGACTGCATGGCGGCGACGGTATCACTTGCTGGCGACACTTTCCCACTGTGTGGCAAAGTGTGCCCGGCGAGTGCTATCGTCAACCAACTCTCGACAACGAAGTGTGAGGTCTCCCCATGAGCGACGGAACCCAGACGCGCACCAGCGCCGACGCCGCCAACGCCCCCGTCCCGGACGTGTTCGGTGACGACGCCCGCCGCCGGAGCATGCGGAAGGTGATCGTGGCGGCCGGCGTCGGCCACTTCGTGGAGTGGTTCGACTTCGGCCTCTACGGCACCCTGGCGACGGTCATCTCGCTGTACTTCTTCAAGCAGGGGGACCCGCAGGTCGCGCTGCTCTCGGCCTTCGCCGTGTTCGGCGCCGGGTTCGTGATGCGTCCGCTCGGTGGACTCTTCTGGGGCTCGCTCGGCGACCGGGTGGGGCGGAAGACGACCCTCGCGACGGTCATCCTCATCACGAGCGGCGCGACCGCGGTGATGGGCATCCTGCCGACGTACCAGAGCGTCGGGCTGCTGGCGCCGATCCTCCTCGTCGTGGTGCGGCTCGTGCAGGGCTTCGCCGCCGGTGGTGAGGGAGCGGGGGCGACCACGCTCCTCGCCGAGTCCGCGCCCTCGAACCGACGCGGCTTCGTCACGAGCTTCATCGACGTCTTCGGCTTCGCGGCGTTCATCGTGGGTGGCGGCCTGGTCTTCCTGTTCACGGCGATCGCGGGCGACGGCGCCCTCGAGTCGTGGGGCTGGCGCGTGCTGTTCCTCATCGCGCTGCCGCTCGGGCTCGTCGGGCTCTACCTCCGCTCGAAGCTCGAGGACACCCCGGAGTTCCGCGCGCTCAAGGCCAAGGGCGACCTCGCGAAGAACCCGCTCCGGCGATCGCTCCGCACCGGGTGGAAGGCACTGCTCTTCTGCGTCGGGTTCGTCGTCCTCAAGGCCGTCGGGCACTGGATCCTGCAGACGTTCATGCCGTCGTACCTGCAGGCCGACCTCGGCTACTCGCCGCTCGTGTCGTACGGCGTGGTCGTCATCGGGTTCATCGTGATCGCCGGACTCGTGCCGTTCTTCGGCCTGCTCTCGGACAAGATCGGCCGGAAGCCCGTGATGCTCGCCGGCTGCGGCGGCTTCCTCGTGCTCACCTACCCGACGCTCATGCTCATGAACGCCGGCAACTTCTGGGCCGCCGCCGGCGCGATGGTGCTCCTCGGGCTGTTCATGGCGGCCTTCGACGGTGCCGTGAGCGCTGCGATGGCCGAGCTCTTCCCGACCGCGATCCGCTACGGGTCGATGGGCATCGCGTACAACATCAGCGTCGCGCTCTTCGGCGGGATCACGCCGTACTTCGCCACCTGGCTGATCACGGCGACGGGCAACACGTTCGCGCCGGCGTTCTACGTGATGGCGGCCGCGGCGATCACCGGGATCACGGTGCTGCGGGCGCGGGAGACCAACAAGGGCAAGCTCGCGTCCTGAGACGCGACCGAACACGGACGGGAGGCGCGGTGCCGGCTGGCACCGCGCCTCCCGTCCGCCGGTCGGTCACGGCGGGATCGCGGCGACCTGCCAGGACGGTTTGATGTTGTCGGCACACACGCCCGTTATGGTTTCCGGGTGACGAACGAGCCCGAGCAGACGACCGGTCGTGGCCGCCGCGGCTTCACGCCACCGCGGCACGGCCGCCAGAAGCGACGTGGCGGGGTGGTCCTGCCTGCCGTCGCGGGCGTGCTCACGATGGCCCTCCTGCTCGGCGGCGGCTACGCCGCGTACGCCTACGGATCGCTGTCGAACGGCGTCACCAAGATCAACGCGATCACCGGGAGCACCGCGACGAAGGACGACGTCGACGGCCAGGCGCAGAACATCCTGCTGGTCGGCGACGACCACCGCCCGGACAACGCGACGCCGGAGGAGATGGCGGAGCTCAGCACCGAGTCGGACGGCGGTGCGACGAACACCGACACGATGATCGTCCTGCACATCAACGAGGACGGCTCGCAGGCGACGATGATCTCGTTCCCGCGCGACTCGTACGTCGACATCCCGGGAGTCGGCAAGGGCAAGCTCAACAGCGCGTTCTACTTCGGCACCCTCAACGGCGGCGGGGACACCGGGGGCGCGAAGCTGCTCATCAAGACGATCCAGAACCTCAGCGGCCTGACGATCGACCACTACGTGCGCGTCTCCCTGCTCGGCTTCTACCAGGTGGTCAAGGAGCTCGGGCCGGTCGACGTCTGCCTCAACAACGCCGTCAACGACCCGTACTCGGGCGTGAACCTGCCGAAGGGCAAGTCCACCCTCGACGCGAAGCAGGCGCTGTCCTTCGTCCGACAGCGGCACGGGCTGCCCAACGGGGACCTCGACCGCAACGTCCGGCAGCAGTACTTCCTCTCGCAGGAGGCCCGCAAGGTGCTCTCCGCGGGGACGCTGCTCAACCCGATCAAGATGGGCAACATCCTCAAGGCGGTCGGCGGCTCGATCCAGACCGACACCGACCTGGTCAACCTGGCGACCCAGATGCGGAACCTGCGCCCGGGCAACATCCAGTCGGCGACGATCCCCACGCTCGGTACCCCGACGATCACCGTCAACGGCTCGCCGCTGTCGATCGTCGAGGTCGACACCGTCGGGCTGCCGGCCTTCGTGCAGGGCCTCGTCGGTGAGCCCGCGGAGTACAGCAAGGCCGGGCGCGCTCAGCCGGCGAGCACCTCGGTCACCGTGCTGAACGGCAGCGGTGTCACGGGTGCCGCAGGAGCCGCCGGGACCGTCCTCACCGCGCGCGGCTTCCAGGTCGGTGCACCCGGGTCCTCCGACCTGACGAAGACGACCCAGGTGCAGTACCCGGCCGGCATGGAGAAGCAGGCGAAGGCGGTCGCGGCCGTCGTGCCCGGTGCCGTCGCGGTGCGGACGAACGCAGTCACCGGCGTGACGCTGGTGCTCGGGTCGGACGGCAAGACGGTGACCCCGGTCGCCGCTGCCGGTGGTGCCGCCTCGAGCCCCGCTGCCGGCTCCGGTTCGTCCGATGCCGGTTCGACCGGATCCGGCGCTGCGGCGTCGAAGCCCGCGGCCTCGAAGCCCGCCGCGCCCGAGCCGAAGCCGTCGTCGACCGACGTGAAGAGCTACGGCAAGGCAGGCGTCTGCATCAACTGACGCCGGAGCCGGTCGCGTGCCGGCGGATGGTCGTGATCGCGGTGTCGAGCCCGATCGCGAGCGGGCGGACGTCCCGCTGGACCTGCGCCAGGAGCAGCCCGCCCTGCAGCGCCACCATCACGGTCGTCGCCAGCGCGGCGGGGTCGGCGTCCGGTCCGAGCAGCCCGCGTTCGCGCATCGTGCGGATGCCGTCGTGGAACCCCTGCTCCCAGCGGGCGAAGCCGGCGGCGACGAGGTCGCGGGTGTCGGCGTCGCGCTCGGCGACCTCGGTCCCGAGGGACCCGAGCGGACAGCCGCCCACGCAGCCGCCGGCCTCGGCGTCGGCGACCGTTCGGTCCCGCCACCGCTGCCAGGCGTCCCACGTGGTGAGGTCGCCGTAGTCCGGCCCCTGGTGCGCGATGATCGCGTCGGTCTGCTGCCGGACGACGTCGCGCACGAGCTCCTGCTTGTCGGCGAAGTAGTGGTACATCTGCGACCGTCCGACCGTGGCGGCGGCGCCGATGTCGTCGAGCGTCGTCCCCGAGACGCCGCGCGTCAGCATCAGGTCGGCCGCGGCGGCGACGATCCGGCTCCGGGTCGCCAGTCCTTTCGACGTCGTGCGTCGAAGGGTCTTCGGGGTGTGTTCGGGGCGCATGCTCAGAGTGTACTTGCGAGTACATTTTTAGTATGTGACATTCGAGTCGTGAACGACGAACTCCTCGCCAAGCGCGACGAAGAACGCATGCTCCTCCTCGCGGTGGCCGCCGGTGACCGGGCCGCCTTCACCCGGCTGCACGACCGCTTCCGACCGCTCGTCGAGCGGTACGTCCGCCACCAGCTCGTCGATGCGTGGCAGGCGGAAGAGGTCGTGCAGGACGTCTTCCTCGAGATCTGGCAGATAGCCGACCGGTTCGACCCGGCGCACTCGGCCATCGCGTGGATCCGCACGATCGCGCAGCGCCGCGCGATCGACCGGGTCCGGAAGAGCCGGGCGGACCGTGACCGCGACCTGCGGATCGGCACCAGGGACGCCGACCTCGTGGACCACTCGAGCGTGGAACGGGCCGAGAGCGTCCTCGACCGTGCCGAGCTCCGCCGCGCCGTCGCCGCGCTCCCCGGGCGCCAGCGCGACGCCGTCGTCCTGCGGCACCTGGTGGGGATGACCGGGCCCGAGGTCGCCGCGCGGCTCGGGGTCCCGGTCGGCACCGCCAAGACCCGGGCGCGCGACGGGGTCATCGCACTGCGGCGGGTCATGGTGCCCTGAGCGTGCCCGTCGGTAGGTTCGACGGGTGAGCAACGCAGCGCGTCCGATCACCCTGATGACCTACAACGTCAAGAACCCGGATCCGGCCCACGACTGGCCCGCCCGGTTGCCGGTACTGCTCGACGTGGTCCGGCGGCACGACCCCGACCTCGTGTGCGTCCAGGAGGCCTTCGCGCACCAGCTGGACGACCTCCGCGCCGGTCTGCCCGACCACGGCGACGTCGGCCAGGGTCGCGAGGGCGGCACGGCCGGTGAGCACGCGGCCGTCTTCTTCCGTCGCAGCCGACTCCGGCCGATCGACGAGGGCGCCTTCTGGCTCTCGGACACCCCGGACGAGCCCGTGTCGAACACCTGGGGGAGCCTGTTCCCCCGAGTGGCGAACCACGCGCGGTTCCTCGACGCCGAGGGCGAGGCGTTCACGCTCCTGACGACGCACCTCGACCACGAGGTCGGACCGCACGGGGACGACGTCCGGGCGCGGAGCGCGGCGCTCATCGTCGAACGCCTGAGCACGGCGGACGGCCCGGTCATCGTGGCGGGGGACTGCAACGAGCCGGCCGGAGCGGGGCCGGCGTCGCGGGTGCTCGTCGAGGCCGGGTTCGAGGACGCCTGGCTGGTCGGTGGCGACCCGGCGGACCGGACGGCGACCTTCAACGACTGGCAGCCGCCGGTCGACTCCGGGGAGCGCATCGACTGGGTGTTCACCCGGGGGATCGTCGGCGTCGACCGCGTCGTCATCGACCACGACGGCCCGGAGACGTGGTTCGCGAGCGATCACTTCCCGGTGGTGGCGACGCTGCGGGTCTGACCGGGGCCGGTCAGCAGGTGCGCTTGGCGTGCACCGGCATCGGCGACCCGAGCACCGTGACCGTGGTGTCGTCGGTGAGGGCGGAGACGCCGTTCGTCCCGAGGTCGGCGGCAGCGGACTCCGTGTCCGTGTCCGTGTCGGACGGCGTACTCGTGTCCGTCTCGGTGCCCGTGCCGCGGCTGTCGGGCGGGCTCGCGGTGTCGTGCTGCGGGGCCCACCCGGGCTCGAGCAGGAGCTGGAACGCGCGGGCGTCCGCGGAGCCGAACGACATCCGGTCGGACTTCGGGGCGTCCTGGATCGCCGCGCGGATGTCGTCGCCCACCTGGACACCGTCGGGTCCGGTCAGTTCGACGTCGCCGCCGAAGCGGGACCGCACCGTCTCGCGCAGGACGCGGATCTCCACCGCGTTGCCGGCAGCGGCCGGGGACGTCAGGGCAGCCACGCGGACCGCCCCGCCCCACGTGTAGGTCGTGCCGGCGGGGAAGCACGCGCCGCCGTCCCCCTCGTCCGTCTGCGTGCGCGACGCGGTGCCGAGCAGGCGGTTCAGCAGGCTGACCGTCGTGCGGGAGTCGCGCATCGACGCCTCGGTCACGGTCTTGTCGCCGCGCCGGAACACGAGCGATTCGGCGTCGAGCTCGATCGAGTCGACCCGCTTGAGCTTCGCGTTCGTGACCCGGACGGGCTCGTGGTGCACCGGGTCGGGTCCGAGCTCGGCCGCGCTCGCCGGGGACGCTGCGACCCCGGTCCCGACCGTACCGTCGACGGCGACCGTGCCGGCCGAGAAGGCGAGCACGGCGGCGCTCAACGCCAGCACGGTCCGGAAGGTCACCACTCGACGGTACGACGCCCGACCCGTCTGGACGACGGGTGTTACCGAATCGGGGCCTGGTCGTCACCGGACCGTGACATTCGTCGGTGACGCGTCACGAGCCCTCGGCAGGCCCCGCCGACGGGTGCCTGTCGGCCGAACGGGGGACAGCCTCCTGGACGGTGCGGGGGTGCCGCGTGCGTACCGTCGGCGGCATGACGGACCAGCAGATCGACCAGTACAGCATGCAGGACCCGACGAAGATGTACGCCGACAAGAAGCCCGACGAGCAGTACCTCGAGGGTGCCGGCACGGACGAGGAGATGGCGGAGAACGTCCCGGCCGACCACGGCGAGGACACCTACCGCGGCTCCGGTCGACTCACCGGCCGCAAGGCGCTCATCACCGGCGGTGACTCGGGCATCGGGGCCGCCGTCGCGATCGCCTACGCACGAGAGGGTGCCGACGTCGCGATCTCGTACCTCCCCGAGGAGCAGGAGGACGCCGACCGGATCATCGCCCTCGTCGAGGCCGCCGGTCGCAAGGCCGTCGCCCTGCCCGGTGACATCACCTCGCTCGCGACCTGCGAGCAGCTCGTGGCGGACGCCGTCGAGCAGCTCGGCGGGCTCGACATCCTCGTGAACAACGCGGGCAAGCAGCAGAACGTGTCCTCGATCGAGGACATCTCGGACGAGGAGTTCGACGAGACGTTCAAGACCAACGTCTACGCGACGTTCCGGATCACGAAGGCGGCCGTGCCGCACCTGCAGCCGGGATCGACCATCATCAACACGACCTCGATCCAGGCGTACGCGCCGTCGCCGCACCTGGTGCACTACGCGGCGACGAAGTCGACCGTGAACAACCTCGCGAAGGGCCTCGCCGCGCAGCTCGCGCCGAAGGGCATCCGCGTGAACGCCGTCGCACCGGGGCCGATCTGGACCCCGCTCCAGCCCGCTGGTGGCCAGCCGCCGGAGGCCCTGCCGTCCGCCGGTGAGCAGACCTACCTCGGCCGCTGGGGGCAGCCGGCCGAGCTCGCGCCGGCGTACGTGTTCCTGGCGAGCGGCGAGTCGTCGTACGTGGTGGGTGAGACGCTCCACGTCGACGGGGGCATGCCGACGCCGTAGTCGCGACCCGGCGACGGACGGGAGGGACGGTGCCAGCTGGCACCGTCCCTCCCGTCAATCGGTCGTCAGCAGGGCGCGGTGCAGGTGCGCGCCAGGCGCTCGAGCAGTTCGCGCGCGGACAGCGCCGCGGCCAGCTCGACCTCGACCGGGTTGATGCCGACGGCCCGTTCGAACGCGCGGCGCCGGGCCTGGTCGGCGATCGGGACCTCGGGGCGCTGCGGGAGCGCGCCGACCGCCCGGGCTGCGGCGTCGAACGCGCCGGTCGGCCGCCCGAGTTGCTCCCACATGGTCCGGACGTCGTGGGCGACCTGATCCGGGTCGCCGCCGAACTCGAAGCCAGCCGAGGCCATGGTCGCCAGTCCCTGCGCGGTGGGGTCGTTCGGGGTCATGACGGCATCGTCACACGGATGACCGCGAACGCGCTGCGAACCGCGTCGCTTGTCCCCCGACATGCCGACACCCGGACCGGGGATTCTGGTGTCCCCCGATCTCCGTTTGGATGGACCTGCCCCCAGGGGCGACGCGGACAGGACGTCCGGGGACCGACGGAGGGCACGATGCTCGAACACACCAGCGCGGACACGCAGGCGGCAGCCGCCGCGGCCGCGACCCTGCACCTGCGGATCACGATCGTGGGGGCGACCGTCGACCTGCTGCGGGACGTGCCCTTCCACGAGGCCGACGCGGGACTCGTCGCCCAGCGACTGGGGATCACCGTCGAGGAGCTCCGGCAGCACTTCCCCTCGTGGGACGGACTCGTGCTCGCCGCCGTCGACCGGTGGAACGGCGGCCGCATGGACGATGTCGCGCGCGAGGTTGGGGACGGCTCGACCGTCCAGCTCCTGCGCGGGATCGTCGCGTCGAACGCCGAGGACCCGGCGCTCATGCGGCTCCTCGTGGCGCTGCTCTCGGTCGCGGGCAACCCGCAGCACCCCATGGCGTCGTACCTCCGGTCGCGCTACCAGCTCTTCTACGCGCAGATCAAGCGCGGCCTCGAGCACGACATCGCGGTCGGTCGGGCGCCGCACACGATGGACCCGCGCCGAGGGGCCGAGCAGCTCATCGCGCTGTACGAGGGACTCCAGTTGCAGGCGTTGCTGCGGTCGGACCTCGACCTCGTGCCGGCGTTCGACCGGGCCGTCGCGCGGCTCGAGCGGGGCTGGATGGAGCGGTACGAGCCGCAGGCGGCCCGGCGGCTCTCGACGTGGAGCGACGGCGGCTGGGAGCTCTGACGCCGCGCGGCGGCGCGCGTCAGCGCGGGCGCGGCCCCCGCGGCACCGAGCCGTTGCCGGGGTCGTAGCCCGAGTCGCGGATGACCTTGATCGCCGTCGTGTCGTTGTGCACCGAGTGCACGACCACCCTCCGGGATCGCCGGAGCGCCCGCCGTGCCCCCGGCGTCGCCACGAGGCCGCCGAGGACCAGCCCCGCCCCGATCGCCAGCGCGACCGAGACCGCCGCGACGAAGTCCAGCGCGGCACTCGACGACCCGGACATGAAGTTGAGCAGCGCGTTCGACACCGCGACACCGGGCAGCAGGGCGCCGCAGAACGCCGGCACGGAGATCGCCGCCACCGCCGTCCGCATCCGCGCGGCCGCGATCGTCGCGAGGACGCCCAGCAGCACGGCGGCGAGGAACGTCGCACCGAGCAACGGGATGCCGAGCTCCCGGAGGCCCCGCAGCGCGGCACCGGCTGCGACCGAGAAGACCACCGCGACCGGGATCACCCGCGCGCTGGCCTGCTGCACGAAGCAGTTCGCCGCGGCCGACACCACCGTGAGCAGCAGTGACGCCCACAGCGGCAGCGTCTGCGTGACGATGCCGGACGGGTCGACCTCGATCCGGAGCCACTTCGTCACGGCGATGCCCGCGGGCACCCCGACCACGATCGCGGCGATGACGAGCCCGATGTAGAACGCCCGGGCCACCGCCATCGCCCGGAAGCCCGAGATCGCGTCCTGCGCCCAGGTGACGAGCGACGGGTGCGGGAGAAGCAGGACCACGAGCGCGGCCACCATCGTCGCCGCCTGCCCCGGGTGCAGCACACCCGCCCAGATCGCGAGGGTGCCGATCGCCGACGCCACCGCACCCTGCGCACCGGACACGAAGAACTGCGGGAAGCCCCGGCCGGTCAGCCACCGGCCCGAGACGATGATCCCGAGCATGAGCACGAAGGCGCCGAGTCCGGCACGCCAACCGCCGCCGGCCTGCATCGCGATCGAGATGCCGAGGATCGACAGCCCCACGTCGGCCGTCCACCGCGGCCAGCGCGGCGGGAGCCGGAGCACCGCGACCAGGGCGCTCACGGCGGAGGTCATGTCGCGCTCGTCGTGGACGAGGTCGTCGACGATCTGGTTCGCCCGTGCCAGGCGGTCGAGGTCGGATCCGTCCGACTGCACCGTGCGGACCTTCACGAGCGGCGGGTGGTCGGCCGGGGCGTACTGGATCGTGACCGAGCTGCCGGAGAAGTCGAGGTCGAGCGGCGCGAGGTTCCACTTCGTCGACACCGCGACGACGGCCGTCTCGACGCTGCGGGTGTCCGCACCGGACGCGAGCATCACCTCGGCGAGGTCGAGGCAGAAGTCCACGATCTGCACCGGCGAGTACTGCTCGAGCGGTCGGGTGTCGGGGACGACCTCTTCGTAGATGGTGCCGCGGAGGCGTGCCCGGGCGTCGCGGATGTCGTGCTGCGCGAGGCTCCGGACGCGTGGCCGTGGTGGACGCCCGGGTCTGGCTCCGGGGAGGGACTGCTCGGCCATCACGCCATCGTGCCAGGCGCGCTCCGCCGAGTCCGGACGCGCGCTGAACGCCTCAGCGCGCGCGACGGACGCTCAGCCGACCGGCGGCGAACGCGGCGACCACGGCGCCCACGACGACGAGCAGCTGCCCGACGACCCGCTGCCACGAGTTGGTCCCCGCGACGAAGGCGTAGTCCGACAGTGGGGCGTACGCGAACCACCCGAACGCGGCCGGCGGCGCGGAAGCCGCGACCACGAGTCCCGCGACCACGACGACGAGTCCCGCCCAGAACACGATGCCGGTCGGGGTGGCGAAGAGACGTCGGATCACGTGCGCCAGCGTACGTGGTGACCGACGGACGGGAGGCGCGGTGCCAGCCGGCACCGCGCCTCCAGTCCGTCATCAGGTGACGGCTCCCGCGTCGCTCGCCTACTGCTCGAACGTCGCGTGCAGCGTGATGTCGACGCCGGTGAGTGCCTTGCTGACGGGGCAGGTGGCCTTGGCGTCCTCGGCGGCCTTGAGGAAGGCCGCCTCGTCGATGCCGGAGACCTCGCCGTTCACGGTGAGGACGATGCCGGTGAGCTTGAACCCGCCCGCGCTGTCCGGGCCGAGCGAGACGTCGGCCTTGACGTCGAGTGCCTCGACCGTGCCGCCGGCCTCACCGAGGACGGCGGAGAACTGCATGGCGTAGCACGCGGAGTGCGCGGCGGCGATGAGCTCCTCGGGGCTGGTGGTGCCGTCGGCGTCCTCGGCGGCGCGCTTCGGGAACGAGACGTCGTACGTGCCGACCTTCGAGCTGGAGAGCTCGACCTGTCCGGTGCCGTCCTCGAGGCCGCCGTTCCAAGCAGTGCGTGCGGTGCGCGTGGGCATGGCCGCTCCTTTCGTGTGGGGGATCGGTCCCGATCGGGACCGCCGACGCCGAGTCAATCAGAGAACGACCGTTCTCGCATCGGCTCTCGGGGAAGACGCAGGTCTGCCCTACGATCGGGCGCATGGGGGACAGTGTGACCGCGAGCTTCCGCGACCGCGTGCTCGAGCAGGGGCCGGTCGACGTGGAGGCATGGGACCTGGCGCTGCTCGTCCCGGTGATCGTCACCCTCGTGCCGCGCTGGTCGCTGCTCGTGCGGCGCCTGCACGACCGTGACCACACCGGCGCGTGGATCCTGCTCCTGGTCCTCACGGGGCCGATCGGGTGGCTCGTGGTGACGGGCATGGTGGTCAGCCGATCGCGTCCGGGCGGGGCCCGCTTCGACCGCGGGCTCTTCGCCGGTCGTGCGGCGGTCCGGCCGGATGCGCAACACGTGTCGCCCTGAACGACGGGTGTAATCTGGAGGGCGTTCAAAGGAGACCCACCATGCGCGCCGTCGTGTTCGAACAGTTCCAGACGTTCCCGTCCCTCACGGACGTCCCGAAGCCCACCCCGGGTCCGGGGGAGGTGCTCCTCAAGGTCGCCGGTGCCGGTGCGTGCCACTCGGACGTCGCCGTCTACCGCGAGTTCCAGGCGGGGCAGCCGGGCGCGCAGCAGCCCCCGTTCGTCCTCGGGCACGAGAACTCCGGTTGGGTCGAGGAACTCGGCGACGGCGTCTCCGGCTTCACGGTGGGCGACGCCTACCTCGTCTACGGCCCGGTCGGTTGCGGGCACTGCTCGTACTGCTCGAAGGGGCAGGACACCTACTGCGAGAACGCCGCGACGAACCCGTACATGGGCATCGGCCTCGGGCGCGACGGCGGCATGGCCGAGTACGTCACCGTGCCGGCGCGCAACCTCGTGCCGCTCGGCGACGCCGACCCGGTCGCCGCCGCACCGCTCAGCGACGCGGCCCTCACGCCGTACCACGCGATCAAGAACTCCCTGCCGAACCTGGCCGGCGGCGGCAAGTACGCCCTCGTCGTCGGACTCGGCGGCCTCGGGCAGATCGCCGTGCAGATCCTCACGGCGCTCACCGGTGCGACCGTCATCGCGACGGACATGAAGCAGGACGCCATGGACCGCGCTGCTGCCCGCGGGGCGATCACCGTGCCGGGCGGCCCGGACCAGGCCGCTGCGATCCGCGAGATCACCGGCGGCCGCGGGGTGGACGCCGCGTTCGACTTCGTCGGGGCGACGCCGACGATCACGGTCGCCCAGGCGTCGATGGCCGTCGGCGGCCGGTTCACCGTCGTCGGGATCGCCGGTGGCACCACCGAGTGGAACTTCTTCCGGACGCCGTACGAGTCGACCATCACGAACACGTACTGGGGCACCATCGAGGACCTGCACGAGGTCGTCGCGATGTACCGGGCGGGGCAGATCGTCCCCGACGTCGAGCGCTACGCCCTGTCGGACGCGCTCGAGGCGTACCGGAAGCTCGAGGCCGGCGAGCTCTCGGGCCGCGCGGTGGTCGTCCCGACGCTCTGACCCACTCGCCTCGGGTCGGTCAGCGTCCGGCGGCGTAGCCCTGCGCGCCCCGCGAGTTCGCCGCAGCGCCGAGCACGCCGGTCGCGGGGTCCCGCGTCACGCAGGACAGTCGACCGAGCGCCCAGTCGCCCGCCCGGGTGACGACGTGCCCGCGGGCTTCGAGGCCGGCGATCACGTCGTCCCCGAGGCGGTCCTCGACCACGAGCCCCGCCGGCTCCCATGTGCGCGGCCAGAACGACCCCAGGAACGACGTCGTGTGCAGCGCGGGGGCGTCGATCGCCTGCTGTGGGGAGTACCCGCCGACGATCCACCGCAGCAGGAAGAGCAGCTGCCACTGGTCCTGCTGGTCGCCGCCGGGTGAGCCGAGCGCGGCGACCGGTTCGCCGTCGCGGAGCACCAGGGTCGGGGTGAGTGTGGTGCGTGGGCGCTCGCCGGGGCGCAGCGTCGACGCCGTGCCCGGTTCGAGCCAGGTCATCTGCAACCGGGTGCCGAGGCAGAAGCCGAGCTCGGGGATCGTCGGGGACGACTGCAGCCAGCCACCGGACGGGGTCGCGCTGACGATGTTGCCCCAGCGGTCGACGACGTCGATGTGGCAGGTGTCGCCGCGGGTCTCGCCGTCCGGGGCGACGAACGGCTCGCCGCGGTCCTCGACGGGAGCGGCGGGAGCAGCAGGCGCGGCGGGTGCGGCAGCCGCGCCGGGTGCGCGGTCCCGAGCGACCTGCACGGTCGGTTCGCCGAGCCCCGCCGCGGCACCGGTCGCGTACGACGTCCGGACCGGCGGCATGGCGTGCACGACCCCGTCGACCGTCCCCGGACGCAGTTCGGCCGACGCACGCTCGCCGATCAGTGCCCGGCGCGCGTCGGTGTACGCGTCCGAGAGCAGCACGTCGAGGGGGACGTCACCGTCGCCGTAGAACGCCTCCCGGTCGGCCAACGCGAGCTTCAGGGCCTCGGCGATCGTGTGCGCGCCGAGCTCGGTCGACGGGTCGAGACGAGCGTCGTCGAGCGGTTCGAGCAGCCGGAGGGTCTGCAGGAGCGCCGGGCCCTGACCCCACGGGCCGGTCTTCGCGATCGTGCAGCCGCGGAACTCCGCCGTCGTCGCGGGTTCGTAGGACGCCCGGAACGCCGCGAGGTCCGACGCCCGGATCACCCCGGCGTGGTCGGTCCCGGACGCGTGCCGGTGCGGTTCGCGGACGAACCGGTCGATCGCCTCGGCGACGAAGCCCTCGGCCCACTCGCCGCGGGCGGCGTCGATGCGGGCGGTCCGGGTGTCGGCGTCGGCACCGGCGGCGACGAGCCGCTCGAACACCGAGGCGAGCGCCTCGTTGCGCACCAGTTCCCCGGGGACGGGCACCGCGCCTCCTGGCAGCCACTGCGCTGCGGAGGTGGGCCAGTGCTGCCGGAACAGGTCCCGCACGGCGGTGATCGTCCGGACCACCGCGGGCGTGACGGGGTGGCCGTCGCGTGCGTAGCCGACCGCCGGTGCGAGCACGTCCGCGAGTTCCCACGTGCCGTGGTCGCGGAGCAGCAGGAGCCAGGCGTCGACGGCGCCGGGGACGGTTGCGGCGAGGGCACCGGAACCGGGGACGAGGTCGAGGCCCTCGGCGCGGTAGTGCTCCGGCGTCGCGCCGGCCGGGGCCGGACCCTGCCCGACGAGCACCGTCGGCGTCGGGTCCGTGGCGGTGGCGAACACCGCGGTGAGGTCGCCTCCGGGGCCGTTCAGGTGCGGTTCGACGACCTGCAGGACGAACGCCCCCGCGACCGCTGCGTCGAAGGCGTTCCCGCCGCGCTCGAGGACGGACTGCGCCGTGGCGGTCGCGATCCAGTGCGTGGCCGCCGCCGTGCCGAACGTGCCGCGGATGTCCGGGCGGGTGGGGTGTGCGGTGGGCGGCGTGAACGCGGGGTTCGGCATGCTCCCATCCTGTCCCCGCGGTCCCGATCAGGCGACAGCCACGGCCACACCGGCCGCGACGAGCAGCCCGAGGTACCCCCACGCGTGCACGGCTTCGGGCAGGTGCGGGGGACGGCGTCGGAGCAGGACGATGACCGGCACGGCGCCGAGGAGCAGCGCTGCCGCCGCCCGGACGTCCACGGCGCCGACGAGGCCCGCCGCGTGCAGGGCCCCGGCGGGCACGAGCAGCGTCGCGATGGTCGCGGGCAGGGCGATCGCGAGGGTGAGCGGGTTCGCCAGGGTCGTCGCGGCGGACATCGTCGCACCAGCTCGGCGCATCACCGGGACGGTCATCACGCTGCCGCCGACCCCGAGGAACGCCGCGGCGGCACCGATCGGCAGGCCCGCCACCGTCGGCAGGCCGCCACCGGTCGGGACGCCGGCGGCGGTCGCCCGGCTCGCGGTCGACTGCGCGGACGGGTCCGGGGCACCGGGACGTGCGCGGCCGGGACGAAGGAACCCCGGGCGCAGCACGAGGTCCGCGACCGTGACGGCGAGGTAGACGACGAAGCCCCACCGGATGAGTACGTCGGGGGCGAACCGGGCCGCCGCGACGCCGACGACCCCGCCGCCGCCGAGCAGCAGGAAGAGTGTCCACCGGCCCCGGAGCGGCGTGAGCGCACCTCGGCGCGCGGACGCGGTCGCCACCGCGGCGTTGACGAGCATCACGAGCGCGGAGGTCGCCGTCGCCACCCGGACAGCGTCCCCGCCGAGCGCGGCGTCCGCCACCGTGATGATCGGCACGGTGACGAACCCGCCGCCGAAGCCGAAGAGGACCGTGGTGACCCCGACGAGGACACCGATGAGGACGAGCACGACGAACGACACCCCTCCATCACAGCCGGAAGGGGAGCGGCGGACGATCGCATGTGCGGCAACTTCCTTCGAGACCTAGCCTTGCCGTGTGCGCAACGTGTCCGTGGCCGACTTCGACGGCCTCCCCGTGGACGTCCTGCCGATCGGTACCGACTACCCGCCCGACCACCTGCTCGCCCGGCACGAGCACCGGCGGGCACAGCTGCTCTACGGCGCGAGCGGGGTGATGCTCGTCGAGACCGACGAGGGGTCGTGGACGGTTCCGACCGACCGCGCCGTGCTCATCCCCGCGGGCGTCGCACACGAGGTGCGGATGCTCGACGTCACGACGTGGAGCCTCTACGTCGAGCCCGACGCCGTCCCGTGGTGGCCGACCGTCTGCACCGTCGTCGAGGTCGGCCCGCTCCTGCGTGAGGTCCTCCGCGCCGCGAACGCGCTCGAGGTCCCCTACGACGAGGCCGGTCGGGACGGGGTGCTCGTCCGGCTCGCCCTGCACGAGCTGCAGCGGGTGGCGCCGATCCCGCTCACCGTGTCCCTGCCACCGCACGGGGTCCTCCGCGAGCTGTGCCGTTCCTACCTGGCAGCACCGGACGTCCACGTGACGAACGCGGACTGGGCGCGCGCGGCCTCCGTGTCCGAGCGCACCCTCGATCGGCACTTCCGCGAGGCGACGGGCGTGGGGCCCGCGGGCTGGCGGGTCCGTGCGCGTCTGTTGTCGAGCCTCCCGGCCCTCCGACGGTCCAGCGTGACGGACGTCGCGGGCCGGCTCGGGTACGCCACCCCCGCGGCGTTCACCGCCGCCTTCACGAAGGCGTTCGGTGCGCCGCCGTCGCGGTTCCGGTGAGGGGCTTGCGCAGGACCGAGCTCGCACCCATACTGAACCCAGCGGTTAATTAACCGCAGGGTTCACCGAGGAGGCGACGATGGAGACCGACCGCACCGACGCCGTCCTGTCGGCGCTCGCCGACCCCATCCGCCGCCGCATCGTCGAACGACTCGGCAGGGGCGAAGCCACCGTCACCGACCTCTCGGCACCGTTCGACGTCAGTGCGCCGGCGATCTCCCGGCACCTCGGCATCCTCGAACGCGCCGGCCTCATCACCCGCGAACGGCACGGCACCTGGCGCACGTGCCGCCTCCGGCAGGAGGCCGTCGACGAGCTCGGCACCTGGGTGGGCCGGTTGCGGCCCGACTGGGACCGCCGGTTCGACAGCCTGGAGGCGCTGCTCGCCTCCCAGCGACCGCCCGCCCCGGTGGGTGGCGCGTCCACCGCACCGACCGTCACGTCCGTCGACCACCAGGAGCAGTCATGACCGAACAGTTCACCGCCCACGCCACGCACCGGTTCGCGTACCCCGTCGCGGACGTCTACCGCGCCTTCGTCGACCCCACCCTGCTCGCGCTGTGGTTCGGGCCGCTCGGCTTCCACGTCCCGGCAGCCACCGTCGAGGTCGACGCCCGGGCCGGCGGGGCGTGGAACCTGACGATGGTGAGCAACGACGACCCCGAGTGGACGTCGCCCGTGACCTCGGTGCTCGAGCAGATCGAGGAGAACCGGATCATCGTCGGCACCTCGACCGCCCAGGGGATCCCCGGGATCGAGGACGGGACGCCGCTGTCCCTCACGCTCGAGTTCGCCGAGGACGGCGACGGCACGATCGTCACGCTCACCCAGGGCCCCTTCCCCGAGGTCATGCGCGACATGAACATCGCCGGTTGGATGCAGTCGTTCCACAAGCTGGAGGCGCTTCTGGGGTCGCCGAAGGAGTTCCTCCAGGCCCCGTGACGACGGTCGTTGCCCCCGGAACTGGGGTTGTCCGGTCCGGGCAACGGGGTTGTGGACTCGTCACGAAAAGGTGACCATCGTTCGGCGGCGTGTCGAGAGCACGTCGCCGAACGGCCGCGCAGGGGCTCGGCCGGTTCCAGATCAGGGGTTCCATGACCAGCACACCGTCCTCCGTCGCGCACGTACGCCGACTCCCTCGACTCGCCGCCGCGGTCGTGGCCATCGCCGTCGTCGCCGGCGGTGTCGTCGGGATCGCCGAACCGGCGTCCGCCGCCGTCGTCCACAAGGGCTCCGTCCCGGCCGGCACGACGCTCCAGCCCGGGGACTCGGTGACCTCGCCGAACGGGCAGTTCCGGCTGATCCTGCAGGGCGACGGCAACCTCGTCGAGTACGGCGTCGGGAACCAGGTGCTCTGGGCATCGAACACCTCGAACCAGCCCGGCGCGATCGTGACGATCGGCCGCAACCGGGCCGTCGACCTGCTGCGGGGCGGGAAGCGGATCGTCCGCTGGGCCTCTGCCGGCACCGCGCAGTCCACGTCGTTCGCCGTCCGCGCCGACGGCACGATGGGGCTCTACTCCGGCAAGACCGCGATCGTGAACTGGACGAGCCAGCAGGGCGCCGTCCCCGCCGGCAACTCGATCTACTCCGGCACCGTGCTCAGCTCCGACACCAGCGGTGCCCGTCGCCTCTCCATGCAGGCCGACGGCAACCTCGTGCAGACCGTGAACCGCAAGGTCGTCTGGCAGTCCGGCACCGCCGGCCACAAGGGCGCGTGGGCCGAGCTGCGCAAGGACGGCAACTTCGCCGTCGTCGGCCGCGACGCCGCGCAGAAGAAGGTCACGCTCTGGAACTCGCGGACCGGCACGGCGGGCGCCGGCACGCTCATGGTGCAGGTGGACGGCAACGTCGTGCTCTACGGCGGCAAGGACACCCGGGTGTGGTCGACGAAGCCCGTCACCGGCATGATGTGGCCGGTCGCGAGCACGAAGATCTCCGGGCGCTACGGCGACGACCGCGGGGCCGGACACGTCCCGCGCTACCACCAGGGTGCCGATGCCCCGGTCGCGGTGGGCACGCCCGTGTACGCCTCCGGGACCGGCACCGTGACGAGCACCGTCGCGAACAACGCCTCGTACGGCAACTACATCGTCGTGACCTACGGCAACGTCACCGTGCTCACGGCGCACCTCAGCAAGATCGAGGTCAAGCAGGGGCAGATCGTGTCCGTGCGCAGCGAGATCGGGCGGTCCGGGAACACCGGGCAGTCGACGGGGCCGCACGTGCACGTGGAGACGCGGCGGGCGGGGTCGCTCTTCGATCCGTTGACGTTGCTGCACTTCCGCTGACGCCGGGGAACGGCCCGCACTGGACCGGTGCGGGCCGTTCGTCCTCGTTCGCCCCCGGGGGCGATGAAATCCACAGCCTGATCGACTCCCGCACATCACATGTCACGATCGTCATGTGACGGGAGCCAAGCGCGCAGGGATATACATCGACGGGTTCAACCTCTACCGCCGCGCGCTCGAACAGCGGCCCGAGTGTCGGTGGCTCGACGTCCGACGGCTCTGCGAGCTCTTGCTCCCGGACTTCGAGGTGGTCCACGTCCGGTACTTCACCGCGTACGTGAAGTTCGTCGAAGGCGAAGACCCGGCTTCCCCTGCCCGACAGCGCGCCTACCTCCGCGCACTCGCAACCGTTCCCGGGGTCTCCCTGCACTTCGGGACCTTTCGGTCGGATCGTCGGTGGATGGCCGTCAGCCCGCTCGAGCTGCAGGTCGACGGATCTCCTCGAACCGTGCGGGTGCGCAAGATCGAGGAGAAGGGGTCGGACGTCAGCCTGGCCGCGCACCTCGTCTGCGACGCGATGAGCGGGAGCGTGGACGCGGTGTTCGTCCTGTCGAACGACTCGGACTTCGTCGATGCGCTGCGGTTGGCACGAGAGCGCGCCGATGTCGAGATCGGGTTGATCAGCCCGACGGCGGCACCCGCTCGGAGCTTGCTCGCTCTCGCTCCCGATCACGTGCGGCACGTCCGTGCGTCGTCGATGCTGGCGGCGCAGCTGCCCGAGCGGATCGTGGATGACCACGGCACGGTCACCCGGCCGAAGCGCTGGGTGGTCAGAAGTACAGAAGCCCCGCCAGAGGCGGGGCTTCGCGCCCGGTAGTCGAGACATCCGGGGGTGTGGCACACACGCTATCCGAGAGGCCGGCCACGAGCAAGCGCGGGACCTTGCCGCCGTCTCGTCTGCGCCGCTCGCTCGACTCGTGGCAGACGCGCGACACCAGCACGGACTGCTTTGCTCCAGTCGACAGTCCCGGACCTCGGCGACGCCCCTCCAGTCGGAACGGCCCGCACTCGTGCCGAGTGCGGGCCGCCGTCTCAGTCCCGCCGCCAGACGTCGAGCAGGAGCCTGGTGACGGCCACGAGCAAGCTCGCGACCGGCAGCCAGGACATCCGACGCCTGGGCTCGGACCCGTTGTCCTTCGACATCGAGACCACCTCCGGTGTGTCAGCGCCGGCGGACACGAGGAGCGGGGTGCCGAGGGGTGCGTCCGTGACCGGGGTCACGTATGCTGGTTCCGAGCGAAACGCTCGGGACGTCGCGTGTCCCTCTGGCACTCCACTCGGAGAGCAACTCGAAGCCCATCACCGTTGCAGCGGTGGTGGGCTTCAACCTTGCCCGGGACGATCGTCCGGCGACCGCCGCCCCACGCAGCAGCCTACGGCGATGATGTGTGATGTTCCACCTGCGGTAGCTTGGTCACTGACCGCGAAATGGGGGCGCGAGCGATCGCATTGGTGACAGGTCTTCAACTAACGTTGGATCGACCCAGGGGAGGAACGATGGAGTTCGAAGAACGCCTTGCTGCACTGGCCACGAAGGTGCAGAACCAGCGCGAGGCCATCCAGACCGAAGAAGCGACGAAGAACGCGTTCGTCATGCCGTTCATCTCGACGATCCTCGGCTACGACGTGTTCAACCCGCTCGAGGTCGTGCCGGAGTTCACCGCCGACGTCGGTGTGAAGCGCGGCGAGAAGGTTGACTACGCGATCATGCGCGATGGCGAGGTGCAGATCCTCATCGAGTGCAAGAAGTCCACCGAGCCGCTGAAGATCGAGCACGCGTCCCAGTTGTTCCGCTACTTCTCCGTCACCAACGCCCGCATCGCGGTGCTCACGAACGGCGAGGTCTACAACTTCTACACGGACCTCGACGCGCCGAACAAGATGGACGACCGGCCGTTCCTGGTGCTGGACCTCGCTGACATCGACGAGACGCTCCTCCCGGAGTTGAGCAAGCTCACGAAGGACGTCTTCGACCTCGACTCGGTCATCAGCGCGGCGGAAGAGCTCAAGTACGTCGGCTCGATCAAGCGAGCGATCGCCGCGCAATTCCGCGAGCCGGAGGAAGACTTCGTCCGACTCTTCGCCTCTCGTGTGTACGACGGCCGTTTCACCCAGGAGGCGCGGACGCAATTCACGACGCTCGTCGCGAAGGCGTCGAAGCAGTTCCTGAACGAGCAGGTCAACGATCGCCTCAAGACGGCTCTCGGCGCCTCGTACACGTCCCCGGTCGGAGCGGACGCACCTGCGGAGGCCATGACGAGCGCGGCAGTCGCGGAGGACGATCTCGACCGGGACACCGAGATCGAGACCACGCTCGAGGAACTCGAGGGCTACCAGATCGTCAAGGCGATCGCCTGCAGTGAGGTGAAGCCGGACCGCATCGCGCACCGCGACCAGAAGTCGTACTTCGCCGTCCTGCTCGACGACAACAACCGCAAGCCGATCGCTCGTCTGTGGTTCAACGGCAAGAAGCAGAAGTACCTCGGGCTGTTCGACGAGAACAAGGTCGAGACCAAGCACCCGATCGAGGCGCTCGACGACATCTACCTCCACGCTGATGTAATCCGATCGACGACGAAGCTCTGGGGAAACGTCTGATGCGCCTCTGCGAGGTACGACTGGTCGGTTTTCGGGGCTACAAGACGGGCGTGACAATTCCGATTGGCGAGGGTCTCACAGCGCTCACCGGTCGAAACGACGCGGGCAAATCAACCATTCTGGAGGCGCTTGAAATATTCTTTGGGCTTGCTAAGTTCGCTTCGAGCGACGTCAGTGTCGGCTTCGTAGGAGATGTATCGATCACCTGCTCCTTCTGCGATCTGCCGGATGAGGTCGTCGTGGACGCCACGCGGTCTACGTCGTTGGCTCGAGAATATCTGCTCGATGAACGCGGACGTCTCGCGCTGACGAAATCTTGGCCTGGGGGCCGTACTGGCACTCCAGCGCTCTCTGCCAAGGGGGAACATCCCGTCTTCGAGACTGGCGATGACCTGTTGAATTCGAAGATTGGCGAACTCAAGGCACTAGCGACGAAACTTTCGGTCAATCTCAGTGCCGTCGACTCGCGAGTGAAATCGGAACTTCGGCAGGCTATCTGGAAGCATGCGCTCGACGTGGGAGACGCGCGGCTCGAGACCCTCGATGTTCCCCTCGCCTCTGAGGACGGAAAGGACGTTGGGATCGCGCTTTCGCGGTACTTCCCCATTTTTCATCTTTTCCGTTCGGATCGCGCCGGGGTTGAGTCGGATCAATTGGCACAGGATCCCGCTCGAGCCATCGTGAAGTCTGTACTCGATCGGCATGCCGAAGAACTTGCCTCCGTCAATGCGACCATTCAGGCTGAAATCTCCTCGATGCTGGACTCGGTCGTGGAGAAGCTCGAAGAGGTGGCGCCGGGGCTCGCGAGGGAACTACACCCGGTTGAACCGGAGCCGGCCTGGTCGAAAGCTTACAGTGGGATGCAGTTCGTCGATGGTGACGGAGTCGCGCTTGCGCGACGAGGCAGCGGCACGCGTCGACTCGTACTCTTAAGCTTCTTCCGGGCGGAAGTCGAGAAGGTGCTGAGCGACGACGAGGGGAGTAGTCGGTCCGTCATCATTGCGGTGGAGGAGCCGGAAACGGCACTTCATGCGGACATGCAGCAAGAAATTCTGGCGGCATTGAGCGAAGTTGCTGAACTGCCCGGCAGGCAGGTGGTTATTACCACGCACAGCGCAAACTTGCTTCGAAATGTGCCGGCCCCCGATATTCGTTACATACGAGGGTCGCAATTGAGCCGTGAGTGCATAACGGCAGTCGGGGACGGCGGCGGGATCCTGTTCGAGGAGCTCAACGAAAGCTTGGGACTCTTCACTGACCATAACGTGAGGTGTTTTGTTCTAGTCGAGGGGCGCAATGACATCTCCGCGCTAAGAAATCTCTCGAACGCGCTAGCGCAGCGAAATGGGACCGGCGTACTTTCGTTTGGCGAGCTGGAGCGCCAGGGTCGTCTCGCTTTCATGCCGATCGGGGGATCGAGTAGTGCCTCCTTGTGGGCAAGTACGCTCTCGCCCTTCAGAAGACCGGAAGTGCACATCTTCGACAGCGATCGGATCGAGGCTGGAGCACCACTTAAAGCAGAGGTGCAGGCCGCCGTAGACTCCGCGAGGGAGCAGCAAACGGTTGTGGTCCTCGAGCGCCGGGAGCTGGAGAACTACCTCGATAGTCAAGTGCTCATCGACACATACGCCGAAGTCAGTGATTTTGCCGCGCGCCTCGATGCGCTGCTCCCTGTTGCAGGCGCGCACTTCGCCGACATCCCCACGACCTGCGCCCGCATTGTTTACGAGAGTGGCACCGGCGGCGACTGGGACCAGCTCGAAGATCGATCAAGATCGAAGAAAGAAACTAAAGTGAAGAAGCGCCTTGCTGCGGCGTTCGGCACGGCCGCTTACGCAGAACGATTTGCCGATACGGAGACCGATTTGCTTGATTGTCTGCGGAGCATCAGCTCGATGGCCGCGGCAAACGAGGTTGTTGCTGCTGGATCTCGGTAAGAGCGCCGGGGCAATTGCCCCCGTAGGGTTGTCGGGATGGAGAAGCGCGGCGGCCGGGTGCTCGTGTTGGTGGCGATCGGGGTGGTCGCGGGGGTGCTCTCCGGCCTGTTCGGCGTCGGCGGCGGGGTCATCGTCGTGCCGGCACTGATGGCGTTCCTCCACCTCGACCAGCGCCGGGCATCGGCGACGTCCCTCGTGGCGATCGCCCCCGCGGCCGTCGTCGGTGCGATCACCTACGCCGTGCAGGGCGAGGTGCACTGGCTCGCGGCCCTGACCCTGGCGGTCGGCAGCGTCGTCGGGGCCCCGATCGGTGCGCGGCTCCTCCGGGCGCTCCCGCTGCGCGTCCTGCCGTGGATCTTCGTCGGGTTCATCGCGGTCGTGCTCGTCTCCCTGTTCACGATGGTGCCGACGCGTGGGGGCGACGTGCACTTCGGGGTCGTCGAGGCGATCGTGCTCCTGCTGCTCGGGCTGCTCTCGGGCGTGCTGTCGGGGCTCGTCGGGGTCGGCGGCGGGGTCGTCATCGTGCCGGGGCTCGAGGTCGTCCTCGGCGCGGGCGACCTGCTGGCGAAGGGCACCTCGCTGCTCACGATGGTGCCGACGTCGGTCTCCGGCACGGTGGCGAACCTCCGGCGCCGTGCGGTGGAGCTGCGGGTCGGCCTCACGATCGGCATCACGGCCGCGATCTGCTCTCCAGGAGGCGCGTGGATCGCCCGCCTCGTCGATCCGCAGGTGGGTACCTGGCTCTTCGCCGCGTTCCTCGTGGTGGTCGCGGTGATCGTCCTGCGCCGTGGTCGCCGGGCCGTGCCGCGGAACGAGGCGACGGACGGGGAGGTCGCGTGACGCGCCTCCAGGCCGGTGGTGGACGGAACCCGGCGGATGCGGTGGCCGTGCTCGCGGCGTTCGCACGGACGACCGGTGACGTGCCGGCGGCGCGACGCGTCGCGCGGCAGTTCGCCGACCTCGACGAGGGCGAGCGGTCCGCGCTGCTCTGGAGCGAGGACGCGGGGGCACGGCTCGTCGCGGTCCTCCTGATGGTGCAGGCGATGCGGGCGCACCCGGACCCGGAGCTGACCGACGAGTACCTGTCGGCGGCGAAGGCGGAGCGCTTCGACGACACGGTGCTGGTCGACCTCGGGGCGGAGGAACTCGTGGGCGCCCCGCTCGTCGGCGGCTCGACCGGACCGCTGTTCGCGCTCGCGAAGTCCGACGTGGCGATGGTCCGGCGGATCGCGCTGGTCGCGACCATGGCGTTCGTGAAGCAGGGCGACGCCGAGGTGCCGCTCGCCATCGCGGGGCGACTCGTGCGGGAGCGGAGCGACACCGTGCAGTCGGCACTCGGGTGGGTGCTGCGCGAGACCGGCAAGCGGGCGTCGGAGGACGCGCTCGTGGCGTTCCTCGAGCGGCAGGGGCGGTTCCTCAGCCCGGCGGCACGGGCGACGGCGACCGAGCACCTGCCGGCTGCCGAACGCGACCGGTTGCGCGGCTGACGCGACCGTCGGCCGTCACGTCGGACGCGGCGAGTGTCCTCAGTCGGACGCGGCGCGTGTCCTCAGTCGGACGCGGCGCGTGTCCTCAGTCGGACGCGGCGCGTGTCCTCAGTCGGACTCGGTGGGCTCCGCGAAGAACGTCGTGAGCGACACGACGACACCGTCGCGGACCTCGACGACGTCGATCCCGCGCACGGCGGGCGCCCCGACCGGGCCGAAGCCCCACGCGAGTGCGCCGTGCGTCTCCGAGACGTAGCGACGCCCCTCCTCGACGAACTGGAAGGCGCCGGGCACGGTCTCGAGGAGCTCGGCGGCCTTCTGCTCGAGGGCGTCCCAGCCGACGGCGGTGCCCTCCGGGTCGGTGAAGGTCACGTCGGGGGAGTACGTCCGCTCGATCGCGGCACGGCGGGAGGTGGCGTCACGGTTCCCGAAGACGTCGTGGAGGTTCGCGGTCAGCAGCTCGGACACGGTGGCCATGCCCGGAGCCTAGCCTGGAGGCATGCACACCGAGGTGCCCCGACCCCGCATCGATCCCGCACTCGTGGAACGGCTCGTGGCCGCGCAGTTCCCGCAGTGGTCCGGGCTGCCCGTGCGAGAGGTCGATCCGCAGGGGTGGGACAACCGCACCTACCGGCTCGGCGGCGAGCTCGCGGTCCGGCTGCCGAGCGCCGCCGGGTACGTGGCGGCGGTCGAGAAGGAGCAGCGGGTGCTGCCGTACCTCGCGTCGCGGCTCGACGTCCCGGTGCCAGAGCCCGTCGGCCTGGGCGTCCCCGCCGACGAGTACCCCTTCCCGTGGTCGGTCCGGCGCTGGATCGACGGCACGGTCGCGCTCCGGGCGACGGACCTCGACCGACGGGTCTTCGCCGCCGACGTCGGCGCGGTGCTCCGGCAGCTCCGGGCCGTGCCGGCCGGGGACGGGCCGGTCGCCGGGGCGCACTCGTTCCACCGGGGAGCGCACCCCTCGCACTACGCGGCCGAGGTGGTGGCGGCGCTCGACGCGCTCGGGGACGCCGTCGACCGCGGTGCCTGCGAAGCAGTCTGGGACGCTGCGACGGCCTCGGTCTGGGACGGGCCCGCCGTGTGGTTCCACGGTGACGTCGCCCCGGGCAACCTGCTCGTCGGCGCGGACGGCCGGCTCTCCGCGGTGATCGACTTCGGCACGTGCGGCGTCGGCGACCCGGCGTGCGACCTCGTCCTCGCGTGGACGTTCCTCGACGGCGATGCCCGCCGGGACTTCCGTGACGCGGTGGGTCTCGACGGCGACACGTGGGCGTGTGCTCGGGGCTGGGCGCTCTGGAAGGCGCTCATCATGCTCGCGGGGAGCGCCGGGCCGGGGGACCGGAGTGAGCACGAGGCGGTGCTGCGGGCGGTCCTCGCCGATCCGGTCGCGGTCTGAGCTGCGCGTCACGCAGCCGGGCCGCCCCGCGCAGCCCGGCCTACCCGAGGAGCCGGACCGCCCGCCGGGGCCGGGGTCGGCGGGACTAGGGCGTCAGCACCGCGTCCAGCACGAGGTCGAGCGCCGCGAGCTGTCGCTCGGGCGTCCACCGCTCCGGGTCGCCCGCGGCCAACGCGGTGATCCCCTCGACGGTCGCGGCCAGGGCAGCCGCGCGGTCGTCACACACCGCACCCGCGAGGCCGGTCGCGAGCGCGAGCAGTCGAGCGAGTCGCTCGGCGAAGGCGCGGCTGTTCGTCACGTGCCGATCACGCAGCACGGGGTCACCGAGCGCAGCGGCGAGGAACGCGACCCACGCCCGGGCCTCGGCGAGGCGTCCGGCATCGACCGCGAGTGCGCCGCCGGCCACGGCTCGCACTGCTGATGCCGCATCCGGGGCGTCCGCCTCGAGCGCGTCGGCACGGACCCTCGTGCGGTCGTGCAGGACGTCCCGGGCGTGCAGGAGGAGGGCGCGCTTGTCGGGGAACGTGTGGAGGACGAGCCCCGTCGTGCACCCGGCGCGTTCGGCGACCGCACGGAGCGTCAGGCCCGTCGGACCGAGGTCGGCGAGGGTGGTGAAGACGGCCTCGGACAGCCGGGTCCGCTGGGCGGCATCGTCTCGGGTCCGGGGCACGCCGAAAGCGTAACAGGTGTTACCGTAACGATTGTTACCGAAGGGATCGCCATGCGCTGGACCATCACGACCGTCCCGTTCGACCACCCGGATGCCGACCGGCTCCGACGAGCGCAGCGGCAGGAGCTCGACGTGCGGTACGGAACGAGTGACCACGAGCCCGGCGTCCCGCCGACCGCGGCCGACGTTCCGGTGTTCGTCCTGGCCCGTGACGAGCACGGCTCCGCGATCGCCTGCGGCGGACTCCGGCCGCTCCCGGACCACGTCCTCGGTGACGGCGTCGTGGAGGTCAAGCGGATGTACACGGCGCCGCCCGCTCGGGGGACCGGTGTGGCGACGGCGGTGCTCCGGCGGCTCGAGCGGGAAGCGGTGCGGGCGGGCGCAGGCTCGGTGGTCCTCGAGACCGGCACGGCGCAGCCCGACGCGATCCGGTTCTACGAGCGCGAGGGGTACACCGCGATCCCGCTCTTCGGCGCCTACGCCGGGTCGACGAACTCGGTGTGCTTCGGTCGGCGACTCGACGCGGTCTCCGAGGTCAGCGCCGCGGACTGATGGGTGTCTCGGCCAGGACGACGTCCGGGTCCATCGGGATGCCTCCGAGGACCCGGGGTGTGCCCTCGTGCCAGGCGACCTCCACGCCGGCGGCCCGGAGTCCGGCGACGCTCAGGTCGATCCGGAGCAGTGGGATGGACAGGTCGGCGTAGCGCTCGGTCACGATCGCACCGACTTCCGCGGGTGTGGTCACACGGACGTGGTCGCCGGGTTGGAGCGGCACGTTCCGGGTCGCGACCTCGTACACGCCGAACCCGCGGCTCATCTCCCAGTCGTCGGCGATCGCCACGTGGCAGATCACGTCGTCCATTGCGCATCCTCTCGTAATGAAACGCCAACGTATCATTACCGGTACACTCGGACCATGGGCAAGCGAGGGCGACCGACCGCGGACGAGCGTGCTGCACGCGACGAACGGGTGCTCGACGTCGCGACCGACCTCTTCCTGGCGCACGGCTTCGCGGACGTCTCGCTCGACCGCGTCGCCGCAGCGGCCGAGGTCACGAAGCGGACGATCTACACGGCCTTCGGCGACAAGGCGGCCCTGCTCCGGGCGGTCGTCCAGCGGCACCACGGGTACAGCGACGACGCGCACCCCGACCTCGAGTCGACCGCGACCGCCGTGGTCGAGGCGTTGCTCTCGGACCGCGCGGTCGCGCTGCACCGGCTGGTCATCGCCACGGCCGTCAGCTCGCCCGAACTCGCACGGGGCTTCCACGAGGCCGGCCCGCTCACGGCGCAGGCCGCGCTCGTCCGCGCCGGTGCGGACCCGGGCGAGGCGGAAGCGCTCTTCACGCTGCTCCTCGGGGAGCGACACCGTCGGCGACTGCTGGGGCTCGAACCGGCTCCGACCGCTGCCGAGGCCCGCGCCGCCGCCCGTCGCGCGCTGGCACTCGTCGGAGCAGGACCCGGGGTCACGGCCACCCGGCACGACCCCGCCGACCCCGCCGATCCCGCCGATCCCGCCGGCCCCGGTCCCGCGCCGGGTCCACGGTCAGCGTGAGAACACGTCGTCCAACGTGTACGTCCCGAGCCGTCGCTGCCGGACGAGCGCGCCCAGCCGGGGGAGCGCGTCGATCGTCCCCGGGAAGTTCGCGTGCCCGATCACGATCCGGCCCGGCGTGAACCACTGGTCCGCGAACCCGACGATCTGCCCGGCACCGATGTCTCCGGAGTCCGCGAGCGTGCCGTACCAGAGCAACGGCGTGGTGTAGCCGACGCGTGCGGCCACCGCGTCGACCCGGGCGTCGTGGTACCCGAACGGCGGCCGGAAGTACGGGCGCGCGTCGACGCCGAACGTGCGCTCGATGAACTCGTGGTTGCGCGTCAGCTCGTCCTCGACGGCCTGGTCGCCGAGCTTCGTCAGCGCCGGGTGGTCCCAGGTGTGGTTGCCCATCTGCACCTGCCCCGACTCGACGAGGGGCCGGAGCACGTCGGCGTGCTCCGTCCAGGAGGGCCGCGCCCCGTTCACGAAGAACGTCAACCGAGTGCCGGTCGCGGCGGCGAAGCGGGCGTAGGCACCGACGACGTCGGAGGACGCTCCGTCGTCGACGGTCCACGCGATCCCGGGCGTCCCCGCCGGTAGTCCGGTCACGGTGCCCGCCGGGAGCGGCGTCCTCGAGATCGTCGGCTGCACCCACGTCGGTGTCGGCGTCGGAGTGGGCGTCGGCGTCGGGGAACGCGTCGGGGTCGGTGGGTGCGTCGCGACGGCCTCCCGTCGTGGTCCGGTCGGCGAGCAGGCGGAGAGCGCCCCGGCGGCGAGCAGGGCGCCCGCTCCGGCGAGCAGGGAGCGGCGGGTGGTGCGGTGGTCCATCGGCACCAGCTTCGGTCGACCGGCCGGTCGGGCGCATCGGCTGGCGGGACGATCCGGTTGGCCGGTCGGCCACCTGGCGCGAGCACGGGACTGCGCACGGCGACGACGAGTGCGCACGGTGGACGGCGCGCAGACGTCGTTCCGATGCGCACCTCCGGCAGGCGGCTGACGCGGGACCCGGGGTCGCCGCGGGCGGGCCAGGAGGCGCGGCTCGCGTCCGCCACGGAACGCGCTGACCGGACGGGGCTGGGAACGCACCACGGGGCGGGCGGGTACCGACGTGGGGAGACGAGCCGCGCCTCCTGGCCGGCCCGAAGCGACCACGAGAGGAACGCGACGTGCGCGCACTGACCTGGCAGGGCACCGAGAAGGTGTCCGTCGAGACCGTCCCCGACCCGACCATCCAGGAGCCGACCGACGCGATCGTGCGGATCACCTCGACCGCGATCTGCGGCTCCGACCTGCACCTCTACCGGGTGCTGGGCGCCTACATCGACAAGGGCGACGTCCTCGGCCACGAGCCGATGGGCATCGTCGAGGAGGTCGGTTCCGCCGTCACCAACCTCAAGGTGGGCGACCGTGTCGTCGTCCCGTTCAACATCTCCTGCGGCCACTGCTGGATGTGCCGCAACGGCCTGCAGTCGCAGTGCGAGACCACCCAGACCACCGAGTACGGGACGGGCGCCTCGCTGTTCGGCTACACGAAGATGTACGGCCAGGTCCCCGGCGGACAGGCCGAGTACCTCCGCGTGCCGCACGCCGACTACGGACCCATCGTCATCCCGGACGACGGCACGCCCGACGACCGCTGGCTGTTCCTCAGCGACATCCTGCCGACCGCCTGGCAGGCCGTCCAGTACGCCGACGTGCCCGAGGGTGGGACGCTCGCGGTGCTCGGCCTCGGTCCGGTCGGACAGTTCGCCGCCCGCATCGGCGCGCACCTCGGCTACCGGGTGCTCGCCGTCGACCCCGAGCAGGTCCGCCGCGACCTGGGGGCGAAGCACGGTGCCGAGGTGTTCGACCTGACGAAGGACGTCGTGCCGCAGCTCATCGACCTGACCGACGGTCGCGGTCCCGACGGTGTCGTCGACGCGGTCGGCATGGAGGCGCACGGCAACCCGGTCGCCGGGTTCGCGCAGCGCGCCGCCGGACTCCTGCCCGACGCGATCGCGCAGAAGGCCATCGAGGTCGCCGGTGTCGACCGGCTCGCCGCCGTGCACGCGGCGATCGACCTGGTCCGCCGTGGCGGCACGGTCTCGCTGAGCGGTGTCTACGGCGGTCGAGCGGACCCGATGCCGATGTTCACCCTGTTCGACAAGCAGATCACCGTCCGCGAGGGGCAGTGCAACGTGAAGCGCTGGATCGACGACATCATGCCGCTCGTGCAGGACCCGTCGGACCCGCTCGGGACGCTCGACCTGACGACCCACCGGGTCTCGCTCGAGGACGCCCCGCACATGTACGAGGTGTTCCAGAAGAAGGAGGACGGCTGCGTGAAGGTCGTGCTCGACCCCGCACTGGCCGCCGCCTGATGCGGATCGTCGTCGTCGGCGCGACCGGCAACCTGGGGACCGCCGTGCTGCGTCGGCTGGCAGCGGTCCGTGCCGAGGGCACCTCCGTCGAGGTCGTCGGGGTCGCCCGGCGGCTGCCGGACCTCCGTGCCGAGCCGTACGGGACGGCCGTCTGGCACGCCGTCGACATCGGTGCCCCGGACGCGGTCGACCAGTTGGCCGCCGTGTTCCGGAGTGCCGACGCGGTGGTCCACCTCGGCTGGGCCCTGCAACCGACGCACGACATCCCGGCGCAGTACCGGACGAACGTGACCGGGACCGCCAACGTCCTCGAGGCCGTGGCGCGCGTCGGCGTCCCCCAGGTCGTCGTCGCCTCGTCCGTTGGCGCGTACCGCGGAGTCGACGTGGACGGCAAGCGGACGCCCGTCGACGAGGAGTTCCCCGTCACCGGCATCCCGACCGCCACGTACTCGATCCACAAGGCCGAGAACGAGGCGGCGATGGACGCCTTCGCCGCTCGCCACCCGGACGTCGTCGTGACCCGGCTCCGCCCCGGACTGGTCTTCCAGCGCAGCGCCGCCGCCGAGCTCCGCGGACTGTTCCTCGGACGACTCGTGCCGATGTCGATCGTCCGGTGGATCCGCTGGGCGGTCCTGCCGTTGCCGCTGCCGTTCGTGTTCCAGGCCGTGCACGCCGACGACGTCGCCGATGCCTTCTGGCGCGCGGTCGACCGACGTGCCGGCGGGGCGTTCAACATCGCTGCCACACCCGTGCTCAACCCGCCGAGGATGGCGCGGGCGTTCGGGATGCTCGGGGCGGTCCGGGCGCCGATGTGGCTGATCCGCGGGCTCGTCACGCTCACGTGGCGGCTGCGGTTGCAGCCGACGGACGCGGGGTGGGTGGACATCGCGGCCCAGGTGCCGATCATGCGGACCGACCGGGCGCGGTCGGTGCTCGGATGGGAGGCGCGGCACACTTCCGAGGAGGCCTTGCGGGAGCTCGTGGCCGGGTTCGCGGACGGGGCGCGGGTGCCGGGGTCGGGGCCGTTGAGCGGGTGAGGGTGGCCCCTTCGCGGGGCAGCGCCCGGGCCGGGGAAGCGCTACGGTCGGATCGTTCCGACGAAGGGGGACGGCGTGTTCGGGGATCTGTACAGTGACGGCAGCGGCGGGTTCGGGGGTTTCGGCGGGCTCGGCGACTTCGGCGCGTTCGGGGTCCTGTTCGGCGTGGGCTCGGCCGTGATCGGCCTCGGGGTCGTCGCGATCGTCGTGACGATCGTCCTCCGCAGCGCCCGGATGGCGAAGCGGGGCCAGAACCCGTTCACGATGGAGGAGGACCTGGCGTACCAGGCCATGCAGAGCCGGACGCTCGCGCCCGAGAAGCCGCTCGAGCAGCGGCTCGCCGAGCTGGACGACCTGCTCGCCCGCGGCGTCATCTCCGACGAGGAGCACCGCACCGCCCGCACCGAGGCCCTCCGCGGCTAGCCTGGGCGGGTGCTGCAGCCCATCGACCTGCTCGGGGAGTGGACCCTGCGCCGCACGGTCCACGACCGGCGTGCCGGGGTCGACGGCCTCGTGACCGGGACGACCACGTTGACACGCGCGGCCCCGGACGAGGTCCGCTGGGACGAGACCGGCACGATGGCCTTCGACGGGCGGACCGTCCCCGTGGCACGGACGCTCCGGGTGCGCCGGAGCCCGGACGACCGCTGGACCGTGCACTTCGCCGACGGCCGGGTCTTCCACGACTGGGTCTGGGGATCGGCGGTGTCGCACGCGTGCGCGCCCGACGACTACTCCGGGGTGCTCGCCGGGGACGCCGAACGGTGGACGGTCCGGTGGGAGGCGCACGGTCCCGCGAAGGACTACGTCCTCGACAGCACGCTGCGACGTCGGTCCCACGCGGCAGACTGAGCGCATGCCCCGCAGCTCCGGTACCGACGCCCCGCGCATCACCCTGACCGAACCGACGGACCTCGACGACTGGACGCCCGGCCCCGGCGACGTCCTCACGGGCGACCGGATCGAGGGGAAGCGCATCGACGTGTTCGACCTCGCGGGGGAGCGGCTGCCGGACCTCGAGATCGAGGAGTCGGTGATCGGCACCCTCCGGGTCGACGGCGCCGACCTCCGGGGACTGCGGGTGCGTGACTCGGTGGTCGAGACGCTCGACGCGCCGGTGCTCCGGGCGTCGAGCAGCTCCTGGCGCGAGGTCCGGATCGCCGGCGGCCGCATCGGTTCCGCCGAGCTCTACGACGCGGGGCTGAACGGCGTCGAGTTCGTCGGGATGAAGCTCGGGTTCGTGAACCTCCGCGGCTCGACGCTCACCGACGTGGTGTTCCGCGACTGCGTCGTCGACGAGCTGGACATCGCCGACGCCCGACTGCTGCGGGTGTCGTTCGAGGGGACGAGGATCCGCGCGGCCGAGGGGTCGAACACCCGGATCGAGCACGTCGACCTCCGCGCCGCCGACCTCGACCGGGTGGAGCGGCTCGAGGGGTTCCGCGGCGCGACGATCGCCGCCGACCAGCTGTACACGCTCGCGCCGCTCCTCGCGGCACAGGCGGGCTACCGCGTCGATTGACCCGCCGACGCGGTAGCCAGCGCGCGCGCCAGGTCCGCCTGCACGAGGTCGCCGTGCACCGCCGCGCCCGCCTGCGTCCCGGCCGCCGCCGACGCGATGACGGTCGCCATCGGCGCCGCCACGTTCCCGGCCGCGTACACGCCCCGCACGCTCGTCTGCCCGGCGGCGTCCACCGTCAGGGCACTCGCGTACCGGTGGTCTCCCATGAACTGATCGGTGGCCTCGAGCCCGAGTCCTTCGAGGAACCCGATGCGCGCCTCCGCCGTGCTCGCGGCGGCCAGGGCGTCGAGCGCCACGAACTCGCCGGACCCCAGCGAGACGCCGGTGAGCCGATCACCGTCGGACACCACGTCGCGCACCGGTCCCGTCACGACCCGGACACCGCGGGCGGCAAAACCGGCCAGGGTGGTGTCGTCGACGAGCGCCGGGTCCGTGACGAAGGCCGTCACGTCCTCGCTCAGCGCGCGGAACATGAGCACCTGGTGCGCCCCGATCGGCGACGTCACGAGCACGCCGATGCGCTGGTCGCGGATCTCCCACCCGTGGCAGAACGGGCAGTGCACCACACCGCGCCCCCACTGCTCGGCGAGGCCCGGGACCTCCGGCAGGACGTCCACGGCGCCGGAGGCGACGACCACCCTGCGTGTCGCGACGACCGCGCCGGACTCCAGCGTGACCGAGAAGCCGACCGGGTCGACACCGTCACCGTCCGTGGCGGACGCGGCCACGATCCTCCCGGTCGTCACCTCGACGCCGTAGGCGGCCACCTCGTCGCGGCCGACCGAGCCGAGCTCCGCTGGCGGGGCGCCCTCGCGCCCCAGGTAGTTGTGGACCCCCTCGGCGCGGGCGTTCCGCGGCTCGCCGGAGTCGACGACGAGTACGGACCGTCGCGACCGGCCGAGGACGAGTGCTGCTGACAGGCCGGCGGCTGCTCCGCCGACCACGATGACGTCGTAGTGATCACGCATGCCTGCATCCTGCGGATCCATGAGCGCCGACGGCAAACATCCTTGCCGGTCTGGCAACATGGCCGGTATGACGACGGATCGGGAGGAACGTATCACCCCGCGCACGACGGCCGAGGTCGTCGACGGGGTCGGCCCACGACTGCGCGCGCTGCGGACGCGCCGTGCCGTCACGCTCGCGGCGCTCGCGGCCGAGACCGGGATCTCGGTGTCGACGCTGTCGCGGCTCGAGTCGGGCCAGCGGAAGCCCACGCTCGAGCTCCTGTTGCCGCTCGCACGGGCGTACCAGGTGCCGCTCGACGACCTGGTCGGGGCGCCGCGGACCGGGGATCCGCGGGTGCACCTCGCGCCGGAGCTGCACGGCGGCCGGGTGGTGGTGCCGCTCACCCGACGGACCGGAGGCGTGCGCTCCTTCAAGCAGCTGATCCCGCCGGAGCCCGCGAACACCGATCGATCCCTCCGGACGCACGAGGGCTACGAGTGGCTCTACGTGCTGTCCGGACGGCTCCGGCTGCTCCTCGGCGACCGTGACTTCGACCTCGGGCCGGGCGAGGTCGTCGAGTTCGACACGCACACGCCGCACTGGGTCGGGAACACCACGGACGAGGTGACCGAGGTGCTGTGCCTGTACGGGCCGCAGGGCGAGCGGGCGCACATCCGGTCGCGGCCCGCCGACCGCTAGAAGACGTGTGCGATGACGTCGTCGAGGAGGCCCGACGTCGGCGTGTTCGACTGCTGGACGTGGATGCCGACGTCGCCGCGGGTGTAGTACGTGTCGCCGTCGGTGACCGGGTACTCGGCGTTCTGCGTGATCTTCTGGCAGCGGTACCCGTAGCCGTCGAGGGAGCAGTCGTACCCGTCCAGTGCCGTCTTCAGGTGCTCGTACGCCTTCGTCGAGTCCACCGTCGCGACCCGGATCGACAGGAATGTGATGTCCGCCCGGGGGTCCTTCCAGACGCAGGAGAGCTGCTTGCCGTCCGGCTGGAGCACCGGGGTGAGGTCGTCCTCCGGCACCACCACCGGGTCGCCGACCACCGTGGGGTCGTTCAGGGGCGAACCCGCGAACGAGGAGTCCCACTTGCCCGCCGTGATGAGCGCCGCGCACGAGTCCGGGATCCGGCCGGCGTCGTCGTCGACCCCGGGCACGGGGGTGATCGTCGAGGTCGGACGCGGGGTCGAGCCCGGCATGGTCGGGGAGGCACTCGGAGCCGCGGCGGACGTCGTCCCGGTCGGGGCAGGGTCGGCGCCGGTCGAGCCCTGGGCGCAGCCGGTGAGGGCCAGTGCTGCGAGCGCGATCGCGATCACCGTGCTCCCCGTGGTCGTCATCCGTCGCATGTGCTCCCCCTGGTGCCGCGATCACGGGCCGGTCGGCGGCCCCGCAGCCGACCGTAGTCGTCGGCGTCCGCGGACCGATCCGATCGTCATCGGATCGTGTCCGGGGCGGTTCCCGCCGGCGATGGGAGGATGACCGGGTGACCACGCCCACCGTCCCGCTCTTCCTCGACTGCGACACCGGCGTCGACGACGCCCTCGCCCTCACGTACCTGCTCGACGTCCCGCACGTCGACCTCGTCGGCATCGGTACGGTCTCCGGCAACACCGACGCGGCGACGGCGGCCGTCAACACCGCGGCGCTGCTGGCCCTGTGCGGCCGGACCGTGCCCGTCGCGGTCGGCGCGCACGACCCGATCGGCGGCTCGTACGGCGGCGGCGCACCGCACGTGCACGGGGCGAACGGCATCGGCGGGGTCGACCTCCCGCCGGGTGTCGCGGCCGCGGAGGACCCCGCCGCCGAGCTCCTCGTCCGGCTGGCCCGCGACCACGCAGCCGGTGACCGGAAGCTCGACGTCCTGGCCATCGGCCCGCTCACGAACCTCGCCGTCGCGCTCGAGGCCGAGCCGCGTCTGCCGGAGCTCGTCGGCACGCTGACGATCATGGGCGGTGCCGTGTGGGACGCGGGCAACGTGTCGCCCACCGCCGAGGCGAACGTCCACAACGACGCCGAGGCCGCCAGGCGGGTCCTCCGCGCCGGATTCGACCTCGTGCTCGTGCCGCTCGACGTCACCCGGCAGCACCGCTTCGACGACGCCGATGCCGACCGGTTCACGGCGGCCGGCGATCCGCTCCGGCTCGCGCTCGGCACGATGCTGCGCAGCTACGTCGACTTCTACGAGTCGGTCGACCACGTCCGTCGCGCACCGCTCCACGACCCGCTGGCGGCGGCCGTCGCGGCGGGCGAGGTCGAGCCTTCCGTCCGGACCACGCCGCTCGACGTGGTGGTCGGTGGGGCCGAGCACGGCCGGACGGTCCCCGCTGCGGACGGGCCGGCGGTCCGTGTCGTGGTGACGGCCGACGACCGTGCGGCGGACGTCATCCGCGAGCGCATCCTCCACGTCGGCACGGTGTCGAACGGGTCGGTCGGGTGCGACGGCGTCGGTCGGTAGCGCAGCGGCACGCCGTGGTCGCGCTGTCTCAGCTCCGCCAGACCACCCGCGGAGCCAGCAGGCGGTGTCCGGTCGACGCGGGCAGGACGGTCCGACCGGTGCCCATGAGCAGCTCGACCGCGGCCGCGGCGACCTCGACCAGGGGCTGCTCCACGCTGGAGATGCCCACCGCCTCGGCCACCGGGGTGTCGTCGTAGCCCACCACCGGCACCACCGCCCCGAGCGCGAACCGGGCTCCGAGGGCGAGGGTGTCCGACGCACAGACGAGCGCGTCGAACCCGGCGCCGCCCTCGACCGCCGCCGCGACCGTGCCGGTGGCCGCGGTGACGTCGTCCTCGCACGTGAGCCCGGGATCGTCGGGCAGCCCGGCCGCGCGCATCGCGTCCCGCCAGCCCCGTCGGCGCTCGTCACCCTGTCCGGACGGGCTCGGCCAGCCCAGGAACCCGATCCGGCGGTGCCCCTGCGCCACCAGGTGCTCGGTCGCGACGTGCACGCCCGCGTACCCGTCGACGTCGACCCAGGGGTGCGGCGCGGCGTCCATGTCCGGCAGGCCCCACGGCCGGCCGAAGGTCACGAAGGGGATGTCCCGGGCGCCGAGCCACGCTGCGCGGGGATCGCCGTGGAACGTCGAGGTGAGGACGAACCCGTCGACGTCCGAGCCCTCGACGAGGCGTTCGATGTGTGCGAGTTCGTCGTCGACGTCGGTGGCGGTGAAGAGCAGGATGCGCATCCCGCGCAGGTCGGCACACTCGACGAGCGCGTGCAGGAAGCGGTCGAGCACGGCGCCGGAGATGCCGTGCACCGGTTCCAGCCGGACGCCGAGCGTGGAGCTCTGGCGGGTGCGGAGCCGACGGGCGGACGCGTGCGGCCGGTACCCGAGGTCGTCGATGGCGGCCCGGACCCGGGTGAGCGTCGCGGGGCGGACGACCTCGGGTCGGTTCAACGCGTTCGACACCGTCTGCCGCGAGACGCCCGCGGCGAGGGCGACGTCGGCGACGGTGGCGGGATGCGACATGGGGTTCACCGTAGCGCCTCGCAGGTGTATGGTCGACTCGTTTGATCGATCAAATTTGAACGATCAAAGTACTGCACTCGACGAGGAGTCCCCCTGATGCAACGACGCACAGCACGCATGCTGACCGCGGGAGCGATGGCGCTCACCGCAGCTCTGACCCTCTCCGCCTGTGGCTCCGGCTTCTCGAGCTCGGGCGGCAACGGTTCCGGCGGTGGCGCCGCGAAGCTCACCTCGAGCGACGACCCCCTCACCGTCCTCATCGGCTCGTCGGGCGACGCCGAGACCGCCGCCGTGAAGAGCGCCGCCGCCGCGTGGTCGAAGTCCTCGGGCACCGGCGCGACGGTGCAGCCGGCGAACAACCTCGACCAGCAGCTCGCCCAGGGCTTCGCGGCCGGCAAGCCCGCCGACGTGTTCTACGTCAGCACGTCGTCCCTCGCCGGGTACGCCGCGAACGGCTCGCTGTTGGCCTACGGCGACCAGCTCGAGGACACGAGCGACTTCTACCCGACGCTCACGAAGTCGTTCACCGTGGACGACCAGCTGTACTGCGCGCCGAAGGACTTCTCCACCCTCGCGCTGTTCATCAACACGAAGGACTGGAAGGCCGCCGGGCTGACCGACAGCGACGTCCCGACCACCTGGGACCAGTTGCGGACGGTCTCCGAGAAGCTCACCCGCGACGGACGGGTCGGACTCACGACCAGCCCGCAGATCGAGCGTCTCGGGGCGTTCATGACCCAGGCCGGCGGTGCCCTGACGAACGGCGCCCAGACGAAGGCGACGGTCGACTCGGCCGCGAACGTCGAGGCCCTCGACTACGTGAAGGGCCTGCTCGACGACGGCTCGATGAAGTTCTCGAGCGACCTCGGCGAGAGCTGGGGAGGTGACGCGTTCGGCAAGGACAAGGCCGCGATGACCATCGAGGGCAACTGGCTCACCGGGGCGATGTCGTCGAGCTACCCGAGCGTGGACTACAAGGTCGTCGCCCTGCCGAAGGGCCCGAAGGGTGCCGGCACGCTGCAGTTCACGAACTGCTGGGGCATCGCGAAGGACTCCCCGAACCAGAAGGCAGCGCTGTCCTTCGTCGAGAAGATGACGAGCACCGACCAGCAGCTCGCCTTCGCGAAGGCGTTCGGTGTGATGCCCTCGGTCGAGTCGGCCGCCGGCACCTGGAAGCAGGAGTACCCGCAGTACGCCGCGTTCCTCGACCAGGCGGACGCCGCCCAGGGCCTGCCGAACGCGTCCGGGACCGCCGACGTGATCGCCGACTTCGACTCGAAGCTCGGCAGCCTCAGGACGACCGACACCAAGACCCTGCTCGAGGGCGTCCAGAAGAACATGGCCGCCGCGCTGAAGGGCTGACGGACGTGTCCCGGAAGAACCGTGCAGAAGCCGTCTCGGGCTGGCTGTTCACCGCGCCGACGATCATCGTCCTCGGCCTGTTCCTCGCCGTGCCGGTGGTCATGGCGGCCTGGGTCAGCGTGTCCGACTGGCGGGGTGTCGGCAGCCCGTTCTCGTCCGACGTCTCCTTCGTCGGCGGGCAGAACTACGCCAAGATCCTCGGCGGCGGGGGCCTCGACGAGCAGAACTTCGGCACCGCGCTGCGGAACAACCTCTGGTACGTCGTGTTCGTCGTCCCGCTGCAGACCGCCGTGGCGCTCGGGCTCGCCCTGCTCGTCAGCGGTCGGGCACTGCGCGGGCGCGGGTTCTTCCGGACCGCGTTCTACTTCCCCTCGGTGACGAGCTCGGTCGCCATCACCGTCCTCTGGCTGTTCCTGTTCTCGTCGACGGGAGCCGTCAACAAGATCATCAGCTGGGCGGGGATCAACGGACCGAACTGGTTCAACGAGCCCACCGGCCTGTTCCACCTCGGCGCAGGCACGCCTCCGGCCTTCCTCGCCGACCACACGATGCTCGGCATCTCGTGGTGGGAGTGGCTCGCCGGTCCGTCGGTCGCGATGACCGCGTTCATCCTGCTCGCGGTGTTCACGACGAGCGGCACCTTCATGCTGCTGTTCATCGCGGCGCTGCAGAACCTCTCGCCGGAGGTCGACGAGGCGGCGATGATCGACGGCGCCGGGTCCTGGACGCGGTTCTGGCGGGTCACCCTGCCGCAGCTGCGCCCGACGCTCTTCACGGTGCTGACGCTCGGGCTGATCGGGACGTGGCAGGTCTTCGACCAGATCTACACGGGCACGAAGGGCGCCCCGGCGAACACGACGCTCACGCCGGCGTTCCTGTCGTACACGTCCGCGTTCCAGAGCCAGCAGTGGGGCGTCGGCGCAGCCATCGCCTTCATCCTGTTCGGCATCATCGTCGTCTTCACGCTGCTGCAGCGGTGGGCGCTGCGCGACCGCCCGGTGTCCCGCCGTCGGATGCGGTGGATCGAGAAGGGGAGCACACGATGACCAGCGCACCCACCCCGGCGACCGCAGGCGGCGGGACCGAGCCGACCCGCGCCTCCAGGGCGGCAGTGCCAGGAGGCGCGGTGCCGGACCTCGGCGCCACCACCGTCACGCAGGCACCCGGCCCGGGCCGGCGGCCACGTCGGCTCACGCCGCGGAGCGTGGTGCTGCTGGTGTTCGGCGTCCTGATCGCCGTCGTCTACCTGCTGCCGTTCTACGTCGCGATCGTGAACGCGTTCAAGACCGACCAGGACGCCTCCCTGCACCCGCTGGCGCTCCCCGTCACCTGGACCGGCGCGGCGTTCCAGACCCTCTTCGAGAACTCCGACTTCGGGATCTGGGCGATGAACTCGATCATCGTCGCGGTCTTCGTCACGCTCGGCCGGATCTTCTTCGACTCCCTCGCCGGGTACGCGTTGGCGCGACTGCGGTTCCCGGGTCGCCAGACCGTCTTCGCCCTGCTCATCGCCGTCATGGCGGTGCCGGGCGTGGTCCTGCTCATCCCGAAGTTCCTCGTGATCAACCAGCTCGGCATGTACGACTCGTACTCGGGCATGATCGTGCCGTTGCTCGTGGACGCCGCCGGGGTGTTCATCATGAAGAACTTCTTCGAATCGATCCCGGTGAGCGTCGAGGAACAGGCGAAGATCGACGGTGCCGGCACGTTCCGGACCTTCTGGTCGGTCGTGCTCCCGATGGCGCGTCCGGCCGTCGTGACGATCACCATCCTGTCGTTCCAGGGATCGTGGAACGAGCTCGCGCACTTCATCGTGTCGACCTCGTCGCCCGACCTCACCACGCTCACGAAGGGCGTCGCATCACTGGCGTCGGGCGCGCTGAGCGCCGGGAACCAGTTCCCGGTCAAGCTCGCGGCGGCCTTCGTCATGACCATCCCCGTGGCGGTCGCGTTCTTCGTGTTCCAGAAGCGCATCATGAACGGCAGCGACGGGGCGGTCAAGGAATGAGCACCCCGACGTGACCGCCACCGAACCCACGATCCTGGCCACCTGCGGCGGTCTGGTCGGCGGCGAGTGGGACGACTCGGCCTACGGTCCGCTCCTGTTCGAGGCCGTCCGGCTCGCCCGCGTCCCCGCCGGTCGGCCGCCACGCGTGTTGCACGTGAACACCGCCGGCGGCGACCAGCGGACCGTCGAGGGGGCAGAGCTCGCCGCGGCCCGAGCGGCCGGTGTCGAGGCGTCGCACCTGCGGTTCTTCCCGAGACGGAACGTGCCGTCCCTGCGCGACGCCGTCCTCGGTGCGGACATCGTCTGGGTCTCGGGCGGCTCCGTGGTCAACCTCCTCGCCGTGTGGCGTGCCCACGGTCTCGACGAGGTCCTGCGTGAGGCCTGGGGAGCCGGGGTGGTGCTCGCCGGTGGATCGGCCGGCGCGCTCTGCTGGCACGCCGGCGGCGTCACGCAGAGCCACGGCCCGCAGCCGTCGGTCCTCGCCGACGGACTCGGCTTCGTGTCCGGCTCGCTCGGTGTGCACACCGACTCGGACCCGGACCGGTCGCCGGTCTTCCGGGCAGCCGTCGCGGCGGGGGACCTCCCGGCGGGCATCGAGCTCGACGAGGGCGTCGGCGTCGTCCACCGTGGGCGCTCGGCCACGTTCGTCGAAGCCGTCACCGACCACGACGGAGGCGGCGCGGTGCGGATCGCCCGTGCCCCCGGCGACCCGACCGGCATCCGTGCCGAGCCCCTGCCCGTGCGTCGCCTGCCGGACGCACCCCGATCCGTACCGAGCTGGACACCCAGCGCCTGGACCCCGTCCCCCGAACCCGTCGACGAGGAAGCCCCATGACCTCCACCACCACGAACACCACCACCGCCGCTGCCACGACCGCCACGCTGCAGCCCCTGCTCCACGACGAGGTCGCCGTCATCGCGGCACCGACGCAGGCATGGTCCGGTCGGGACGGTGCCATCGGCGCGAACCCCGTGCACGGCTACTGGACCGGCGACCAGCGGTTCGTCTCCGCCGTGCGCGTCAGCGTCGAGCACTCCGCGGTGGAACCGGTCGCCGTCGTGCCCGCCGGTGCCCGCGAGGTCGTCTTCACCGGACTCCTGCGCGGCCTCGACGGTACCGGCGCCGATCCGGACGTCCGCCTCGACCGTCGTCGGACGGTGCGCATCGACGGGGTGGCGGAACGCCTGCGCGTCACCGATCGGCTCCAGGGGCCCGGCGCGAGCACCGCGGAGCTCGTCGTGACCGTCAGGCTGACCCCGGACGCCGCCGGGATGGACGCGGTGAAGGCCGGTCACGGCCCCCAGCCGGTCCCCGCCGACGCCTCGGAGCAGACCGCATCGTGGACCTCGGGCTCCGTACGGGTCCGGCTCGACGCCCCCGGAGCATCCGTCCGCGTCGAGGACGGTGACGTCGTGCTGCGCTGGCGGACGGAGCGCGCGCACGAGGTCGACCTCGCGTGGGACTGCGCCGTGGAGACGCCCGACGCCGTCGTCACCGGCGTGACGACCCCGCGCCCGTTCGACGTCCCGGCCGGCGTGCAGGACGACCGGCTCCGGCGCTGGCTGGAGCGTGCCACCGACGATCTCGACGCACTCCGGCTGGCGCGGCCCGAGGGCGAGTTCATCGCGGCCGGCGCCCCCTGGTTCTTCACCCTGTTCGGCCGCGACGCGATCTGGGCCGCCCGCTTCCTGCTGCCCGTCGACACCAGCACCGCCGGGGGCACCCTCCGGGTCCTCGCCGCGCTGCAGGGCACCGCGGACGACCCCGCGACCGCCGAGCAGCCCGGCAAGATCATGCACGAGCTGCGCCAGGCGTCCCTGCCGGTCGACAACGACGAGATCTCCCTGCCACCGCTCTACTACGGGACCGTCGACGCGACGGCGCTCTGGGCGTGCCTGCTCCACGACGCCTGGCGTGCGGGGCTCCCCGACGCCGAGGTCGAGGCGCTCCTGCCGACGCTCGAACGCGCCCTGGCGTGGATGCGCGACCACGGCGACGCCGACGGCGACGGGCTGCTCGAGTACGTCGACGAGTCCGGCCGAGGGCTGGCGAACCAGGGCTGGAAGGACTCCGGGGACAGCGTGCAGTGGCGGGACGGCACCCTCGCCGACGGCCCGATCGCGCTGTGCGAAGTGCAGGGCTACGCGCACGAGGCCGCGGTGCACGGTGCCGACCTGCTCGATGCGTTCGGCCGTCCCGGCGGCGACGAGTGGCGTGCCTGGGCCGCGCGCCTGGCCGATCGCTTCCGCGACGCCTTCTGGGTGGCCGACGACATCGGTCGGTACCCGGCGATCGCCCTCGACGCCCGCAAGCGCCCCGTCGACTCCGCCACGAGCAACATCGGCCACCTGCTCGGCACCGGCCTGCTCACCCCGGACGAGGAAGCCGTCGTCGCAGCACGCGTCGTGAGCCCGGACCTGGCGAGCGGCTTCGGCCTCCGGACCCTCTCCACGACCGCCGCCGGGTACTGGCCGCTCAGCTACCACGGGGGCACCGTCTGGGCGCACGACACCGCCGTGGTGATCACGGGCCTCACCCGGTCCGGACACCACGACGAGGCCCGGGTCCTGTCCGAGCAGCTGCTCGCCGCGGCGGTGGCGTTCGACTTCCGGATGCCCGAGCTGCACGCCGGCGACGACGCGTCCGCCGTCACACGTCCGGCCCCGTACCCGGCCGCCTGCCGCCCGCAGGCCTGGAGTGCCGCCGCCGCCTTCCCCGTCTGGGTCGCGCTCCGGTAGGCCGCCGTCGCAGGACTCCGGCGGTACGGTCGAGGGCATGACGACGACCCCGGACGACCTCGCCGAGGAGCTCCGCGAGTCGATCGGCCGGATCGTGCGGGCCACCCGGGCACTCACCGACGAGCTGCCGCAGGCGCAGAGCGCGAGCCTGGGCCTGCTCGACCGGCAGGGGCCGCAGACCATCGCCGAGCTCGCGCGGGCCCGCGGCGTGAAGCACCAGGGACAGTCACGGACCGTCGCGGAGCTCGAGGAGCGCGGCTTCGTGGAGCGAGGCGTCTCCGACGGGGACCGGCGGGTCTCGGTGATCCGGCTGACGGACTCGGGCCGCACGGTCATGCTCCGGGAACGGAGCGCCCGAGCCGGGGCGTTCGCGTCGGTGATCGGTTCCGAGCTGTCCGAGGCCGAGCGTGCGGCACTCGCCAGGGTGCCGGAACTGTTCGACCGCATCGCGGCGAGACTCGAACGGTGAACGCCCTCTCATCCGGATCGACCACGGCGATGTACAACACTGTTGTAGACTCGTCGACATGGAGCTGACGAAGTACAACCACGCCACCGTCGTCCTCGAGCAGGACGGCGCCACCCTCGTCATCGACCCGGGCACGTTCACGCCGGAGGGCGCCGACCTCGCGACGGCCGCCGTCGCCGTCCTCGTCACCCACGAGCACTTCGACCACTTCGACGTCGACGCCGTCCGTGCCGCCCTCGACGCGAACGACGCCCTCGTGGTCCGTGGGCCCGCCGCGATCGTCGACCAGCTCGGCGCGCACGACGGCCGCGTCGCCGCGGTCTCGGCCGGTGACGCGTTCGAGGTCGGCCCGTTCTCGGTGCAGGTCTTCGGCGAGGAGCACGCCGTCATCCACGGCGACATCCCGACGATCGCGAACGTCGGCTACCTCGTGAACGGCGCCGTGTTCCACCCCGGCGACGCCTACCTCGTGCCCGGCGTCCCGGTGCGGACCCTGCTGCTGCCGACCAGCGGCCCGTGGACGAGCACCGCCGAGGCCGTCGACTACGTCCGCGCGGTCTCCCCGGAGCACGCCGTGCAGATCCACGAGGCGATGCTCAGCGAACTCGGGCAGCAGTCCGCCGCGCGGTTCCTCGGCCCGGACGGTCTCGGACCGGTGCCGGTGCAGATCCTGCCCGCAGGCGAGTCGATCACCGTCTGACGGACGTGACGCGCCCCTGAGAGGTGATCCGCGCCTCCAGGGCAGGGTGGAGGGATGCCCGACGCACCCTCCACCGCCGTCCTCTTCGACATCGACGGGACCCTCGTCGACTCGAACTACCCGCACATCGACGCCTGGTGGCGGGCGTGCACGGCAGCGGGCGAGTCCGTCGACGCCTGGCGGATCCACCGCGCGATCGGCATGGACTCGACGAAGCTGCTCGAGGAGCTGCTGCCGGACGCCACCGACGAGCAGCGCGACACCGTCAAGCAGTTCCACACCGCGTACTACGCCGAGCAGATGCCGCGGTTGCGGCTCCTCCCGGGTGCCCGCGAACTGCTCCGGTCCGTCGCCGAGGCCGGTCACGCCGTCGTGCTGGCCACGAGCGCGCCCGAGGACGAACTCGTGCGCCTGCGCGAACTGCTCGACGCCGAGGCGTGGATCACCGCCGTCACGAGCTCGGAGGACGTCGAACAGGCCAAGCCGGACCCGGGGATCATCGAGGTCGCACTCCGGAAGGTCGGCGTGTCCGCCGATGCCGCGGTGATGGTCGGCGACGCGATGTGGGACGTCGAGTCCGCCGGACGGGTCGGTGTGCCCTGCGTCGCCGTGATGACGGGCGGGATCGGCGGCGACGAGCTGCGCCGGGCCGGGGCGGTCCGGGTGTACGACGACGCGGCAGCGGTCCTCGCCGACCTGCGGGCCGGCAGGGGCCCCATCGCGGACCTGGCGGGCCGCGCCGAGGGAGCCGCCGGCAGCGGGGCGGGCGCGTGAGCGTCCGCGGCGTCGACCACATCGGACTGACCGTGCCCGACGTCGACGCGGCCAGCGCGTTCCTGGTCGACGCGTTCGGTGCCGAGGTGCTCTACGACACGCTCCCCGCCGACCAGCCTCCGAAGGGCGGCGCGGCGACGACGTCGCGCCTCGGTGTCCCCGGAGACGCCCGTGAGGTACGGATCCGGATGCTCGCGCTGCCCGACGGCCCCGGCATCGAGCTGTTCGCCTTCGACCACGTCGAGCAGGACACCCCGGCGGTGCCGTCCGACCTCGGGTGGCAGCACCTCGCGCTGTACGTCGACGACCTCGACGCCACGCTCGACCGGGTCGTGGCCGCCGGGGCGACCGCGCTCGGCGCACCCCGCCCGCTCCCGGGGCCCGAAGCCGGCGACCGGAACCGGTTCGTCTACGTCCGCACCCCGTGGGGCAGCACCGTCGAGCTCCTGACCTACCCCGATCCCCAGCCCTACGAGGAGCACACGTCGCGCCGACGCTGGCATCCGTGACAGGATCGTCGGTCGTGATCACGATCGAACGCGTTCGGTGGGACGACCCCCGTGGTGTGGCGCTCCGCGCCCGCATGGACGAGGAGATGCACGAGCGCTACGGCGCCGCGAACGGCGACGAGGACCCGGTGGTGACGGCCGAGCGTGGCCGGGCGCTCGCCGTGGACCCGGCGACGGTCATCACCTCGATCCTCGCGATCGACGAGGACGGCGAGGCCCTCGGGCACATCGCCGTCCGACGCCTCGGTGACGAGGTCGAACTGAAGCGCCTCATCGTCCTCGCCGCCGCCCGCGGGAAGGGTGCGGCCACCGCGCTGCTCACCGAGGGGGAGCGCGTCGGGCGTGAGGAGGGCGCCGCGCGGCTCATCCTGCAGACCGGCGACAAGCAACCCGAGGCCGTGGCGCTCTACGAGAAGACCGGTTGGACCCCGATCCCCGTGTACGAGCCGTACGCCGCGACGATGCCGTGGTCGTTCTGCTTCGAGAAGGCGCTCTAGCAGTACCCCACTTCCACATTGCACTCTCAGTCCGATAGTGCAATTCTGGTCCGGTGAGCACCACCGAACGCACCCGCGCGCTGCGCCGACGCATGATCGTCGAGGCACGTCGGGCGACCATCGAGCACGGGCTGCACGGCTTCACGATCGAGCAGCTCTGCGAGACGGTCGGGGTGTCCCGGCGGACGTTCTTCAACCACTTCGCGTCGAAGGACGACGCCGTGCTCGGCATCGAGATCAACGCGGACGTCGAAGCCATCGACGCGTACGCCGCCGGCGGTGTCGTCGCGGCCGACCTCGAGCCGCTGGACTCCATCGTCGCGCTGGCGATCGACCAGTTCCACCGGGCCGGCATCGACCGCGCCGACGAGGTCCTCGTCCGCGGGGTCTTCGAACGGGAGCCGGCGCTCGTCGCCCGGTTCCTCTCGGCCACCGACGTGCAGCTCGGCCGCATCACCGACGCGGTACGAGCGCGGTTCGGTTGGGGCGACGCCACCGACCGCCGTGCGCGGCTCGTCACCGAGGCCGCCGCAGGGCTGCTCAAGGTGACGGCGGAGACCTACTTCGACGACGCGTTCGACGAAGCCACCGGCCCCGCGTTCGACGAGCTGCTCACCCAGAACCTCCGCCTGATGAGGGCGGCCATCACGACCGGACAGGACACCACCGAATGAGCGCCACCGCGCCGGGCACGACCAAGCGTGCCCGCCCAGGCTCCGACGGACCGCTGCTCCTCACGCAGCGCCGGATCTGGATCATCTTCTCCGCGCTCATCGCGGGGATGCTGCTCTCCAGCCTCGACCAGACCATCGTCTCCACGGCGATGCCCACCATCGTCGGCGAGCTCGGCGGCGTCGCGCACCAGGCGTGGCTGACGACCGGGTACCTGCTCGCCTCGACCATCGTGATGCCCGTCTACGGCAAGTTCGGTGACGTCCTCGGCCGCCGCAACCTGTTCCTCATCGCGATCGCACTGTTCACCATCGCGTCGGCCGGGTGCGCCTTCGCCGGCGACTTCACCCAGCTCGTGGTCTTCCGTGCCATGCAGGGCCTCGGCGGCGGCGGCCTGATGATCCTGTCGCAGGCGATCATCGCGGACATCGTGCCGGCGTCCCAGCGCGGCAAGTACCTCGGGCCGCTCGGTGCGATCTTCGGCCTCTCGGCGATCGGGGGCCCGCTGCTCGGCGGGTTCTTCGTCGACCACCTCACCTGGAACTGGGCGTTCTACATCAACATCCCGGTCGGCATCGCCGCGTTCTTCGTGGCGTGGTTCGCGCTGACCCTGCCGAGCAAGAAGGCGACGAAGCGCATCGACGTCCTCGGCGTGCTCTTCATGTCCGCCGCGACGACGTGCCTGGTGTTCTTCTCGGAGTTCGGCGGCAGCAAGGACCACGGTTGGGACGCCCCGGAGACGTGGGCCTGGTTCGCCGGTCTCGTCGTGTCGGCAGCGCTCCTCGTGCTCGTCGAGTCGCGTGCGGCGGACCCCGTCCTGCCGCTGTCGTTCTTCCGGAACCGCACCTTCCTGCTCGCGACCGGCATCGGCCTCGTGCTCGGCATCGGCATGTTCGCGGCGATCGGCTTCGTCCCGACGTTCCTGCAGATGGCGTCCGGCACCTCGGCGGCGGTCTCGGGTCTCCTGATGCTGCCGATGATGGTCGGCCTGATCGGGACCTCGATCGCGTCCGGCAACCTGATCACCAAGACCGGTCGCTACCGGATGTTCCCGATCATCGGGACGATCCTGGTCGCCCTGGCGATGCTCGCGATGACCCAGCTCGCGGCGGACACCCCGATCTGGCTCATCTGCGCGTACCTGTTCGTCTTCGGTGCGGGCCTCGGCCTCATCATGCAGGTGGTCGTCCTCGTGGCGCAGAACGCGGTGCCCGCCGAGCAGGTCGGTACCGCCACGTCGACGAACAACTACTTCCGCGAGGTCGGCGCCTCCCTCGGGACCGCCGTGTTCGGTGCGCTCTTCACGGCGCGGCTCACGACGTCGCTCACCGACGTGTTCCGCGGCGCCGGCGGATCGGCGACCGACGCTGCGTCGTCGGCGGGCAGCATCGACCCCGCGACCGTGGCGAAGCTGCCGGAGGCGGTGCAGGACGGCATCGTGAACGCGTACGCCGACTCCCTGGCGCCCGTGTTCTGGTACCTGCTGCCGTTCATCGCGGTGGCGTTCCTGCTCGCGCTGTTCCTCCCGCAGATCAGGCTCTCCGACACGGCCGGCATGGTCGCCCGTGGCGAGGCGGTCGGCGGAGCCGAGGCCGACGAGCTCGAGCGGGCGCAGCGCGCGGGGCACACGGCCGGCGCGGCCGAGCCGCAGCCGGAGCCCGAGCCGGCCGATGCCGGTCCGGACCGTTCGGAGCGCTGACCGCCAGCACACGAGGACGGGAGGCGCGGTGCCAGCTCGCACCGCGCCTCCCGTCCGCTCTGTGGTGACGACTTCACGCGCTCACCGACACCTCACGCCACGAACGGCGCGTGAGGTGTCGGTGCGCGCGTGAGATCGTTTCCGCGCGCGGCGCCGACGGCGCGCTACGCGCCCGTGCTCGCGCGGCGCACCAGGCGGGTGGGGAGCGCCGCGGCCTCCGGCGCGGTGCCGTCGAGCGTCGCGAGCAACCGCAGCGCCGCGGCCCGGCCGAGGTCCGCGCCGGGGAGTGCGACGCTCGTCAGGGCCGGCGCCGTGACCGAGGACGACGGCAGGTCGTCGAACCCCGCGACGGCGAGTTCCCCGGGGACCGCGATGCCGAGCTGCCCGGCGACCCGGAGCACCCCGTACGCGAGGGTGTCGGCAGCCGCGACGACCGCCGTGACGTCGTCGTCCTGCCAGGCCTCGAGGACGTGCTCGGTCGCCGAGGCCGCTGCGTCCACCGTGAGGTCGGCGCGGGCGGTGACCTCGGAGACCTCGATGCCGACGGCTGCGCACTCCTGTTCGAAGAGCTCCCGACGGACGCCGAACGTCGCAGCCCGCGAGGTCCCGTCGAGGTACCCCACGCGCCGGTGGCCGCGCTCGTGCAGGTGGGCGACGAGCTCGTGGACACCGGGGGAGAGGTCGTAGTTCACGGCCTCGGGTCCGCCGGGGGCGTCGAGCAGCACCACGGGGACGGTGGCGGTCATCGTCTCGTCGGCGGCGGGCGCGTCCACCAGGATCCCGGCCGGGCGGAGCCGCTCGAACCGGCGGACGTCGGCCGCCACGGGCTGGGCCCCGCGCTCCGTCACGGAGAGCACGAGCTGGAAGCGGTCGCCGACGGTGTCGCGCACGCCGCGGATCACCTCGGCGAAGAAGGGGTTCGACAGGTCGGGGGCGATCAGGACGACGAGGTCGCCGCTGCCCCGCGCGAGTGAGCTGGCAGCGTGGTCGACGACGTAGCCGAGTTCGTCGACGGCGTCGCGGACCCTCGTGGCGATCGGCACGGAGACCCGGCCGCGGTCCTTGCCGTTCACGACGAGCGACACCGTGGCGATGCTCGTCCCCGCGCGCTCGGCCACCATCGCAGCGGTCACACGACGGCCGGGGGCGGCGGAGGATGGCACGCGTCGATGCTACCGAGCGCGGACCGCGCAGTTCGGATCCGCCGCCGATGACTTGACGTCAAACGCTTGACGTGTTTCCATGTCAAACGCTTGACGTGCCACGGGAGCTGATCCTCGCCGCGGATCCCCACCTCGTCGAGCCTCGACCTCCTGATCCCCGAAGAAGTGGAGCGCCCCGCGTGCCCGAGAAGATCATCCTCGACTGCGACCCCGGCCACGACGACGCCGTCGCGATCCTGCTGGCCCACGGCAACCCGGACATCGAGCTCCTCGCCGTGACGACCGTCGTCGGCAACCAGACGCTCCCGAAGGTCACCCGCAACGCCCTCGCCGTCGCCCGCATCGCCGGGATCACCGGGGTCCCGTTCGCCGCCGGTGCCGACCGTCCGCTGCTCCGCGAGATCGAGGTCGCCGGTGACATCCACGGCGAGAGCGGTCTCGACGGGCCGATGCTCCCCTCGCCGTCGTTCGAGCTGGACGAGCGGCACGCGGTCGACCTCATCATCGAGACCGTCATGGCGCACGAGCCCGGCACGGTCACCCTGGTGCCGACCGGCGGCCTGACGAACATCGCCCTCGCGGCCCGCAAGGAGCCCCGCATCGTCGAGCGCGTCAAGCAGGTCGTCCTGATGGGCGGCGGGGTGCACGTCGGCAACTGGAGCCCGGTCGCCGAGTTCAACATCGTCATCGACCCCGAGGCCGCCTCGATCGTCTTCGACGCGGGCTGGGACGTCGTCATGGTCGGCCTCGACCTGACGCACCAGGCGCTCGCGACGCCCGAGGTCGCCGAGCGCATCGCCGCCGTCGGCACCGCTCCCGCCGCGTTCGTCGGCGAGCTGCTCGACTTCTTCGGCCAGACCTACAAGGACGCCCAGGGCTTCGACGCCCCGCCCGTGCACGACCCCTGCGCCGTCGCGTACGTCATCGACCCGACCGTCGTCCGTGCCGTGAAGGTCCCGATCCACGTCGAGACGCAGGGCACCCTGACCCTCGGCATGACCGTCGCCGACTTCCGCGCGCCCGCACCGGAGGACTGCCGCACGAGCGCCGCGACGGAGCTCGACCACGGCCGGTTCTGGGACCTCGTCGTCGACGCCCTCGAACGCATCGGCGAGACCCCGGACACCGGCTGGACGCCCCGGACCGCAGCCACCACGACCACCACGGAGCACTGACCCCCATGACCACCACATCGACGAAGAAGTCGATCGGCGCCCTCACCGCCGCGCTCCTCGCAGCCTGCATCGCGTTCCAGCTGAACGCGAGCATGCTCAGCCCCGCCCTGGTCACGATGGCCCGCGAGCTGCACACCGACGACGCCACGATCGGCCTGTCGCAGACGCTGTTCTTCACCCTGGCGGCGCTGTTCTCGCTGTTCCTGCCGCGCCTGTCCGACATCGTCGGCCGCAAGCGCGTCCTGCTCGGCATGCTCGCGGTGATGCTCGTCGGCAGCATCGTGGCGGCGCTCGCGGTCAACGTCCCGATGCTGTTCGTCGGCCGCATGATCCAGGGCGTCACCGGCCCGGTCGTCCCGATCGGCCTGCTCATCCTCCGCAACGAGATCGCCGACCCGAAGCGCTACGGCGCCGCCCTCGGCCTCCTCACCGCGGTGAACGGCGGCATCGCGGGCGTCGACGCGCTCGCCGGTGGGTGGATCGCGACGCACTTCGGGTTCCGCGGGATCTTCTGGGTCATCGCGATCGTCACCGTCGTCGCGGCGCTGATGGTCGCTGCGTGGGGCGTCGAGTCGAAGCCGTCGGCCGGCACCCGCATGGACTGGTGGGGCGTCCTGCCGCTCGTCGTCAGCGTCGGTGCACTGCTCACCGCGTTCAACGAGGCGGGCAAGCTCGCAGCCGCCAACTGGGGGCTCGTGGCCTCTGGCATCGTCCTGGCCCTCGTGGCCTTCGGCGTCTTCTGGGCCGTCGAGTCGCGGGTGCGCGAGCCCCTCGTCGAGACACGGTTCCTCAAGCGCCGTGCGACCTGGGCGTTGCTCGTCACGACCCTGCTCACCATGACGGGCGTGTTCGCGGTCGTGAACGGCCTCGTCACGAGCCTCGCGCAGAACCCGGACGCGGGCTTCGGCATGGAGGCCGACCTCGCCTCGCTCGCGTTCCTCACCCCGTACGCGCTGGTCGGCTGGATCGTCGGACCCTTCGCCGGCCGGCTCGCGCCGACCCTCGGCTACCGCGCCGTGCTGCGCGTCGGCCTGGTCGGGAGCATCGTCGCGACGCTCGTCATGGCGTTCGTCGGCGTGCACTCGCTGCCGGTGCTCGTCGCCGCGACCGTGCTGATCGGCATCACGTACGCCGGCATCGCGAACATCATCCTGAACGGGCTCGGCATCGTGCTCTCGCCGGAGTCGAACCCCGGCTTCCTGCCCGGCCTCAACGCCGGTGCGTTCAACCTCGGTGCCGGCATCAGCTTCGCCGTCCTGCCGGCCCTGCAGATCGCGCTCGGGACCGGCGGGTCCGCGGGCACCGCCGGGTACTCCGGTGGCATGCTGCTCGGTGCCGTGATCACCTGCGCGGCACTCGCCACGTCCTTCCTCATCCCGCGCCCGGCCTCGGCCGAGACAGGAGCCGCCGCATGACCGGCATCGTCGTCGTGGGGAGCCTCAACGCGGACCTGGTGGTCCGCACGGAGCGCTTCCCGAAGCCCGGTGAGACCCTCCAGGGGTCCGACCTCGCGATCCTGCCAGGCGGCAAGTCCGCCAACCAGGCGGTTGCTGCCGGGAGGCTCGGGGGCACCGTGCGCATGATCGGCGCGGTCGGCGACGACGGGAACGGTCGACTGCTGCGCGACTCCGTCGCGGCGGCGGGTGTCGACACGACGCACGTCGCCGTCCGGGAGGGCGTGGCCACCGGCACCGCCGTCATCACGGTCGACCGCGCAGGGGAGAACACCATCGTGATCTCCGCCGGCGCGAACGGCACGCTGACCCCGCACGACGTCCCCGCCGATGCCCTCGACGGTGCCGGCGTGCTCGGTCTCTGCCTCGAGGTCTCGATCGACGTCGTCCTGGCCGCCGCCCGCGCAGCGCACGCCGCCGGGGTCACGGTGCTCACGAACCTGTCCCCGTTCGGTGCCGTCCCGGCGGAGCTGCTCGAGCTGACCGACGTCCTGCTCGTCAACGAGCACGAGGCCGCCGAGCTCGGGGAGCACGGTGTCCGACGGTCGATCGTGACCCGGGGCGGTTCGGGCTGCGTCGTGCACGACGGTGACGCCGAGCCGGTGTCGATCGACGCCGTGCGGGTCGACCCGGTGGACACCACGGGCTGCGGCGACGCGTTCATGGGTGCGGTGGCGCTCCGCCTCGCCGCCGGGGACCCGCTGGTCGAGGCCGCGCGGTTCGCGGTCGGTGTCGGGGCGTACGCCGCGACGAAGGCGGGCGCGCAGGCGTCGTACCCGACCACCGCGGAACTGGAGTCGTTCCTGCGGGGCTGAACCGCGCCTCCTGGGCCGTGCCCGTCCGACGCGGCCACTAGCGTTGTGGCATGCGCGTGGGAGTCCTCGACATCGGGTCCAACACCGGCCACCTGCTGGTGGTGGACGCCCACGGCGGTGCCGCCCCGCTGCCGGCGTCGTCGTTCAAGCAACCGCTGCGCCTCGCCGAGCACCTCGACGACGCCGGCGCGGTGACGGAGGCGGGCGTCGACGCCCTGACCTCGTTCGTCGCCGACGCCGTCCGCGTCGCCGAGGACCGCGGGTGCGAGGACATGCTCGCGTTCGCGACCTCGGCCGTCCGCGACGCCGTGAACTCCGACGCGGTGCTCGCCCACGTCGAACGGGCGACCGGCGTCGAGCTCGCCGTGCTGTCCGGCGGAGACGAGGCGCGCTTGACGTTCCTCGCCGTGCGGCGGTGGTTCGGGTGGTCCGCCGGTCGCCTGGCCGTGTTCGACATCGGCGGCGGGTCGCTCGAGATCGCCGGCGGAGCGGACGAAGCGCCCGACGTCGCGTGGTCGATGCCGATCGGCGCCGCCCGGCTCGCCCGGTCGTACTTCGCGGCGGGGACCCCGACCGAGGACGACGTGCGCCGGATCCGGCACGAGATCCGGGTGGAGATCGCCCGCGACGCCGGGCTGCTGCTGCGCGCCGGGCGGCCGGACCGTGCCGTGGCGACCTCGAAGACGTTCCGGTCGATCGCACGGATCTGCGGCGCGGCGCCCTCGGGTGCGGGGCCGCTCGTGCCGCGCGCGCTCGACGGCGACGTGCTCCGCTCGAAGCTGCCGGCGCTCCTGACGATGTCGGTCGCCGAGCTGGCCGAGCTCCCCGGGGTGTCGCCGAGCCGGGCGCACCAGGTGGTGCCGGGAGCCCTCGTCGCCGAGGCCTGCCTGGACATCTTCGACCTGCTGGCGCTCGAGATCTGCCCGTGGGCGCTCCGCGAGGGCGTGATCCTCGAGCGGCTCGACCAGCTGTCGGTGCTCGGCTAGCCGTTCCTCGGCGGTGCGAGGAGCCACGGGCGGATCATCCGGGTGACGAACGGCAGCACCCAGAACGTCATGATCGGCGTGAGCACGAGCGTCGTGACGAGCACGCGCGGCAGCACGGGGAGCGCGCCGAACGCGGGGACGAGCCAGCCGACGAGGTAGGTGAACGCCAGGTTGACCGGGAAGAACCCCAGCCAGATGCTCACGGCCTGCTTCCACCGCGGCGGTGCGCTCGACGCCGGGGCATCGGCCGGTGCGTCGAACCACCCCTCGATCCCGGTGCGCTTCTCGACGCGGGACTCCACCACGAGGTCACGGCCGAGGTCGAGCCACCGCAGCCGGTCGTCGGAGTTCTCCCACGTCGCGAGGGAGTCGTGGTCGGCGAACCGGTACAGCATGTGCCACTCACGGCTCGTCGCGTGCGAGCGGACCCAGCCCGAGCCGAGGAAGCCCGGGTAGCGGTTGGCGAGGTTCACGCCGGACTGCACCCAGCGGGTGACGTCGGGGATCCGTTCGGGTTCGACGAGTCGGGTGATGGAGACGGTGACGGGCGGGCCATCGGTCGCGGGTGGCGACGACAAGGCCCCAGGCTCTTCTGGAGTCATGCGTCAAGTCTGGCCGACGCGTGTTTCCTGCTCGTGTCGCGCGGTCCGGCTAGCTGGCCTGCTTCTTGGCCGCAGGCTTCTTGGCGGCCGGCTTCTTGGCGGGTGCCTTCTTCGCGGGGGCCTTCTTCGCGGGTGCCTTCTCGGCCGGGGCCTTCTCCGGTGACTCGTCGGCCGTGGAGTCCTGCTTCGTGGAACGGGACCCGCTCCGGGAACGCGACCCCGTGCCTCCCGAACCGGACCGCTTCTTGTCCACCGACGCGCGCAGGGCGGCCATCAGGTCGATGACGTCGCCACCCTCGTCATCGTCGTCGTCCTCGGAGCGCTCACCGAAGGTCTTCTCGGTGTCGATGTCGTCGCCGGACTCGAGCTTCGCGTCGATGAGCTGCTGCAGTTCCACCTGGTAGGCGTCGGTGTAGCGGTCGGGGTCGAAGTCCGTGGACATGCTGTCGACGAGCGACGACGACATCTTCAGCTCGTTCGCGCTGACCTTCACCGCTGCGTCCAGCCCCTTGAAGTCGGCGGCACGGACCTCGTCGCCCCAGAGCAGCCCCTGCAGCAGGATCACGTCGTCGTTCACCCGCAGGACGCCGAGCCGGGTCTTCTGCCGGAGCGTGAACTGCACGATCGCCAGCCGGTCGGTCTTCGCGAGGGTCTCGCGCAGGAGCACGTAGGCCTTGGGGGAGCGGGAGTCGGGCTCGAGGTAGTAGGACTTCTCGAACATCATCGGGTCGACCTGGTCGACGGGGACGAACTCGAGGACCTCGATCTCGTGCGACTGCTCCTCGGGGAGCTGCTTGAAGTCGTCGGCGGTGAGCACCACCGTCTTGTCGCCGTCGTCGTAGGCGCGCTGGATGTCGGCGTACTCGACCTCGTGGCCGAACTCGCAGACGCGCTTGTACCGGATGCGGCCCTTGTCCTCGTCGTGGACCTGGTGCAGCGACACGTCGTGCGTCTCGGTCGCCGCGTAGACCTTGATCGGCACGTTGACGAGCCCGAACGCGATGGAGCCCTTCCAGATCGACCTCATGGGCACATGATGCCCGTCTCTCCACGGGAGCGCCCGCAGCGGACGGGTTCTCCACAGATCCCGCTTCGCTGAACCGCGGTGGCCGCGGCGCGAGCACCATGGGCCCATGAGCCAGCTCGACAAGCAGGACCCACGCGACCAGTTTCCCCGTCCGCCCTTCCCGGCCCAGACGCAGAAGGGATCCGGACTGGCGAGCGCGATGGACCCGGCACCGGACCACGGCGAGACGAGCTACCTCGGCACGGGCCGCATGCCCGGCTACCGCGTGCTCGTCACCGGGGCCGATTCGGGCATCGGACGGGCAGCGGCGATCGCGATGGCGAAGGAGGGCGCGGACGTCGCCCTGAACGCCCTGCCCGAGGAACGCGACGACCTCGAAGCCGTGCGGGACATCGTGGGCGACCTCGGACGGAAGGCCGTGCTGCTCCCCGGTGACCTGACCGACGAGGGGTTCTGCGACACACTCGTGCGGGACGCGGTCAGCGAGCTCGGGGGGCTCGACGCGCTGGTCCTCGTCGCCGGCCACCAGAAGGTGCACGACGACGTGACGGCGCAGTCGACCGAGGACTTCGACCGCACGATGAAGGTCAACCTGTACTCGCTGTTCTGGCTGGTGCGTGCGGCCGTTCCACACATGGCGCCCGGCAGTGCGATCGTCACGACGAGCTCGGTGTCCGCGTACCAACCGCAGGACCGGATGATCGACTACGCGGCGACGAAGGCCGCCATCATCACGTACACGAACGGGCTGGCGCGGCAGCTCGCGGCGAAGGGGATCCGGGCGAACACCGTCGTCCCGGGCCCGGTGTGGACGCCGCTGCAGCCGATCAGCTACCCGGGCGACGAGATCGCCGCCTACGGTCAGGACACGCCCTTCGGCCGACCTGCACAGCCGGTCGAGCTCGGCAGCGCGTACGTGTACCTGGCCGGCCCCGAGTCGTCGTACACGTCGGGGACGACCCTCACGGTGGCGGGGGCGACCGGGGTGGCGCTGTGAGTCCGACCTCGCGCAAGACCGTGGTCCTGGTGGGGGACCGCCGCATCGCCCTGACGAACACCGACAAGGTGCTCTACCCGGAGACCGGCACCACCAAGGGACGCGTGATCGAGTACTACGAGCGGGTCGCGCCGTGGATGATCCCGCACGTGAAGGACCGCCCCGTGACCCGGAAGCGCTGGGCGAACGGCGTCGACGGCAAGGTGTTCTTCGAGAAGAACCTGCCGGACTCCGCGCCCGACTGGGTGCGGCACCACACCATCCACCACGCCGAGCACGACAACGAGTACCCGATCGTCGACGACCTGCCGACCCTCGTGTGGATGGCGCAGCAGGCCGCGCTGGAGCTGCACGTGCCGCAGTGGCGGTTCGGCCCCCGCGGCGGGCAGCAGAACCCGGACCGGCTCGTCCTGGACCTCGACCCCGGTGACGGCGTCGGGCTGCCGGAGTGCGTCGAGGTCGCCCTCGCAGCGCGCGAGATCCTGCACGGCATGGGGCTCGACCCGTACCCGGTCACGTCCGGGTCGAAGGGCATCCACCTCTACGCCGCGCTCGACGGCGGGGCCTCCACCGCACACGTCTCCGAGGTGGCGCACGAACTCGCGAAGGCGCTCGAGCAGGACCTGCCGGACCTCGTGCTCTCCTCGATGAGCCGGGCGGAGCGGACGGGCAAGGTGTTCGTCGACTGGTCGCAGAACAACGGCAACAAGACGACGATCGCGCCGTACTCGCTGCGCGGCCGTGACCGGCCGACGGTCGCCGCGCCCCGCACCTGGAAGGAACTCACCGAACGCGGGCTCGCGCAGCTCACCCTGGACGAGGTCCTCGAACGCCTGGAGGAACGGGGCGACCACCTGCACCCGGTCGCCTCCGCCTCGTTGGCGGTCGGACGGGACGACCACGGTCACTGGGACAGCGACCGGACCCAGCAGGCGAACGACGCGGAGCAGCCCGCGCGCGACCGGCTCGCCGCGTACCGCGCCAAGCGCGACGCGTCGAAGACCCCGGAACCCGTGCCCGAGGACGCGCCGACGGTCCGCAAGGACGGCACCCCGACGTTCGTCATCCAGGAACACCACGCCACACGCGACCACTACGACTTCCGGCTCGAGCACGACGGGGTCCTGGTCAGCTGGGCGCTGCCGAAGGGTGAACCCACCGACCCGGGGAAGAACCACCTGGCGGTGCAGACCGAGGACCACCCGCTCGAGTACGGCGCGTTCGAGGGCACGATCCCGAAGGACGAGTACGGCGGCGGGACGGTCACGATCTGGGACGACGGCACGTACGAGCTCGAGAAGTGGCGCGAGGGCGAAGAGGTCATCGTCACCCTGCACGGCCGGACCGGGGGCGCTCGCCGACTGGCGCTGCTGCACACTCGCGGACGGGGTCGTGGGCGCGACGGCGACGAGAAGAACTGGCTCATCCACCGCACGAAGGACCAGCCGGACCGCCTGGCGGACGGCGGGGACGGGGCGGGGACGAGCCGCGCCTCCCGACCCGCACCCGCCGGCGGCGACCCGACCGCGCGCATCGACCGGACGGCCGCGTCGGACACCGCTCCGGCTGATCGCCGCACGATGCAGGCGACCCTCGCGAAGGGCGAGCCGACGCTGGACGAGTCGGACTGGGCGTTCGAGATGAAGTGGGACGGCATCCGCGCGCTCGCGACCGTCCGAGACGGTTCGGCGACACTCCGCAGCCGCAACGACAACGACCTGACGGTGCAGTACCCCGAGCTCCAGGAACTCGGCGACCGCGCCGGGGTGGACGGCGTGTTCGACGGCGAGATCGTGGCCCTCGACGATCGGGGGCGGCCCTCGTTCCAGCTGCTGCAGAACCGGATGGGACTGACGAAGTCGCGCGAGGTCGAGGCGGCGCGACGGGAGACACCGGTCCGGCTGTTGCTCTTCGACGTGCTCGAGGCGGACGGGCACGAGCTCACCCGCCTCGGGTACGACGCGCGTCGCCAGGCGCTCGAGACGGTGGTCGAACCGGGCGGTGCGATCGACGTCCCGCCCGCGTACCAGGGCGACCTCGCCCGGGCGATGGCGGACTCGGCGGAGCAGGGACTCGAAGGGGTCGTCGCGAAGAAGCGGACGTCGAAGTACGCCGAGGGTCGGCGATCCGAGGCGTGGCTCAAGCTGAAGCACCACGCCACGCAGGAGGTCGTGGTCGGCGGGTGGAAACCGGGGAGTGGTCGGCGTGCGGGTGGGGTCGGCTCGCTGCTCCTCGGCGTCCCCGGGCCGGACGGGCTCGAGTACATCGGGAAGGTCGGCACCGGCTTCCGCGATCGCGACCTCGACGAGATCGGTGCGACGCTCGCCGCGCTCGAGCGGAAGACCTCGCCGTTCGTCGACGTCCCTCGGCCCGATGTCCGCGACGCGCACTGGGTGACGCCGAAACGCGTGGGCGAGGTCGAGTTCGCCGAGTGGACGTCGGACGGCCGGTTGCGACAGCCCTCGTGGCGCGGGTGGCGGGTGGACAAGGACCCCGGGGAGGTCGTCCGGGAATCGTGAGCATGCATCCGCATGGGGTCAGCCCGGGGCGAACTTCCGTCCCCCGTTCCACCCTCGACCGGGGGACGAATCGGGGGCGATCCCCCGGGATTCCGGTGCGGGCTGTTACGTTCGCCGGGACGAAAGGGCGCGAGCATGAGCGCGAGCAAGTACCTGCCCCCGTTCACCGCGGAGGAACGAGTCACGATCGCAGGGGACCGATCGGCGCGCACACCCGTGGACCCGGGGGTCGCGGTGACGGAGTCCGAGGTGACCTACGCGGACTTCCTCGGTGACGAGGTCGACGAGTAGCACCCGGAGAACGACGACATACCCGGGGGCTTCGATGGGTGAAGACGGCCCGTGCGCCGGATCAGGGGACGCACGGGCCGCCGTCGGGGCGCCGTGACCGGTCGTTCAGGGATGACCGGTCACGACGCGCTTCGCACCAGGCACGCACCGCGCTCCTGGTAGACCCGTACGTAAGACGTGACGACGACCGCGATCGTCACGCGAGAACCGAAGAAAATCGACGAGGAGCCGACCCTGAGCGACGCTGACGCCCTGGCGTCCCTGTCGGACGCCTCCCTCGTCGCGCGCAGCGCCGACGGCGACACGGTCGCGTTCGGGGTGCTGATCCGCCGCTACGGCCCGCACATGCGCGCCTACGCCGCTCGGATCCTCGGACACGGCGACGGCGAGGCCGAGGACGCCGTGCAGGAAGCGGCGCTCCAGGCCTGGCAGCGCATCGACCGGGTGGACGACCCCGACCGTGTGCGGAACTGGCTGTTCCGGATCGCGGCGAACAAGGCGCTCGACCGCCTCCGTCGTCGGCATCCACACCTGGACCTCGAAGCGGTGGTCGACTCGGCCGACGACCGCCCTGTCGACGAGGTCGTCAGCACTCGGCTGCAGGTCCAGGAACTCGCGCGTATCGTGCAGGCACTCCCGGACGCGCACCGTGCCGTCTGGGTGATGCGGGAGATCGGTGGGGCGTCGTACGCCGAGATCGCCGAGGCGACGGGGATGCCGCAGGCGACGGTGCGCGGGGTGCTGGCGCGGGCACGACGTCGTGTCCTCGAGCAGATGGAGGGGTGGCGATGACCGACGACGAACGGTTCGGCGCGTTCACCCTCGAGGAACTCTCCGACTACCTGGACACCGACCGCACCCCGGCGCGGCCGGACATCGACGGCGACCCCGAGGCGGCCGCCGCGTTGGTGCGGCTCGAGTCGCTGCGGACGGCCTCGCGGGACCTGCTCGACGCCGAGGCCGCCGAGGCCGCCGGGGCCGACGCCGGTTGGATCGCCAGCGTGCTCGCGTCGGTGCGGACGACGGCGCACGCGGGGCGGGACATCCCCGTCCCGGACGACGACCCCGCGTCGACGCTCGTCGTGACCGAAGGCGCACTCCGCGGACTCGTGCGGGCTCTCGGCGACGAGGTACCCGGCGTGGTCGTCCGACGGACCAGGTTCACGGGCGACGTCGGGACGGCCGGCGGATCGGTCGACGTCGAGGTGTCGATCGCCGCGAGCGCCGACGGGCCGGTGCACCTCCGCGCCGAGGCACTCCGGTCGATCATCGAGGACGCGCTCGCGGCGCACGCACCCTTCGTGGTGCGGTCGCTCGTGGTGCGGGTGGCGGACCTCATCGAGGGAGGACGACCGTGACCGACGACGTGCGCAGTGTCTCGCGCGGACTGACCGCGGTCGTGCTCGGGGTCCCCGGGGTCCGCTCGGTGCTGCCACCGGGGCCGAACCTCGCCACGCTCGTCCGCGACGTCCACTCGGTGCTCGACCTGCCCCGAGACGGTGGCGCGGTCCTCGTGCAGGACCGACGCGAGGGCGCCCGGATCCGCGTGGTCGTGACGACGGACCGGCGGGTCCCGACGCTCGGGCTCGTCCGGAGCGTCCGCGACGCGGTGGTCGCCGAGGGAACTGCGTTGCTGGGACGTCGACCGTCGGACGTCACCGTGCGGGTCGTCGAGATCGACTGAGCGCCCGAGACCACCGGCCGGGGAAACTCAGGAAGCGGGCGCGGGACCGTCGGCGGGCTCGGCGTCGTCGGCGACCGGGAGGTCCTCGTCGATGAGGGCGTCCTCGTCCGGTTCGACCACCTCGGCCGCAGCAGCCTTCGCCTCGTGGATGGACTCCTGGGAGCGGCGGAGCAGGTCGTCGTCGTGTGCTGGCTGGTCGGTCATGCCGGTGACGCTACGCCGGAGCGCCTGAGTCGGCATCGCGGCGACGGTCGCTCGGCGGGGGAGCAGCCGGCGGCTCGAAGTCCACCGCCGAGGTCGGCGCCGGGGTCGTCGGCATCGCGGGGACGGCGGGCGTCCCGAAGGCGTCGGCGGCGTCGAGCACCGCCCGGGTCGCCGCGGCAGCAGTCCGGAGGGCGTCCCCGATCGGCATCGCCCGGTGTGCTGCCGTCCGGACCTCGACGCCCCACGGCTCGTCGAACCCGAGGTCGCGCACGGTGCGGACGAACCCCGGGACGTCCCAGGCGCCGGCACCGGGCAGGTGGCGAGCTTCGCGGGCCTCCTCGGCGAGGGTCATGCCCGCCGGCGTGTGGAGCAGGCCGTCGCTCAGCTCGACCGCGGCGAGCGACGCCGGCGCGACGCCCTCGCGGATGGAGGCGAGCGTGGACCCGCCGCGCAGTGCGTGCATCACGTCGACCAGGAGTCCGCCGTTCGGGTGACCGGCGGCGGTGACGAACCGGGACGCGCGCTCCACCGTCGGCAGGTTCGACCACGGCTCGGGCTCGAGGACGAGTTGCGCACCGACCTTCGCGGCCTGCCCGGCCAGTTCGTTCCAGTCGTCGACCATGGCGGACGGCGAGACGCCGGGCAGCGTGACGTCCGCACGCGCGACGACCTGCCAGGCGCTCAGGGTCGCGGCGGCCTCGAGCACCACACCGCGGTCGGCGTCCTGGTCGGTGGTGTGGTTCGCGCAGGTCCACCAGCGTTCGAGCGGTCCCAGCTGGACCCAGACGATCCCCGCACCGTCGAGCATGCGGCGGAGGGCGGCGAACCCGATCGTCGCCCGCACCTCGTGCAGGTCACCGAGCGACAGCGAGAGTCCGGCGAAGCCGGCAGCACCGACGGCGTCGATGCGCTCGCCGATCGGTTCGGTCCCGGCCCATGTCCAGGACGTCGCGAGCAGGTCGTGTTCCTGCACGGCGGCACCTCCGTTCTCCGGACACGCCGCCCCGCCCCGTCGCGGTCGGGTGTCCCCAGTGTGGCGACACCGCGCGCCCCGCAGCGGCATCGAGACATTGCTACTCGGTGGTGCTGCGAGCCCTCCCAGGCCGCCGACACACGGGGGAAACGCGTGGGGTCACACGATCACGGTCCGGACCGAGCCCACGCCGGCGATCGTGCCCTCGACGAGGTCCCCGCGGGCGAGGACCCCGACACCGTCCGGCGTGCCGGTGAACAGGAGGTCGCCCGGCGCGAGGGACACGAACCGCGAGAGCTCCGCGATGGTCTCGGCGACGGACCAGATCTGGTCGGCGAGGTCCCCGGACTGTCGGAGCTCGCCGCCCACCCGCAGTTCGATCGTGCCCGAGGTCGGGTCGACGTCGACTGCGGGGACGATCGCGCCGACCGGGGCCGAGGCGTCGAAGCCCTTGGCGGTGTCCCACGGGCGGCCGAGCCGCTTCGCCTCGGCCTGCAGGTCGCGCCGCGTGAGGTCGATCCCGACGGCGTAGCCCCAGACGTGGTCGAGGGCCGTGTCGACCGGGATGTCCGTTCCGCCGCGACCGATCGCCACGACGAGCTCGACCTCGTGCTCGAGGCGCTCGGTGACGGACGGGTACGGGGTGTCCGCGTCGTCGGTCACCACCGCGCCCGCCGGCTTCGTGAAGAAGAACGGCGGCTCGCGGTCCGGGTCGTGGCCCATCTCGCGAGCGTGCGCGGCGTAGTTGCGGCCCACGCAGAACACCCGCCGGACGGGGAAGCGTCCGCCGGTCGTGGTGGGGACGGTCGGGAGGGTCGGGGCCGGGATGACGAGGTCGCTCACCCGTCCAGCGTGCCACCGGCAGCGCGGTGCTCGGTCAGCCCTCGCTGATCGAGGCCTCCCACCGGAGCTTCCGTGCTCGTGCCCGTTCCTGTCGTTCGCGCCACTCGATCCGCATCTCCGCGAGTCGTTCGAGGTCACCGGCCGCACGGACGAGCGGCCCGTAGTGCGGGTGCGCGAGGAGCTTGGGCGTGCGCCGCTCCATCCGGTCGAGCCGTGCCTTGAAGGACCGGTCATCCTCGTCGGAGATCATCGTCCTGTCGTTCCTTCCCAGATCGGCGCCGTCGCGCAGTCATCGTCTCGTGGTCGTCGAGCGCTCGTCGGACCCACTCGTCGTCATCGGTGACCCAGGGCCGGGACATGAGAGCGTCCGTCATCAGAGCCGCCGCATCCCGCTGCCGTTCGTCCTCTGAGACGGCACGTGCGACCACCCACGCCCAACGCTGCCACCAGTGGTCCCGATGCCCCAAGAACTCTGTATTCCGCCGCGCCCGACGCCCCTCGACCACCGTCACCACCACGCTCGCGACCGCCACCAAGGCGCTGAGCAACGACACGCTCGCGCTCGTCCAGCCTGCATCCATGCCGACCACCCTGACGCGACAGGACCGGCCACGCACCGAGCGTGACCGGTCCTGTGGAACGTGATCCGCGCCTCCTGGATGTGGAGGAGTGCGCGGACGCGCGTCAGTTGCCGGGCGCGGCCCCCTCGGTCTCCCCCTCGCCCGGGTCGCCACCCGTGCCCTCCGATGCCGCCTCGTCCTGCGGCCACCCCGAGAACCGCCACGCACCGACGCTCGGGTGGTCCTCGCCCTTCGTGTACGCGTACTCGCGGGCCGCCGTGCGGGCCTCGGACAGCCGCGTGCGCAGCGCGTCGTGCGCCGACGCGTCCACCCGGGTCAGGGCGTCGTGCGCGAGCGCGAACCGGTCCATCTCGTTGCGCATGAGCATGTCGAACGGGGTCGTCGTCGTGCCCTGCTCGAGGAACCCGTGCACGTGCAGGTCGTCGTGCCCGTTCCGGCGGTAGGTCAGTTGGTGCACGAGGGACGGGTACCCGTGGAACGCGAAGACGGTCGGGGTACCGGGGAGGAACAGTTCGTCGTAGCGCTCGTCGGGGACCGGGTGCTCGTGCTTCCGGGGGTCGCCGATGGACAGCAGGTCGACGACGTTCACGACACGGACCCCGACCTCGGGAGCGTGCTGGCGGATGATGTCCGCGGCGGCCACGGCCTCGACGGTGGGGACGTCCCCGGCACAGGCGAGCACGACGTCGACGCGACCGACGGACTCCTCGGTGCCGGCCCAGTCCCAGACCCCGAGCCCCGCGGCGACGTGCTCGACCGCGTCGGGCAGCGACAGGAAGACCGGCTCGGCGTGCTTGCCGGCGACGATCACCTCGATGCGGTCGGTCGTCTCCAGTGCGTGCGCGGCGACGGCCAGCAGGGTGTTCGCGTCGGCCGGCAGCTTGATGCGGACGAGGTCCTGCTGCTTCGACGCGACGACGTCGAGGAACCCCGGGTCCTGGTGCGAGAAGCCGTTGTGGTCCTGGCGCCAGACGTGCGACGACAGCAGGATCGACAGGTTCGAGACGGGTGCACGCCAGTCGATGTCCGTCGAGGACTCGAGCCACTTCGCGTACTGGCCGACCATCGAGTCGATGATGTGCGCGAACGCCTCGTAGGTGTTGAGGACGCCGTGGCGGCCGCTCAGCACGTAGCCCTCGAGCATCCCCTCGAGCAGGTGCTCGGACAGCACCTCGGTGACCCGACCGTGTGCGCCGAGGTGCTCGTCCCCGACGCCACGCTGGGCACGCCAGACGCGCGACGTGACGTCGAAGACCGCGTCGAGCTTGTTCGACACCGTCTCGTCCGGGCCGAAGAGCCGGAAGGACGAGGGGTTCCGCTGGATGAGTGCAGCGAGCCAAGGGCCGAGCGTGCCGGTGGCGCTCGCGTCCTCGCCGACGGGGACGCCGAACTCCTCGAGCCCGGGGCGGTCGAGTGCGGTGCGGAGCCGACCGCCGTTCGCGTGCGGGGTCGCACTCATCCGCAGATCGCCGGTGGGCCGGATGGTGGTGAGGATGCCGATCGGCTGGCCGTCGTCGTCGAACAGCTCCTCGGGGCGGTAGGACCGCATCCACTCCTCGAGCTGCCGGCGGTGGTCGTCGTTCTCGCGGACGGCGGGCAGGGGGACCTGGTGGGCACGGAAGGTCCCCTCGACCTGCTGGCCGTCGACGACCTTCGGGCCGGTCCAGCCCTTGGGCGTGCGGAGGATGATCATCGGCCAGCGCGGTCGGAGGTCCGCAGCACCGGCCGGCTGCCCGGCGGCCGCTCGCTGCGCCTGGGCGCGGGCCGCGGCCTGGATGTCGTCGATCGTCGCGAGTGCACGCCGGAGCGCACCGTCGAACAGGGCGTGCACGGCGAACGGGTCGTCGTCGACGCGGGCGGAGTCGACCACGATCGGCTCGTACCCGAGCCCACGGAAGTAGGCGTGCAGGTCGTCGTGGGGGATGCGTGCGAGGACCGTCGGGTTCGCGATCTTCCACCCGTTCAGGTTGAGGATCGGCAGCACGGCGCCGTCCGACACCGGGTCGAGGAACGTGTGCGCCTGCCAGGACCCGGCGAGCGGCCCGGTCTCGGCCTCACCGTCGCCGACGACGCACGCGACGACGAGGTCCGGGTTGTCGAGTGCCGCTCCGTACGCGTGCGCGAGGGAGTAGCCGAGCTCGCCGCCCTCGTTGATCGACCCCGGGGTCTCGGGCGCCGCGTGCGAGGGGATCCCACCGGGGAAGGAGAACTGCCGGAAGAACTGCCGCAGCCCGTCCGGGTCCGGCGTGATGTCCGGGTAGAGCTCGCCCCACGTGCCGTCGAGCAGTGCGTTCGCGTTCATCGCAGGACCGCCGTGACCGGGCCCGCAGATGTACAGGAGCTGCCGGTCCGTCTCGGCGATGAGCGCGTTGCAGTGCGCGTAGACGAGGTTGAGCGCCGGCGAGGTGCCCCAGTGTCCGAGCAGCCGGGGCTTCACGTCGTCCGGCGTGATCGAGCGGTCGAGCAGCGGGTTGTCGAGCAGGTAGATCTGCCCGACGGTGAGGTAGTTCGCGGCGCGCCACCAGGCGTCGATCGCGCGGATCCGGTCGGTGCTCGAGGGGGATGCGGGGGCCATGCCCCCACGGTACGGAGGCGGTCGCGGGGGAATCCCAGAAAAACTTCCAAACCGTTCGGCAGGGGGTGCCGAATGCATGTCACAAGGGCAAACGCCCAGGGCGCTCTCCGGTCACGAACGGCCGGGCCACAGCAAGCACACAGCACGGCGCGTGCACAGGAGCACGTCGCCACCGGCCGGAGCCCCCGAGACAGCAAAGGACCCAACCCATGCGCAAGTCCCTGAAGACCTCCATCACGCTCGCGACGACGGGTGCGCTCGTGCTGGGTGGTGCCGCGTTCGGCATCACCTCGGCGCAGGCCTCGACCCCGTCGGTGCACACCGTGTCGTCGTCCTCGTCGAAGATCCCCGGCCCCGTCGCGTCGGTGCCCGAGGTCC